>Ga0247610_10000248_pt1 | contig 84977 bp, 82 predicted proteins | sample 174DNAGHGhighgp2_FD_193483 | JGI IMG/M metagenome (GOLD analysis project Ga0247610, IMG submission 193483) | Sheep rumen microbial communities from Palmerston North, Manawatu-Wanganui, New Zealand - 1742 DNA GHGhigh gp2 | ecosystem: Host-associated > Mammals > Digestive system > Stomach > Rumen... | reverse complement strand
TGAATTATATCTTCATATTCCTAGTACAGTTGGTGCAAGTTATGAAGTGAGATTTACCACAGTAAACGATGATAACTATAATGGTGGTAACTATACACTTAATGATGAATATATAATTGGTTGGGATAGAAGTAATGGAAACAGAACACCGAATGATTTAAGTTCCCTTGCAATTTATGATTTTGACACTTCGACCGACGAGGGAAACCAAGAAACCTTGAACAACACATATACGAGTGACAACGGATATATGATTGATTTCAGGGATTCATTCTATATGAATGATATTGTCGGATATTCTGATATTATGACAATGAATGAATTGTCACCCGACAATTTTGAATTTAATTGTATTCTAATCTATTATGATTTCACAGACAATGCAACGGGTGAAACCGTTACAAACCTATATGGTGTTTTGTTCTTGGAAGAAGTTACATCAGAAGGTACAAGCGGCAATACTAGAAATCATATCCAATGTTATCCAAAACACAAGACAACAAATCTGTCAAATGGTAATTCCTTTGCTTTAAAAGTTGATATTAAGATAGATGCCTATCCAACAAGTAATATGACCGGTTCCTATGAGAACAACAACCAAGATTTGTTAGATACATTTCAAGAATATATGGACGATATGGTAAAATTACAAAAAACAATAGATATTTTCAATAGACAGCAGTCCGAGATTTCAAGTCTTCAAAAAAGAGTACATGAACTTGAAACACTTCTGTATGGTATGGATTCCGTAACATCTGTCGCCGACAGGTTGAATCTTCTCGAAACAAGAATCGATGGTTCGGGAATCGCCGACCAATATGCACTGACAGACCTTATCGGAGAAGTCAATCAAAAGGTTGATAACTTTTTATCATCACAAGACAACACATCAACAATCTTACCAAGTGGATATGGTATCAGGGTAAACAAGTCAACTGATGGTATGATAACAATAGATTCCACACTTTCATCATATTCGATAAATAATTTTCTTAATGTTAATATCGTAGAGGATGGAATTGAAATAGAGGGAAGTGAGATTACAGAAGATACACCACTATCGATACACAGACAAGATTTAAACGAAATACCTTGTGCATATACGGTTTTGGAAGAGGGTCCAAACCTCGCTGTTCTTTATGTAGATGGTGACACATGTACAAATAATCTGAACATTTATATTGATGACAGCAAAGTTTCGTGGAAAGAAGGACAGACATTTAAATTGAAAATAAAGAAGTATATAGACTTTGATGGAAAACTTCTTTATATTCACACTGGTCTTGAAAACAACGAATGGAATCAAAACATAGTAATATCTGGTGAAGATATATCCGAAACACCAACGATAGAACTTGTGTGTGTAGATACTATTATGAAACAGACCAAACCATCATTCATATATGAATGTTCGACATCTGGTACAACTGGAAGTTCGGGAAACACAGGTCCATCTGATGATTCTGCAATCACAGATGAACAAATCGACTTGACAATACAAGAAATTTTTGGATAATAATATGGGAAATTTTTTAACTTTGGAAGGACTTGAGCAAGTTCTAAGACAATTGAAAGAGAGACTTGCCATAAAAGACCATAAGCATACAGTAAAAGATATAACAGACCTAAAACAAGTTGCAAAGACTGGAAGATATAGTGACTTAACCGGTACACCAGTAATACCATCTATTGGAATTGCAAAAGAAAATAAAATCGGTCTTATGATGCCGGGTAAAGGAATGATAGTCGATTCAAATGGTTCAATATCATTAAAAATAGATGGGGAATCTGGAATATATATTGACGAAAACGGATTCTTTAAAGTACAGAAATCTGACGAAAATTCTTTAGTGTTCAGGTTCGATGGTAATTCATGGCTCGACATTTATGACAAAATGATATCTATTGTTGCAGAATGCATAGATAGAAAAATTGTCGAAGCAACTTTTGTCGTGGAAAATAAAAAAACCGAGAAAACAATATATATAAAGATTGATGAACGTAGAATGAAAAATATGTCATCAATCGTTGAATTTGTATTTCAGACAATTGATGACAACGATGCAATATTTGACGATAATTTTGTTACAATGGATGGATATTGTGAGACAAAGGATGACTTCAAATACTGTGAATTATTGAGATTTCTTTCAAACGATACAATTGATATTGTTGAACTATTTATTTATAAATTATTGATTTCAAATTCAAAAGACGATGTATTGTCTATTATTGGAAGACCACTTCCAAATATTGTAGAAGTATATGATACGATGAATAGAATAGAATCTCTTGGTTTCCAAGTTGATTCTTCATTCGATGAAAACAAATCAACATCATATATTTTAACCAGAAATTCTGATGAAGGTGAATCCACTTATGTACCTATCTCAGTATTTCTTACAAGAGAATAAAACAATAGAATAAGATGAGTGAAGAAAATATAATCCATGTAAATGGAACCATTGATGAGACTATATATGCAAAAGGAGACACATGTCTCTTGATAAATCCATTCGACACATATCATTTGTTCAGAGTATATAACAATTGGAACACCGATTCCAAAACACTACTTAATCTGTCAGATAACGGACAGAGACTATTTCTTGTTTTCAAAAACAAGAAAACTGAAATCCGTATATCAGAATATGACAACTCTGGTTCAAATTTCCAAGTCGATAGGTCAAACGGTGAAGTGCTCTTTAAAATATCAAAAGAAGATGCCAACAACATTCTTGCAATGTCAACAAACACATTCTATATAACCAGAGTGTTTGAGTGTTATGATGGTGATGGAAATATGATATACACATCCGGTGAAGAAGTGATATTCATTGGAAACTGGGCAGATGAAAGCAAATGGTCGACATCATCATTGACAGCAATGGTCAATTCTTTGAAAAAGCAGTTGGAAAGTGCAAATGCACAGATATTGTCATTGAACCAAACTTTGAATGAAAATCGTTTACAGATAGATTCTTTGTTAAACGAAAATTCCAATTTGCAAGAAAGGGTTGCCACACTTGAAGCGGAAAACGAAGAGATGCAGACACAACTTTCAGAATATGAAAACTCAAATGAATTTACATCCGTTGTCATATCCGACAATGCAACATACCAATATTACAAAGGAGATGTTGAAGTTGATAAAAACGGAAATCCAATTAAAAAAGAATTGTCTAAAAAAATAGAAGGCGGTAAGATAATATTAACTGAAAAACAACTTGAAGAAAAATTGAAAACCAGTCAATTAAATAATGTTATGACAATAGGTGGAAAACTAAATTTGAGTAATGCAAACAATACTGGAAAAATAAAGATAGACAAAAATAGAATTTTGAAATAATCTATAATTTTTTTGTTATATTTATATTGTAGTTGATAAAGTTTGAAACAATTTGTCCGAAAGGACATAGTTTATAATAATAAAATAAGTCAAAAAAGTTTAAAAAGTTATGGGAAATTTAGATTTTACTGGTCTATTCACTATGACCACAGAAGATGCTCTCACATTGACCGAGAGTAAGAAAAAAACAAGTTTGAATGAAAATCTCTACAAACCGAGTATTAAGGATGAGAAGTGTAAGGATGGTAACTATCGTGCCGTGATTCGTTTCATGCCTTTCATCTATCAAGATAAGCTTCAAACAACCATTGAGAGATGGGAGTGTTACTTGAAAGATGTAAATGGTGAAAATGGTATTTTCGTCGTATCTCCGAAGACTGCTGGTTTAAAATGTCCTATCCGTGAGTTGGGTTGGAAACTCTATTCAAGTGATTCTGCCATCGATAAGGCAAACTCTAAGAAAATTAATGTATATCAGCAATGGTATGCACTTGTCGAAGTTGTAAAAGATGTTCAACATCCTGAATATGATGGTAAGTTTATGATTTACCAGTTTGGAAAGAAAATCTACGATAAGATTGAAGATGCTTTGAAGGGTTCTGAGTTTACAAATCCAATTAATCCGTTCCAACCAATTTCAGCTCCATTGTTTGAAATCAACTTGACTAAATCCGCCCAGAAGATGGATGGTGGTCGTGAAGTTGCTGAGTACAGTGCTTGCAAATTCATTACCGACAGAAAAGCTCCCCTCCATTTCGGTGAAGGAAAAACATTGGAACAAACACGTGAGTCTATGAACGAGTATGTTGAGTGGCTCAAAACCGACGCCCCAAAAATCAACGATTATCAGTGGAAGGAATGGAATCAAGAGACTGTCGATAAGGTGAATGCACTTCTCGCCACATATTCTTCAAATTATTCAGCACCACGTACTTCTGTTGCAAGTGCTACTGAGACTGTAAATCAAATTATCGAAAGTCAAAGTAGTGTGGTTCAATCGGAAACTCCATCGGTAAAAACTGTCGAGACAAGTGAAAATGTCGAGACAATTAATCCAGATGCTGACGAAGCGTGGTTGAACTCAGTTCTTGGTAATTAATTCTTATGTTTAACCTTGTGTGAGGGATTCATTTTGGGTCCCTCACATAAAATATTTTTTATTTTGAGAAAGATATTTGTTATAAGCGACACTTGGATTAACAGACCTTGTGAGAAACATTATGGTGAAAATCATTTGGAATATAACATGAAAGTCATTTCCAATTGGAATAGTGTCGTAACAAACGAAGATATTGTTTACGTTCTTGGTGGATTCGGTATTTGTGATATATACGACACCATATTTCAACTAAATGGTAAAAAGATAATTTTTCTGAACAATTTCTATTCTGAAGACGAAATCGATTCAAAAAACATTCTTAAAAAATATATAGACAAAAGTATCAATAACTTATTAAAAGAAAAGATTTCGTTTTCACCAAATCAAATAGAAATATTAAAAGATAAAGACATTGTTCTAAGTTACTTTCCATTAATTGATTGGTATGGGAAAAAGAACGATTCTCTATGTTTTCACGGAATGTTTGAAAATACAAACATGAACAACAACAATGTGTGTTGTAATGCTTCCAAATGGGATTTTAAACCCATTGATATTGATTTGGTTAAATCAAATATCAAAAAGTTTAAATCATTTGTTTAATATTTTAATTTTTTTAATAGAAAAAATAGTATCTTTATAGATATTTCAAAACCAAAATTTCAAATAAGTTTTAAAGTTATACAAGTTAAAATAGTTTAAATGGATTCTAGATATTATGAAGAAATTGGAAAAGCCGTCGAGCAGGCAAAAATACACGGTGGTGATTTAACCACCCAGAACCTTTTATATGTGGTAAAGGTTGCAATAAATGTTGCCAAAGAAACCGGAGCAGATGAGAACGACTTGATAGCAGTCGGGACAGAAGCCATGAAAAAAGTCGAGAAAAAATTTGACCCAACAAAACACGATTCATTTGTAAAAGCATGTTCTATGTTTGTACGAGGAGAAATGATGAACTTTGTAAATAGACAGACCAACCTCGTACATGTTCCAGTGAATCACCAAAAAGGATTTAGAAAAGGAAGTGAAGCAAAAGAAGGTACTGATATATCTTATCAAAGTATTGATATTGAAGACTATGATAATCTTGGTGAATGTTCAAACGACGCTTTCAAGAACGAAAGGGACGAGATTATTAGAAAAGGAATAAAAACCCTTAGTCCAGCCGGTCAGAAAACTATCAAGATAAAACTTAAACTAGATGAATACAAAGAATTGAAACATAACAACTTTCAATTCATGGCCGATGAACTTGAAGTACCACTACCTGTTGTAAAAAAAATTTACAGCGATGCATTTGAAAGGTTATCAATTTTTTGTCAGAAAGAAATGAACGGGTAACAAAACAAGAAAAGGTGGTCAAAAGACCACCTTTTTCCATAAATAAAAAAATATGAAAATAGTATATGAATAAAGAGAAGATTATTAAATATTCAACAATGGGTTCATACCTGTTGTTATACGTCATCGTGGCTATAGTGAGTCTTATTTCAAGTATTCACTTCTTCAACCTTGCACACCAAGGTTGGATGAGTACCGTACTCGCTTGCTCATTTGAAATCGGTCAGATGGCATGTTTATTCGGTGCATTGACAAGAAGAAAAAAAGGGTTTGACATAGTATGGATTATGTTCGTCATCTTGACATTATTCCAGTGTATGGCGAACACATACGCTGCATATGTCGGACTAGGAGAATATATTAGTTGGTCAGAATTGTTCGGACTCACAGAAATGGAACCGATTGACCAAAAAAGAATTATTGCCGGTATATCAGGTGCCATACTCCCATTGATTGCACTTGGTTTCATAAAATGTCTCACCGATTATCTAAACAGCAACGAGCAACAAGAAGAAGAAAAAAAAGAAGAAATAAAAGTTGAAAAAACAGACACACCAAAACCAAATGTAATAACAGAAAAAGAACTTGACGAAGAAGAATTTGACGAAGATGAAAAAAAGGAAGTGAAGAAACTCACTAGTAAAAAACAACCAAGAGAACTTGATGGTTTTGTATTGTCAGATAAAGAATTGAAAGAACTTGAGAATTATGGTAGAAATGGAGTTTCATCATCTAAAAAAGATATGGAAAGTAAATTCGAAGAACTTAAAGAAAAAGTAAATGGTTAGAACGTTTAATATCGGTACTGAATGTTATGCAATTCTTAATTCAGTAACAGACCCAGAATTTCTACTCCCGATAAAAATAATCATACTTGAAAAACACACTTTTAACGAAAGAACAACATATAAAGTCAAAATCAAAGACATATATGAAACTGATTTTGACTTGTTGAAAGAACATTTAATAGGGTTTAAAGTTTCATGTAATCTGAGAACTGAAAAAATGCAACTCATCAAAAAAACGGAAATGGAAGGATTTAAAGGTATGGGAGACCTACTTGCATTTTTGGATAAAAAAACTTTTTTTATCGAAGATGTGTTCATAACACTAGACAAAGAAGGATTGTATGATTTATATAATAGGTTTGTAAAATACATCATAAACTATCATTACAAAAGATTGTTTACATTATGCAATAGAAGTTTTCTCGCCAACCAACCTATTTTCGAAAACCAAAAAGAAATGTTCTATAAGAGAATAAATTCAATCGGTTTCGGTGATGTTTTTGAAAAATACAATTTAAAACTCGATATATAAAATTGAAAGGACAACGAATAGTCGTTGTCCTTTTTTTATACATAAATACCATATATAACAGCATTATGTGATGGATGAAAAAAACTATATCACATCCAATGTGATAGAATATAAGGACATCAAAAGTATATCTGGATTTGATTGTATTGTGAAAAACGAAGACGAAAACAACTACTATAAAAAAGAGTTCAGATATTCCGTTGATAAAATTCTTTGGTCAGATTATAAGGAACTTACAAATAAAAACTTATCAAAGATAAGTGTCTCCCCAATTTTATATATACAATACAAGTTTACAAAGATAGGTTCAGATGATGTAGAACTGAGTGTCGAATCAATAACACTCGATGTTGAATATATGAACAACATCCAATCACCTATACCGGCATGTTATTGGAACACACCAGCTGGACAAGGTACCGGTGGAAACTGTTGTAAACCTCAGATTGTATATGACTGTGGATGTGGTGACGGTAAGAATTTGTTTAATCCTTATGCACTTGGAAATTCACTTTCAATATACCAACAGATGTGTAAGTTGGTAAGTAATATGTTTGGTATCTGTTGTCTATATTTCAAAACAGAAGCGGACAAAAGGTCTCGTGACGTTGTATTGAAAGAGTATAGTCTCGAGAATGTTGTCGATAAAAAGAACGTGAAGGTTCTTATTCCAGACAATCAACTTCCAACAAGGGAAATTCAGTTCAACTCTATGATGATGGATTACCCTGTCCAATTCGAGGTTCATATCGTAAAACAGGAATTTTGGAATGTGTTCGGTGAAGGTACACATCCAGACCCTCACGACTACCTCTATTTTCAATCCTACATGAATAAAATGTACAGAGTGGATTCTGTATCCGAACCTGATGATTTCGGTTATTTAGGGACATATTGGAGAGTTTCCTTGACACCTTACGAACAGATGTCTTCTGTCGGATTTGCAGATGAAGAATTAAAAGAAGATACCAATACACTTATTTTCTCAGCGGAAGGAAAATTTGAGGAAGAAATTAAAGAAGAATATGCAGATAACAGAAAAGACAACCAATTGAACGACCTTGGTGATTTGGCTGAAGGACAAGACTGGTTGAGAAGAAAACTTGATGTAAATCTCCGAATTGTTGAAGAAAAAGTATTTAACGACTACACTATGGTTGCAGACAGATTCTATGATATGACAACTATCGATAAAGGAAAAGTGGCGGTAGAATACAAATACACCGAAGGATTTTCAAGTGATAACCAAAGAATGGTTAGTTTCTTACTACGACCAAGATTCACGGATAAAAACATATCAAACAACATTTTGATAAAGTCTATTTCAGATAACGGAGAAGGGAATATCCGTCTCACATTAAATGGATGGGACAACAATATAGTCGTCGGAAATTATTTGAAAATAACAAAATCCGGAAGTGCTGACGGATATAGGATGATAACAAGTGTCAATAAAGCAAAAAACATTGTTGATGTTGAAGGAACTTTTGATTCAAATTGTTCAGTAATAAATTGTTCAAAAGTTATTGCACACGATGTGAATGAGATATTGAGATTTAATGGTGAGAATAATACATTAGTATTAAAACAAACACCTACACAAATACTTATGACGTTGAACGATGAGAGATTTATGTACTCATTTGATTTCGATGGTTTTGAAGATAAATGGTATGTTGTTTTACTTGGAATGAACAAAGGACATTCAAATATATGGTTGTATGATGTCTCCGGTTCTGAAAAACTTGAAAACACAAAATCAGTATTCAAGTTGGTTGGAGTAAGTTCAAATGACACCGGTTCATTTGATTTTGGAGAAACGTGTTACTATGACTTAATATCTTCTAGACATAACATCACCAACTTTAGACTTTGGAACAAATTATGTGAGGAAGAATTACATAACGTTATACTAAGTCAATTTATAATTGATGACACACACAACACACTCATTGTCGATAATGCAAAGAATGAGTTACTTGTAAATTACAAATGGAGTTAAAAAATGGAAACAGTAGAAAATAAAAGTAAGGGTGGAAAGTATATAAAACCAAGTGTAAGGACGGCAATCAAAAGGATGGCATATATGAATCAGATTGCCAAAAGTGTCGTTCTTATTCCAAGTCCAGAAGAATTTGCTTCACAAGTTATTGATGAGGTAACTATTCTATTATGTAAAATTAAGGATTTTTCGGAACGTATAAACATTATACTAGAAGCATATACAAATTTTCCATCAGACTTTTTAGAAGGAAGTGTGAATAACATCATGGGAACACTCACCAATTATGCCAATGTAGCCACTGATGCAACACAAGGTATGGTAAACGCCCTGCACCATGCAACCGACAACATAGACTATTTGACAACAAGTACAACAGGATTGTTGGAAGATGCCGCCATTGATTCAAATGATGCATCACATCTTCTTGAAGATAGTGTGGAAGATATACACGAGGGATTGAACGATATTTCAAATAGTGTTAATAACATTGTTGATAATGGAAATGAGTTAAATAAAGGAGTCAAAAGCAAACTACAACCCGTTATTGATACGATAAACGATACAATGAAAAAAACCAACGACTATTTGAACGAAGCATTCAGTGAATATATGGTAAAAGAAGATACCACAAAACAACTTGATATGATTTCAGAATCAAGTAGAGATGGTTCTATGGGTGGAGAACTTGCTTCAGTTGCAACAGATACAGTTTCAACCATTGCAAGAAATTTCAACATTGGAAAAATAACAACAGGTTTCATTGGATTTGCAACTCAGATAGGTCTTATTGTTGCCGGTATAGATAAGTTACCATATCTTAATCTTGATACGGTTCTAGCTTTTGGTAAAGCAAAACTAGACGACACCCATAATACAATATCAGAAAAAACAAGAGAGTTCAAAGAGTCTGATGAGTATAAGAGAATCGTGGAAGAAGCCGAAGGGGACAAAAAGAAAATAAGAGCAATACTCAGAGAAAAAAGAAAATCTTCTGCACAAGAAAGAAGAAAAAGTATGCAATCTCTTACAGAAGAAGAAAAGATTGCAAAAAGAAGTGTCGCCAAAGATATTAGAAAGGCTAAACTACAGGCTAAGAAAGCCAAAATGGCACAGAAGATGAAAGAGACTGCACTTGTTGAACTTAAACGATTTGAACAAGACATCAAGATGTTCGGAATGAACATTAAAGATGAATGGACAATTATGGAAAACCAATATAAGCAATCCATATTTGAAATAAAGGAATTTTTCACAGGAGACCCGAATAAGATGAGTGGTTCAAAATATATCGACGATTGTTGTGATGCTATAGAAATGGATTGTGATTCAATCAAAGAAACCCTTAAAAACTTAACCGTAACTATCTCAGTAACGATTGCACAAATTCCATGTCCCACATCACTTGGTCCTTGTTTCGACAACCCATTGTATAAAGTTTTAAGATGGTTTGAATGTGCAAAAGTGATATTCAACGAATTAAGAAGAGTTATAAACTTCGGTATAGACATCATTAAACAGATAGACAATCTCGTTAAAATAATGCTCAATGGACTAAATAGTGCAAAAATTATAAAGGAAAAAATTATTGATATATTGAATATCAAATGGTTACTTGACTTTATAGATTCTATAATTGAACTATTTACTGGAAAATGTCTCGAAGGTAAAGAACTAATAGAGAATACTTTATCTCCAATATACTATAATGAGACTGACAGTTATGAGCAACAGATGGAAGCATTAGAGACACAAGTATCTGAAATAAATGAAGACAAACAAAAGAAAAAGGCGGAAAAATTACAAGAAAGAATCGATGAGTTAGAAGAACGTGGAAATGAAATCTGTGCATACAAATCTCCTATTTTAAATGAAGATGGTACTGATTTTAAAGGTTGGATTTACTATTATGAAAATATTGACAACAAGTATGCAAGTAATCAAAAACTTAAACGGTTTTTTTCTCGTATGATTATGAAGAGAGCAGCAAAAACCGGTAATAGAAAAAAAGGTGGAGTCAATATGTTGAAGTCCAAAAATGTATTCAAACTTCATTATGGAATGACAATCGATGGAAAAGTTGAATACAAACCAAAGGCATACGATGCTTTCTACTGGTACACAAAATGGACAACAGAACCAACCGACGATAGTCTTGACAGAGGAATTGATGGAGTTGATATAGACAATCACGATGATGTTGTAAGTCCAATTATGACAACAGAAAATGGAACATTGGTGGAACTCGAAGATGGAAGAAGAGTTTTTGTCAATGATTTTGGAATTAAATCCGGAGACTATGTTATAGTTGAAGGACAAAGATACAGAGTAAGATAATGACAGACCAAGAAGTTATAAGTAAGATTTTTCCCGTCGGGGATTTGAACAGTAATTACATAAACATAAATGGTGGAGAAATATCTACTGCACAATTAATTGAACCATCATTGGCTGTGACACAGATGAACATAAGTGAATTGGAACACAAGGGACCAAACAACTATCCTGAAAGAATATCGTTCAGACTCCCTTTGGTCACAATTAACGAATACAGGATTCCACAAACGAGTCTTGTTAATTTTAATTTGGACTACTCTTCATTCTTGCCTACAATGATGGTTGAATTTTATGACATGGACAATACATTTCTTTCGACAGCGTTTCCGAAAGAAGGTAGTACCGTACAGATATATATAGGTGGATATGGTGACGAAATGTATTATAAACCAATACGTCAAGACTTCATAATCACAAGTATAAACAGAAGTGGAAATCCAGGTGCAACACAGAACACAGGTGGTGTTCTAAAATATAAGATAACAGGAACACTTTCTGTACCAGGTGGTTCTAGGAAAGAGTCTTGGTGTGATTCAAAAACCAATGCAAGACAAGCATTGTTCAACCTTTCAGTATACACCGGTCTTGGATTTGCAACCAACTTCACAAAAGACAACAACATAGATGAAATGCAGTGGAACAATGAGCAGAACAAAACACTTCTTGACTTTATGAAAAGTATTGCAAATCATGCTTGTTATAGTCAATATTCATTCTTCACCTCATTTATCGACCAATACTATGTATTCAATTTCATAGAATGTCACAGTCTTCTTTCACATGGTGGAGAAAAAACCGACACACCGGCAATAATATATTCAAACATTCAGCAGGCGTCAAGACCAGAGAATGAACCACCAGATAATAAAGAAAAACTCACAGAAAACGAAATAGTTATAAAAGATGGACACGATGATTTATTCAATACAGAACAACAAGTGAGCTATTACTTTTTAACTAACAACGAATATTTTTCAGGATGGACGAACTTCATAGAAGTTTATTCAGAAGTCAATAACGGAAGTAGTTCTCTTAATGACGGATATCGTATACATCTCGCCTATGCTGATTCAAACACAGGTGACTGGGGTTGCAGAAATTGTGAATTTGTGATAGCACCGATAGACAATCTTGAACGTGATGGTGACGGTCAACAGATTTCCGAACTACCGGACGAGGTGTCACAATCATCATACATTCCATTAAATCTCACACAGACAACAAACCATGTGTATCTTGATACAGATATGAGTTCTCCGGACAATCTCGCTTCAATGGAGTCGTTTGTAAATGTCGGAGAGGTGGATACAACAAACACTTTCAAACATTATTATTTTGCAAAATACCAAAATGATTTTCAAATGAGATGTTTGAAAAAATGTGGTCTCCATGTTCGTCTTCAGAACTACAATCCAAGTATTACAAAGTTCAGTAGAATATGGGTTGATATTTTCGACAAAAACCCAATCTCATCAAATAAGTTAAAAGGAAGAGAAATAAGGGAATATTGGAACGAAAATTATAAGGAAATGGTCCAAGAAAACAACGACGACATTCTTTTCTTCGATGATGAATCGGGTGAAAGAAAAGACCCATTAAAAGGTGTATTTAACAGAGCATTATCCGGTTGGTATGTTGTAACAGAAATGAAAATAGTATATAACAAGAATAAAAAACGCCTCCAAACAGAACTGGTTTTAAATAGAATAGAATATAAACCAAACTTAAAATCAGAATATGACCTTGCAAGGAGAGCAATAAACGAAAAATATAGATTCGATAACACTACCGGTTCATGGTTCAATAATATGGACAATGGTGGAAGTGAATAAATAATACAAAGAAAAAATAAAATGGCAGAAGATATAAAATATAATGACCAAAAAAATGGTACTTATGTCCATCCTACAGCAAATATAGATGAACCATCACCAGTTAGTAATCCTAATGGTAATATAAATCTTGATGAATCACATAGAGATATGCTGGATGAAGACTTCAGACCAAGTTTTTCAAATTTGGACAACACATTTATGTTTTCATCCAATGGTCATAAAGCCAGAGAAAGATTTTGGGGTGCTCAGTATTCACATGATTTCTCATACAGAAATTCAAATGCCGACATAGAAGACCCTATCTTTACCGGTTTCACATTATCCATCGACAAATTAAATTCTCCTTTGTTCTATACAATCGGAGAATATGACGGTATTGCATCAGGCAGAACCAAAACAGACGATAGAAGTTCTGTCAGAAACATTGCTGACGAAATTGAGAACTGTTTGAGAAACAACTATTCTGCATTGATTCGTTCTTCTGTCAATTCGTATGATATATCTGCCATACTCACCAAAGAAAAATTTCCGAACAATTCCGAGATAGGATATGGAATGCAACATAATGTATATGTAGATGGACTTCCATACGGTGCAACTGAATATATTTACATGGTTGATAAACAAGTGAAAGACTTTGGTTCATCACAAGACAAAGGTGGACACTTCTCACTTGGTGACGGTTCTGAAACCAAGTCGATTTCGGATTATATTTCAAAAGAAGATTTACAAGAGAACGCTTCGTTATTATCTGGTCAAATGGTTGAACTTCAAGAATATTTAGACAATGAAGAGAACAAGGCTGCCCACAGACAGATTGAAAACGAAAAGAAAAATGCAGAGAATGAACTGAAACGTGTGCAAGACGAAATGTCAAAAATAAGAAGGCAAATCAAAGCACTTGAAAACCAATCAACATCCGCCAACAAAGAAACTTTCGAAACAGCCGTCCGTAATAAGTTGAAAGAACTTCTTAACAGAATGGACAATGCTGTCATAAATCTCAAACCAACCGGAAACCGGTCTTCACATTCATTGGAACAATATAACAATATTGTCAATACGATTTCATCGTTGGATTCCATGTTGCAGACAACAATTTCACAATATGACAGGAATCCTGACAATGTTCAGTCTATTGTTTCATCTGTTGATTCCTCTACTGTAAAAGTCACATCGTGTACAATAAAGACGGAAGAACCATCTGATTATAGTTCATATACGGCACTCCCAATAGATAACAGCAAGTCTACTTTCGATGGTTCTGAAGCATACAAAAAAGGTGGTAAGTATAGAAAGATAAAAATAACAATAACAGTAGATGTCAATGAATCAGACACTCTTGCAAAACTTTCAGACTATAAAAAACAACTTGAAAACCTTGAATCAAAAGAACGTGAGTTGATACAGAAAGTAAGAGAGACAACTGCCAAATATGAGAATGACCAATATTCACAGAGAGAAAAGGATTTGGAAAATGTAAAGAACGATTTAATTGATGTAAATGAATCAATATCGGTCATAGAAGATGATATAGAAATTAAATATAATGGTTCTAGAAGGGCAAGTGAGGATGCAAGACTCCATACGGGTGATGTGTCATCCGGAGTAGAAGATGACCAAACATTCCAAAATAGTAACAAAACAACCATACCAGATGCCCCACAAACTGTATATGACATGCTTGGTTTTATTCGAGGTATGACAAGACTCACAACAGAGTATCCATATCTTATGCAGACTATAACCGGTCTAGACGAAGCATACAAAAACAATTATGGTGTAAAGGATAGTTTTCGTGGTTCCATTGATAATAAAATATCTATAACAATCTACGAATCACTCGATTTAAAAGTTAGTGGAATGTTCAACAAATACTTTAATGCCGTATATGATGCACAATATCGTCGAGAACGTGTACCAGTCAATCTCAGAAGATTCAATTGTTCTGTTTTTGTACATGACATAAGAAACTTCTATAAGATGACAACATCATTGGGTAGAGCAATAAGAAAAAGTGGACAGCTCAATATTCCAAAGATTGTAGAAGTTGCACTCAATTCAATGTCTGCAATCGAGTTTAAATTCTTTGGATGTGAAATCATACCCGAAGAAACCGGAAGTATCTTCGAAAATGTTTCTAATGCAGACCGTGGTGATATGAGAATGACCAATTTCACATTCAGTTATAGTGACTGTGTGATAAATTATCTACCTTTCGAGGATATGAAACATAATCTTCTAAGAAATCTTTCAAAAGGACCACATAGACCATCTGTAAGTATTTCCAATAGAAACGCCAAAAAACTTGATGAGTTGAAATATCCACTTGGAACAAAGACATATACAATGACTTCCGAAAAGTTTGATGAAAGAAAACCAAAATTAAATGGTCTTTTAAACGTCAATGACAACAATAGAAGAATTAAAGTTCAAGAAAACAAGATAGAATTTACAGGTGACTTGGAGGGACTTGACGGACATAGTACCGTTCCACAACAGAAATCAGAACATCCTGAAACTTTGTTTAATAAGATGAACTATATGTTGAACTCTCCACTTGGTAACGTCAATCTTAACGACTCGGCGAAAGAACGTTCAAGTACACAGATAGACGAACCACAACTCAATGGAATAAATTCAACCGTACAAGACTATATGGTTTCATCAATAGGTAATGTGAATGAAAACGACATGTTGGAAAAATCAATAAAAGATGACAGAGAAGTTCCAAATATGGTCGGAATTATTTCAAGAACCAAAGGAAACAAGTATTCAAGTCTTGGAAATGTGAATATCAACGACCCACTCGAAAATACACCAAAAGATGATGGTTCACAAAATTATGAGGTTGTTAAACATGGATATTTCGATAATTCTCCATTAGGTAATGTCAATAATGACGATTATGAAGAGTATAGAAGACTAAGGTTAAATAGAGACAGAGGCATTGAGATGAGAGACAGATATATGGAAGGTATTGCAACACATGGTGCAATTGAATCTGTAAATGAGAATTTAACCGAATCAAGAAAAGAGTTTGAACGATTATTCAAATATCTCGCCACAAGTGTGGCCGCCTCAGTTGGACAAGATAGAGGTAATGTGTATAGTGCATATTTGGAAGAAATAGAACATATAGTTTTCCCAGGTAACAATACAAGTACTGTTGGTGCAATAGACTATAACGCTTCTCCGGATACAAACAACACAACAATTAATCTTGGTGTTCCACAACTCGACGGTGTAACATCTGTCATTGCAAATGGATATGTAAAACGAATAGGTAATGTCAATGATAATGACAACTTGGAAACAGTACCTATGGAACATGGAAGTGGAGTTGTTATAAATGGTGTAAATACAACAATGTCAAACGGAATAGTCACCGGTTTGGGTGACGTGTTACCGGATGACAATCCATCATATATAATCAACACGATAGATGATGTACTTCCAGATGATATTCCTGGACCAGATATTACACAGTTAGGAAATGTGTATCCACCAAATGGAAGAACGACAATTCAAGGTTATATCGATGATGTATTACCCGACGAACCACAAGTTCCACCAATCGATAATATAGGAAATGTGTATCCACCAAATACTACTCCACCGATAGAAGGTTATATAGGAGACGTATTACCGGATGACCCACAGGTACCAAATGTTACACAGATTGGAAATGTTTATCCGACACTTACCACACCAAGAAGACAAAGATATATTGGAGATGTATTACCCGACGAACCACAAGTTCCAAACACAACAAACATTGGAAATATATATCCAAATCAACAATCTAGTGTAAATGTAAGTAACTTGGGTGATGTGTTGCCAGACGAACCACAAGTTCCAAACACAACAAACATTGGAAATATATATCCTACGGATGGTAATAGTAAAAACGTAAGTAACTTGGGTGATGTATTACCAAATGACCCAAACAGACCAATAGTGGAAGTTATAGACAACATATATCCACAACAAAGTACTCCACTTGTTCAAGGACATATTGGTGACGTTACACCGGATGAAACAACAAGACCGAATGTCTCACAACTTGGAAACATCTATCCTACAGATAGTAGAAGTCACACTCAAGAATATATCGGAGATGTTATTCAAGATGACCCAAACAGACCGATAGTGGAAGAAATTGAGAATATATATCCAAATCAAGGAACACAAGAGAATATAAGAAATCTTGGAAAACTTGACACAAGTGAAAAGATTGGAAATGTTTTGAAAAAACTAGATAAACTTTCTGAAAAGAAAAGAGTGACAAAAGATGTAAATGATTTGGGTAAAGTATAAAAAAGAGAGGTGTTTAAAACACCTCTCTTTTTTTTTTATAGTTTTATGTTATTCATATTTGGAATCTTCGGAACATTAGAACCATATCCCCTCAGATACTTATCTGGTGATGGTAGTGGATGAGCTTTCTCAAATTCTTCATTTTGTTTTTTCTCATCTTCCTTTCTTTCTTCAATCATCTTACCATATCTTTCTAGTATGTTCTGAAAATCATACATCCAAAGATTCATTATCGTAGCATAGTCCATGTGAAGATTCTCCATTGCTATGATTACGTTATCATAGAAGTTCGTCTCCGATATCTGAAATTGTCTGAACAAATATTGATTTATATCCGTCGGGAAAGGAAATAGGAACTTTTATTTCACCTCCACAATTTTCACAGGTATCAGTAACCTCAAACTCAATACCTACATTGATTTTTTCAATGAGTCTATATACAAGGTTAAACTTCTTAGTATCCCATCCTGAAATTTCAGAAATCTTGTTGAAGATTGACCTCTCACCAAGACCCCTCCAATCCTTTACAAGAAACTGAACCATTTCTGAAACAGTCTCTTCAATCTTACGATTATTCTGCAATTCATTCCTCACATAATCAGACACAGCAGTCCAAGTACCGATTGTAGGGATATATAGAGTAATCATCCCAAAGCTTTTTGTGTGTACGTTATAACAACGATTAATTGGGTCATAATACTTTTCAAGTTCCTCATCCGGTTTCATAAATTTGAACATATTTGAATTAAACAAAATATGTTCCTGTGGTTTACAACCAACCGTTTTACACGCCCCGTTTGGAACCGGAATTTTAATTGATGACTGACCATCAACAAATGTCAATTCACGAATCTTGAAAATTAATACAATACGGTCAGCGACAATAATGTCTTTATAATGACCTGGTACATTGCCATAATAAATCTTACAACATTGTGAAATGATATATGTAAGTTTGTCGGCGACATCTTTTGGGTCTTCCTCATCAATAGTTGAGAACTCACGTATCTCACCGACACGGGCAGCCCTGATACTGATTCTTGTATTTTCCGGATAGTATCTTCCTTGTGAAGGAAGTGTTTCCAATGGAACGTTTAAATAACCAATCATATTGTTGATTCTCTTAACATTCTCATCATCTTGCACACCATCACTATGAGTTCCTTTTGTAATATCCACCTTACCCAAATCTTTTATAATATCATTTTGTTGTGGTTCCTGTGACAAGTTAAACTCTCTTTCTACTTGCTCTTCGTAAGTCAAATTTATATTATCTTCCATAAAAATATTTTTATTATTACATTAAATATAACAAAAAAAATTACATTCTTGAAATTCTCCATTCATTTCCAGATTCACTGTTGATTTGGAGATTGATATTTGCATCACAATCAACACTTAAACTATTCAATTGGTCTGCAATAGCGTTTGCAAGGTCTCCGACATTCAATATAACCATCTGTTTAGGCATGAGTTCTGCATCCTTTCTCTTCACGGTTTCTTGTTCTCCGAACTCATTCTTAACAGTGACAACTTCGTCACTATTGTTCAAAGCTTCAGTATTACCGTTAATTGCATTGACAAGTTCGATACATGCTTCCGTAAATTGTTTGACTCGTTTGTCAAACCTACTAAAAACATTTCCCGCTTTACCTATTGAAGCAAACGACTTAAACATGTCAGTTAATGAAGATGCTCTATCAATATCAACTGCATTTACACTTCTGACAAAGTTAGATGCAATTCTCATAGTCTTTCCCGAAGCGGCGAAATTCGGATTAGACATCTGTTTAAAAAGAGTTGTAGTTGCTTTCACACTCTTTCTGTAATTTCTACCGGCATCATTGAAAGAATTAACAAGAATACTCATACTCTTATTGATGTCGGTTGCAGTGTCTCTATAATCGGTCTTCCATTTGTCAAGAATTTGTGAAGACACTTTATTAAATACATCGAAGTTTTCAAGTAATCTCTTACTATCAATATCTTTTGTCTTATCGTCGAAGTAACTAAGTCCGTCTGCAATATATTCCATAGAACGTTGAATCTTCCAAGACTTTCCGGTATTCACCTTTTTCTTGTTGTCGAAGAAATAGTTTGCAATCTTATCGACACTTTCCATCATTCTGTTAACCGCCTTATCACCTATCTCATTAAATTCTTTCAATGCCTTTGATATTTTATACATTGAATCACCGATTGCACCGATAGCGTCTGCATTTTTCTTACCTTTCTTTCTCTTCATCCAATCGACATTCATCTTATTCAACGAACTACTTGGTGAGAAGAAATAATGGGCAATACTGTGTATTGCTTTCTTTGCCTTACTTATCGAACTCTCACTGACTTCATTGAAATCTTTCAACCCCTTTGATAATTTAAAGATACAGTTTGAGATTTGAACGATGGTATCTGATGTCTTTCTTGCCTTACGTCTGTTAGACCAACTTGCATTGAGTTTGTTCAACCCACTATTCGGTGAGAAGAAAAACTCAGCAATCTTCTTGACTGCATCCATAGCCTTGTCTATCGATGATGGTGCAACTTCATTGAATATCTTTAATCCAGTTGAAAGTCTGTGCATTATACTAGAAACTTGTCCAATTGTGTCTGCTTCTTTTTTAGCCTTTACTCTCTTTTTCCAATCAAGTCCATATTTGGTCATACCTTTCTCACCGAAGAAAAATTCAGATATTTTCTTGATAGAATCTATTGCTTTCTCTATTGACGATGAAGATACTTCGTTAAATGTTTTAAGACTTTTAGCAACACTGTTAAGACTACCACCTATCGACTTCATCAACCTTGCATTCTTTCTTGCATTACGTCTTTCTTTTCTCGTTGCTGCACTACTCAATGTAACTATTATCCTTTTAGCGGAATCTACCAAATTTTCAATTGCCTTGTTGTCTACTCCCTTTGCTGCTTTTGAAACTTGCTGCATTCCTTTACCGAATGGTATAAGAGCGAGACCAAGACCTCCTATTGCAGCGAGACCCGCCGTCCAAGCGATTGCACCGACACCGGTACACATCAATGCACCGAGTCCTATTACTGCACCTCCGAGTAGAAGCGTTGTTGATGCAAACATACCAAACTCACTCCACTTCAAACCTCTTACTGAACTCATAAGAAGTTTCATGGAAAGACCAAATGGTATCAAAGCCAACCCAAGAACACCCATAGCGATTGCACCCTCAACAACCATACCGGTCTTGTTTATTGCACCGAGACCAAGTGTCACGACACCTAACATTGCCATACTTGCACCAACGACGGCCATCTGCTTCCATGTTATATTCTTTGTCAATCCGAACAACACACCCATTCCAAGACCGAGTGTGGTTATTCCGAGACTCATCATAACCATTGCAATAGAACCTTTCTGTATAGTTCTGTCGAACTTACCGAATGTTGCAGCGATAAGTCCAAATCCAAGAACTGATGTTCCGACTATCGCCATCTGCTCCCAATCGACACCTTTGGTCAATTTAAACAACAGACCGAGACCAATTCCAAGACCGGCCATACCCGCCGACAACATCAACATCGACTCTACACCCGTTTTAATAGGTTTCTTAAACTTACCCAGTAAAGTAGTAAGTGTACCAAAGACAACAGTTGTAGCGGCAACTCTTGCAAGTTGCACCCACTCTATCTTCTTGGTGAGTGAGAACAACAGACCGAGACCGGCACCGAGTGCAACAAATCCAAAACTCATCGACACGATGGCTTCATTGGCATTCCTTATAACCTTTCTTTTCTTTGAAAGTTTAGTTAACAATCCCATTATTCCACCATCACCCTTCTTATTGAAACCAAAGAAAGCCCATTCTAAAGGTTTTGACAAAATACCGGCGGCGAGTATCACGGGTGTGGCAACAACCAACACTGCAACTCCGGAACAAATATCACGGACCATTTTAAAGACCGTGGCGACGTTCTTTTTGGATTTGTTTAATGTTGCCTCATTCAACTCACTAAAACTCGTCAGAAGGCCTAAAATGGACCTCTTTCGTGGTTTTTTCTCATCACCTACACCGAGTATGTCGTAAAACTTGTCAAGTTCTTTCTGTTTTATAAATCTCGCCAACCTAATCGAAAGATTTAAATTCTCGAACATCTTTGGACTTTTCTCCAAGAAATCAGAAACCTTTGCAACATTTTTTGAATTTATACTCTTAGCGAGTGAATTAATCTGTGGATTAAGATTATCAAGAAGTTTAAGTTTCGGTCTGAATGTCAAAAGGTCTTTGAGGGAAACCGCTTTCAATTCACTGAGCATAGAAACAAGTTTTCCTATCTTGCTTTCTTTCATTTTTTTCTTGTCATTCAATGAAAGTCTGAATTGTTCGATAGAATCCTTTTCTCTTTTTGTTTTACCCCATTTCATACTTCCACCTTGGTCTTTACCAATCTTTCTTAACGAGTCTATAATTCGGTCAAGTCTTTTTTCAAGACCATCGGTTGCAGTCTTAATCATCTTAGAAATATCAGACTTTACAAGTTTCTTTTCTCTGTTTCCTTCAATTATTTTTTGAATTTCAATAGTTTGGTCTGCTATAGCCTCATGTATACTATCAATCATCGATGACAGACTTCCACCGTCACCGAGAATAAATTCTTGTATTTTTTTAATGTCGTTACTAGTGGTGTTTTCCTTATCCCTGGCGTCACCACTTATCATTGCCGACATACATCCGATTGCACCACCTATTGTAGATATGTCACCCCTAGTAGACAACATACCGGCGACATCGTTCAAACTTACTGCTTTTGGCATCTAAATGATTGTTTTTATGTAATATATTTATGATTAATACAAACAAAAATTATGGCTCATTTGTTTATATCATAATATAAAAGTTTTTACAAGAAATTTAAATTTGACTTTTCAGTCAAGTATACAAAGTGATATCCGTTTTCTTCACACCATTTTTTAGCTGCTATTCTCTTACAAGAGTTTTTGATGCAACATTCCATTAAGTAATTATAGTTTTTTATTGAGTTTATCGTTCTTCTTTTTGGAGGTTCTGGTTCTTTTAATTGGTTAGATGGTTTACACTCAACTATATATTTTAGTATTCTTCCGTCTTGCTTCTTGTATGAAAAATAAAAATCTGGATAGTATGTATGTATTCTTTGGTCTATGGTATAGAAATATTTTATTGAAACCGGTTCCGATGCCCATTCGATAACATCAATACATGTATCCAACCATTTCATAAAACGAAGTTCCCACGAACTTCTATAAATGATTTGATTTTTGTTTGTTACATATTTTTCCGGATGAATCGGATTATAGTATCCTTGTCTAAATTTTCCGTAAGCTACCGGTTTTAGTGATTTAATGTCCATAGTTTTGTTATATTTTAAGTGAATGGTTTTATTTTATATTTATGGGTAAAATGGAAAATAATAAGTTTGTATTCAGACTTCTTCAAGTTTATGAAATCGATGTTAAAGTTCCTTTGCTGAATGTTTCTATTTTAAAATTTTATAATTCTTTGAAAAATAGTGGGATTGTATTCACTATATTGGAAGAAAATGATTGTGTAAAATTTATGAATCTACATTCCAATGACGTTGTGAATGTTTTGATGAATTGCTATAATGAATGTAAAGAAAATAAAATTCCTCTGTTTGGATTGGAGTGTATTTTCAGTATTTTCAGGGTCTTCCGTAATTTACGATGTATAACAGTTACATTTGTTAATGATGACAATTATTTGAATTTGTTTGAAAATGCCTTAAATTCTGAATCTGAATCTGAATTGGATGAAGAAAAAAAGCATGATTTTTTTAACAATATATATAAAGTCAAGAAAATAGAGATGTATCTGAGTGATTCTTTGGATAAGAATGCTGTCGATTTTTTTAACAATATGTTTATTTTCTATGGGTATATTCCGAATGATTATATGAATAGGAAGTTTTATGTTGATTTCGATTTTGATGATTATGTTAGTTTTATGAATATGGTGCTTTCTAATAATTATGATTTAATACAAACAATAGGAGAAGACGGGATTGATTTTTTGACAAGTTTTCCAACGATTATGACCTATCATAAACCGAAGGTTAGACTTATAACAAATTATATTGACTTGTAAAAGTTTTGTTATATTTAGTAATATGAAAAGATTTACTTTGATAATAGATGGACATAACTTCTTTTTCAGAAGTTTGTGGGGTGTGTTTAAACAAGGGAGTACAAAAGTTTTGAACACACAAAAAGACAAAGACGCTTATGAGAAGAAACTGATGGTGGATTTCTGTAATATTGTGAAACAGATGAATCCGATTATCAACGATATAGTATTCGTGAAGGATTCACCACATCCATGGAGAAAAGATTTGTTGCTACAAAGGGAATACAAAGGAAATCGTAAGAAAGTTCAAGATAATATTAATAAGGAAAGTTTCGCTGAAGTAACAAATTCTTTTACCGAAACTATAAAGAATCTTGGGATTAAGGTTTCACAAGTTGAGCATAGTGAGGGTGACGATTTGATTTATGTCTGGAGTGAGTCTCTTTTTAAAAATGGAAAGTCTTCTCTCATTTTTTCCACCGACAGGGATTTAACCCAATTGGTTAAATGTGTCGATGGTGTGCAAATAATTCAATATGCTCCATTGACCAATAAGTTATATGTTAGCAAAGAAAGTGATGACTTTATCAAAGATTTGGAAAAAAAGACAAATCTTTCGTCTGAGAATTTATTTGGTGAAGTTTTTGCAGTTTCCATTGAGAGTGACCCATTTAGAAAGTTTGTATCGAGTGTTGATGTTGAGGTTGTGGAACCAGAGGTCGTTAGATTTACAAAAGTCGTTTCCGGAGACCAGTCTGACAATATCTATCCCGTGTATTATAAACAAGGTGACGGGGCAACAAGGTCTAAGGGTATCGGTATCAAAACCACTGAAAAAATATATGAGGAATTTATAAAGAGACTAGGATGTAAGTTTAACTATACAATCTATTCAAACGACGAAGCGTTGAAAATACTCTGTAATGTTATATATGATATTGCAAAGATAAAGGATGATAATTTCACAAAGAGAATGCTTTTTGAAAACATCAAGACAAATGCAAAACTTGTTGCTTTGACGGAGGAAAGTATTCCCGATTATATCATTAAAGACATGGATGCAAACATAAATGAAGAGATGTTGAAAAACAATGCTGTTATTTCAAAGATAACGAAAGAGAAAATATTCTCAAAATCAAGATTCAAAGATTATAAAAGTACCATTCAGATAAACGCCTTGAAAGATGTTAAGGATGATGGTGATTTATCTTTTATTCAAGATTAATTTTTTGTTATATTTAAGATATGGAACTATTCGAAGTATTAAATTGTTTCTGTCACAGAAATTCCGGTGCAGTGTCGAGTGTAGACAAAAGAAAGCACTCGTTTATGTTAAAGAGACTGTTTTCTGCCCAATATCCGATTCAGTGTAATCTTGTAAATAATCTTGATTCCGACCCAGAACTTTCTTCTAATCTTGTGGCAATGCTTGCAACAAGATACACGGATTTACCTCCTTTCTTGAAATTGAAAATTTCACAAAAGAAAAAGAAGGATAAAATCCTCAGTGAATATGAGGATTGTGTTTTGGAGAAATATATGGAGATAAACGAGATTGGGATGAGAGAGTTGGAGGAAGCATATATGTTTGACGAAGAAACTATTACTAAAACACTTGACCTTATAAAAAAGAATTTTTTTGATAATAAAGATTGTGTCATAGTTAAAAAGACAAATAAAAAAGAAACAAAAAATAAAAAAGAGGAAGAAACATTGTTTTAATCATGGAAATAAGTACAAAATACGATATTGGTGATAAATGTTGGTGTATGGTTAATAATATGCCAGTGGAGATACTCATTAAAAAAATAGAAGTATATGCTACGTTACAATCTACTAGTAGACTCTCTGTAAAATATATAGGTATTAGGTGTGGTTATGAGTATAACATAGAGGTGTATGATAAAGATGTGTTTGATACAAAAGATGAACTTATTAACTCTTTGATAAAAAAAATTTTTAAAGAATTATGACATATAATACGACTTTTAATTTAGGTGATATCGTTTATTTTCTTTTTGACAATAAAATTAGAAAAGAGAGAATAGAATCTATATTATTTACGAAGGAGAAATCGAAAGGATTTTTTCTTGATGGTGGAATTATAGAAGAGGAAACTTACAAATTAGGCGGTTATGCAGATTATCATCCTGGTGATTTATACAAAACTTTGGATGAATTGGTAAAATCTTTAAAAGAAAAGTAATAATTTTTTGTTATATTTAATATAGAATTTTTTAATATTTTAAACTATGAGTGAAGAAATCAAAACAGAAACGACAGAGGTCGAAAAAATTACTAAGGAACAAATAGAAGAGGTTTCTAATCGAATCGAGACTCTTAATCAGAAAAGAAGAGAACTCGAAACAAAACAAAGTGAGTTCGATGTTCATCTTAAAGACCTTGAGAGTATAAAGACTCTTTATGGTGAAACATCTAAACAGTTTGAAGCAAAGAAAGGTGTTGTTGAAATCGCTGATTCTGAACTGAAGAAACTTGAGGATGAGATTGCATCTTTGTCTTTTAAACAGTCTGAGTTGAAACCATATCTTGATGCAGCAACCGAGTTGTTTGACAATGAAAGAACAGCACAAGTGTCTCGTGAGTATCATATTAATATTGTTAACAGTAGGACGTTCAATCAACTTCTTGACTTCTGCAACCATTCTATGGTGTGGACTTCCAAGACGGCTCCTGCACTTATGACACTTACAAAGAATCTCGAAGAGAATCGTGGTTTCGTCCGTTCAAAGGATTTTGATGGTATTATTATGTTACGTTCAGGTAACGTACTTGCACTTCAAGATTTCATGTTGAACAAGATTGAGGGTAAGGGTTGGAATACCGCCAAGGAGTTCCTTTCTTGCTGGGCAAACTGTGGTAAGAACATCGGTGAAACCGTCCGTCAGATTCAGAATGAATATGAGACTGCTCGTGAGTATGCAAAGTATTTGCAGAATATTGATACTGAGTTTTCTCAGAGTGAGAATGATATTCCAGAAGAAATGACTACAAAGGAAGAGGTTTCTGCTTAACTTTAATTATGTGATTGGTGTGTTTAAAACCAAAACACACCAATCATAAATAACTTGTAGTGTTTAACCAGTGTCGAAAGACACATAAAATTTTTTTAGATGAGTAAAATAAAGACTCAAACGATTGAAATTATAAATCCGGAAAATCCACTTGAATCCAAGAAAGTGGTTGTCCCAATCAACGGACATCAAAAAATCCTTTGTAAAGAACCGTATGTGTTGGATTTGATGAAGATGTATGATGCTTCATTTAACTCAGATGATATTAAGGTGATTTCATCTTATGACAATTCTTCATACAAGGGTATTTGTACAGGTGTCGTAAATTCATTTAACGACAATGTTGCAGACATTTCACTTTCCAAAAAACATTCTACGACAATTGACCTTTCGTCAAAGAACACATCTTCCATCAAGGATGAGATGGAGATTGGTAAACCTATTGAAGTTGTAGTAACCAAACAGGATGGTAAGATTATCGCCGATGCAGCTTCCAAGAGTGCTCAGTTGGAAAGACTTCGTATTGAACTAATTAAGCAGATTGAAACACCAACTTCAGCATATGTCGGTGTTGTCAAGGATATTGTGTTCAATTCTTCCAAAGTGTTCAATGGATTCATTGTCGATGTTAGTGGTTTGAAATGTTTCATGCCAGGAAGTGAATCGGATGTTGTACCTCTCGAAGATTATAACACTTTGATTGGTAAGTCAATGTATGTTATGCCTGTTGCTAAAGTGAAAGATAGTATTGTCGTATCACACAAGGAGTTCTTGAATACTAAAAAAGATGATGTACTTTATAATCTTGAAAATGCAGATAAGGCATCCCTTATAGAAGGTATTGTTTCATCCATCAAACCTTTCGGTGTATTCATCCTCATCGACGAATGTGTTCCTACACTTTTGTCTGTAAGTGAGATGAATGAAGAGACTGAGAATAAATTCAAGAATGGTGAAATCAAAGTTGGTGAATCGATTAAGTTCTATGTCGAGAGTGTTGTTAACGACAGGATTACTATAACCCAGACAAACAGTAAGAGTGAGGGTTGGAACAATTTGAAGGAAACTGTCGATAAGGATAATAAGTATGTCCTTACCGGTGTCATCAAGAATACATTTGATAATGGTGTCGTGGTGTCTGCTCCAAATTTCAATAATATTACATTCTTCTTGTCAAGAAAGGTTGTCGATATGAACAACGTTGAGATTGGTAAGGAAGTACATTTCGGTGTATCGAATGTCGATACCGTGAAAAAGACGGTTAGGATTATTACGGATTAAAAGAGTACTCTTTCTTGTTTTGTTTCAAGGGTGTGGAAATATTCCACACCCTTTTTATATCTCATAAATATATTAAAATTAGATATTAAAGATGGCATTTTTATCTGGAAAAAATAATAATTTTAGGTTTCATTTTCCAAAGGTTTTTGTACCGGATGAGATTGAAGAGAAATATAGACCTGTTCTGAAAAGGATACCAGGTATTATGTGTGATACTGTCATAGATTTCATCAATCTTCAAATTAAGTCAGTTGAACTTCAAGTCAATCCACAGAATTATGAACCTATTCTTCAAGTAGATTCCGGAACTCCATACGGAAGAATTTCACGTTCTGATGCATATCCAGACTATCTATTCAGGAAAGAGATGACGATAACATTTGAATTAGACCAATCGTATATTATCTGGAGTATTTTATGTGATTTGTTTATATACTATTACGAAATTAAGGATAAATATCTTCCAAAACCACCCGGTATGGAAATACTTGACTGTAATCATAAAGTGTTGTATAGAATAAGTTTTGTCGATTTACTTTTTACTGGTGTTTCCGGTCTTGAATTTGATTTCAGTTCCAATACAATAGACCAGAAAATTATCACTACAAGTTGGGCGGCTAACAAGATAAACATAGAAATGGAACCATCAAGAGTATAAAAAAAGAATCCCAATGGGATTCTTTTTTTTTTTATTTTATAAACTCTTCAAATGTTTTGAATGGTTTTTTTGACTCTGTGAGATTTTTTAGTTTGTATAATGTTGAATCAAGCAAACTTAAAAGTGTGTCAATCTCAGACATTATTTCAGATGACGATACAATTTCATCAAACATATCTCTACCATTCTGTATAAAATCTCTAAGTTCTGACAGATATAGTATATCTTCTTTTTCATCGTCGAATATACGGTTACCATATTCAAATATTACCATATTGAATTTACCTTGGTAACTCTCAATGATTCTGTCGATTATTTCTTGTGCATCTTCATAATATTCTTCAAGAATAACATGTGTAGAATGTTTCCTTGATTTGAGATGGTATTTCCATGTAATTGGAATACTTTCTATAAGTGTTCCGAAAAATTCACCAATGGTTAAATTTTCAGTTGGGATGTTTTCCGTGTTACAATCACAAGTTGGGCAATCACAAGTTGGAGTGTCACAAGTTGGGCAATCACAAGGTACACCTTCACGACATTCTGGTGATTCTGGAATCACAATGTCATTCGGTTCAACTGATGGAACTATTTCTGTTGTCTCAGGTTCTGTTACTAAAACTGGTGTTTCATCGTCTCTTTTATTAAAAATAATATCTTCCATATTTTTTTTTATTTTGTTTATTTTATTCATTGTCTATTGTCATTGATGTACTCAGTCGTGCAAGATTCTGATAAAACATTGCATCTCTTTGTTCGTTTTCTTTTACGGATGCATCGTAGTCTTCTTTGAATAACTTGTATAACTTATAGTTTGCATCTTTATCGACTATGATGATATTTCTCTTTGTACTATATTTATTACCGTTAGTATCTTCCAATGAGAGTTCAATCATATAGTCACCTTCCTTTTTCAAAAGAAGTGTAAAGTATCTTCCTTCATGTTCAACGGATTCTCCCCTTGTGAGATTTGTAAGTTTCCATTTTGGATTGACAACACTTGTTATCTTTGACTCATCAAACCCTAACAGGAACCATGTGTATGGTTTTACATCCACTGCATTTTTAATATATCTAGCACTTTCAATATTTAATTCAGGATTAAGTGAAGTTATATCATAATTTAGATTGTCTAGTAGATACCAACTTTCATTTATATAACTACCCCCATATGGTCCAGAATTGATGGTGTATCTTAAACCATCGTCATCTATACCATACAATGGCATCGATTTATCTCTGTCTGTCTCATAAAGTCTTTCATTGAGTGCAAAGTTCGACATGTCGGTTAGTCTTCTATGGATGAAGTCGATATAGTCGTTTGTAGTATCACTGTCACTACCATCAACCACTTCTATGTCATAAGATTTAAAATCATATTGTAAATCTTCCGGAAGACTTCTTGCATCATAGTAAAAACCACGTATGTCAAGATTGTATGGTTCGACCTTTATAGCTTTCTCGAAAGTATATTTTACAGTCCCATCATCATTTTTGAATGTCATTTCTACATCATAATATCCAACAAATGGAAGTTCAACTAGTATCTTTCTGAAATCATATATACTTTGAAAATCGGTGTCGTATGTGAAATCACGTGCTTCAAATGTGGAATCCTCACCAATCTTTTTCAAATCCTCGTCATCTTGGTTTTCGGATGTTTTTACAACCCATCTTATTTCTTCAAACCCATAATATGTGGTGTCTATGTTTCCGAATGTCATTCCGTTTAAATCAGAGTCACCGAATGTGTCCAAAATTTGTCTGAATTTAACCGTATCGAATGATGTGTTTTCGAGGATGACTTTTGCCGATGGTTTTATATCCATTTCATCCTTGTGAAAATTTGGTTCAAACTCTATCTCTGGAAGTTCTCCAGACATTACTTTGTTGTAGTATTCTTCATAATAGTCTGTGAGTCCTTTCTTGTAGTATCCACTATCACTTTCATCGTCCGATATGTCATTGACGAGAGGTATTTTTTCAAATGAATATATATTATTCAATACGTCTAAATCAGAATCTCCACCTAGATATTCTTCTTCTGCCAATTCGATTGGGACATCACTTACATTTGATATTGGAGTTTCCAAATTTATTTTATAGAAATTTGGTTCTATTTCAACATCATAGTATTGTTCTATTGCATATTGTCTGAATTGTCTGTTGTCCGTTATATGTGTTGTACATGTGTGAAATTCAAACCCATCCGGTAAGTTCTCAGTCAAGTCTTCAACATAAGAATAAGAATCTACAAAATCAACCTCTTTGGTTTTTGGTGTGAATATTTTAGTGCTTGGGAAAATAGATATACTTGGATGATGCAGTCTTTTCTTTTCAAACGTTTTCTCATCATCCGGTGTAACGGCATTGTTTATAACATCTTCCAGTCCAAAATAATAACCTTCTCCGATAATGTTGACGATTCTTGATGATGATGGCATAAATTCGGCATTCAATTTTCTACGGAGGGCGAAAAGTTTAATTAACACCTCTTCCATAGTAAAGTCGAAATCTTCTTTAACAAGTGGAAGTTCAAGATGGTCGAACTCTTTTGTCGGATGGTTTATAGTGTAAACAAGCGATATATTGTTGAGTTTCCTGTAATTTTTGTTTGGTATGGGTATAATTTTACCACTCACGTTTATAGTTTCTTTGTTCGTGAGTTTGTATTTTGACGTTGCAAATATCTTACCGAAGTTTTCACTCTGGAAATCAACGTTTCTCCAATATTCTATTATATTCAAGTTCTCATAACCGAAATATTTGATTACGTTTATGATTGCTTTATATGAACCTATATACGGGTAAATGTTATGACCCTCTATCATAAGTTCTTTTCTTTTTTCATTCAATAACTTATAGTCTGGATAAATTTCTTTGATATCTGCATCTTTAAAGATTATTGTATCTTCCGGTTTGATATTGTACCCTAAGTTTTTGTTTAGTACTTTAAGACGCTCGTCTTCCTCTACGGTTTCAGCAAAAAATGTTATTCTTGCAATTTTTCTTGAACCATAAGAAATATCCAATGTTCTTTTGAATGTTGTTGCATCAAATTTGGCTGGCGATGAGAATGCAATATGTAAAGGTAGAGCCTTTGTTGAAAGATTGTCGTCTAACTCCACTTCATACTTGTCAAATGTTTTTACAATCAATGTCTCGAGTTCCGGACCGTTGTTTGGTGTATATTCTAAAGCCGAAGTTTCATAGTCGTGTAAGGCATAGTATGTCGTGTCGAAATCGAACATAAAAAATTCATCGACAAACGTATTCAGTATATCCCACGAAAATGTCAGAGTGTTGCCGGACTCATCTTTTTGTGGAAAATAGTAATACTCTTCAATGTCTGAACCAGACCCTTCAGTGAATTTTTCCATGATGTATATGTTGGTATTTGCATATAGACCAACACTCACTTTTGGAAAATAAATATTTCCTTCCCATAATTTTAGTGAATTATTCCACTCAAAGTTCAAATTGTATCCACTATTGTCGAAAAATACTAAATTTTTTATATTCATTAGTTTATAAATTTATAATCTTTTGGTACGGCGTAGTTGTTATAGTTTCTCAAATATTTAACACTGTTAATTAAATGTGACATTATTTTGTTGAGATGTTTAAACATACTTACCATCATTGTGTTTCTTTGGAGATACTTACTCGTATTGTCCTCAAAGAGTGTGTCTTCATATTTGTATCCAAGGTTTTTGAGTTTCCATCTACTTGTATTAATTTGGTCGTAAATAGAATCAAACCCTTTGTATTTCAGAATGTTTATATCTGTGTTCTTACTTGTATCCATATTACTTGTTCAATAATTTTGCAAATCTTTTTTGCATTGTCTGATTATATATGGTGTCATCAACTTCATCTGTGAAGAATATGTTCAACGGACCAAGTTTTCCGGTTTCCGGTGTTTCGGTGTAGTAGTTACCGTTTCTGTCTCTCCAACCACCTTTTGGTATGTAGATGCAGTTTTCTGGTACTATTATGTTTCCGAAACTGTCGAATCCTACCTGTGGGTCTTCACCTGTATTCACATATATTCTTGTATCGACACTTTCGTATCTTAGTGTGTAGTTATTCCATCTTTGCTTGGTTGTTGTGTAGTATCCGTATTTGATGGCATTCTCGTTTTCCTCTGTTGTGAAGAAAACATCACATGTATCGACTCCTTCAACACCTTCTACAATAGAAATCAAATCCGACAAAGGTATGATGTCTCTTCTGTTTATATTCAAGAAATACTTTCCGAAAATGTTTCTGATGTCGGTTCTTATTGCAGTTTTGTTTGCATTTTCGAAATATCTGATAATTACATTGATTGCAAATCTTTTAATAACCGGGTCTACGATATAAACCTCAGATGAAATCAACATTTGACCTGAGTCTTCGATTGCTTGTATAACCGCTGATTTTTCATCATCCGTTAAGAAGTATTCCTTTTCCGGAAGTTGAAAATAGTCTTCTGTTGAAGATAGTTTCTTTTTAATGTTGGGAATAAGTCTCAAATAAACAATATTATCATCTTCAAGGTTTCCATCATCCTTTGTGTTATAAGCATCTATGAATGAGAATTGATTATATTTTGAAAGAAAACTGACATAGTTTTCTGGTGTTGCTAGAACGAATGACTTACTTGTCTTTGGAGCAATAAGTTTTGTAAATTCTGGGTCTTCATAGTCACAACCCATCGTCGGTGGTGTCACACTTTTTATCAAGAGTACTTCATTCAAATCTACTTCGTTCCCCATCTCGTCTATACCCGTGTCTGTAAATTCAAATGTGAGATTGTCGGAATGTGCATTACCGGCATATCCAACTGTCTTGATATATGTGACTTCTATATTTGAACCATTTTCTGGAATCTTTCCAAAATGTCCGTTTCCGAATATAATTGTCAATCCTACATTTACAGATGACTTGACCATAAAACATTCACAATCTTCATTATATCCATCGTCGGCGGGCATGTCATATAGACTCTCAACTTTTCTCCATTCTTTACCATTTACTGTGACTGTAACATTATCATTGTCAGTCATATTTTTTACAACTGGGTTAAATGTTTGGAGAGGTGTTCCGTCTGAAATAAATGTTTGGGAATCAATATCACCTTGGATATAGTTTATATTTATAAAATTGTCTTCAGATTTTGAAATACGGATATAGTCGTTAGGAAGATTTATGAAATAATTTGCACTTGTTTCTGCTATTGAAAACTTTGTGAAATTATTAATTGTCAAATAATTTCCTTTAATATAATCAAGTGATGAATTATTCAATTTTATCTGCATTACACCATATGCAGAAGCACCACGATAAGCATCGTGTCCGGTAAGTCTTGCAAGGCCGTGAATACTTTCTACATTTTGTGCAGTTGAAATATTCAACTCTTCTGCCGAGTGTGTGATGTACGTGAAAATAAGTTCGGCCATATTTGATATCACAATCAACAATTGTCCGAATGGTGATGCCGGTGTGAAAACGTGGGCTGCTTGTTCATATTTGGAAACTAAAAATGTAACTGCTTGTTCAATGAGTTCTGACGCTTTAAGTCTTGCTTTCGATAAGAACATAAAATTCTATAATTGATTATATAGTATATTTATGAAACAAAAAGGGATATTTATTAAAAATATCCCTTTTTGTTTTAAATTAGATAGCTTGCTACCTTTTTATTGTTGATTGTTAAATCTACCACCATGGCGACATTGAAATCCCATTTAATGAAACTGACATCTACATCGACCGTATATGTTCCTTTAAGGTAAATGAAAGTATTTATCTGGTTCATAATTATCGACTTTATGACAGATTCGTTGAATGATGTCTCGAATAGATATTGTTCAAGGTTGCAACCAAATTCCGGCATCATCAACACATCACCTTTGTTTGTGAATAGTAAAAGGTCAACTTGCTGTATTATCACATCTAATTCACTTGTCAATTCCATCACGTCTTTTTTATATCGAGTTTCTCCGTTTGGAATTGCATATATTTCTTTCAACATATTACATTATCTCGTTTACATTTATTTTTTCAACATCATCGTGTATGTCTGCACTATCTACCAAAACCGTTGTGTTTTTCAAGGTACCTCCTTTCATCGTACCACCAAATTTTCCTAGTTTACCAGTAACTTCACAATCTTTTAATTCTATGTTTCTACTGATAAAACAATTTTTGAATTTTGAGTCTTTGCAGTTTGCATATCCGAATAAGTTACATTCTATGATATTGCTATTTGTAATCTTTGTATCATAGATGTCACATTTTCTGATGTTTGAATTTTGTATCTCACTATCAACTATATCTACATCTTTTAAATGGTAACAACCTTTTAGAGTTATATCTTTAACTTGTAATTTGGATACATCCGAATCGTAGTTTATTTCTGCTGTACGGATGTTGTTGCAGATAACTATGTCGAATAATTTTTCCTTTATTGATGGAAATATCACATCAATAACAGATTTATCGTCGTTCAAATCTACCGTTATTTTTATTGATTTGAATCTTTCGTTGAAAAGTTCAAAACATCTGAATGATTTTTCATACTCATCGTACTGCTCATTCCAATCGTCTATCTTTTTTACTTGCTCATCTGTGAGTTCGTTGTATTTTGTAGAATTATATAGTGTGGATATTGTATGGTTTAATGATTTCAGAATACCTTCCCATTTGTTTCTGTAATCTATATTCTCAGCATATTTAAATATTATGATACCGGTATTTACTTTTGAAAAGTCTATTCCGTAGATTGAATCATCTTCATCAAGTTGTTTGAGAGATTCTATCTGTTTTTGAACTTTATCTGTACAATCATTGTATGAAGTTGGTTTAATGTCTGTAAGTTTCTTAAATTCACCATTTTGTGTAACATCACCGATATTTTTTAAAATACTGTCTTCATTTAATTCCAAAATAAATTTAACAATATTTAAATTTTTTACTTCACAGAAATCTTCATTGAAACCAATATCGAAATGTATGTATGTGTTTCTTACTTCTTTTATTTCTTTAAGAAGTTCTAAAATCTTAGGCATTACATAAACCGCCTCATAATAATTATAGAGGGCGGTTTTTATAATAGAATATTGTCCGTCTTTCATTAAGATAGCCGTACTATTAGTTGGTTCAAGTAACTTGTATTCTATATTTGAAAACGAGATTTCCCTATTTAGAACATTTTTTAATTTTTCAATTAATGAATTGTCGTCCATATCGAAAATGGCTTTAAATTCGAAACCGATTAATGAATTTCCTACTATGTTGTCGTTTTGAAACAAATTGTTACCCATAATAAAATATAATATATATTGTATTTATGGTTATAAAAAAAAAAGAGACAACTTTGTTGTCTCTTTAAATGTTGTACATTTCAAAATTGTTACCGTCATCATCGATACAAGTTAGTGAAACTGTACCTTCATACTTTTTGGGGTATAGAATCCTTTTCCCGCCTGCTATTCCGAAGTAAGCTATTTGTGTGCAGAAAGCAAATGCATTTCCGTTTTCCGGTTCATATTTCCAGAAGTTTTTGCATAAATCAAACAAGGCGTTTGCTTTACAGTCATCACCATCGTCTTTATTCTCCCAATAGAAACTTCTAGAAACATTCTCAACTATTTTAAAGAACATTTGTCCTAATTTTTCACTTGCAACCTTACTGTCTTTACATTTTAGAATTTCTGTTTTTAGCTCATCGTTGTCCAGGTAGTACTTCTTAGTGTTAGACTTACCCATAGACTAAATTTTATTATATATATAAATATAACAAAACTGGGAATTAAAAATAATTCCCAGTTTTTATTATTTTATCTCGAGATTTTTGACCGGTATTATAATACCTTTTTCGTCTTTCTCGTTTTTCCACACTTCAATTGAAGCGTCATCACCTATTTGTCCAAATTCATTTGTCAAGGCAAATACCACATCACCTTCTTTGAGTCCATCAACTGGAATCTTTACAATCATTTCCATATATCCGTTCTTTAACATTTTCTTTTTGTTAAAGTCCAATTGACTTGGGTCTGAAGGTTCATCTATGAACGATTCACTTAATTTTTTTTTTCGTTGTAAGATTCTTGAAGTTCTTTTTCAAATTTACGAATCTCACCTTCGACAAGTTTCAATGCTTCTTTGAGTTGCTCATTGTTGTTAGTTTCTTGGATTGCACTGATGAGTTCTGCTCTCTTTTCTGTCAAAAATGCAAGAGTATCTTTAATCTCGTTTCTTTTTGACTCAATGATTGCTTTTTCTTCACCCTCTTTCTTCAATTGCTCTTCAAGGATAGATGTTGCATCGTATTTGATGAACTCCTTAATAATATTGCAAGCCTCTGTTGCAGTTTTGCAAGAAACTAATTCGTTATAGTTGAATGGGAGATTTACTTTGTTAACAATAATTCCTTCCTCAACATTGATGATACTGACCATAACACCGGCGACATCATTTCTACTGATTGTGGTGATAGTGTCGATTTCTGTGAGAAGGTCTTTACTTTCGTAGAATTTGATAAGTTTCTCACAAATTTGGATTGTCTCACGGTCAAAGATACCACATCTCTTCAAAGTTTCGTTCATGTCAATAAGACTCATGTCTGAGAAATTATCTACACCAGTAAGATTGAATTTGTCTGTATCACAACTATATTCGAGAAGCATATTGTTCTTTCCATAGTATACAAAACGATTCTTGTCTTCTTCATATTTCATCAAAGAAAGACCCTCAAGTACGTTAAGGTATCTTCTGTCAGTAACCTTCGCTTCTTTGAGTTCTTTTCCATTGAATATATAGTTCTTACCATTCAAGAAGAACACTTTGTTTTCACCATCAACAATACAAGGAGAAATATTCTTACGGATGGAACAATTGTTGTTTTCATAAATTCTTGTGTCGATTTGACCTTGTTCTTCTTTTTCTTCTGCAATGATTGACTTAAGGATTCCCTTTGCATCACTATTCCAAGTGTTTTCCATCAAGACATTTTTAAGGGCGAGTCTCTTGTTATCTTCATCAATCAAAGTGTCAATGAGTGAATCATACAGATTTTCAAATGCTTTATTACTTGTATCCTTTGCAATTTTCTTTGCAAATTTTGCTGTAACATAACCCCATTTGTCACCACTGAATGTCTCGAATAGAGACTTACGGAGGTCTGAGACGGGCATAATCCAGTCATATTGTGTCAAATCATAGAACATATTCTCTGCTACAGAATATTTTAAGATTGGATTTACAAGTGTATCTTCAATCTCTTTTCCTTCTTTGATACATTCTTTAAGAATAACCTCGTTATCGTTTGAGATATTTAGTTTTGAAAGATTGTGCTCAATGATGGATTGTGCTGTAGCTGCCGAGAAACCGAACTTGTCATCGTTCCTCATTTCTTTTAAAGCGTCTATTGCTTTAAGTGTACTTTTGTACAAATTTTCTAACGTCAATTCCATATTGTTATTATTTTCTTTTACTATCGGACCAACATAAGGTTTATAGACATCTGATTGATGTGAATTGTAATAGTCGATGTGGGAATCTATCAATTCTGGAATCATACCCATCTGCCATAAACTTTGTTTAATAACTTCATCTGATTGACCTGTTTTCTTGAAACTTGCAATCAAATTGAGCATGTTTTTGTTTAAATTATCCATTTTATAAATTTACTTTAATATATTTATGAAAAATTAGAAACCACCGAATTGGGAAACATTTTTATCATCTTTTTTTGAAGAATCATCCTTTTTGTCCTTTTCTTTTGACTCGTCGTCCTTGTTTTCGTCTTTTGGTTCGTCGTCTTCAGATTCAGAACCGTCGTCGTCTTTAGAACCATTATCATCATTTTTTTCATCTGACTTTGATTCATGGTTGTCATTAGATGGATGATTATCTGATTTTTTTTCGTCTTTTTCGTCCTTTTTTTCTGTGTCGGTTTCTTCTTTTTCTTCTTTATTCTTTAAATTTTCAATATCTTCTGACTGTTTCTCTTCCTCATTTCTTGTCTTTTTCACATCGTCTGTGATATCTTTCACCGAATCTTTAAGTTGTTTAATCATATCTTCTATATTCATCAACCTTTTATCGGTTTTTTCTTTTTTTTCTTCTTTCTCGTCTTTTTTCTTGAAGTCTGCAAATGACAAAGGTTCCCTCTGTGGTTCTGGTTCTGAAATTCCCATCTCATCCTTTACTTCATCGGGAGCGTTGTTTATATCCAATGTGTTGATATCTTTTGGTCTGATTGCAGATAGATAATCTGAAAATGTCATGTTTTTACTCTTATGACCGACTTTGGATTTTTCCGAAATACTATCAACCATGCTATTAAACATTCTGACAACATTTGGCGCCATTACGAGAGACTTGTAATCCTCGGGTTTCTTTGTACGGAAACTTCCAAGAAGTGTTTTGAATATATTACGATATTCTGGATTTTCAGTCAAGAGTTTTTTTGTTGTCTCATTTGAGATTTTATCTAAATCTACTGAAAAATCTATTTCAATACTCTCTTTGACAACATCGTTTGTATCAATATCGAAGTCTTCGAGTTGTGCTTTCTTATACTTAATGTATCTGTTGAACAATGTATAGAAAAGTTCTAGATACCTGTCTTCATTTGAATTGCTTGTGAGTATGATTGAATTTAAATCTTGACCCATCATAAAAATGGTGAAATCGGATAAAAGAACATCTTTGTTGTCATTAAATCCTTTTTTAGCCTTGTTTTTGGCGATGAGTCCTGACATATATGGGTCTATGAGTTTGGCCGAGATTGGTTTTGTTATTCCATCATCTGATATGAATTTGAAAATAAACCCGTCAATTGGCGATTCAAATCCATCATCTTGATAGATGGAATGTGTTAGACTTGGGTTCAACAAAGTGATTACAAATCTTGCAAAAGAGTCTTTGTTGTTTGAACCGTCTTTAATATAGTCTGTCAATCTTTCTTTCTGATACTCAGAAAGAAATCCTTTAAAAACAGGTTCTTGATATGCAATATCAAACATTTCTGCCCAACTTCTTAAATCGTCAACGTCGTCAATCTTGGTACCTCCGTTTGTTATAATGCACGAAAGAACCAAGTTGTTTTTCGGTAGTACTGAATAATTGATGAAACTTGGTTGATGGTTTGGAAAATATCTACATACAAATGTCCAGTTCGCCGGTATTCTGTCTATGATTAGTTTACTCATATTACTTAAGTAAGTCATCCCGTTTGCATAGAACGTAGTCATCACTTTGTCGGCAATGGTTATCTCTTTTTTGTTTGAACCGGAACCTTTATAGAATGTGAGTTTTCTATTCAAGTCCATATCGGACGATTGTTTCTTTTTAAACGATAATGTTGCAGCATTTAATTTCTCGATAACTACAACTTCCTTATTTAAAAGATTGTTTATAAATTCTTGACCTTCTGTGTTCAAGATATTTTGTAGAGTTAACATTATCTTTCTTTTTATGTGTTATAATAGTATTTATGTGGATTTTACTTATCTGGAGAATAGTAAAAACGGACAACTAAATCTTCTTTTATATCTTTTTGTTCCAATTCTTCTTTGGTAAAGGCTTGCATTGGAACTTTATGTGTGTTGGACAATAATTCTGGTGGTTCTATTCTGTAAGCATATTCAGACACACGGAAAGTTTCCAATACACCACCTGTTCTCATTCCCATGTTTCCATAGTCATCAGCACGAAACATGACAATACCATTGTTTTCTTTCGGTATCTTTGAGAGCATTTCGTCAATCTCACAAAGAAGAAGTCCGTGTTCAAACGCCGGTATGAAACTTTTCATTTCCATTGAGAAATTCATTCGGAACTCTTTTTTTTCATTAAGACCGAATTCCGTTGGGATTTCGTTTGAATAATTCTCTTGTACCTCAAATGCACCATCGACATTGCACATCCCTAAATCAACTTTGAAGTAATTTGGATTTTTGTAAATTTTTGAAATGATACATTCGGTTATCTTAAATAACTCTATGTTGTTTGAACAAACAAGATTGCAGTCGAATGAAAGCTGAACAGGAATCCATTCCACGTTCAAATAACATGTTCTCATCTTTCCATTCGACTCACGTACAATTTTCGTATGGTTATATTTGTTTGTCTGTTCAGCCGTATTGATATTGAGTCCGGATAGATTTACAATAACACGTGGAACTTTTTCATAATCACCAATAGCCATTCCCATATTTATTGGGTCATAAAAAAATTCATCTTTTAAAAATTTCTCCTGTCCGGTGATGGAATACATACACGGAACATTTATTTTATTCAACGTGTTGTTGTCAACTCTGTTATAATAATAAATCTTTTTGTTTAATTCAGCAAGGAAACATACTATCATATTTCTGATAAATACGTCATCTTTGTTGTATTTGTTATTGTATTCGTTCATTGTTATTCCTCCTCAACGATGTTTTCGTCATCGTCACTGTCACTGTCATCGGTATTTAAACCTAGTGTGTCTTTTGCATATTCAATGGTATCTCTGTCGTCTGGGTCTATTCCTAACACATATTCAATATCTTCGACCCTACTTTCTATGTCGTCTAAATCATCACCCAAGACACCTTTTCTTTCTTTGTTCTTTTCTTCTTCCTCTTCATCGAAATCCCCTTCCTCTTCGTCTCTTACATTTATATAACCGGTAATCTGTGGGTTATAGTCGGCGACCATATTTTTTGTGATATAGTTTATGTAATCAAGATTGTTACCGTGTAGTTTACTTTGAAGAAGCTCTCTCCAACCCATCGTTCTTTTTGCTCTCGACGTGTTCAAGAATTTAATAACGTCCTTGTCAAAAGACAAACGGCGGGCAAGGTCTCTCACAATCTCTCTCACAGATTTTGCCTCATTTATATATTCTTCATAATCTTTTAGGTTATTCATAATTGATAGTGATTTATTCTATTTATATTTATGAATTAAAATAAAAAAGACCGTGACGATTCACGGTCTTTTTGTTATTGAATATCACATTCAACTTCTCCATTTACATCAAGTACGGCAAGAAATTTTGTTTCGGCAATTTTTGAGATTCTCCATTCGGCGGTAACACCGTCCATCTCTTTTTTGACGATTTCGTTTGCTTCGTGTGATGTCGTTGCTCTTACGAGATAGTCTTCAGACCACTTTTTGATTTTTGGATTGCCGACTTTGTCTACCATGTCGGTCTCTTCTTCCAACTTTACTGTTACTGAAAAAAATTTTATATCTTCCATAGTTTTTAAAATAATTGGTTTTCTTCTTTATCTAATTCCAAACTTGCCAATGGACTATATTCCGAGAGTTCTTCAAGTATGGTTTTTTGTATGTATGAACTTAGTCTTTTCCACATTGTCTGTATGTTAATTCCACAATATTCACAGACCATTACAAATATTCTTGACAATGTGTATTCGTTTTTCATACGTGCATAAATGTATAGAAGTATGTCATTTATAATTTGATAATTGATGACCACCTTTTCACAATCATCGTCAAGTAGTATCGCTTTATATTTTGAATTTTTGATTATCTCATGGAACTTCTGTTCAAACTCCACATCGTCGAAGGATGACATTTTTTGTTCGGAATAGTCTTTGTCTATTGTTATCTTATCCTGTTGGTAGTTGTCTTCTGTGAAGTCTACTTGGTTCCATTTGTTATATTTGATTTTTAACGACCTTGATGTCTTTATTCTTTCCTCTACTGTTTTTTCGGAACTTTTCTTTTTTGAAATATCGACACCATTTTCATCAACAAGTTTATGATTCTTTAGGACAATTTCTTCATCTAGTAATGATTCATGTTTGTTAAATTCTTTTTCATACCAGTCTTCGTATGTATTGCACATATATTTTTTTATCTTATTTATAGTCTAAATATAACAAAAAAAAAATAATATTTTTTTATACGACCATTTGTTATATTTAGATTGATTAAACTTGTCCGCTTCTAAACGGACACATAAAAATAAAAAGTAATATGTTATTAGATTTAGTACAAAACGGAACAAATTTGGAAATCTCCTATTGGGGGGATGACCACAAGACACACATCGATGTGATTCCAATTCAAGAAAAGGATTGGTACACTTGGCTCACAGAACCCATCGATAAAAAAGATGAACCCGGTGGAACGGTCAAAAACTGGAACAAAGACAAGGTGTGGAAACACAAGTTAAATCTCACAAATCCAAAACATGTCTTGAATAGATATAGGATGTATGAGATTGTTGACAATCTTCCGGAAGATGTAAAGGAAAGGATATTCTCATATAATCTTCCTGAAATGTTTTTTATCGATATTGAGAACTTGATGCAAGAGGGAAAACCAGACCCAGAAAAGGCAGATAAACCGATAACGGTTATCGGTGTGTGTTGTCCAAACGATACTATCATGGTTCTTTCTTCCGGCAAGAACTTAAACAGGAAACAAATTGAGGATATTCAAAAGCAAATTGACGACCATTTTGCACAAGTAAACCGTAAGTTCAAGTTCGCTTTCCGTTGTTTTAATACGGAATATGACATGTTGTATTTCTTCTTGAACAAACTTGTTCCGAATATGGCTATGATGACCGGTTGGAACTTTGAGGAATATGACTGGAGGTATATCATAAACAGGGCGAAAAAACTTGAAATAAATATAAACATTTCGTCACCTACTCATAAAATGACTGGTCAGTTTGAGCGTCCATGTCACGTCGGTCTTATCGACTATTTGAAAGCATACAAGAAATGGACTTGGAACTCCAATGAGAATTACAAACTCGACTATATCGGGGAGAAACTCTGTGGTATCAAAAAAGTACAGCACAGTGAGAGTCTCGATGATATGTTCAATAATAACTTTCAAAAGTATGTGTATTACAACGCTATCGACTGTGGTCTCGTAAAACTCATCCACGAGAAGTGTAATGCATTGACTTGTGGTATCACCACTGCATGGTTGGGTCATATCCGTGCAATGGATTGTTTCTCTACTACATATATTCCTGAAAATCTTTTAAGACAGAAGTTTGCTGAACAAGGTCGTGTCCTTGCAGTTTCTCCGAAACCAAAGAAGAAAGGTGATGGTGAGAAATATGAAGGGGCATTCGTCAAGCAGCCTGTTCCAGGTCTTCACAAGTATTGCACATGTAACGACTACGCCTCACTTTATCCGTCTTTGATGAGACAGTTCAATATCGGTCCGGAAACACTTGTCAAGATGCTTCCCGAAGATGATGAGGAACTGAAACAACAGTGGAGAGATAAGGGTTATATTGTATGTGCTTCCGGTGCAGTCTATGAGAAAGAGGACGGTAATTTGAAGAAGATTATCACAGACCTTTATTTCAAAAGAAAGGCATACAAGAAGACATCGTTCAAATACACACAGTGCTACTATGACTTGAAAGACCTTATGCACAATGGTGCAAGTCAAGAAGAGATAGAAGACTATATGAAAAAGAACGACCTTGGTGATTTGATTGGTAAACAAATGGATGTTGTTCTTACTTTCTGTACTACACAGGCAGACATCTACAACAACTATCAGCTTGGTACAAAGGTCGTAATTAACGGTATCTATGGCGCTTTCGGATTCTCCGGTTTTTATTTCTATAACAAGAATATTGCTGAATCTGTTACGAAACAAGGTAAGCACGCCATCTTGAACGCCGAGAGACTTATGAATCTATGGGCACAAAAAGGTTGGATTATTGATGAAAAAACACATAAAAAAATGGGTGTTTATCCCAGATAAAAATGTAACTATCTCACCTATAAGTAGATACATAGATACTGATAGTGTATACTGTTCATTTTATGAGATTGTAAATTCAACTGATTGGATGTTACACGACGTGTGGAGACTCACCAAGATTAACAAGTCGAATGACCAGAAAGAATTCGTGTATGTGTCTTCCGGTGGTTATCCGACTGAAGATGATGCAAGACAATATTTTGATGTCGATTCAATCGATAAAGAAAAGTATGATTTTGAGATTGATAAAATAGAACCAGCAGGTCGTGAGTTCTGTCTTACTCTTGACCGTGTGTTTATGAAGGACTTCTTGAAGAAGATACATGAGGACTATGCCGCCAAGCAGGGAACACCTAATATTCTCGACTTCGAGTTGGAGGCATACAATGAGGCTGGTATCTGGCTCGCTAAGAAAAAGTATGTGAAGAATACCACTTGGGCTGAGCCAAATGTTTACTATGATTCTTGCACTAAAATCAAACCGACCGGTATTGAGATTGCACAGACATCTAGTTCGACTTGGGTCAAGAAGCAGATGACTGATTTGATTAAGTGGATATTCAAACAAGAAAAATTCACAATCGAGGGTTTTGTCAAACAGATGAAAGCAGTCAAGAAAAGTTTTATGATGCAGAACTTTGAGACGATTTCAGTTAACAAAGGAATGAACAAATATGGAGAGTATGTCTTATCCGACGTTGGTGAAATTGAACTTATGCAAAAGGCGATGGTGACTGTGCAGGGTGCATCATTCTATAACTGGTTGTTGAATAGTAATGAAAAGTATAAAAGAAAATATACGGCACTTGTTGACAGTGATAAACTGTGTGTGATATATATAAAACCAACACAAAGGTATACTTACTGGAAATGTTGTGAAATCAAGGTTTCTGACATTGCAAATGTAAGAAAACATCAAGAAGTCAGATTCACGAAAGGTGGAATCATCGAAAAACGTGGGAATGTTGACTATTATATAGACTGTCAGATGAAAGAACCTATACAGGCGTTTTCATATCCAGCCGGTAATTATCCAATGGATATGGCAAGTGGTTTTGAAATCGATTACGACAAAATGTTCGACCTGCTTATTCTTGGACCAATGAACAGAATTGTGGAGGCTATGGGATATTCACCAATCGACATAAGCATGTCACACGATGTTCCTCTGTTTTAATATTGAAAGGACTTGGGACTTTTGTTCCAAGCCCTTTCTCATAAATATTATAAAATGATTATTTTAATGATATGAATAATATAAAAACATATGATGAATTTGTAGATAATGTTATAATTGAAGATTCATTGTCTATATTTGATTTTATCGAACTTCTTATGGAAGAGGAACATGAGATGGGGTATGATAAAATTGATTTATGCAGTGAAGGATGGTCTTTCGGGTCACGTGGTCGTTCAAGCGACAGAACTTTTAGATTTACACCAGGTAAGAATGATACAGATTCAACATCTACCGAAATATTCAATGACGATAAAAAATTTGAATATCATGAAGTACTTCTACCAAAAAGTAACGTGATGTCATACAACCTATATAAAATATCGGATATGAGAGTTTCTATGGCCTTGAAACACCCAAGTAAGTTCAAGAATATAGAAAAGAGAAATATAGACTTTGATTCAATCGACAAATTTATGAAGAGGACATCTTTGTACATATATCATCTTTTAAAAGATAATCCAATCGATATAATAACTTTTCCACAGAGTTCTAGTGATTTCAACAAGGATATGGTTGAGTATATAATGAAGAGATACAAGGATTCACCGGGTATCAAGTGTATTCCAGACTTGCTTATCAAAGATATAAAAAATGTCGTTGTTAATACAGATGTTGCAAAGAGTATCGGTCTTACAGACATGGAGATACATAAACTTCAAAAAGATATTGAGAATTGGCAATTCGATGCAGACATTTATAATTTAAGGGTCAGGGTTGATGAACTGAATGATTCTATTGCATATGCAATCGGAAAAAGAGGAAGACCTACACGGGATGTGACGGATAAAAAAAATGAGATAAAGGCCATAGAGGAACTCATAAAAATTAGGAGACATAATTTTGGTAGAAGAGGTAAAGATAAAACAAAGGACGAAAACGGAAGGGCAAAGAAATTTGAAATCAAGTCTTTGGATGATAAACACAGAAGGTCTATCGAAGGTCTTTTTGTAATAAATCCAAAATTGAAAGATATGAGACTTAAACTTAAAGGAAAACATGTTGTTATATTCGATGACAACATATCTTCCGGTGCAACACTTGATGACATCTGTCTTGAACTTCAGAAATGGGGTGTTGCATCCATCCTCCCAATCACACTTGCAATCATACCAAAGACTGCCTATGGAAACCACGAAAAATTGAAATAAATAAGAACGGAAGACTAAAAAAATCTTCCGTTTGTTATTTTTAATATATGATATTTGATATTATAGTAGGCAATCCACCATACCAAGGTCACTGGGACCCTTTGTATATACAGATAACCAAATCTATATACGATAACAATATGGATGATGAAAGTGTTATGTGCCTGATAAACCCGACATCGGTAGTCGACAATATGAACGAAAAAGACCCACATTATAAAAGATTCTGTGAGAAATATTCGTCGTTGATGCTATCTGGTTTTGAATATGATGAAGGTTTGAGGAATATATTCGGAACAGTTGATATCATACGTGGTGTCGGTATCTTTACATTTTCAAAGAAAGGAAAATATGGAATAACGAGTGACTTTGTAAAGAACATCCGGTTTGGTGGGGAACATTTCAAAAATAAGGAGATTATTGAAAAAATTTCCAAACATAAAAGTTTGGATTTAAAAGAGATGTCGTTTATGTCACTCGCTGACATACATGGAGAGGAAAGAGTTAAGAAAATATACAATATACCATTCGGTTGGCATTGTCTTCTATCGGTTCATCGTGGTCATGTCCGTGATGGTGGAAATTATGAATGGGACTGGCCAACTTTATTTACACAAGAAAATCTTTCACCACATAAGGAAATATCTGACGGACAATGGAACGTTTTCACATTCTCGAGTGAGGACTCCAGTAAAAAATTTATAGAATGGTTGAATACTGACTTGGTTCTTTTTGTAATAATGTTTTTCAAAAAATCTACAAAATGTCCTAAATCCCTGTTAAAAATGATTCCATCACAACCCAATAATGTGGACTATTCGGATGAGTCGTTGATGGATGAGTTTGGACTGTCAAAAAAAGACATGGAGTATATTCACGAGAAAATGAAAGAATATGGTTGGAAAACAAAAAAGGTTGGAAGATGACTCCAACCTTTTTTGTTAAAACAATTTTACTATTGATTTTTCATCATTTATTCTTTTGTTTGCTTTATCAAAATATTCTTCGTTTGTTTCAAATCCGATAAAGTTTCTGTTTTCTTTTATACAGGCGATTGCAGTTGTTCCACTTCCCATGCAATTGTCTAGAACCAAGTCTCCTTCATTTGTATAAGTCTTTATCAAGTATGATATAAGTTCAACCGGTTTCTGTGTCGGGTGGAATGTCTTACAATGTTCTTTCTCAACATCAATTATACTCGTCGGATACTTCATACCTGAAAAATCATTTTCGGATAAGGAAGCATCAAATTTACCATAGCATTGGTTTTTTTGTTCGTTTTTCATATAACCACGTGAATGATTTTTGGCACCAACTGTTTTCTGTGGATTATATGTCGGAAGTTTCTTGTAGAATACAACAATGTCTTCGTGGTTACGAAGAGGCATCCTTTTTGCATTCAGGAAACCAGTGGAACGGTTTCCTTTTTTCCATATAAGATTATACCTCCACATTGAAGAATTACTCATCATCAACTGTGCAGTGAACATACCCTGTCCAAAAAGTAATATAGCACCGTTGTCCTTGATTATTCTGTTGTATTGTTCCCATAGTTTGTCAAAAGGTATCACAACGTCCCATTTGGCGTTTTCATTCGATTTATTGAGAACCTCATAAGGTAAATCACAGATGATGCAGTCGATTGACTTGTCATCTATCTCTTTCATACCTTCGAGACAATTTTGGTTATATATTCGGTTTATTTCCAACATATATTAAATATAACAAAAAAAGACAACCATGTGTTGTCTTTTTTACTAGAATCCTTCTTTATCAAGAGCATCTTGCAATAAAGATTCAAGGTCCCAAACATCATCGTCTTTATTGACTTCAAAATCAATCTCATCATCTGGTTGGTATCTTCTATCTTCGGAATCGATGCAGATAGCCTTTACGTTCCATCTGTCATCCAAATCCTCAATTGCATATACTTTCCAGTGTGATTCAATAAGTTCTCGACCACCACCGGCACCTCTTTCAAGAGTTACGGAAATACCTTTGTCATCCTCCATCTCATCATCAAAGATTTCAACACCCCACAAAATTGGTTCAAAATCTAATTGGTTTAGAGATTCGTTTACAAATTCTTCAAATTTTTTAATCATAGTTTTTTTATTTATATAATTTGTTTATGTCTTATAGTTTATCACTTATAGTTCTTTTACCGTGTTAGGGTCTACCAATGTCTCTTCGTCGGCACCGATTAAAATTGTGTTGTTACCTTCAAAAATATTTTCATCCGACAATATGTACATATTGTTGTTAAATACTATAAGTTGTCCTGTGGTTTCCTCACCACTGTATTGTAATATACCACTGTATAATTTTGGTTCAATTTTTGTTCTACTGAAATCTTCAAATGTTTTAATCATGTTTCTTTTTTATTTATATAACTTATTTATGTTTTGTTATATTTATTGTATGTTGGAGATAAACAAAATATATAGCCAAGACTGTCTTGAAGGGTTGAAGAAACTTCCAGACAAGTCTGTTGATATGGTACTTACGTCACCACCTTATAACATGAGAACTCGTATCCGTGAAGGACAATATACTGTAAGAGAGCACGGTGAGCACTTCAGTAAGAAGTATAAATATTTCGGTGATGACCTTCCTATTGAAGAATACTATTATTTTCACAAAGATGTTTTGACAGAGTTGTTGAGAGTGTCGAAGATTGTGTGTTACAACTACCAAATTGTCACGGGTTCCAAGGAAGCGTTCTTCAGACTGCTTGGTGATTTCTCACCATATATAAAAGACATTATGATTTGGCACAAAGGGGGGCAACCGGCGATGCACGACAAAGTATTGAACTCTTGTTACGAATTTGTTGTTATTTTGGAGGGTGACGATAAGAAAGGTCGTGTGATAAACAACTCGTATTTCGGTCGTGGGATGCAAAACAATGTGATTTCTGGTTTTCATAAACAGAATAACACATCAACTCATGGGGCTTGTTTCCCTGTTGATTTTGCAAAGAAACTAATAACCCTTTTTTCGAAAGAAGGTGATTTGATACTCGACCCCTTTATGGGGAGTGGGACGACTGCCGTGGCGGCAAAACAGACTGGAAGGAATTTCATAGGGTTTGAAATATCTGATGAGTATGTAAAATTTGCAAATGAAAGATTGATTAAGGAAGTTGATGAACCTGTCGAAGGGTTGTGGTAAGATATAAACTAAAAAAATAAGAATATGAAAATTTATAATTATTTATCAGTTTCTGATGAAACTATAATGTCAGAATTGAAGAAGATGTCAAAGTTTAGTGATACAGCAAAAATGTTTTTAGAAAACGATGATGATAAACATTGTTTATTTTGTTATGAAAAAAATAAACTCATTGATAGTGGTGAAACCGATTTTCATCCAAAAAATTCTGGTTGCATCAAATTAAATGATGAATATATGTTTGATATTCGTTGTGATAATCTTATTTGGATTGAAGGTGTAACTGAAGAGGGTGATTTTGGTACATTGTATTTCATAGGAAACCACAAAGGACAATTACGAATGACTGCTATAGGTTTATATGATATTTCTATAAAATTGAATGATTTATCAGCGTTTCATTGTAATGAAACAATGCCAATAGGTATAAGAAAAAAAGGTATCACAATAAATGGAAAGAAAATTATGCCGTTTGTTGTTTATGTTGTAAATACTTGTAAAGGAAAATGTTTGGTTGAATTTGAAGATATACGTGATGATTTTTTCAAAAGTCTTGTTGGGTATGATGAAGATTTTGAATGGAAAGATGATTATTTACAAAATTTGGACTATGATGAGAAATCATTTAGAGTTGCAAATCGTAAAGAAATCGAATTATATATACAAAAAAATGATTTTTATCATAGTGTAATAAAAGCATTTGTTTCAACAAACCCATATTCGATGCCAGATTTTTGTGATACAAATACAAGAAGAATGTTTAGTTGGTTTATTAAAAAGAGTAGAAAAGCAGATGGTTATAAATTTATAAATGATGAAATGATTAAAGAGTTTGAAGATATTTTATCAAAAAATAAAACGAACAATGATACCGAAGAACAATAAAAAAAGATTTGTCAAGAAATATGGGAACTGGTGGTATTTGAGAGACCTCGATTTCCTTGTGGAGAACCTCGCCGATTGTGGATACAATATGACGGTCGAAAGAATGGAAGTTGTACGTGGTGGAAACCAATGGGCGGTTTATAACAATTACGATGAAGCCGTGAAAGCATCAAAAAATGTAAGGTCTGTGTTGGGACTTCTGGAAGTAAAATATCCACCGATGGATTGTAGGACATATAAATTTTAATAAAAATATGAACAACATACTTGCACTTATAATCTTTTGGACAATAGGTATCGTTATCGCTTTGCTCGGTAACAAAAAAATTCGTGAGTATAAAGACTATGACCATCCGAAGTTGTTTTTTGATACCAGGTATATTGTTGTGTGTCTTTATGTCGTGGGCACTTGTGATTCTTATGATAATCAACGAAGAGTTTTCACTACCAGATAAGATATACCACAACTGTTACAACAACTCATCAATTTCGTATGAGGAAGAATATCTTGATGAAAATGGAAACAAGACGGAGTTCGGAAAACATAAAGTTCACAACACTTATCGAGTTTACACTTGCCGGAAGTGTGGGAAAACTTGGAAGGAACAACTACAATAAAAAAGGAGGTCGTTTGACCTCCTTTTTGTTTTATAAGTTTTATTCACCAAATACATCGTTTGTATAGTCTTTCACTATAACATCTTTGTTATCAATATCAACCCAATGACCTTTGTAGAATCTGCATTTTTTACCGTCTATGATTCTTCTTTTTGAAGTTTTACTGTTGTCGAATTTTGATGGTTCTATATCTTTCTTCTGCCAACTCCATTCACCGTTTATGCAAACCCATACGAGTTCGTTTCCGTTTTCAATTCTTGTGTCTTTTGATACAAAGATTCCTTCGTGGTCGTGACAAGTTCTACTACTACCACCGTGAAACAGAGGACAATATGTACAGAAGTCAGAATGTTTACAGAAAAATATTAAATCTGAATTTTGATTTACATTCTCACTGATAAATTCTTCAAAATTTTTAAGTTCCATAAATTTTGTTTTGATTTATATTATTTATGTATTTGTTATATTTAGTATATGAGATTTGATGTAATCGTGGGCAATCCACCATACGGACATGATAAGGTGGGAAGTAGATTGCTTCATTTCAATATAATGAAGTCAAGTACTTGTGTGTTTGATGACAAACTCTGTTTCATTATGCCATCTAAATGTTTGTATGATATGAGAATGGAGAGGGAGAGAACGTTCTTGAAAAGACTCGGATGTGAGAGGATAGAGATTGTGGATAGTGTATTGTTTCAAGAAACACAAATGACAGACCCAGCAATCTATTTTTGCAAGAAAGGTTCAAAGAATTTTGATTTCAGACTGAATTTTGGTGATAATATTCTTCTGAATCACATAGAAAAAAAGATATGTTCTCTTATGGATAAAGAAGAGAAGATGTACAAACACACCGTCACTATGTATGGTAGTTGGAATAAGGACTATTATAACTGGAATAAAACAAAAGACTTGAAGAAGTTGAACCAATATTCTTGGTTTATCAATGTTAGTTATGCAAACTATAAGGAAAACGGAAAGTGGATTGCACAGAAGTCTTTGGAGAATGTCGGTGTGTTGAGTCTCGAAGAGGAAAACAAGTTTTTCAGGACTGATACAACAACGAAGGTTGTTCTCGGTTTCTGTGATAAAAAGTCTGCAAAGAATGTATGGAATTTACTTCATACCAATCTTATGAGGTTTTGTCTGTGGATTTGTCAAGACGATAGGAATATGAAAAGAAAGGTGTGGAGATTGTTTCCTGATATTGACTACTCGAAGATTGAAAATGAGAGGGAACTTCTGTTTAGTGTCGGGTGTGAGGAAGAGGATGTAGATGAAATACTTGAATATGTTAATGGATTTGATTTTGAAAGGAAAAGAAAAGACAGATGTTTGAAATGAATATAGATAAGAATATAAAAGAAATTTTACTTGAAGAACGTACAACCGGTGGAAAACTCAATGTAAATGTTGATGAAGTTGTACCACGTTACTTAAAGAATGTCGATGTACAGACTGCAAGGACGAAAGAGAAAGCGGAGGTTTTTACTCCGATTGAGGTGGTGAAAAGAATGAATGATATGTTTGATGAGGAATATAAAGGTTCTGATGAGGAATATATCAAAAGAAAAGTTCTTGAAGTGACTTGTGGTGAAGCACCATATCTCACAACACTCTATGATGTTTCGAGTGGTGAGAAGATTCCAATCAACAAGAGGGTTGGTATTCTTGACAGAAAACTTCAGAGAATAAAAACCAATGATGAAAAAGAATGGTACCGATTGGCGGAACTTGCACTTAAATCAACTTATGGATACGAGTGGCAGGAAGATTCATTGTTTCTTGCCCGTGAGAACGTTTTATCTGCCGTTGTGGAGAGTTTTACCACAAAGTTCGGTAAAGACCCCACAGAGGTAAAAAAATGGGCAGAAATCGTCTCTTATAACCTTTTCAGGATGGATGGAGTGTCAATGTGTCTTCCGGAAACTGAAATTCCTGCTAAAATAATGAATTGGGACACCGGAAATATGGAAAGGTTCGACGGAAAGGTTGATGACATTCCGTTATGGTAGAAAAATAAAAGGAGGTCAATCGACCTCCTTTTATTTTGTTTATTTCCATAAATCTTTTAATTCTGAAATGTTACAAATCCAAGTAAAACGTTCTTTAAATATTTCACCCCAGAGTTTTCCTTCTGGTTCGTTTGTTGTGCATATGTTTATGACACAATTGTGTTTCAATGGTGTTGCACATATTACTTTCAACATTTCTTTTGATTTAAAATGAGTGAAATAGAATACTTTACCTTTATTTTCTTCAATGGTTTTTTCCATATCTTCAGTTGAATCAATGTCTTTATTGATTATGAATAAATCATCACCAAGTTCTTTTTCCAACATTCGTTTTATTTCATTTCTTTCTTCATCTTTTGTACTTGTAAAGAAAGCAGATATATTTTTATCTTTATCTTCTGATTTTTTTAGAGATTGTATTATAAACTCTATATGTTCTTGTAATTTTTTTGGAAAAATACCATTTGATGCATTTTCGTTTATAAAATTTTCAAATTTCTTAATCATATCTTTTTTTTTATGTATATGTTATTTATGTAATTTTTTTTTTATGTATATGTTATTTATGTAATTTGTTATATTTAGTGTATGGAATTGTATAATGAAGATTGTGTCGACGGAATACGTAACAAAATAAAAGATTGTTCGATAGATTGTATTATCTGTGATTTGCCCTATTTTGGTGTTGTTGAGGCGGAGTTTGATAACCAATGGTCGTCAGAACAAGGTTATCTTGAATGGGTTGAGTCTTTGATTGTGCAGTATGTTCGTGTATTGAAACCCGGTGGAAACATCTTTCTTTTCACATCAAGACAAATGAATAGGAAAATATGCAACATGCTTGATAAATATCTGATTGAGAAAAGGATAATCATCTGGGCAAGGAAAAGAGGTTTCAACAATACGAGGGGTCACTCCCTCGCTTCCGGTTACGAACCGATTGCTTATTATTCCAAATCTGGAGGCGAACCGGTTTTTAATAATATAAAGGTGAAACCAGATACAAAAAGAAAGGAATACACCGAAGGTATGTTGAAAGACGGAGTTAGTCTGTCGGATGTATGGACTGATATACCGGCACTTCCACACAACTCAAAGGAAAAGACAAACCACCCGACACAGAAACCAGTTTTACTGATGGAGAGGATTGTATTCATATCAACAAACGAAGGTGATGTTGTACTCGACGGTTGTATGGGTAGTGGAAGTACCGGTGTCGCTTGTCTCAATCTCGGTCGTGATTTCATAGGATTTGAAATAGACAAAGGATTTTACGATATTGCAAAAAGAAGAATTTCAGAAGTACAAAATGAAGTAAAAGTATTTTAATATGTTAGAAATCAATAAAATATATAACGAGGATTGTCTTGAAGGGATGAAGAAGATAGATGATGAATCAATTGATTGTATCATTTGTGATTTACCTTATGGGACAACAAAGAATAGTTGGGATAGTGTCATACCACTCGATTCTTTATGGACTGAATATAAACGTATCATAAAACCAGCTGGAGCAATTGTGTTGTTTGCCCAGACTCCTTTCGATAAAATACTTGGTGCAAGTAATATTGAGATGTTGAAATATGAGTGGATATGGGAAAAAGATTCCGGAACAGGTCATCTTAACAGTAATTTTGCCCCATTGAAGAAGCATGAGAATATACTTGTGTTTTCCAAAAAGGCTGCTTGTTTTGTGAAAAATTCTGATGATGCAATGACATACCACCCACAGATGGGAACGGGAAAACCTTATATATGCAAACAAGGTGGTGTCGGAACAAATTATGACTATAAGAACAATAAAGAAACTATAACTGTCAATAATGGAGATAGATACCCGACATCTATACTGAAGTATAATCGTGATAAATCTAAAATCCATCCGACACAGAAACCAGTTGACCTTGTTGCATATTTGGTTCGTACATATACAAACGAGGATGATTTGGTTCTTGACAACTGCATGGGGTCTGGTACAACTGCTATCGCTTGTATAAGAGAAAATAGAAATTTTATCGGATTTGAATTGAACAAAGAATATTATGATAAATCTTGTAAGAGAATAAAAGAAGAATTGCAAGAAAAAGAATATAGTTTATTTTAATATGTTAGAAATTAATAAAATATATAACGAGGATTGTCTTGAAGGGATGAAGAAGATTGACGACCATTCTGTTGACTGTATCATTTGTGACCCACCTTATCAATCAACATCAATGAATTGGGATGTTCAACTCCCAGTCGATAAGTTGTGGGGACAATATGAGAGGATAATCAAACCGAAAGGAAATATCATTCTTTTCGGTTCCGGTCTTTTTGCATTTAAACTTGCCATCTCAAATGAGAAACTTTTCAGATATGATATGGTTTGGAAGAAATCGAAGTGTGGGTCTCCTCTTACGGCAAAGTATATGCCGTTAAAGAAACACGAGATGATACTTGTATTCGGTGAGTCGGCAGCATACTATGAACCACAGATGTCAAAAGGAACTCCATATAAAAGAAAGTATACTCCAAACAAAGTGAATAATCTTGGATATGGGATAAAAGGTGTCGAGACTGACAACAAAGGAACACGTCATCCAATCACGGTTTTAGACTTTCCACAAAAATGGAGAAGACAGGACCAGATACATCCTACACAGAAACCGGTTGAGTTGATTGAATTTTTGGTGAAGTCGTATTGTCCGGAAGGTGGATTGGTGTTGGACAATTGTATAGGTAGTGGAACGACCGCTGTCGCTTGCATCAATACAAACAGAAAATTTATAGGATTTGAAATCGAGGAAAGGTTTTTCAAGATTGCAAAACTGAGAATAATTGAAGCTGAGTCGAATAATAAAACTTTATTTTAGTATGAAATATAGAATTAAGAAAGTAAAATCAAAGGGAATCGACGGAAAGATTTCGGTTACTTATTTCCCACAACATAAGCATTGGTGGAGTTGGTGGCATTATTTTGGATATATTGGTGAATGGAGTGACTATGTTGAATTTGACACATTTGAAAAGGCACTCGAATGGATTAAATGGGAAACTTGTGAAAAATGTAAAGTAGAATACTTATATTTGAATAATGAGTACAAGGTTATTTAATAGTGATTGTTTTGATGTTATGAATAGCATTCAAGACAAATCCATTGATATGATTCTGTGTGACCTTCCATATAACTGCACTGCACAAGAGTGGGATAAAGAGATAAACCTTGACTTGTTGTGGAATCATTATAAGAGGGTAAGAAAGGACGATTGTCCGGTTGTGTTGTTTTCGTCACAACCATTTACAACAAAACTCATAAATTCGAATATAAAAAATTTCAAATATTGCTGGTATTGGTCAAAAAACCAGACGACAAATTTTTTCCACGCCAAACGGATGCCGTTGAGAAAGATAGAGGAAATATGTGTTTTCTACAAACACGAATATTACCCACAAAAGTCCGATGGACATATCCCGACAAACAGTGCAAAGGGTTGTTCCAACGGTAAAATCTATTATGGTGGAAACAAGAGGAATTATGAGGGTGGAGATACAACAAGGTATCCGAACAATCTCCTTGAATACAAGTGTGTTGATAATTACAGCAAACAACATCCGAATGAGAAACCGGTAGACCTTTTGGAGTATCTTATAAAGACATATACCAATGAAGGAGAAACGGTTCTTGATAATACAATGGGTAGTGGTTCAACCGGCGTAGCCTGTGTCAATACAAACCGTAACTTTATAGGTATTGAATTGGATTGTGGTTATTTTAAGATTGTCGAACAAAGAATGAATGAGGTGGAAAATACAATAAAACTTTTTTAGTATGTTTGAACTGTATAATGGTGATTGTATAGATATTATGCACAAACTTATTGAATGGGGTGTGAAAGTTGATGCAGTTATATGTGATTTGCCTTATGGTACAAGTCGATGCAAAAAATGGGATTTTGTGATTCCGTTTGACGAATTGTGGGGGTGTATAAAACAACTACGTAAAGATTACATTCCCATTATACTGTTTGGTAAGGAACCGTTTTCGTCTATGTTGAGAATGTCAAATGTCGATGAGTTCAAGTATGACTGGATTTGGAAAAAAGACACGAAGTCAAATTTTCCACAAGCGCCATACCAACCGTTGAACAATATAGAAATCATTTCTGTTTTTTCAAACGGTTATGCAAGATATGGTGAGAAGAAAATGCCTTATTATCCACAGATGATAAAAGGTGAAAAATATACTCTTCCGAAAGAGAGTAAAACAACTTCGATATTTGCAGAAAACCACAAGAACGGTGTATACAGACACAAAGACAGGGATACTTCGTTGAGATATCCATACAATATACTTGAGTTCAATACAGACAAGTCACATTTGCATCCAACACAGAAACCCATCGCTCTTCTCGAATATCTTGTAAAAACATACACAAAAGAGGGTGATTTGGTTATGGATATGACTATGGGTAGCGGTACCACTGGAGTCGCTTGCAGAAATTTGAACAGGGATTTTATTGGAATAGAATTGAATAAAAAATATTTCGATATTGCAGAAAAAAGAATAGGAATTTAAGATATGGTTAAGTTTCAACCGGTTATAAAGTGGAGTGGTTCAAAAAGAAGTCAGTGTGAAGATATTCTTGGGTATTTCCCACAGACAATCGACACATACTACGAGCCTTTCTGTGGTGGTTGTTCGATGCTTATGGGTTTGATTAACTCTGGAATATTTGTGAAGAGATATGTGTGTTCTGACATAAACCAAGACCTTATTGAATTGTGGAAAAAAGTAAAGCATTCACCGGATGAGATATATGAGTCTTATGTGAAACTGTGGGAAGAGTTGAACAAAGACAACGATATAGACCGTAAGAGGAAATTTTTTGAGGAACAAAGGAAGATATACAACGAGAACCACGACCCACTTGTGTTTTTCTTCATAATGAGAACAACCACAAACGGTATGCCGAGATATAATCAGATGGGTGAGTTCAACAATAGTTTTCACATAACAAGAAATGGAATCAAACCAGAATTGTTGAAACCCATATTAAATGAATGGAGTGACAAATTGAGAAAAAATAACGTCGAGTTTGTACATCGTTCCTATGAAGAAATACTTGATGAAATAAAAGAAGGTGATTTCATTTATATGGACCCACCGTATTTCAACACCAAGGGAATGTATTTCGGAGGGATAGACTTTGAGTCGTTCTTTGTTTTTCTTGAAAATGTTTCGAAAATGAATGTGAAGTTTGCACTTTCATTTGATGGGAAATCCGGTGATATTGACAACACATACTCTGTACCAGAAAAGTGTTACAGAAGACATCTTTATATCAAAAGTGGAAACTCATCTTTCAAAAGAACAACCGGTAAAGATAAAAATGCAATCGTATATGAGAGTCTTTACTTAAACTATAACAATGATAATGGTTTGTGGTGATTAAAAGGAGGTTTATCCTCCTTTTTCTTTTTTCATAAATACTTTAAATAATATAATATAAACAAAAAATATGATTGAAAGTTTTAATGAATTTTTGAAAAAATCTGGTTATACTTCGTTATTTGAAAATAGTATACCTGGTGTTTATGTACCAGGTATAGATGGTAATGGTAGTAATATTGGTGATGTTTTCAATACAGAAGAAGACTTTGATAAACCGGAATTTGTTTCAGATAATAGGTATTTGTTGAAGGCAACATCTATTATTTTAAAACATCTTAAGAATAATTTTGATAATATTGATTGGAATGTTCATCCATATATAATCACAGCTAATGGAAAAAAGGCTACAATGATATATTGTGATGAATTTTATTTGGTGTTGTCGAAAAGTGGTATCGATAAAGTGATAATTTTCTTTAATGAAGACCCACTTGAAAATAGTAACGCTAAATCGGTGTTTTCTGTATCTACAAAAAAATTTGGTTGGTTGTCGATGATAAGAACACTTATATCTACACTTAATGTTATAAATAACAAATATTCACCTATATCTGAAGCAAGAGAAGTTACACCGAAGGCGGAAATAGGAATATCACCTGTTACAAAAATTTCAGACGGTTCTCCTAAAAAAATCACAGCCGCCTTTATGGGAAAATTGGTAAGTAAGTCTTCAAGAACAAGAGAGACTGATGATACCACTATTTCAAGAGAATCTGCAAATGAATTTTTAAAACTTTTTGAGAAATATGATGACCCAGATATTCTTAAAATAATGACTACTGATTTTTTTGATGAAACGGAAGACCTTTATCAAGTTCAGAGAGCTTTATTCATTACATCTACCGGCGATTTGGATAGTACAAATGGACATAGAACAATTACACTTGTACATATGGCATTGTGTGGAACAACACATGGTCTTACTGATGATAAGGCACAAGAATTGAAAGATTTGTGGTTTTTTAATGCAGGAAAGAGTGGTAGATTGTCAACATATATCAATGAACATGGTCTTTGGGATGTTAGAGAGGCTGAAAGTGTCATCAATGAAAAAATTGATGATTTGGAAGAACGTATGGAATTTGAAAGACGGTCTGTTGAAGCAATGTTAGAATACGTTAAGAAAGGCGGTAAAGAAGGGTCTACCGAAAAACTTGAAGGTATTATGGCACTTACAAGAGGTATCCTTGTCACAGGTACTGCTGGTATTGGTAAATCTGTCGGTATAGAAAAAGCAATTAAAAATACTGGTGCAATAGAAGGTATTCATTATATTAGTATAGGTGCAGTATCAACACCACAAGCTGTATATAAAAACCTATATAGGTTTAATAATATGGTACTTATATATGACGACACTCCAAATATATGGGATGATGATGATAAGATTTCTCTTTTCAAGAAAGCAACATCTGAAACGGAAAAGGAGAGAAAACTTACTGCTCCAACAGCAAGAGGTCTTAATGCTGGAGACCAAAAATCTGAATTTTACGACGTTATGGGTGAAAGATTATCTAGACGTGAAAGATATTATTTAGAAGTTGGTTCAATATCTGAGTATGATAGAGGAATATGGATTAAAAAAGAAATAAAGAAACTTACAGCTGAAGATGAAGCAAAAACGAAAAAAGACCCAGAATATTCAGGAATGAGTGCTGCCGCTTTGAGATTGCAAGCAGAACAGAATTTTGAGAAATATGCTGAACAAAAACAACGTGCCCTTATTCCTAATCAGTTTATTTTTAATGGTTTTATAGTTTTTGTAAGTAATAAACCAATAGAAAAGTTTTCAAACAGTAGACTTATTGCCCCTCATTGGGGAGCACTTTCTTCACGTTTGACTGTTATTGATATAAGTCCAACACAAAGAGTTGTTTGGGAATGGATTAAAAGAAAGATATATGATGATATAAATAATGAAGAACTTCCAGACGAAATGAGAATTCTTCCAAAAAAAGGAAAGGCCGAAGGTTCAGACATTGATAATGTTATGAGTTATATGGAAGATATTGTTGATGGAAAGTATAATACTGAGACGGAAATATACGGAAAAGTTGTATTTAGAACAATAACAACTTTGAGAAAATATATTGGGAGCAGTGAAAATAGTGAAAAAATGTGGAAGATGTTAATTCTTCAAAAAACGCTTATTGATTCAAAAAGAAGCATGTCTTAAAAAAAGGAGAGATTTAAAAATCTCTCCTTTTTTGTTATATTTAATATATGATAGAACTTAATAAAATATATAACGAGGATTGTATCACAATTATTGAAAAAATGTGTGACTCGTCTGTCGATTGTATCATTACAAGTCCACCATATATGTTCCAAAAGGAATATAATAATTATGACGATAAGTTTCAACCTGAGAAATATGAGGAGTTTTTAACGAATATATTCAAAGGGTGTGTTAGAGTTTTAAAGGATGGTGGAAGAATGTTTGTCAATGTGCAACCGGTTTTTACAAATAACTATCCGACACATCATATCGTTACAAAAATTCTTACCGAACTTGGACTTACTTGGGGAGGTGAGATACTTTGGGAGAAGAATAACTATAATTGTGCATATACAACATGGGGTAGTTGGAAGAGTCCGTCACAACCATATTTGAAATACACATGGGAATATGTTGAATACTTCTATAAAAACTCTCCGAAACATAAAGGACTAAAAGAAAATATAGACATAACCGGTGAGGAGTTCAAGTTATACACTACGGCCAAGTGGGTGATACCTCCTGAAAAAAGAATGAAAGAATTTGGTCATCCGGCGATGTTTCCAGAAGAATTGGTTGAAAGAATTTTGAAACTTTTTACATATAAAGGTGATGTTGTGTTTGACCCGTTTTCCGGTGTTGGAACAACTTGCTGTGTATGTGAAAATTTAGATAGGAAATATATCGGTGCAGAAATAAGCACGGAATATTGTAATACTGCAAATAAGAGGATTGAAAAAATAAAAAATGAAAAAATGTTCCCATTGTGGTAATTTTTTTGTTATATTTAATTCAAGAAGTTAATTTTTAATTTAGTTTTATTTTATGAGAAAGATTTCACTAAAAAATGTGGAAACCAAGCGTTTCCTTAATCTCGTCAAGAGAAGTTCGAGTATGGACAGAATGATGTTCGTCACAGTTAGGGGTAGTGAGTATGAATCTATCGCCTATAACAAACAAAAAACCGCCGTCAAGGCTGTTGAGTCAGATTTGGAAAAGATTTGTGAAAGTTATGAAAACGAGTGTGATGATGAGTGTGTGAAGATTCAGTTCGGTGATGCCAGTAAGATTATCTCCGCCCTTCCACTCATTGGTTCCGAAAATGTCAATATCACATTCTATGTTGAAGACAACAACTTTGCAAAGAAGATGTCAATCCACACAGACGGATTCGAGTTGAATGTGGTTTGTGCAGACCCAGAGGCAGTTGATTTTCTTACAATGGAGGAAGACAAAAAGAAAAACGTTTTCGAGAATACGTCAAATTTACAATTCTCAATTGATATTAATGAGAATGAGTTTAAGTATATACAAAACCTTTTCAGTCTATATAAGGAGTTTGCTCGTGTATTCTTCTATAAAAATGGTGATGATGTGTTTGTTTCCGAAATCGAACCTACCGACGAAAATGTTCGTTCTGAGATAAACGAAATTATCAATCGTTATCGTGAAGGTGATGAGGGTGCATTTAAGGAGTTCGTAGACTACGAAAAGGTATATAACAAGAGATTGAGTAATATAGGCTATGAAAACTTCAGTGGAAGTGATTCGTTCCTTGGCTGCTTCAATAAGCAACATTTCTCGTACATTGACAATGACAAATTGTATACTATTGAGTTTCATAGTAACAGAATAAAGTTTTCTTCGTTTGATGAAGAAAATTGTGTGAAAACAAGTGTTGTCATTGGTCCGATTATGTTTTCTTAATACTGTAAAAGTTCATATTGTTTTTTTAGAAAGGTGTGAAAAAAGAATCACACCTTTTTTATTTTTGTTATATTTTAAATATGAGTAGAATATGGTTTTTAGCAGATACACATTTTGGTGTGAAAAACGACAATGAGAATTGGTTGAACGATTTTACAAGATATTTCAATGATGTCGTTATTCCTTTGATGAAGAAAGAACATAAGGATGGTGATATACTTGTCCATCTTGGTGATGTATTTGATAATAGAAGTACAGTTGGTCTTAATACGATGTGCAGAACAATTGATATATTCAATAGTTTGTCTAAAATATTTGATGATATTCGTATTGTGGTCGGAAATCACGATATTTACAATAAATCGTCAAACGATATTACATCAATAAGAATGTTGGAGAATATACCAAATGTTACAGTGTATAAGAAACCAGAGGTTGAGGTTATAAGTGGAAAAAGTGTTTTATTCAATCCTTGGATTAACGAATTGGAAACTGAGAGAAAATTATTGGAGTCAGTTGATGTCGATTATATCTTTGGACATTTAGATGTTGCCGGTTGTCAGTTGAACAAAAGTGGTATTAAGTCTATGTCGAGTAATGCAATAGATTCAAAAGATTTTAAGAAATCTGTGGTATACGCCGGTCATATTCATAAGAAACAAGATATGAAAAATGTTCATTATGTTGGCACACCGTATCAGATGACACGTGGTGATATGGATGGTATGAACGGAATAACCATACTTGATGTAAAAACGGGTGAGACAACATTTTTTGAAAACACATATTCACCAAAATTTAAAAAGTTCTCTATATATGAGATACTTGACAAAACAGTTGGTGAATTAAAGGATATGTGGAGAAATTGTTTTGTCGATTTACATATTAACGGGAATGATGTCATACAATGTAAGTTTGATGATTTGATGAATGAGTTGAACGGAGTGTTCAAAGAGTTTAACATACATTCTGAAAATAACGAAGATATTGTATCGTTGAATGAAGATGAAAATTCTGTGGATAAAAAGACACAAGAACAATATATAGAGGAATGGCTGAAAGACAACGATGTCGAGGGAAAGAGATTCGACACAGTAATGGAATTATATACAAACTATAAAGAAAAACTATGAGACTTGTTGCAGTAAATGATGTAATGATGGTTATTAAAGACCATGGTGAATATAAATCTGCTGGAGGGATAATCCTTCCGGAACCATTGAAATCTGAAAATATGATGGAAATTCCACCACCATATACCGGTACAATAGACAGTATTGGTGTTCCTAATGATGAATATCAAGTCGGAGACCGTATCGCTTTTTGTGATATGGGTGGATTATACATCAAAGTAGATGATATTGAATATGTTGTTATAAGTAAAGAAATGGTAATAGGAAAGATATGAAAATAGTAGAAGAAACAAGAGAGTTGTTGAATGAAAAATTTGGTGACATCAATTTCATTGAAGAGAGTCATCAATATTTCATCGACAAAAAAGAGTACACTCCGGTTTCCCATATCATCAAGAAATATGAGCAACCATTTGATGAGGATGTAAAATCGAGAGCATATGCAGAGAAAGTTGGTTTGACACAATATGATGTTTTAAGAAATTGGAGACTATTGAATCGTAAATCAACAATATCTGGTTCGAGAACACATGAGTTTGGAGAGAGTTATACAAATGTTATGGCGGGTCATCCGGAACTTATCTGTGAATCAAACAAAAAACAATGGGATGAAGAATACAAAGTCCTTCTTCCGACATATCCGAAAGAGGAAGCTATTGTGAAGTTTTACAGGGAGATGAACTTTGACCCATGTAAACGATTATATGTGGTTGGTGCTGAGTTTAAACTTTCTACAAAATATATGGATAATGTACTTCCGATATGTGGTACGGCCGATATTCTTTTCTATGAAGAAAATCAAATATTTCCCGAAGAGAGTGGTTTTGTTATAGGTGACTGGAAAACAAACAAGGAGCTTGAAAAAGATTTCACGGTCAGAAACGACATCAGAATGAAACCACCTATGGGTGATTTTCAAGATACGGCGTTGTCACATTATACACTTCAGTTCAATTTATATCAGAAAATGTTTGAAAGTGTCGGTTTGAAAATCATCGACAGAAGACTTATCTGGTTGAAAGACGACGGTTCATATGAAATTAGATATATTCAAAAATTAAGTGACAATATAATGAATAACATTCTTTTTCATAAATAATATATAATTTAAAATGTTTATGAAAAAAGTAAATGAATCATGGGATGGTTCTACAGAGGGATTCCGTGAAGAAAATCCATTCAATACTGTATTGATGAATTTGGATGATGTTAGAAGAACATGGCCATCCGAAGCATCGTCTGAAGCATATAGTTATTTCGATAAATTATGGGACAAATTGATTAAAGAGGGGTATAACTGGGAAAGTGATAATCCAGAAACAACAAAAACCAAAGAAACCAAAGAAGAAATTGATACACCGGAAGGTGTCGTTGAACTTCCTAGTGGTGAGATTAGGGTACCAAAGGGTGTTGTTGAGACTCCTACTGGTGAAATCAAAACTACTACAATGGCAATAAAACCAAAGATGGTTCCAATTTCAACATTTATAGAAATGCTTAGAGCAGATATCGTCTCGTTCAAATTTGAGAAAAAGGATGGTTCAATAAGAGTTGCATACGGAACAAGAAATAGAGATATAATTGCAAGAGTACTTGGTCCATCAACTTCATCTTCTGGAACAAAAAGACCTGCAAAAGAAGGTTTTGTCACCTATTTTGATATAGAAAAGATGTCATTCAGATGTTTTGCAGAAGAAAGATTTTTGGGTGTCATTGATGAGCATTCTAAATTCACACCAACTCATGTATCAGAGAGTAAGTTCCTTGATTTTTCAACATATACATCTATCGATGAAGAACTTGATTGTGATTGGAGTGATGAATGTGAATAAGAAGAGTAAAATAAAAAAAGAGTGGGGAAAACCTCACTCTTTTTTATTTTTATATTTACCCATTATCGTTCCATCAGATTTTGTTGGTTGAAGCACTACAAAACCATATCTGCTATATATCTTCACAAGAGTGTCTTCATCTACTCCACCATCAGGAAACGCTCTCAATACCATTTGTTTATCACCATATTTTTCCATCAATTTTTCTAGACACAATTTTGAATAACCTTTTCCTCGATATTCTCTGTTTATCCAAAAGTCTTCAAGGTTATATAGTTTTTCACTGTCGTCAAATTTTCTGAATATACTTTCGTCGAAATCATCCACAGAGTCTTTATATTCACTTATTATTCCATCAATATATTGATTTGTCAGAATTGCACCACCAATGGTTTTCCCACCGAGTATGAAATCAATGTCAGTAGCGTCCAAGTTTTTGTTGGTACTCATTATCACTTGATTTTCACTATCTTTTGATTCATTGACTTTCTTTTTTCTTGGTTTGTCAATCTGATGTTTTTTAGTGATGTTAAATTCTTTGGATGGGTCTATGATAATATTTGCCTCTTCCATAAATTTTTTACATATCAACATACGACATCTATAGCTCTTTGTACCAGTCAAATCTGAAATTTTTAAATCAATGAGTTCGTCTTTATACTCTTTTCCATTGAAAATCAAATCAACTTTGATAATTGGACGTTCTGTTGATTTTCCGTGATGCCATATTCTTACATGTTTCTCCACATCATACTCCAGTTCTTTTCCGTTGAAATTAAACTTCACCTTTCCATCTTTTTCGAAATAGTCTTGGACTATGAGGGCGTTGTATTTTGTCGTGTTCCCAGTATCAAGTTTTGCCTTGATTGTTCCGAGACCGACAATTTCAATTGCTTCCTTGAATCCGGCGATTTCTTTTTTTGAATCGGTTTTAGATTCTGTGACGTTGTTTATAAATTCGTCGAATGATTTTATTTGTTGCATTTTTTATTCCTTTATTTAAATCCCAATTCGTCTTTTGTTACGGTAGCACTACCAGACAATCCTGACGACTCACTTTCTTTCCAAAGTTGTTTTATATCTGATATTTTTTCTTTCAGTTTTCTTCTTTTTTCCTTCTTAACTGAAAGTGGTATAGAATCGTTTTTGTTACAGTTGCATCCCATAGTATATTTATGAATTATTTGAAGAAATCTTCATCAGGAAACTTGTATTTTACAAGTCTTATTTTACATTTTCCTTCTTTCGGTTCGTTATTTGTAACCACTATTGCTTCAAATCTCGTGTCACCCATATTGAAACATCTTGCAGTATCAGAATTGGATAAATCTCTATCTGGACTACACCAATAAGTTTCACCAAATTGTCTATTTGAATTAAAATGTAATACTTGACTTGTTTCGGTTGTCGTTATCGTACCCCCCTCAAAAGAAATCCAATTATCTATTATAATGTCTTTTTTTCTATGTGGATATGTTGATTTATAAAACATCTCATCAAATCCTTTATATGGTGGTAAATCCCAACCGGTCTTTTTTATTTTCTCTAAAACACTTTCAACAAAAAACCAGTTAAAATAATCTTGTCCGTTTATAATCAAGTCTCTGTCTGCAAATATTATTGGAAAACTTCGACCGAGGTCAACTTCTTCCATTTCATCTATATTTGTTACAAACTTATCCTCATCTCTCTGTAACTTACCAAAATATTCTTTTGTTAATTTTAAGAGAACATCCATAAATAATATTTATTTTATATATTTATGAAAAAATAGAAGTTAATTTCAATTAACTTCTATTTTTGTTTTATGAGTCTTATTCTATCTTTTACACTTCTTTTGTTTCTGGATATACACTCATATCTACAATGGCACCTTCTATGATTGATTCGATTACACCGGAGATTTTACATGCCAAATTATACGGCATGTAATTGTGTTTGAACTTTATCTCTGCATCCTTACATTCGATGAACTTTTGTTCATTGTACATAAGTTCCCAATTATTGGAATCTTCTGCTTCAATCGACCATTTTCCTCTTGAATATTTATTCCTTGTTCCATCGACAAAAGATTTAATAACTTGTCTTAAACCAGCAAGTTTAATTTCTTCATCGTTAACTTTGAACACCCAGTTTTTACCCTCTGTCAAAAGACCTTCTTCCACCGTTTTTTTAGGTATATCGAAGTTTGTCGTGTTGTCTGTCAGATAGAAAGGTTTATCTATGATGACAGCGTTGTTTGCTACACGATTGATAAGTTTTGTACCACCAACCATATGATTCTTATTAATATTGTCGTTGACTTGTTTCAACACAACGAGTTCATTTTTATAGACAGTTCCGTTAAATTTCAAGTTGAGTTCCACCATTGGGTCGTTTTTCTTCAAACCAACCAATTCACGGTTATAGGTGACTCCATTGAAAACAAATGAAACGTCTTCATCTTTTGCATTGACCGACGAACACTCAAGTTCTGTGAATGTCTTATTGTCGTCAAATTTTATTGCCGTATCAAGAGCAGATGTTTCTTTCGAAATATCCTTGATGGTTATTGTTTCATAACTACCGATTTGTTCTGACTCATACTTGGTGTATTTGAAGTCTTTGAACATATTGAAGAGTGTTCCGACAACATCGTCACCTGCTGCTGTAGTGATACCTTTTGTTCCTGGTGATGAATTGACTTCGATGACATAAGGTGGTTTTGTTGTTGCTGAAACAATCAAATCAACACCACACCATCTACATCCAGTTGCCTTGGCAGCCATCTTTGCAATCTTTTCCTGTTCCGGTGTAAGAGTTCCTTTTTCAGCAGTTGAACCGAGTGAATAGTTACTTCTGAAGTCACCAGCAAGCTGGTTTCTTTTCATACAACCAATGATTTCAAAACCATCTAGTCCCGATGTCATTCTTTCAAATCCATTATACATAACATGAACCCTCAAATCATAATCTGAATCAATCTTCTCCTGAAGAATGATGTCAGACTTTGGGGATAGTTTGAACATAGTTTGTAGAGTGGAACGAAGACTCATCTTTGAGTCGATGATAAATACACCTACACCTTGTGTCCCATTCAGAATCTTACAAACAATTGGGAACTTTCCTCCGATATTGTCTATCTTGTCATCGAGTTTATTCATTGAAGATGATGTAATAACGGTTGTCTTTGGTGTTGGAACACCAGCGTTTTTTAGTTTTTTATATGTCAAAAACTTATCTTCACAAGTCTCTATTGAGTCGAGTGTGTTCAAACAGAAAAATCCATAAGTCTGCAAGTCTTGTATAAATTCTTTCGACTCACTGTTTTTCAAAACAGTACGTCTTGGAACAATAATTGTATTTGATGGTTTCAAAACATAAGTTTTTTTACCACCATTGTCTTCCACAACCGTATATGAATCCTCACTGTTTCTCTTTATAGTAGATGAACTTGGGTCTATTGTTATCATTTTAAGGCCGGCTTTCTTTGCAGCATCTTCAAAGAAAAACATTGAATTTGAACTTTTTGTTGTTTTTTCTGCTCTAGAACTCAAAAAAACAATTTGAATATCGTCTGCTTTTTTACTTTCGTTCAATGGGGAATATCCTTTATTAGTATAATCCATGTTATTATATTTTATATATTTATAGTATTTATGAAAAAATAAAGAATGATTTAACAATCACTCTTTATTCTATCTTTGGTTTATATTCGTCTTTTATCGGACAATCAACAAACATATTTGTCGTATCCTTTCCATTTAAATTCCATTTTGATAAATCTTGATTGAATGATGTTGCATAAGCAAACATACCGCCCATCTCTTCAACATTTGAAACAACCCAATTACCTATTGGTTGATTGAATGATGTTGCATTAAAAAATATACGATACATACTTTTAACACCACTAACATTCCAACCGGTTATATCCCCGTTAAAAGTATTATTGTCTTTAAATAACGAGTCCATAATTTTAATGTCAGAAGTGTCTATATCGTTGAAGTCACCATCATCTCCCCTCACTTCAATCATTCTTTCCAATAATCTTTTTAAATTAATTTTATCTTTAGGTTTATAACCTTTTCTATGGATATTACCATTATTGTCTGTAAAAGAAACTATTTTAACATTAAGACCTTCTATGTTTATTTCATCTTCTTTTCTTATTGTCTCACCGAAATATTCTTCTGTTATGGTTTTAAGTATTCCCATGTTATTTCATTTTAGGTTTGTATTCATCTTTTATTGGACAATCATTAAACATACCTATTGTTTCTTTTTCGGTTAAATCCCATTTTGATAAATCTTGATTGAATGATTTAGCATAGTTAAACATATTACTCATATTTGTAACATTTGAAACATCCCAATTTTCAATAGGTTGATTGAATGATGTTACATAAGCAAACATATATTCCATAGTTGTAACTTTTGATACTTTCCAATTACCAATAGGTTGGTTGAATTTATGGCAACCAAAAAACATATATTTCATATTATAAACATTTGAAACGTCCCATTTTCCAATAGGTTGATTGAATGATGTTGCATCACTAAACATACAATTCATATTTTCAACTTTTGATACATTCCAATTTCCAATAGGTTGGTTGAATGATGTTGAATAAAAAAACATATCATTCATATATTTAACATTTGATACGTCCCAACCGGTTATATCCCCGTTAAAATTTTTATTATTTTTAAATAAAGAACTCATATCTTCAATATCTGAAGTATCTATATCATTGAAGTAACCTTCATCACCCCTCATTTCAATCATTCTTTTCAATAACATTTTCAAGTTATCTTTATCTTTAGGTTTATAACCTATTCCATGATATTTTTTATTATTGTCTGTGAAAGAAATTATTTCAACATTGAGACTATTTAAATTTATCATGTCTTCTTTTCTTACTGTATCACCGAAATATTCTTTTGTTATAGTTTTGAGTATTCCCATTTATCCGTTAAGATTATTTTGTGTTCTTTGTGCATACGTTCTAAAATCATCAACATAGTCATAAACTGGAGCATTTGGTGTATGTTCTGCATCACTGTTTTTTTCCAATCTACGTTTTCTCTTTGATTTTTTTATTTTCCTATTCTTCCAATTTTTCTTTATAAATTGGTCAAATGGTTGAACTTGTGTATACACTTTTCCTGTTGGAGATGGTAAAGGAATGTCACCGGAACCGGGTGAACCACTACCAGGTTCACCACCGGGTAAAACTATGTCACCCATTCCACCGACATTTGCCGGTGTTGCACCACCTTGTACCCCACATTCATTTACTTCTTTATTTTTTTCTATAAGATACTTGTTCAATCCTTTTCTTAATTCTTCTGCAAAGTAATAGTTGGATTCACCACCTCTATCTACCCATCTGTCCCAAACTTTCTTGAAATCGTGACCATCTATATCATCTGGTATATCCATTCCGAATTTATCGACAAGTTCCAATATCCATCGCTTGTGGTAAAGAATGTCTTCAAGTGTTATTCTCTTTGGTAATTTTTCATCAATCATTGCAAAAATTTTGTGTTTAAAATATTTATGCAATATGACACATTTTTGTTATATTTAAAGTACAACAAAATAAATTTTATAGTATATGGCTAAACAAAGTGGAATTTTTAGTTTTAGTGATTTAAACAAAGAAATGTCAAAAAATTCAAAGTGGGGTGGTTTGATGTCCGATGGTGCTGGAGTGTCTGAGATTACAGATTACATCCCAACGGGTAACTACATCTGTAACGCCAGCCTAACGGGTAGTATATTTAAGGGAGCCCCAAATAATAGAATCCTCTGTTTGTCTGGTGAGAGTGGAACGGGTAAGACATACCTTCTTATGAACATGGCTCGTGAGGCACAGAAAAAAGGTCACTATGTGATTTGGTATGACAGTGAAAATGCAATCGAACTTTCACAACTCGTTCAGTTCGGAGTTGACCCAGAGAAGTTCCGTTACGAACCAGTCGGTACTGTTCAAGATTTTAAAACCTCAATCACACAAACACTTGACCTTTTGATTGAACAGAAAGAAGCTGGAAATCAAATTCCTAATATTTTCTTTGTCCTTGATTCTGTTGGTAACTTGGCCACACAGAAAGAAATTGACGATGCAAAGGCAGCAAGTGACAAGGCAGATATGACTCGTGCAAAGAATATACGTGCAATCTTCCGTATCGTCGCCCATAAGATGGGTATTGTCGGTGCAACATTTGCCTTCTCAAACCACATCTATATGTCCAACGACTTGTTCTCTCAGAGAATTCAGTCGGGTGGTAAGGGTCTTGTATATGGTGCAAGTATCATTCTCAACCTTTCAAAGGCAAAACTCAAAGAGGGTTCGGACAATTTGCAGACAGGAATCGTTGTCACTGCTGAACCTGACAAAAATAGATTCTGCAAACCAGTCAAAGTGAAGTTTTATATCTCCTATGTAAATGGTATGAATCCGTATGTCGGTCTAGAGGAGTATATCTCATTTGAAAGATGTGGTATTCAAAAAGGAAAATTTATAACAGAAAAGGAATACAATAAGTCACCAAATGATGAATATATCCGTGTAGAAAAAAAGGACGGAGAGGTTTTATATTTTGTTCCAAGTGAGACTTCAAGAAACTATTGTCTCGATAACGGTGAAACGATTTCACCAAAGGAGTTGTTTACAGCAAAAACTTTTACAAAGGAAAGACTTCAAAGACTTGATGAATATATCCAGAGTGAGTTTAAGTATGCAGAGGGTGTGAAAATAGATGATTTGTTTGAGGAGGAAGAAGAAACCGTTGATGACCAAATCAAAACACAACTCATTGAGGAATAACATTTTTTAACAAAATATCAAGTATATTATAGATTTTAACAAAAAATCCAACATATACTTGATATTTTGTTAAAAGGTGGATAATCTCCACCTTTTTTGTTATATTTTAGTTATATGAGAGAATTGGACAAAAATAAAATACAAGTAAGATATAACTGGAATAAATAAGACTTTATTCGGTTATCCCACCCCATTGGATGTACTTTATGACTCATGTACAATTTCATTGGATGATAAGTTGTTTTCAAGGGATAAAATTAAAAATAGATATTTCTCCAATGAAACAGACGATGAATTGGTTAATAATAGAATAGATAAAATAATAAACACTTTACTTGGTGAAGGGTTTATAGAAAAAAGTGGTAGTTCATATAAAATTGTGAAAACGATATGGGATTAAAGTCGAGCATACAACAGGAGAAAGTCATATTTGCTTACATGTTGAAACACCCGAACTATCTTCTTTCAATAGGTGGTGATTTTTTTACTAATGAGGAAATTCAGTATGTTGCACTTACTTCCAAAAATTTCTTCAAAGAGTATAAGGAATCTCCATCTTGTGAGCAGATGATTTCGTTGTTGAAAGATGATGAAAAGAAAATATCTGTTGAAACAATTCGTTCAATATATGATGTCGAGATAGGTTCATACGACGACGAGTGGTTGAAAGGTACAACTGAGGGTTGGATACAATGGAGAGCTTTGAATGTCAATATAGTTAAGGCAGTAACATACGTTAAGACAACCGATATTACACTTGACAATGTTGTCGATGTGGTTCATAAAGCCACGAGTATAGTCGCCGATACGTCTTTAATTTCTTTTGATAGTGATTTAGGAAGTAATTTCTTTGATGTCGATTCACATAAATCGTTAAAAGAATATAAGATACCATATACTTGGGAATATTTTAACAGAATTTCAAAAGGTGGTCTTGACCTTAAAACACTTACGTGTTATATCGGTGCAACAAATGCCGGTAAGTCGGTTTTTCTTTGTAACGATGCAGCCGAGTTTGTCCGTAAGGGAAAGAACGTTCTCTATATTACTTGTGAGATGTCGGCAGCAAAGGTTACAAGAAGAATCGGTGCAAACCTTTTTGATATAACATTGGAAGATTATGATTCTATAGTGGAAGATTCGAACAAGGTAAGAAAAAAACTAAATAATCTTTCAATGAGTTCGATAATGCCACTCGGAAAACTTTTTATCAAAGAGTTCCCTACCGGACAAGGTACCGTGTTGGATGTTGAAAGATATATAAAAGAAATAGAGGAAACACAACGTTTCAAGGTTGATGTTGTCATAATAGACTATATCAACATTATGTGTAACTACCGTCTTCCAAATAGTGAAAGCACATATCTGAAAATCAAACAGATAGCAGAAGATTTGAGGGGTATTGCAGTAAAGTATAACCTTTCAATTATTACCGCCACACAGTGTGGTCGTAGTGCCCTAAATGGTTCTGATATCAATATGGAAGATGTCGCCGAATCTATGGGTCTTATACATACGGTTGATACTTGTTTCGGTATCATACAGACAGATGATATGAGAATGGGTGTTGGTAACGAAGATGACGGTGGTATTTGTGTTCCGTTTTATTATTTGAAGATATTAAAAATCCGTGAGGGTGAAGGTCGTGATACTAAGTTTAAAATAGATGCTAACTATAATAAGATGAAACTTTTTGAAAGAAGTGATATGGTAGATACATTAAGTCATTTAGTATAACAAAAGATTAAAATTTACAAAATGGAAAAAATATTTAAACTATACGGCACGGATAAAACTATAGAAAACACAGCCGTTTTGAGAACACATCTTGATGATGAGAAAACTGTATACTCTTCTATTTTTGGATTTTACCCAACTATACATTGTTCGTTTAGTATTTCTTATAATGGTCGTAATGATAGACTAAAAAAGGTTGAAAGTCTTTATAATAAATTAATTGCTGACGGATTTACCAATTTTTGTGCTGGATATTCAAATACAGATGAGACTGATATGTTTGATGACCACGAAGAAGAAATTATATTGAATGATATTTTTATCAATGGTTTTATTGTGTTTAATGACGAATGTTTAATTTCTTTTGGAAATAGTTGGCCAGGAATAGACATTCTTACACATAAGAATAAAGATATTATTAAATCCGTAATAGACAAATATCTTTTGGATTATGTTGGTGACAACAACAGGGTCATGTGCAATATTATAGCACATGCACATGATTTTTACATGGAATCTTTTGAAATAAAATTGAAAAGTGAATTGGATTTCGGACTGTATAACGAAGGGTTTGAGGAAATTAACAAAGAAATCGTGAGAAGTATCAAGGAAGATGACAATGGTTTGTATATCTTACATGGTGATGCCGGCACTGGCAAGACCACATATATAAGACATTTGATTAAACAACTAAAGAATAATAAGAAGTTTGTATATGTACCATCAAATCTTGTAAATGATATAACTAGTCCACAATTTTTATCGTTTCTTATGAGTAATAAAAATTGTGTATTTGTCATTGAAGATTGTGAGAATTTAGTTGTTACAAAAAATAATACGAGAAGTTCAGCAGTTGCAGACATGTTGAATATGAGTGATGGTCTACTTGCAGATGCCCTCAACATAAAATTTATCTGTACATTTAACACAAATGAAAAAAATATTGATAGTGCTCTCCTTAGACCCGGCCGTTGCAGAATGAAGTATGACTTTGGTAAATTGAAAAAGGAACGTGCTATCGAGGCGGCAAAGAGACTTGGTTTGAAAGAACCCGATAAAGATATATCACTTGCAGAATTGTTTTCCGGTGAAAACAAATTTGTCGAAGAAGAGAAAAAAATAGGATTTTAAATGGATTTTCAACCAATTATAAAATGGTCGGGAAGTAAAAGAATACAAAGTGAGCAGATAATATCCTATTTCCCAAAATATATGGGAACATACTACGAACCATTTTGTGGTGGATGTTCGGTCTTGTATCAACTCATGGTGTCTGATGAGAAGTTTGCTCGTGATTTTGTATGTTCAGATACCAATCCGGATTTAATTGATTTGTGGAATGTTATAAAGGATAATCCAGAAGAATTGTTCGATGAGTACAGTAAAATGTGGTCAAAAATGCAGTCTATAGATAACAAAGGGATGAAACGTGCATATTTCGAAGAAATCAGAAATGAGTTTAACAAAACGAGAAATCCTATGTTGTTTTTCTTCATAATGAGAACTTGTACAAACGGAATACCAAGGTACAATAAACATAAAGAGTTCAATGGAACATTTCATTTGACTCGTGACGGAATAAAGCCAAAAAGACTTCAACCGGTGATTATGGATTGGAGTGAACTTTTAAATGTAAACGAGGTGACATTCAGATGTTGTGATTACAAAGACATATTTGAAGAAATTGAAGAAGGAGACTTTCTTTATCTTGACCCTCCTTATGACAACACACGGATAAACAGATATTTTGGTAGAGTAGTTTTCGATGATTTTTTCAATCAGTTAAGAATATTGAACACGATGGATATTAAATTTGTCTTAAGTTTTGATGGTAAGTCAAATGGTTCTCTTGTTGTACCGATTGATTGCTATATTAACAAGGTATATATAGACAGTAAGAACAGTTCGTTCCGTCGAACAAAAGAAGGCATGACGAACAAAGATGTTTTCGAAAGTTTGTATTGGAATTAATAAAATAATAACAAGATATGATTAAAGTAATTACTGCACCAGAAATGGTAAATTTTACTAAAAACTCGATAAAGGTTTTTCTCGCCGGTGGTATTCAGAAATGTCCGATGTGGCAAGACAGAATCATTAAAAATTTCACAAATGTTGAAATGGAATCAGATGTTGATATTTATCTAATAAATCCAAGAAGACCTAATTTTCCAATCAATGACCCATCGGCCTCCGAAGAACAAATCAGATGGGAGTTTGAAATGCTTGAAAAGTGTGACGTGTTTTCTATGTATTTTGCAAACACGTTGGAGTCAGACCAGCCAATTTGCTTCTATGAGCTCGGTAGAAATATAGAGAGAATGAAAGAAAGATTCCCTCTCGACTGGTATGAAAGAATTGTGGTGACTTGTGAAAAAGGTTTTCGTAGATGGAAAGATGTAGATATCCAAACATCACTTGCAACAGATGATGAGGTTGTTGTAAACCTTGTGGAAAATGATGTTGAACTCAAAGAACACACGAGAGGAATACTTGGTGCAATAGCTTCTATAAAACTAATAGAAACGGGTCTATTTTGACCCGTTTCTATTTTTATGAACACTTTATCCAAAAATAAAAAAGGAGGTCTTAGAGACCCCCTTTTTTTCGTTCCTATTGGTGTTTTATTTACTCTTTTTCTTAGATGATTTCTTTTTCCCTTCAGATTCCTTGATTTCCTCTAGTTTTTCACAATCTTCTACATACTTGGTTCCATTTGGAATATTTTCTCCCCATGATTCACTTTCTTCTTTTTCCTCTTCTTTTTCCACATCATTATAGGGTACTTCGTGTGGTTTCTCTTGACTAATCAAGAATTTATCAATTTCTGCACCAATCTGGTCAGCGGCAAGGAAAATTGTATGTGCATCTGCAAGATTATACACACCTTTCTTTTGAGCAAATTCACAAATCTCTACGAGTTTGGATAATTCTTCTCTCAATTTTTCACCTTTTTGGATGGAATCAATTGCAGTTTTTGCTTTAACTGCATCATCTAAAGTAAGAACTCCACTTTTTTGTGCAATTTCAACACCTTGCACTAATACATTAAATCTTTCGTTTAAATCCATAGTTATTATTTTAATTGTTTTTATGTATTAAATATAACAAAAAAATCATAAATATATAAAATAAATAGAACTTTATATGAACACACAAGACAACACGAATCTTGCTGTTGATTATTTGGAGGTTATAACTTGCACATATGATGAATTGTGTAGTATAAAGACACCTTCAAACGGAAAACTATATCATACAAGTGATACCAATGAGTTTTATTTTGATTGGGATAATAAGAGACATAAACTATCTGTTTTTGCTTCAGATAACAATATTAAAGATGCTGTAAAAAAATCTGAACTCGACGCCTGGCTCACCGAACATGACTATGTAACAAATTTGTCACTTGTAGATGAACTTGTAAATATAATAGGTTCGCCAATCGAGAATATCATAACAAAACAAGCTCTTGAAAACTATTCAAAAAACTATCTTCTTACCAAAGAAGAATTTGGTTTGTTGGACGAACCATTATCCCTTATAGAAGATATAAAAAGTTTACAAACTTCAAACAGAAGTCTTTATGCTTATTGTGACAGACTTGCAAATTCAATTAATGAGGTAAGGTCTGAAGCCAACAAAAGAATATCATCCGGAGAATTGGATACAAAATTGAATGGATATCTAAAGACTTCTCTTGCTGAATCTATTTATCTATCAAAAGATGATGCCAATAAATTATATATAGATGAGGCTGAATTTTTAGAAAAAGTTCAGAACTATATAACAAGAAACCAACTCACGGAATCATTGAAACCCTACTTAAAGAAAAGTGAAGTCGGTTCTATATATGCAACAAAAGAAGATGTAAATAACAAGTATATTTTAAAAACTACTGCAAACAATACTTTTGCAACAAAAAATGAGTTGCAGAATAACTATGTGACAAAAGAATCTGTTGATGAGGTACTTGATGAGTACTTGACAAAAAATGATGCAAATGAATATCTTAAAAAAGATGTTGCTGATTCTTCATTTTTAAAGAAATCAGATTTATCTATAATTGAAACAAAAGAAGACATCAATGAAAAATTGTTGTTGTTTGCAACTCAATCGTGGGTGGATGATTGGTATCTCCGTAAAACCGATTTTATGCAAAGTCTTAATGATTATGCATCGCTTGAATATGTGAATGATAAAATAGAAAAAATAAGTGACGATAGTGGTGTTATTGATGAAAGGATAAATAACGTCATAACAGAAATAAACAATAAATTATCCAAATTTGCAACAAAGGAACAGATTTCACTTTTGAACGACACTATCGGTTCTTTTGCAAAAAAAACATGGGTCGATGAATTTTATCTACAAAAATCAGACATAGATACCAAACTTAAAAAATATGCATCACTTGAATATGTGAATGATAGAATAGAAAAAATGGGTGATGATAACGGTATGATTGATGAAAGGATAAATGGTATTATATCTGAAATAAACAATAAATTATCCAAATTTGCAACAAAGGAACAAGTTTCTCTTTTGAATAGTGATATTGATTCTTTTGCAAAAAAAACATGGGTCGATGAGTTTTATCTACAAAAATCAGACATAGATACCAAACTTAAAAAATATGCATCACTTGAATATGTGAATGATAGAATAGAAAAAATAATCGGTCAAGATGAATCTATTGATGATAAAATTACAGAAATAAATAGTAAATTATCTAGATTTGCAACAAATGAGCAGATTTCTTCATTAAGTTCAAGTTTGGGGTCTTTTGCAAAAAAACCATGGGTCGATGAATTTTATCTTCGTAAAACCGATTTAATGAAAAGTCTTAATGATTATGCATCGCTTGAATATGTAAATTCAAATTTTTTTGTTTTAAATGAAAATTTATCAACAGTAAACGACGAAATTGAACACGTAGTAACAGAGATAGACAATAAATTATTAAGATTTGCAACAAAAGAACAAATAAATAAATTGAACTCAGATATTTATTCTACATTTGCAAAAAAAACATGGATTAATGAGTTTTATTTGAAAAAGTTAGAATTTAATGAAAAACTTGAAAAATATGCAACACTAGAATATATAAATAAAGAACTTGATAAATTTGAGGAAAAAGGTGTTGCCGATGAAAAAGTAAGGCAACTATCGATTGAGATAAACGACAAAATGTCAAAATTTGCAACACGTACACAAGTGTCTAATATTAGAAATAAAATGGACAATTTTGCTCAAAAGACTTGGGTAAGTGATAATTTTGTCAGAAAAGGTGATTTTATTGAAAGTTCAGGTGGAGAACTAATAAATTTGAGTGAAAGTGGATATGCAACTCATGATTATATTGATGAGAAACTTAAAGATTATGCAACAAAGGAGTCTCTTTTACAAAAGACTTCTAATTTAAATAATAAATTGTACAAATATGCAACAAAGGAACAACTTTCTTCTGTGAGTTCGGTTATTCCAACTCTCGCTCAAAAAACTTGGGTAAGTACCAATTTTATTGGTAATAACGAACTTCTGAATGAACTAAAAAAATATACTTCGATTGTTTATCTCAGCAAAACACTTGAAAACTATATGACCAGTGATTCAATCAACGAGTTGCTGTCACAGAAAATTACCGAAATAAACAATAAGTTTTCAAAATATGCAACAAATGACCAACTTTCCGAGATAAGAGAGTCTCTTACTGCATTTGCCAAAAAGATTTGGGTGGATGAGTTCTATATGAAGAAGTTCAAATTGTCGGACTATATGAAGGCCGATGACATCTACTCAATATTCCTCGAAAAGGATGTTGCAGACAATATATATCTCACCAAACAAGATGCAGAAAACATTTATGCAAAAATATCAAGTATAATAAATTATACTGATAATGATTGTGTTACAAGAGAAGAAGCTAGTGCATTTGCCAAAAAAGTGTGGGTTGATGAGTATTACTTGAGAAAAACTCAATTTGAGGGTATTAAAAATGCAATAGTTTTGAGTCGTGAGTTTGCACACGAAAGTGAATTAAAACAACATGAGGGAAAATTTATCCAACAAGGTTTTTATTATCTCACTGCTGAAGATACTTTGTTCTGTGTAATAGACAACGGTCAAGGAACGGGTGAAAAAATATTTGTAAATATAACACAACTTGAAGCTGGATTCGCCTTGTATTTCGGAGGTGATGACGTTAATTGGTAAAAAAAAAAGAATATGAAAAATATATTAGATTTAGGAAGTTTTCTTATATTGGAATCAAAAGAAGACAAGACAAAAAGAATGTTAAGGTCAAAAGGATATGATAATCCATCTGAAATCATAAATGCAGTAAAGCATGATTTCTCTGAACTTGAACACACAGAAAGACCGGCATATAAATTTTTGTACGGTGTGTGCAGAATGTATGTTGATGGGGAGTTACAAAATGCAAATGATATATCTACAATGAATAGTATGCTGAAAATCATTTCTGTTGAACCACATTTGTCCGAATATGACAATAATCTCAATGGATTAAGTAAGGATGAAATCTTTCAAAGATTCCTTCCTATACAGAAAAAAGAAACTGAAGAGGAAATTAATTATGTCAAAAGAATGAAATTCACTGGAGGTAGTGATTATGAAATAGTTAAAATTGATTCTTATCAAGATGCTTCAAAATACAAATCATATACTTCTTGGTGTGTTACCAAAAGTAATAAAAATTTCGATTCATACTCATGTGATGGAATGAATCAATTCTATTTTTGTTTGAGAAATGGATTCAAAAATGTAAAAAAAGATGATAAAGACGCCCCTTTGAACGACTATGGTTTATCAATGATTTCAGTATGTGTTGATTATAACGGAATGCCTTTATATATCACAACTAGATATAACCACGATTTTGATGGAGAAAATAATGAAAACTTTTGTTCTCCTAGACAAGTCAGTGAAGTTATAAACATGAACTTTTTTGAAGTTTTTAAACCTTCGGAAAAAGGTGAAAAATTTAATAAGTATAATATTCAAGAAAAACTTAAAAAAGGTGTAGATATAAATTCATTATTTGATAAAGTAGATAAAATAACTAATGATTTCTATTTGGTTCAAATTGATAAAAAACAATCTTTTATATATAAGAAAAATTTACTTTTTGATTGGGATGATTTTGAATTTGATTGTAAAAAAATAAAATTTATTAAAGAAAAAAATGATAAACCGGTTATTAACTATGATGGTGATGTAAAACTTAATGGGAATAAACTATCGTCACTTCCAATATATTTTAATAGAGTTAGTGGTGACTTTATATGTTCTTCTAATCAATTAACATCACTTGAAGGTTCTCCGAAAAAAGTCGTTGGAAATTTTATTTGTATTGATAATAAATTAACATCACTTAAAGGTGCCCCAAGAGAAGTTGGTGGAAGATTTAATTGTAGTGATAATAAATTAACATCACTTGAAGGCTCTCCAGAAAAAGTTGGTAGATATTTTGATTGTCACAATAATGATTTAACATCACTTGAAGGTGCTCCAAGGGAAGTTGGTGGATATTTTGCTTGTCAAAATAATAAATTGACATCACTTAAAGGTGCTCCAGACGAAGTTGGTGGAGATTTTGATTGTTCCTATAATAAATTAACATCACTTGAAGGTGCTCCAGACAAAGTTGGTAGAAATTTTGATTGTTTTCGTAATGATTTAACATCACTTGAAGGTGCTCCAGACAAAGTTGGTGGATATTTTGATTGTCACAATAATGATTTAACATCGCTTGAGGGTGCTCCAAGAGAAGTTGGTGAAGATTTTTATTGTCAAAATAATAAATTAACATCACTTGAAGGTGCTCCAAGGGAAGTTGGTGGAAATTTTGATTGTCACAATAATGATTTAACATCACTTGAAGGTGCTCCAGACAAAGTTGGTGGATATTTTGATTGTCACAATAATGATTTAACATCACTTGAAGGTGCTCCAAGAAAAATTGAGGGTAAATTAATTAAATAACTTAAATATACTCATAGATAAAAACAATTATATGAAAAATATATTAGATTTAGAAAGTTTTCTTATATTGGAATCAAAGGAAGACAAGACAAAGAGAATGTTAAGGTCAAAAGGATATAATAATCCATCTAAAATTATAAATGCAGTAAAACATGATTTCTCTGAACTTGAACATAGTGAAAGACCAGCATATAAATTTTTGTATGGTATATGTAGAATGTATGCTGATAGAGAGTTACAGAATGCAAATGATATATCTACAATGAATAGTATGTTAAAAATCATTTCTGTTGAACCTCACTTATCTGAATACGACCATAATCTCAATGGATTGAGTAAAGAAGAGATTTTTCAAAGATTCCTTCCGATACAGAAAAAGGAAACCGAAGAGGAAATTAATTATGTCAAAAGAATGAAGTTCACTGGAGATAGTGATTATGAAATAGTTAAAATTGATTCTTATCAAGACGCTTCAAAATATAGAAAATTCACCACTTGGTGTGTCACTCACAATAAAAGTCATTTTGATTCATATTCATGTGATGGAATGAATCAATTCTATTTTTGTTTAAAAAAAGGATTTAAAAATGTAAAAAAAGATGATAAAGATGCTCCTTTGAATGAGTATGGTTTATCAATGATTTCAGTATGTGTTGATTATAACGGAATGCCTTTATATATAACAACTAGATATAACCATGAGTTTAAGGGAGAAAATAATAAAAATCTTTGTACACCCGAACAAGTGAGTAGGATTATAAATATGAATTTCTTTGAGGTTTTCAAACCTTCTCAAAAAGGTGCAAGATTTAATAAATACAATATTCAGTTAGAACTTGAAAGAGGTGTGGATACAAATACGTTATTTGATAAAGTTAATAAGATAACTGATGATTTTTATTTGGTTCAAATTGATAGAAAAAAATCTTTTATATATAAGAAAAAGTTGATTTTAGATTGGAACAATTTTAAATTTAACGCTAAAAAAATAAAATTCATTGAAGAAAAAAATGGTAAACCAGTTATTGATTATGATGGTGATATAGATTTTAATCATAAAAACTTATCAGTAAATATATTATTTAATAAAGTTAGTGGTGATTTTAATTGTAGTTTTAGTGAATTGACATCACTTGAAGGATTTCCAAGAGAAATTGGTGGTAAATTTATTTGTTCTAGTAATAAATTAACAACACTAGAAGGTGCTCCCGAAAAAGTCGGTGGAAATTTTGATTGTTCTAGCAATAAATTGACATCACTCGAAGGAGCTCCGGAAAAAGTCGGTGGAGATTTTGATTGTATACATAATAAATTGACATCACTTAAAGGTGCTCCGAAAGAAGTAGGTAGAAACTTTCTTTGTGCAAATAATGAATTGACATCACTTGAGTGGTCTCCAGAAAAAATTAATGGAGATTTTGATTGTTATAATAATAACTTGATATCACTTGAAGGAGTCCCAAAAGAAGTAGGTGGTAATTTTAGTTGTGAAAAAAATAAATTAACAACACTTGAAGGCAGTCCCGAAAAAGTCGGTGGAGATTTTGATTGTAGGTGTAATGAATTAACATCACTCGAATGGTTTCCAAGAGAAATTGGTGGTAAATTTATTTGTTCTAGTAATAAATTAACAACACTAGAAGGTGCTCCAGAAAAATTCGGTGGTGATTTTGAGTGTTATAATAATAAATTGAAATCACTTAAAGGAGCTCCAAAAGAAGTAGGTGGAGAGTTTTGTTGTATTGACAACGAATTGATATCACTTGATGGGTCTCCAGAAAAAGTTGGTGGTAATTTTGATTGTAGACGTAATAAATTGACATCATTTAAAGGGGCTCCAAAAGAAGTTGGTAGAAACTTTCTTTGTCAAAATAATGAATTAGAATCACTCGATGGTATCCCCGAAAAAATTGGTGGTAAGATTTATGGTCTTCCAAAAAAATTGGAAATATCTGAAAATTAAGAAAAAAAATAAAATATTGAATATGAAAGATTACAAAAAAGAACTCGACCATTACGAGTACAACAAAAGGTTCAAATCTGCAAGGGAACATTCTTTGGATTTCTTGAAAGATAAAGAACAAGTAAAGAAGTTCGAAAGTGGCGAGCATGATAAGAGAACCTATGAAATTCAAGAAGGTGTTTTCAAGACTGCAAAAGAACTTCTCACTCCTACGAAGAATGACATAAGACAATCTAATCCGGAGATAACTGGTCAAGCCACTGCAAACCCACCTTCATCAGATTATGAGTTTGAATTTGAGGATATGAACTCAAATCTATAAAATAAAGTCGTGGAAAAATCCACGACTTTATTTTTTTTTCAATAAAAAATAGTATCTTTAAAAAAAAGGAAAACAATAAAAAATAATAGATATGGATATTGTATCATTTGAGGTTGCAAAACTTCTTAAGAAAAAAGGATTCGACGGATTGTGTCGTATATCTTATATACCTAGAATATGTCACAATGGTGAAGACATCAGTTTCGATGAAGAATGTGATTTAAGAGACGAAGGTAGGGAAGATGAAATTGAGGTCATTGATGGGGGTGATATATATGAGAGTTATAACAAAAACTCATCCAA
>Ga0247610_10000247_pt1 | contig 85213 bp, 147 predicted proteins | sample 174DNAGHGhighgp2_FD_193483 | JGI IMG/M metagenome (GOLD analysis project Ga0247610, IMG submission 193483) | Sheep rumen microbial communities from Palmerston North, Manawatu-Wanganui, New Zealand - 1742 DNA GHGhigh gp2 | ecosystem: Host-associated > Mammals > Digestive system > Stomach >... | reverse complement strand
ATTACATAACCTTTAAAATGAACTGATTCTCATTCCGCCTACAACAGCAGTCCGTCCGATCCGATCCATCAGGATCTCGCTGACTTTCTGTGCCAGTTCCTCATAGTCGTCGTCAGTATCGAGGTTCTCAACGTTCACAACAATGTCGCCAACCGATACCGGGTTGCCGCCTGCAGCCATTCCGCCAAAGTCCGGCATCCCGGGGATACTGATCGTGCTCATGCGTTCAAGCGCCTGTACCATCGATTCAAATAGTTTTGTCTGGTAAGGATTCAGGATGCGTTCGGGGTCCTGTTTTGTACCATCTAACCATGCAGGGCCGGTAAAGTCAGCAAGACCGCCGTCTTTATATACCGTTGCCTGACTCTGTATAAGTTTGATGCCCTGACCAATCATTGACGAGCTTGACATTCCACCCGCGCTGGCGCTCATACGAACAATGTTTGACACAGCGTCTTTCATAGCAGCATCAGCAACGTCCTTGGTTGAAAAACCGTTTTGTGCATATGTTTTTCCGCCATATACAAAACTGTATCCGTGGTCTTCTGTCTGACTGGATTTCTTGCTGCCGCCTCCGCCTCCTCCGCCGCCGCTGCTCTTGCTTGACGCAGAGGTTTCGGATTTCTGGATAACGTCGTACGACGCGGCAATATCAGCTGCCACCTGCTGGTGCGCTTTCTTCAGGTTCTCCAGCTGTTCCTTCCATTGGTCCACATACGCTTCGGCCTGCAATTTTCCGGCTTCACGGTAATCCTTGCTGTTTGCCTTCAGGAATTCAATGATATACTCATCGCCCTGCGAGACAATCTGCTCGACCTCATCCCAGTATGTCTTGATGAGTCCGCGCATCGCATCCAGCGTATCCTGCCATCCGCTGACCATCTTCGCCTGTGTGTTCTCCGTGGACCTGGCATATTCTTCTTCGTTTGTTTTCAGCCATTCGATGATCTCCGCGTCGCTCTTTTCAAGGATGGATTTCATTTCCTCGATCAGCTTTACCGGGTGTTCAAACAGATCTTCGTAATACTCCTCGACATACGTAATGTAATCCTCAAGGTTTGTGATCTGTTTGTCCAGTGCATCCTGCTGCGCTTTGACTTCCTTTTCTGCGGCATCCCAGGCCATCTCCTTGCGGAGATCGTCGATATCCTTCCGGATACTCAGTGCTTCTTTTCTCCGCGTCGGGTCAGCCACAATCCGCTGGTATTTGACTTCGAGTTCCTTCAGCTTTGTCAGCTTGTCTTCCTCGTCCGCCTGTTCCTTTCGCATCTGAAGCTGTTCTGAAAGCAGGTTCTTTTCCTCGTTCAGCAAGTCGATCCGCTTGTTGGTTGTCTCGATGATTTCGTCGCGTTCCCTTTCATAGCGGCGCGTAATCAGGTCGAGGATTTTGTTTTCCATCTCGATCTCGGCGTTCATCATATCTTCTGTCCGCCGTTCACGATCCTCAATTGCCTTCAGGATTGTGTTGCGCAGGTCAATTTCCATTTGCCTGATTTTATCGTTCTGCTCTTTGATCGATTTGGTCAGCGCATCCATCGCCGTCCTGTTGTCAACCAGTTGCTTCGTATATGTCTGGTGCGCTTTCTGTAGTTTATCCAGATCGTCCGCAACCTCTTCATACGCTTCGTCTGTAATGGACAGTGTGGCGAGTTCCGCACGTTTCTTTTCCATGTATGCTTCGATACGCTGGATGTTGCCCTCGAGCGTAACGTTCTGGTTCTTCAGCACATCGTTTTCACGCTGCATATAAGCAATAACGCCCTGAAGCTGTCCGGTCTGCTGGTAGTATTTCTGCTGGCTTTGGTAGTAGCCCTGCTGGCCTTCCTGGATCGTGTTTACCTGGCTCATCACGTCCAGCGCACGTTCCACTTCGGTCATACTATTCTTGTTCTTGTCTTTGCTGCTTCCTCCGCCGCCGCTTCGCCTGTTATTTGTCGAGTTATCTTTTACACCCGTACCACCCGTTCTTCCACTTAATGGGTTATTACTAGTTGGCTTCAGGATTTCCTGATAACCTTGCAAATACTTTGATGTCCATGTGCCGTCTGCATTTTGTACCCATGCTTCTGTATCTAGCTTTATGGTTTCAACTGTCCACAGACCTGTTTTTTCCAGCTGCTCAATAGTTTCTTTCGCCATTCCCTGAATGGAAATCAATCCGTTTTGCAAATTGGTAAAATCAGCCTCGGACGTACCGGTAATCTTGATAAACGAAGCTGCAGACAGCTGATTCAGCATATCTGTCAATTCGCCTGTACTGCTTGTCAACTGGTCGAACATGTCCACAGCCGCCGGGAAATCTGCAAGAACCTGTTCTGTTGTCATATTCAACAGGTTTGCAAGGTTGCTAACATCCGCAGCATCAATCTTCTGTGGATTGTCCTTGTTAGCCTCTTTGTCGTTATATTCCATCTTATTCTGGACATCCAGAATATCTTCATACGCCTTGGTTACCTTGTTGACTTCCTTGTGATACACTTCGATTGCATCTGTTGCGCTGATCGTCCCGTTGGAAAGTTTTTTGATTGCCTCCGCAGTATCCGTAAAATATTTTACATTGTTTAACTTTTCTGTACTGGCGAGAGTAGCCTTCATTTCTTTTGTTTGTTTCGTAAGTACTTCTGTCTGGTCGCCCTGCTCCTTCATGGCTTTCTTGGTATTACCCATTATCTTGATAAGCGCAGGATATTCAGAAGCAACAGCTTTCTGCATCTCATCAGTCCAGCTCTCAAACAATTCAATCGCGGATTCAATGCCGCCGCTTTCTATAGCACCCTGGAGCGCATTGATCTGGTCCTCAAAGTTATTGCTCTTCGCCCAGTTGACTTCCTCGTTGATCTCAGCGATCTTCGCCTGTGCTTCCAGCCAGGACTCGGCAGCGTCTTTAGTTTCTTTTGCTGCGTCAACAATATTCTGAGCAGCATTATCCACCTCATCTGCAACATCTTTCCAATTCTCTTTTGCATCCCTTGAATCACGCAGGTCTGTAATGTATTCGCGCATGTTTTTAAATCGAGGATCGTAATGTTCGCTTTCTTTGAAATAATCCTCGCTATCAAGCATATAATCTTTTAGATTATTCTTTACATTTGTTTCAGCCTGTGCTTTAAGACGTTGCAGGATTTCAATCAATTTATCCGCGTCGCCTGCAAATGCCATAATTTCAGGATGTGCTGTTGACAGATCAACAAGATCGGAGAAATCAACTTTCTTCTTCGATTGAAGCTTCTCAATCGTTTTGTCAAGTGATTCAACTTCTTTAACTGTATCGCTAAAGGCTTTTTTCGCATCCTTCGCTTCTTCCTTGGATTCTTTGGCTGCTTTCTTCGCGTCTTCATTAGCCTTCTGCCATCCATCGATCATTTTTTCGATCTCGGCATCAAACTCTGCAATTGCTGCTTCATCCGTTAAAGAGTCTCTGTAATCCTTCAGCGTTGCAAATCCGCTGTCAGCATATTTGCTGCCAGCCATAGTTTTCTCATTGCTAAGAATCATATTTCTCAAAGAATCACGCTGTTGATTTTTGGATTCTGCTTTTACCTCTTTCAGTTTTTTCAGCAATGCATCCGTATCACCGATAACTGTCAATAATTCCGGATGAGCTTCCGCAAGTCCAAGGATGTCGCTGTAATTAATATTTTGAGGGTCTTTCTGGATACTCTTAATCGCGGCGTCAAGGGCTTTTATGTCTTTTACTGAATCATTTACTTCCTTTGTTAATTCCTTCAGTGACTTTGGTTTTCCCTCTTCTCCGCCGCTTTCCTCAAGTGTTTTACCCAGTTCTTTCAGTTTGTTAGTAAACTCGTCAACTGAACTCGACTCTGCCATAATCTTTTCAATATCCTGAATTGTAACACCAGTTGTTTTCAACATGGTATCAATTTGTTCAAGTGTTGAAAGATCAAGCTTCATCCACATGCCGCCCGTAAGGGCCTCAACGCCGGAGAAATCCATGATGCTGTCAATAAGTCCGTCTGTAAGTTCTTTTCGTGCAGCTTGCAATTCTCCGTCTGAAATAATCTTTTCCGGATCGAAACCATTTGCAGCTGCCTTCAGAACAATTTCTGCGATACGGTCACCGTAGCTTGCATATTCTTCCTCGCTCAACTGGTTATCGTCGCCGAGAATAGCCTTCATGATCTGATTCCTGAAAGCCTGCGTTTGAACAGCATCAAGGTGCTGCCCCACGCCAGCAAGAACTTCGTCAACAGAACCATTGATAACATCCATCATCAGCTCTGTTGATTCCTTCATGTCTGCCGTATCGGCATATTTGCCCCAGATATAATTACCAATTGATCTCCATAATTCAGCGGTATCTATATCAAGATTTTTATACTCCTCAAGCTTATTCTTGATTTCATCATAGATTTCCTGTGAGAGAACCTTGTGGTTTACCCGCCTGAAATCACCGTAATTATAACTGTCGATCATGCTTTGCATTTTACGTGTTGACACACCGGACGCAGATGCAAACGCATTGTAAAGGGAACTGGCAAACCTGCCAGATTCAGATGTCCCGCCGTTTGCCCAATCTTCGTCCCAGTTAGACATAGCAACTGCAAGATCATTTGCTTTGCTCTTTGAGGAAGGATTCATATTTGAATATTTTTCCGCAAGAGCATGAGCAGTGATTGTCTGCTGGTTTTTAATCATCCGCTCAAGTTCATCATTTGTCTCCTGCGCGGCAGTCTTCTGGTCATATAGGCTGTCTCTTAAATGATCAACTCCTGCTTTCGCGCCGGGAGATAATTCTGCTATTTCATCCAGAAGAGAATTATACCTGGCTAATTCAGAAGATGTTAACTCGGCGCCACTCTGTATTTTTTCAAACAATTGATTGAATTCGTCCCTTGTTGATTGTAACGACTTTACATTTGAACTGGATTCCTCAATTGTTTTATTCAGGCGGCTCATCTTTTCTTCAGCCGTTTCTGCTGCGCTGATAATTTCGCTTACAATAAGTGTTAATCCAGCAACAGCTGCAACTGCAGCAGATATTGCAAGTAATACCGGGTGTTTTTCCCATATACTCGCAAACAATGCGGATGCACCACCGGCATGTGTTATCGCAATCGCAAACGCTGAAATCAGTCCAATCGCAACAGGCAGAATCAAAGTTAATCCATCAGTTTGTTCCGCTGCTTCTGAAATAGAATTAACAACGTCAGCAAGTGTATTATTCCAAGTCTTTATTACATCGTCATCCAACAAAGAATAGAAATTCTCTTGTGCAACCGTGAGCCGTTCCTGAGACGCAGTTACGCTATCAAGATAAACAGCGTATTTTTCTGCAGCAACACCGTCCGAGTTTATAGCTTTTTCGTGCAGTTCAAAAGCACGGCTCCCGTTTTCAACACCCTTTGACATATCATTCATCAGGGCAAGGAACACGTTCTGCTGTTTAACGCCTGCCATCGTGGTCGCGATATAGGACCTTGTTTTGCCGTCAAGACCGCCCCATTTATCAGCAACCTCTTCCAGGATCGTTTCCATATCGCGCCAGTTACCTTCCTGGTCCATCAGGACAACATCAATCTTTGACAATGCTTTCGCGATATCGTTAACCCTTGTTTCGTCTTCCTGATTATAACCGGTTTGTTTAATCTGGTGCAGACGGGCAATAATGGTGTTAAATGCGGTACCAATTGTTCTCGCTTCCTGACGGGTTGTTTCAGATACAGTTGCAATATACGCGGCAAGCCATTCCATAGATACGCCGAAAGCACCGGCAGATGCAGCAGCTTTCTGCATGGCTTCACCAATTTCCTGACCGCTTGTAGCCGCGTTATCGCCGATATTCAGGAATACGTCAGCAACACGCTGTGTTGCATTCCTGCCGTCTTCTGCTTGCTGTGCAACAAGGCCCATAGAGTTAACGACTGAAGTAATGATTTCAGAAGCGTCTTTAAATTCAACGTTCGCTGCTTTCGCGTACATCGTAACATTTTTCAGACGTTTTTCAATTTCTTCCGCTGCCAGACCTTGGCGTGTAAAGTAAATCGCAGCATCAGCCATATCAAGTGAACTGACGCTCATGTCAGCGGCAATATTCCTGTACGTACTGGCAAGCTGTGAAATCTCATCATCGGTCTTCATGGTAATCATCTGAATTTCATTCATCTTATCAGAATATTCAGATACATATTCAACGGTATTTTGAATTAACCCGTTTATTGCCCTGATTGCCGCTGTCAGACTAATGTACCGCGTCAACAACCCGGTAACCTGGGATTCAAGTTCGCCGGTTGATTTGGCAGTATTTTTTACTTCTACGCCATGCTGATGTTCGGCTGTCACGCATTGTTGAAGATAATTAAGAACCTGCTGCTTTGCATTCGCTTCCATGTCACTTGCGTTAACAACTTCACGAATCGCATTAACTTCCTGCATCGCCGCATCGATTCTTTTCTGTGCGGTCGCCATGCCGTCAGAATCTTTGTCATTTTTAGCAGTGTTATAATTTTTGATTGCGTCTGTTAATTCAAAATACGCCTGTTTTGCCCTGTTGATCTGGTCAGTTTCAAATTGCTTTTGCGCTGCTTCCTGTTGCTTCTGGATAGATTCTTCCATGGCAGCAATTTCTCTTTGGATCAAATCCTCTTCTTCCTGCGCAGCGCGTTGCCTTGCTTCTTCACGGGCAAATTCGGCATTAATACTTGCCTGACGTTTCTTCTCTTCAGCCTCTTCGTAAGCCTGGACCTGTTTATCAAGTACTGCCTTCTCCTGTTCAATAGCCTCTTCCATAGCGGCAACTTCTTTATGAATCAGGTCTTCTTCTGCGGCAGCTTCCTTTTTTCTTGCCTCCTCACGGGCAAATTCTGTTTCAATAGATTGCTGTCTTAATTTCTCCTGTGCAGCTGCATCCGCGCTTATCTTTCTTTCAAGAGCAGCATCCTCTGCAGCTTCTTTCCTTGCGAGATCATTCTCCATCGTCGCAACTTCTCTTGCAGACCGTTCCTGTTCAGCTTGGGCTGCTTTTCTTGCGGCTTCCTCTCGCTTTAATCCTGCTTGAACAGCAGCCTCTCCCTGTTTGCTATATGCCTGTTCTTCAGCATCATGGAGCTTCCACATAGCATCAATCTGCTCTTCAACAGAATTCTTTACTTCTTCTGTTCGTTTCGTGATTGCTCCGGTTGAGTCTGCAAATTCTTTAATCTTGTTTCCGGCTGCGTCGAACCCTGTTTGTACTGTGCCAACCAGTTTCCCGGTAGCATTTCCGGCCTTGTCTACCTCACGAACATATGTGTTTACGGTTGTCGTGACTCTTTGCATTGTACTCTCAATGCCGCCTTTGGTATCAAGGTTCACAGCATTCTTCAGAGCTTTTTCTGCTTCGCTTCCGGCTTTCTTCGCTTCTGCAACCAGATTATTAAGTGCCTTACCGATACTCTTACTTAGCTTATCTTCGAGATTAATGTTAGCGCCAATCTTTGATAGAAACTCATTAACCTCGTCTATATCTTTCTTTACCTGACTGATATCAAGATAAAGCTTACCAATACATTTATCCGCCATGCCATCACTCCCTTATAAAAAAGTCCGCCAGCCATGGCGGGTTCTGTTATTCTTTTCTTGCAAAGTTCAGGATATTGTTTCCGACTTTCAGCCGTCCGTCATCAATCTTTTCTTTTTCTTCCTGTTCTTTTTTATTGATCGCATCCAGCGCCTTGAACATTGTATCTTTCGTCATCTCAGCTTTTGCCAGTGATTCGGTAATATCCTCGCCGTTGAACAAGAATCCAAAGCTTGTCTTGATCGCTTTCTTCAGCGACATATCATCCGTATAAACTTCCATGACCATGTTCATCAAGGTAATATAAATATCTTCGGCTTCAAAATAATCGTCATGGATATATTCACGAACCTGTCCAAGCAACTCGTTATTGATCATAAAGTCGGCAACCTCGTCAGCCGTTGCATCATCCACCTGCACGTTCGTATAATACCGAACCATCGCCTTAATTCTCTCCGCGTTGATATCATGGCTTTCATAGCAACATGAATCGTCATGGATCATCACGCAGTTCTCAATAACATCCCTCGCCATCTGGACTTTATCTGCGTAAGAAATATGGTTTTTCACAAGAATAACCGTTCCGTCTTTCCCTGTTATTTCTTTTTCGTCATGCATGTCCGCATATTTTTTAAAGTTAATTTTCTTACTTTTCATATCCTTTATTCCTTTCCTGCTGCTCCCTGGTAACTACCAGGCGCAATCGTTCTCGCTTTCCCGAAGAAGTCCGCAAACGTCTGTGCATTCCTTCTGGACATGTGTTCGCCGTCACCCATTGTCATCGGGTTGCTGTCCATAATCATGTCCCAGCTCTTTTCAACAAAACTGTTGCCTGCATAGTTAATAATCGCATCGTAATTCAGTTTGTGTCCGAGTTCTTCCAGCACGTCGCTGAAAAATACATAACTCATTTCGTTAATCTGTTCTTCATCAACCACTCCGAGGTGAGTTGCAATCAGTGCCACCGCACGGTCAAGCGTCAGGCCTCCCCCGGAGTCTTTGCGTTTTTTAGTTTTTCCTCCAGCTCCGAAATCTTGTTGACACGCCTGAAGATTTCAAGCATCCTGTAGACCATGTCAGAATCAATCTCGTCATAATGTTCACGGATCAATTCCTCATCGTCCGTCACGGCAACAAGCCAGTCATACAGCTTCTTGTCGCCGTCCAGTCCGTCGCCGAAAGAATTGGCGCCCATCGCAAGCACATCCGCCAACGGGTACATTTCTAATATATGGTAAAAAACAGCGGTCCTGTTCCGCTGATATTTCAATTTCGTAGGTTTAATCTCAATCAGTTTGCCGCCGATCACAACCGTGTTCTCAGGAACCCCCACCTTCGGCAGTTCTTTTACGGCTTCCGTCTTTTCCGGTGTCGGCATGCTTTCCTGTCCGGCTTCCGGTTTCATTTTTACTTCCTGCTTCTCTGCAGGCATTGCTTTCGTTCTTGCCATATCCTTTCTCCTTTACAGATAAAAAGAAAGAGGGGATACTGATCTCTCGAAACAGTATCCCCGTCCTTTCCTCTAAATTTCCTTTATCCGCCCTCTGAGGGCCGGAGTATAATTATTCAGTTGTCAATTAGTCCCAGTCAACGCTCGCAGCGCTGGACTTGGTCTTGATGTTGCCGTTCGCATCCATCGGCTCGTACACGAGATCGTACATCTCGTTATTACCACGCTTCGGGTTCATAGCAGCAAAGGTCAAACCGTTGGTCCTTCGTGTTCACAATGAATCGCTACTTCATTGCCGTCTTTCGACAGCCCCATGTTACCATGGGGAGCAGACTATATCACGCTCCCAGGGGGAGCCTCGCCATTTCGAGCGCCAATCGCTTGCGCCCTACTCTCATAAGAGATAGTCGTTAGGCTTTTAATTCAGCATGTTTCCAATAATATCCGCCGCTTCGTTGTCCGCGCCTCATTGCATTTGAAATCGCGGAAGGAGTAACTCCTACACTTGCCGCAGCCTCATCAACCGTGGCAAAATAAATCCCGTCATCTCTGATGACGGGTCGCTTGTTTCTTTCCGAGAGTCTTTGTTTAAAAGCTTCATCATGATGAATCTTTCCTTTGCAACTCTCGCTTATTTTTCTTTTGTGTTCTTCAGAATGTTTACTGCCAAGATTAATCGCAAGCAATTGCGCTTTGCGTTCCGGAGACATTGGCTTTCCATAATTCGGATTATTTGGTCCTTTTAGTTTTTCGCTCTGTCTTCTCCGGCTGTCTTCAGTAAAAACACACCCGACAGTTCCGCCGCCACCAACACAGATATTGTATCCATGTTCTGGATTTCTTGTATCATATTCGGATATTAATTGGATTTCTTTTTCACAGGCTTCATCCCGTGTCAATCCTTGGAAAAGGATTTTGTGTTCAAATCCGTCCCATCCGTACTTTTCAAATGCTCTCCGAATCGCACGGCATGTTCTGTAATTTGTCCCTTTCTTCCATCTTTCTTCAGGATCTTTACTTGTAATTCCTATATATTTTTTATGGTTGATTTTATTCTCGTGCATATACACAGTATAATTTGCTTCCATAAAACTCCTTTATTACAATTGGAAATTTGCTGAATTTTTAGCACGGTAGGTTATCCTGCTTTTCAACAGGACTTTCCCCGTTTAGACGAGTTTTCAAATAACATTGCTGTTATAGGGGGCTATATGGTTAACCCGCAGATTTGTAGCTGTTGCTGAATCCGGGCAGCGCTGTTACACGGCAACGATAGATGTGCAGGTGCAGAAGGCCTTTGACGCTCGCGTCCGCGCAGGATGTCCCGTCCGAATAGAGCGGCCAATGTGCATACAGTTCGCCTTTCGCGGTCGTGGACGTGGTCTTGACCGGAACCTTGTTGGCGTCGATAATCCGGCGCTTATAGGAAACACGGACCGTCTGACCAACCGTCACATCGCCCTCATAGAAAGCGATCTCGGTCGCACCGTCAACAGCGGCAGCAGACTGGGTAATCGTAACCACATACTTGCCGGAGCCAGCGGTAGAAGCCTCTTCCAGACCACGGATGTAAACACTGCCTTCCTGCACTTCAAAGGGCAGGTTAATCTTCAGGCCGGTTACAACTTCATAACGGGCGCTTTCACGGATACCAAAGTCACCCTGGACAGCCTGGACGCCGTTCGCCATTTCAAAAATTTCAGTGGTGAACTTCGCACTTTCAAAGGTCAGTTCCAGCGTGGAGTCAGTATCAATGTACGCCAGCGGGAAGTTGCCCTGACCACCGGTGATCGTGATCATGTTGTGTCCAGCAGTCATACTTGCACTGGTCAGTTCATCATACGCAAACACCGTACCATCGCAACGCACAAACTCAATGTTCGGCACGTCCGCAATATAACCATCATATTTGTCAATATAAAGCATATCGCGATTTCCTCCTTGTTTTTCTTTCTTGTTTATTTCTTCTTCCACTCCTCCTAAAATGGTCGAAGATTAAACTGTAATTTTATAAAAAACAGTGAGCCGATACATTTTGTAGCCCACTGTTTTTGTCCACATATCGTATTCATCCTGATAGTAGAAGCGCAGGTTCTGGCAGTTACGCTTCCGAAGCAGGAGATATTTCAGCCTTTCGGCAATAAGGACCTGCCTGCTTTGCAGCCAGTCTTCGGACGCCGTGTGCTCGACGTCCTCGCTGACAAATATGTCGAACTGGCGGTATTTACCCTTTACGTTATGGTTGAATGTATCAAACCCTTCCGCGTCATGGTGTACAATACGAACCTTCTCATTTGTCAGCAATTCATCCGTGGAACCGTCACGGATAAAATATTTATCAGTAAACTTGACGATGTCTGTCTCGATCGGGACAAGCATCAGTTCCTTCAGTTTCTCATCAGGATAGATTTCGTTGCGGACGACATTATTCCAGTTGTCCTGCCATGTGCGTGTTTTCTCTACATAGCGATCCGCTTCCGCCATCCGCATCACCTCACTATAACAAATTGTGACCAGTCGAAATTATCTATGTCTCTGCTGACGATATTCATAAAATCCTCAACATGATGGTTGATTTCCACATCTGTATTTTCAGAGATATATTTGCTTACATCCTGCTGTGCAAAACCAGGCATTGCTCTCGGTTTATACCATTTCGGAACGTGTACCCTTTTGTCCGAAGCAATTCCGTTTTCTTTGCCATAAGTAACGACTCCTGGTTTTGTGTACATTACCGCAGCGTCACGCCACGTCCAGCTATTGCCTTTCATATTCCCGTGTAACACAACCGATACGTTAACAAATACTTCCTCATTATCTTTTAGACTGTCTGTGTCTATCCCAACTTCAAGCAACACACGGTCGTTTGTAATCTCTCGTTTTGTTTCTTTTACATTGCGAATTGCCAACGCCCTCATCTCGCTTGACCCGTTGCCATTTGTCTGTATTTCCATACAAACAATATTGACAAGTTGATGGGATAACGTATCAAGGCGAAGATTAAGTAAATCTTTGATTGTGTTCATGCAGGCTGCGACATTAAAAGAAAGTTTATTCGGCTTAAAATCACTCATCGCCGTTCACGCTCCCGCCTGCAACACGTTTCGCGTTCAGGACCAGAATGCCGTAATCTTTATCAATATTGACTTCCGCCAGCGATATATTGATAACCCTGTAAGTAAAATCTCCGATAACCATCTCGTCATCCAGCCTGATTTTCCTTGTCGTTGTATTCCACTGGCAAGTAACTGTAATCAGGTGGTCAGGATGCATACCTGCCTGCAAGCTTGCGCCGCTGTAATCAGGACGTCCGGCATATTCTGTATGGTTGATCGGAAGGTTTGCTGCAACCGGCCTGCGACCTCCCTGTGTAATCACATAACCTTTGCTGTCTACAACCGGCATAAATTCACGGGTAACATCAACAACCGCATTGCATTCTGTGCTCTGCGTCGCCTGGTTGTTTGCGTGAAGCGTGATATTCCAGTTCAGCATAAACAGCATGCCGTCCTCGCGGATTACATAATCACCCTTTTGTACTTCGTGTGTATAATCAGTTTTGAAGTTTGTACTCATATCAGAGTTGCCGATCTTGGACTTCCAGTCAATCGACGTCTGCTGTGCACGGATATATTCGGGTTCATAATCATTTGTCCGTTCATATGTCCCGTCTGCGTTCAGCGAATAGTAAATATTGACGGATTCCTCTTCGTCATCATCTTCATTTATATGTTCATGATGAATCCTGATGATCCGGCAACCGCCGTCATACATATCCACAAGCTGTTTCTGTGTCAGGTGTTCAAGGCTTTCGTCTGTCTGTGTACTGACGTAATACCAGTTATGGACAAGTTCAAAAGTCCAGTTGACATTCGGTACGTCATGCTTGAGCAGCCGCTCGAAGTCTGTCAGAATCCTGGCTGGCGGTTTAAAATTTTCCCGGCTTGGTTTCTGTTTAAACTTAATTGTGCTCTTTGCATTCCTGATGTCATCTTCCCTGTCCCACACAACTTTCGCCATATGCCTCATCCTCCCCGTTCAGAAGTCGAGCCATATATTCGGAAAGCGGCTCGCGTGTCCGCAGTTGCAAATTTGAAGGAAGCCTTCCGATCTCCCCCGCCTTATCCAGCAATTTATGCTTAACACGGCTGAATACCGCGAAGCTTTCGTCGCTCCACTCTTCCTTCGGTTTATTGTCGTTCGCAATATAACCAAGCGTTTCCGCCTCGCCTACCAGACTCTGCAAATCCGACCGGATTGCGTCAACATATTCCTGTAGTGTATATGTCCTTGTGTATGTCGGCTGAAGATCTTTGTCCCGGTATGTTACCTTTACAACAATCTCTTTAACATCTTTCATCCGGACACCCCCAGTTGGTTATACCGAACCATCCGGGTCCACACCACATCCTGCTTGGCTTTCCTGTCGTCAATTGTCTGTTTGATATTCTTGTACGGTTTGTCGCCATGCGTTACCGACATTGCGTCAGTTGTATAGCTTTGCAGGTCGTCCACATTTGACAGCGCAAGATTATAGAACGCAATCTCACCCTCCAGCAGCACCCATTCCTGTTCGTCAAGCATCAGGTCGTCTTCAAAAAACACGCCCTCGACTTCCTCGTACTGAGGCTCGCCGCCTTCTTCTTCCGGTGGAATTTCAATAATCTTCTTGTCTTTAAATTTGTCTTCTGAAAACTGAAAGGTACGACCGCTGATCACATACAGCATCCGAATAGCATCTTCAAGCAGATCGACAAGATCATTGCTGTCCATCTGCTCCGGAATCTCCTGCCATTTGATCCGTCTGTACAGTCGTTGTGCCAGATTCATAATGTCCGTCACATGCGCTCACCCTTTCATATTTTATTTGTCCAGAAACTCGAAGCTCGGAATCCTGTCCTGGATCACCTGAATTTTGTTCATACTCAGGTTCAAATCCTTTGCAATATTTGCGATCTTATCCAGCACATAAGGCTCAATCTCGTCGGAGTTCAGCCATTTCTTCAGCTGGTTCGCATTCATGGACAGCTTCTTTTTAATATCTTCATCGCTCATAAAGTTCGCGTTATCTTCTTCTTTAACACCCATGCTCTCCAGAACTTCTTTCTTTTCTTCCCCTTCAATCCGGAGAACTCCCTTCTGGAGAATTGTACTTGTCGCCATCAGAAAGTCGATATCATCCTTTGTCACAATCGTAAAACTTCCCGGCGCAATATTCAGGCCATACGGTTTATCAATCGTTACAATGCCTACATTAAATGTCTGCGGATTCCGCAGTCTGATTCTTTCACTCATATTTTCCTTGCTCCTTTTCAATTAAAAAACGGGGAGGGTGCTGCCTGTTACGGCAACACCCGCCCCAATGTCGAGGTCGATTAGGTGCTGAGGTCGGCGTAAACGCTCATGTAAGGACGATCGCCATACGCGACAGCAGCATTGAAGTACTGATCGAGCCGCACTTCGTAGCTCAGGTCGTCGATATTGGTATTATCGATGGAGAAGATATCTCCCTCGAACACGACCTTCAGAGGCCGCATGCCGGGATCCACAGCGTTAGGCAGGATGTACAGCTTCTTGGTATCGAAGACGAAGTTATCCGTACCGTCTTCCATCAGCGGGTTCACCAGCTGGATCGCTTTCGCGCCCAGATAGGTGCCGATGAAGGCAGCAGCGTTCTGCTCAACGATGATCTGGTCGGCATACTGCTGGGTATTGGTGGTGGAGGTAAATCCGGTCAGAGCAGCCAGCTTATTCAGCTCGCCAACATCGCCCAGGATGGTAGCACCGCCGCCGATCCGCAGCCAATGCAGGATCATGGGGTCAATCGTAGCCTTTACCAGGCCGGTGGAGCCAGAGCCGTAGTAAGGAGCAGCCCAGTTCGGAGCCGCAGTGTTCAGGACGCCCTGCACATACTTGTTGATCTGGCATTCCATCTGGTAGGAAGCATCATTCACCAGGTCGGCCATGTTCGCCAGACCGTTCTGCATTTCAACGATATTCACAACAGGACGGGCAGACACGGCAATGGTGTCCATGGACATGCTCTTCCGGCCATTCTTGGTCCGGGGAGTGGTAGCGCCCTTCGCCTGAATGAAAGCACGAACGCCGCTCAGTTTCACATCGAAGGAAGCCTTATCACCATAGCCAACACGCTTGGTGTCAGCAATCAAGTCCAGCCAGTTGGTATCACGCTTCACGATTTCATTCGCAGCAAAGCGGACGATCTGAGCGATCTGATACCGGTTATTGGGAGTGGGGTCAGCAGCCAGATCCTTGATCAGCTTATTAGCGTTCTCGCGAACTTCACTGTCAAGGTTTTCCTTCCGAGCAGAGGCTACGACCACGTCAATCACATTAGAATCCTTATAGATTTCGATAGCCATTACGTTTCACCTCTTCTCAATTAAGTACTCTTCTTGGCAACGCCGCCGCCGGAAGCCGGCTTCACGGTATCGCCAACAGACAGCGCGGCATAAGTGGTACTATCAACGCTGATAATCAGCTCATCGTTGATGTTAGGCCGACGCATTTTCACATAGTGTCCGGTCGGGACTTCATAGGCAGCATAGTTGAAATCCTTGTCACCATAGTCCTCGAATTCGTTTTCAACAACATAAGTTTCTCCGGAACCCGGAACCACACAGATCAGCACCAGCGCGGGGAGTCCCCACAGGGTGGTCTTCTCGGCTACACGGAATTCGGAATCGCCAGCAGCCGTCAGTTTCTTCACGCCGTTAGAGGTGATAGAAACAAACACGCCGTTAGCCAGGGCTTCTCCAGCCTTTTCGCTTCCAAGATAATTGAAAGCTTCAGCTCTACGGAAATATCCAGCCATATTCAGTTTCCTCCTGTATTACTTATTTTTGCGGCTCAAAAGTCCGCCATACTTATCATTACTAACTTCCATGTCAACAAAACTTGCCAGCGTGATTTCCTGCTTTTCAGGTTTCACTTCTTCTGGTTCCTGTTCTTCTGCCATGGAAAGTTCAGCAATTTTCTCATAATCGAGTTTTTCAATAGCCTCCGCTACAGCAACGTCCCGAATATTCAGGCCCTGCTTTTCCGCAAACGCCTTGGCATTTGCACGTTTTTCAGCCAGCACTTTTTCCTGTTCCGCAACAACGATCGCATCGTACTTGCTCTTAATTTCTTCAAGCTCTGTGATCTTCGCGTCCAGTTCGGCAACCAGGGCCTCCGCATCGTCCATGGTTTCAATCACACGCTCGCGATATTCAAACACATGCACGGGTCCTCCGCCCCAGTCTTCAACACTCTCGTGAGTGTCAACGGAATGCTCCAGGACTTCAGCGTTCGCTTCTTCCTGTTCAGCAACAACGGTGTTTTCGCCGGATTCGCTGGTTCCTTCGTCACTCGCTTCAGCAACTTCGCTTTCCGCAACAGCAGCCTGTACATCTTCAGCGCTAATCTGTTCTGCTTCAGCTTCAGCAACTACCTCTTCCTGGGTTGTTACTTCCTTCTCTTCAGCGGTGATCAATTCGTTTTCTTTCATCGGATCAATTTCACCTCGTTCTGCCTGCTCTTCGCTTTCAGCAACGATTTCCTCGGAATCATCAGCAACCGAAGCAACCATATCGAGAGCAGTTGCATCAGGACATGCAGGCACAGATACGAGCGCAATTCCAGTTAATGCATTTTCCTCATTGGCATCAATATACAGAACTCCATCTTTTTCGATGGTATATTCCGGATTATACCTAACCTCGAAACTCACATTTAACTTCTCAAGCTCGTACAACTCAGCCAGCCTGATACAAATATCTTTTTCTCGCTTCGGCACACGAGCAGTTGCGTACAAGGAGATTACACCGTCGTTATCAGTCTCTGAATAGAAATTTGTTAGACTTCCGATCTGTGTAGACGAAAACTTTTTCGTCACCTTGTTGTACATATGCCCCAAGTTGTCGTAATTCCTTGCCAGAAGATTTTTCACATCCGCATAAAACGGCAGGCATTCAAATTCTTCCTGACGGTTAATCAGGTCGCTGATGAACGCCGCTGTAATTCCCTGATTGTTTCTGTTACCGGCAGAGTCCGCCAGTTTCATTTCAATCGAAAGGAATACCGGATTAAGCTTTTCATCTTCCTCGGCAATCGTTACTTCTGAAGCAAGGAGTACCAGCTTTTTCTGTTCGTTCTCCATGCTAATCATTCCTTACACGTCTCTAGCACCAGTAGGAGGACAGGTGTTAAAAACTTGAAGTAATATATAACAGCCTTTCGGCGTGTTACCAGAAGTGTTTCTGCCAACTAAAAAAGACCTGTCATGCAGACAGGTCCGCGTTCAAGGAGTTGGCTTCCTCTACGCAATTATTCTTCGAATTCCGCGTAAAACGCTTCTTTCGCTTCTTCGCTCAACCACCCGTAGCGTTCATCATCTTCCAGCAGCAGGATCGCATAGCTCAATGTATACTCCCCGCTTTTTACGCAGTTGATAAAAGCTTGAATTACCCTGCGTTCCCTTTTTGACAATTCGGATCACCCCTTTTAATGCTCAAGCACCAAGGCCTGAACCTCGGCGATTTTATGGTCTACATATGCTTTTGTGTCACACGGGTACTTGAGGTAAGCGATCTTTCCTCCGGTTACCGTAAACGTGTTTTCGCCAAGCTGAACCGTCGGGATATACGAATCAAACGTATACTCAACAGGTTCCGCCAGCATCACACATACCTGAACCGTTATCTCTGTGTTTTTCCATTCAGACTGCCGCATATGGTAATGGTCGTAGTCAAGGTACAGAAGATCATTATCCCCCGTTGTATCAACACCGTAACTTGTTCCGACATTCAGCGTCTGGTTTGTAAAAACACCGGAAACATTATCCCCGACGATTTCCCTGATCCCGCTGTTGTTCCAACCCGGCTGTATATCAACGTTGTCCATATCGACACACCGTTTTGTAACCAGCACCCTGTCAACCGCAAGTTTGCCTGTCATAGGATTAAACACGCCGCTGTATACGGTACCTGCTTCATCTTCAAACAATGTTTCATATGTTACGGTATCGTCTCCTGCTTCACGAACAAGCGTTACGCCGGTTACGCCGCTGATACGCCTGATGTTCCGTGGACCGGGTTCTCCGCTTCCTGCCTGGATCGGTTCAATCCCGATTTGGATATCGTCAACGCCGAGGTTGTCAGCGCCGTCGTAAACCGTAACCTGTGCAGTATTTGTCCGCTCGTCATGGATTGAAACAAGGTTGGAAGTATCTCCTGCAGGAAGTCCAAGATTCAGCTTGGCTGTCTGCCCTTCCCATGTCACACTCGCCGTTGCATCCGCTCCGGGCGGCAGTGTGGTAACCGTGCCGATTTCAAGGTCGAAAGCACTTTCGCCGTCTGCCTTGACGCCGGTATTTACAAACCCGCCCTGCTCCGCGTCATACACCATCCAGTAATGGTCATCATTAATGTACGGATAGTTCAGCACATTCTGTTCTGTTTCATCAACTGCTATCGCCAGGGCTTCCAGAGCTTTCTCAATCGCCCTGTGTTCAATCGGCGTGATCTCTTCATCGTCAATGGCTGCACGTCTGATGACCGGGATATGAATATGATATACGCTAAACCCGTCATCCTCGCTTGTATGAAGATACAGGTAAGCGTGGATATCTTCGCCGTTCCGCAGATATTCATCAGGAATCATCACGCCTTCAGCGTCCCCGGTTACCGTTTTGTTCGCCGCGCTCTTCGTGTTGCCGAACTGTACTTCATATTCTTCCGGAAGCTCAACACCCTCGATAATCAGTTTCAGGCCGTAGTCATACTGAAATGCCGGATCTGTCTTCACATAAGTTTTCTCTCCGACTGTTACTGTAATCGTATTATCTCTCATGCTGCATCACCGGCCTTTACTCTTGCGCTTCCGAACCTTCAGGTACAGAAGGCTTGGGGTTGCGTCCCGTTTCACTGTTGCCGGGATCACTCTGGCGTTCACTGTCATCCAATGTAGGACGTCCAATCGTTCCTTCATTATTATCAGTGCCCTGATTGTTTTTTCCGGGTGCCACGAACACTTCAGCTTTCCCGCTGTTGATCTCTTCTTTCTTCCGCTGGTATTCTGTTTCAATATCAACGTTATAAGAATCAAGCAGCGTCCTTGTGCTCAATACGCCCTTCTCATACAGTTTCATGCATTCAGCCTGGAATGCTTCAACCTGCGTCAGGTCACTGATAGGCATAACAAATGTAGGAAGCTTTTTATCATTGGACCTCGGCAATCCATAAGGCGAACCGTTAACCGCTCTCATAATTTTGTTCATTAATTTGCACATGCTTTGCCGTGCAGCATTAATCCTCATGGAAACAAGTTTCGTGCTGATCTGGCTTGTGCCGAACGATACAGAATTATCAGCCCCGGACGATACTGTCGCATTAATTCCGTATGCGCTCAGGATCGATTCATTTACGTTTTTATATTTATTTGCTTCATAGAAATGGTCAAGGTCCGGCTGGATCACGGAATACTTCACGCAGTCATTCGTGATAGCGATGCCGCCGCCAGCCTTCATGGCTTTCTTTGTAATAGAAAGAACAGCGTCCAGAATCGGCGTATCCACAACCACCGTACTGTCTTTCGGAGAACCGACCGCGCCATGAACAAAACTCGCCGCCGCAAGGTTCAGCAACGCGTCTTCCTGCGCACGGATCAATGCTTTCTGCCCAAGCGGAATCAGCGCGGTTGTAATTAACGGAATTGCATACCTGCTCCATTCCGGCTTGTCACCCTGCCATACCCACGTACTCTTTGGGTCAAGCTGTACCCACTCGACATTTTTCTTGAGCGCTTCGGTAATCTCTTTCGGATATCCTGCAATCCGGATATTCATCTCTTCGTCATCAAGGAATTTCTTCCATGACTTTTGTGCATTCTTGCGCAAGTCCTGCTTCAATGACTTAACATTGAATTCCGTCAGCGGATTACCGTTAACAGCAACGTTTGTAATCCGCATCAGATGCGGCGGAAGCGTAACAAGATCGCCGTCTTCCATCAAGGAAAAATAAACATTATAGAATACATAATACTGATAGAACCAGCTCCGCAGTTTTTCATTCAGCGAAATCCGTTCAAACCATTCATAATATTTATCCTGTGTCTGTTGTGTCCCACCCGTCAGGTAATATCCGTCAATCAGGCTGAAAGGCACAAGGATATGACGAACAGCACCGCCAACAAGATCATCAGCGTCAACAAAGTAATCTCCAAGTTCATAGAACTTATTGATATTCTGCTGTTTCTGTCTCAGCAGTGCTTCATAATTATAATCATTCAGCGACCCATTAAAAGTGATCGATCTTTCATTGTATGTGCTTGATACATCATTCAATGTTTCAGCAACAGCAAAGGCGGAAGCATTCGGCCTCTGATCATTATATGCACTTGCAGCGTCAACTATATTTGCCAATTATTTCCACCTCCTGTTTTATCTGATCGATCCGACAATACCAACCACCATCGGCGTATTGCCGCGCATATATTTCCGTTTGCGAATTTCTTCAAGTCCTGTAATATAATGAATTCCCATCATCAGAGAACTCACCCGGTCTTTGTGCATCGTTGACTTCGCACTGTCGAACAGCACATTGCCATTTGCGCCCTGGCGCCCGATAATGTTTCCCATTTCAATCTGCAATGCGTCCGCTTCCACAAAGATCGCTTTCTCCGCGACCGACAGTTTTCTGCCGGTCCCTTCCGCGTCGTCGTCGCTTTCAGCAATCTTGTTGTTGATGATATACCGCGAATTGATCGGAAGCTGCAGGCTTTCCTGTTCAAGCGCAATCGTTGTCATATTGACCATCTGCTGGTTCATCAGGTTCGTCGCAATAAACGGATGAATCAGCGGGACCGCATTGTCAATAATGCTCGGCTCGTCATCACGGACCAGCGGAGGATATTCCTTTCCGGTTCCTGGGTCAGTCCACGGTTTGCACATGAACTGCGGGAATGCGTCGCCAAGGCCGCGTACGTCAACCACAACCTTGATCGTATTTGGAAACAGCACAAGGTTTTTCCGCACTTCAGTTGCCAGTGCGTCAAGCCGTTTCCCTTTGAATGTCTGAATACGCACAACCTGTTTCAGGTACCCGCCGTTTTCGAGTTCCACCAGTTTAAACGTCGTCAGCGCAGCGTTGTCCGCATTGCTCGCGCTTGACGTCGCAATATCCAGCGACATCACGTATTCAACCGTTGACTTCGCCGGTTGTGCAATTTCCACGTCCTTCAGCGTCCTGCATTTATCCGTCAGTTCAAACGGGAACACAGCGCCCTCTGCAGCGCCAAGGAATTTGCTTTCATATTCCATCATGAATTTCTCTTCCGTCATATCTTTCCTCTGGTCGTCAAAATATGACTGTTTTGAAATCCCTTCGCGGACTGCTTCCTGATATGTCATCGCCCATGCAAAGCATCCTTTTTCACCGGCGGACATCCGCTTCAGGATGTTTACAAAAGACGTATAGAAATAATTGTTTTTCAGGCATGCTGAAGTAATACTGATAATTTTGCTGTCGTAATCCTCAATGCCGCGCTGGATACAGATATCACGCGTCTCGTTCATAATCGGCTTTGCAACGGCGTCAAGGTCGTTCTTCGCGATCTCAGGCGCCTCGTCACAAATCAGGATCTTTGCGCGGTTACCTCTCAGCGTACCCATCGAATAACTCTCGATCTTGCTTCCGCTCTTCAGCCAGCATACACCCTTGTGCGGATTTACCTGTACCGGCTTATTATGTCGGCTTGCGTTAATCTCGCGCAGCACATCTGGATACTGTAAAAATTTTTCTTCGATTTTCTTTACGACAAGCACTGCCTGTTCAGCTGTACTTGAAATCACGGCAATTGAGCTGTTCGGATACAAAACACCGAGCGCAATCGCACAGATCGCAATCAGCCACGTTTTGCCTGCGCCACGGTTTTTCACCAGGTCAATGCTCTGGAAATTGCCGAGGATTCGTGCATCCACACGCTGGCTCGGCTTCAGCTTAATCTTGAAATAATCTTCAATAAACCGGTCGAGGTGTGTACGCCAGAACCATATCTGTTTTTGCCACGCTACAAAATTTTTGAGTTCCCTGATCTGAGACGCTTTGTCGATCGAAGGCATTATCTGATATCCATCCCGATTGATTCGAGTGTATACTGATAAGCCTGAATCACCTTGTCGATATCATCATCAGGGAACGTATAAGGATTCTCATCAAGGTAACCCTGTGTCTCAAGCTTTAGGATAATTTCACCAAGAGATCCCATACCTGTGCTCTCGCCGGGTTTTCTCCGGCAAGCCGCAAAGTTTGAACTCTTGCTGAGGTCATCAAAAATTTTCTGCGCTTTCATGTACTCATCAGGAGTCCCCTGCCCACGACGCATCCTGTCCTCCGCAAGGTCGGCATTCAGTGACGCCTTGATTACCTTGCGCGTATAGTCCTGCATATTGATGTTGTCAAGGACAAAGTCTTCTGAATACTGTACATACTTTTCATTCATCCACTCAACCTGCTCCGGCGTGAACCAGCCCTGCCATATCTTGTCATAATAAGGCTTGTTCTTATCATCTACAAACTCATGCACAACTTCATCCTGTGTAGAGTCCGCAACATGGATGTTCTCTTCGTACTCATAAGCGTAGTTGCTGTTCTTCAAACTAAAAAAAGCCTTGGCTTGTGCCAAGGCTTCCTCTTCTTTTTTCTTTTCCGGAGTGGTCATTGGATTAAGGTATACTTTGTTGTTGTTCAGGTCGTATGCCGCTTTCTTCCTTGCGGCTTCCCATGCAACTTCTTTAAATTTCCTGTTGTTCTCGAAGCAGTACCGCTTTACTGTTTCTTCATCTTTGCAAAACTCTTTTGCGCATTCTGTGCACCAGGCATCCCTGTACTGCTGGGAAGCCCAGAGTTTGTTCGGGCTGAACTTTTCCAGCGGCAGGATGCGGTTGCACCGGACGCACAGCTTTGCCGGCGTTTTCTTTTTCGGCATCCTTCAAACCTCTGTTTCCTGTAATTAAAAAGAAACCCGGGATGATGCAGGCATCTCCCCGGGCGAGCTTCATTCAGCTCTGATATCAACCGTTAGCTTAATACAATCGGATACACACACTTGCGTCCGTATCCTTTTTCCATCACGATCACAGTCGCACCTGGCGGAGACCCGTATCCTTTGCTTTGCGCGTAGGGATCCATTCCGCACAGGCTCGGGATCCGCTCGATCAGCACATTGCCGTTCCGTCCCATTCCTGCGGTGAACGTCTGGTTTTTATGTAAATGCCCGACCATAAACACATCTATCTTCTTATTATAGAGTGTCTGGCAGTCACGGGCGATTGTTTCAATGTCGTTTCCCTGTCCATGGAGCAGCAGGAAGTTGTAGTCCAGCACATCAACAACGCGGCTCATCGGCGCGTCATCGTCCATTACGAGGATAACGTCGTTGTCCTCAAAACGCATGGCCAGGTAATGCATAACAACCCGCTCCAGGTTTTCCTCCGGGAACTGTCCTGCCTTGGTTCCGAGCGGCCTGATCTCGCCGTGGTTTCCACGGACAGCGTACACACGAACCGGGACGCCTGTCTCGCGATTCAGTTCGGCAAGCCACTGCGCAAGATATTCACTGAGCCGCATCGCGCTCTCGACAACGCCGTATTCAAGCCTCGTCAGCTGCGATGTATGAATCATTCCGTCCAGCATATCGCCAACAATCATCACGGTAATCATTTCCGGTTTGTGTGTTTTCGCAATCTGTTTAACCTCGTGAATCAGCATTCCCATCCGTTCATCAAACACATACGGATCATACGTATTCAGCACCTCGCCGTACAGGCCTTCCACCGTAAACCTGGCGCCGTAATGGAAATCACCGATCCCGACAACCAGCTCGCGGCTTCTGTCGGCTTCATGTTCAACTCTCTCCTGGCATACAGACACATTGATCTTCGGCAGCGCTTTAATCGCGTTGCAGATCATCTCCCGAAGCAGCTCGCTTCTGGATTGTTCGCGCAGGTCTTTCCTGATTCCGCGTTGAAGGTCATAGAGTTTCTGGCGCTCAACATAACCATCCATAACGTCGCGGGTTACAGCGCCGTCAATCGGGAAACACATTCCTGCGTCGCTTGCAAGCTTTACGCCGACCCCGGCTTTCCGCAGGGTTTCCGGATTACAATCCAGATCGTAATCCATGACCATGTCGCACCAGTCTTTATCCAAAACCCCGGTTTTCTTGTCCAGCATCTCCTGGACAAGGCTCGCTTTTTCCTTTACATTGAGCGATTCAATAGACCTGCTCAATCCCTTCACTTCCTCTTGGCTGAAATATCCAAGACCCGCTTTCTGCTCATCATCCTCTGTAGCTTCATCAGTTGTTTGCTGTATGGGTCTTCAAAATGTAGCAAGACGCCGATTAGCTTCTTCAGATTAACAGTCTGATGCTTCAAGTTTGCTGCAAGCGTCTTTGGTGGCCGAGCTGGGAGTCGAACCCAGAATAATTCCATGGGTTTAGAAGCCACTGCTTTTCCATTTTGCATACACGGCCATGTCCGCCGTTCGGCGGATGTTTCGCACAGCTTGGTGCAGGAAGCCGGACGCATCCGGCCACCCAGATATAAGTCCGAAAACTTATACCGCAATTCGCTGCCTGTACAGGCTTCGATCCTGTGACATTCGCATTAACAGTGCGACGCTCTTCCGGACTGAGCTAACAGGCAATAAGACAAGACGCAATAAAAAGGCCGGCACTGGTCCGCACTGTCAGGAGGCGTTGCCGGAAAACTATTATTAAGAAGTTTTTAATATGTATATGGTTTGCTGTGTGCGTCTTATGCAGACGGGTTTTACGTCTCCGTCCCGACTTGAAGGACAATCACTTCGTCATAATTCATATCGTAGAATTTGCCGCCAGCATACAGGACTTTATCCATCGCGTAATAATTGCCGTACTCCGTCTGGACCGGCTGGTACTGTACAGCGTTATCCTCGATAATATAGCATTGGTCGCCGACCCTGAATCTTCCTTCCGTATCAACAAGATACCAGTCTCCGTCCGGTATGCCTTTCTGCAGTTTCTTCGCAAACAGGCTGCATTTCCTGTCTCGTTTTGTTTTCCTGCATTCATAAGGCTCCGCTTTGCTGTCAAGCCTGTCCAGCATATCCCGGAACTGGGCTTCCTCTTCCTCTGCGTAATCCGTCGAGCATCCGGTTCCATACAACAGGTTCTCGATTTCACTCGGACAGCTTGACGCCGGAATCTCACGCTTCGCATTCATCACACGTTTATAGTTCGTTTCTATGCCATCCGTGTTTCCGATCAGCAGCAAATAAGCAAGTCCGTCAAGAAAATACTTGATCTTCAATTCCGGCGTATACACATCACCGGAATCGTTCAACCAATTTTTATCGCAATAACCGGACCACTTCTCCTATATGCCGTTCACATACGCAACGGCACTTTCATGGTTATCGATCATCGCAACAGAAGTCCTGCCGGAAGGTTCGATAATTTTATGTCCTGTCGCCAATATAATCCCTTCCCTCTTATATAATTAAATAAATCGGCAAATATGCAAGCATGTCAGTCATCTGTCCTCGATGCCGAACATAAAGCGATACAAAAAATACCCAACAACGCCGACGCGGGAACAATCAACAGCAGCCACCATGCACTGATCATAAAAAATCAACCTCCCCTGTATATCCTCTGAGCGCCTCGCGCAATTTCTTGTTTTCATCCATAAGCGTTACAAGCACTTCGCGGATTTCTGCAACATACCTGCTTTCCGGACATGACATACACATCCGTCCGCAAGGCCCTGTGCATGTCTCAAGATCTTCAAGAAGTTCTTCAGGTGTCATCTTTTCCCTCCTGTGAACGAATTGCAAATGACTTGTCGCAGATAAATTCGTAGCATGCAACAACCAGGCGCATCATCAAAGGATTAACACCGTATGTCTTTGCAACCCCATAAATCTCGTTAACCGTACGGGTATACTCATCCGCTTCATGCAGGATTGAATTATGTTTGTTCATAAAATCATACGCAACCCTGAACGCATCCTTCATTTGCTTTTCAGTAATAATCTCTTTCATTAATCTTCCTCCGCAGAAGAAAACATACAGTCGTCACAGTATTCTTCCACCAGCACCCTCAAAGCCTCATCCGGATCGTCGTGTTTTGCGAAGCACTCTTTTGCGTAAAGGCATCCGTCCATGCACTCGTCCAGGGACTGGCTGATCGGACAGTCTGCCGTTCCTTTGAATATCGCGAACGAATGAAGTCCTGTGCGATCGATCATGTTCACGGAGTTCCTTCTGCATGTCCTCATAGGACAATCGCTTTTCATGCACCATGTAATATCATCAAAGAACAGGCTGCTGTCCATCGTCCGCACCCACAATCTTCAACATATCATCCGGTGTAATCCGACCAGCTGCCTCTTCTGCGGCAACTTCCGGGTTTTCGTCAATATACATCTGGTACAGATAAGGCGTTGTAATTTTCTTCAAAACCTTATTTGCTCCGCACTTTGTCCCGCAATACTTCAGCCGTTTACACAGATTGCAGTCGCCGCCGTGTTTGTACTGATCATTCCCATCGTTCGGCTCAAGCCGGATATCCCAGTAATAACCGTCCCGGTCGCGCACGTTCGGCGGCAGGTTTTTGATTTCATTAATTTTATCCCGGATGCGTTTACGCACCTCATCTTCGCCAAGGCTGGTCACCCAGTCAATAAACTTTGCCATCTTTTCAGTTACCTGTATTTCATTAGACAATTGTATCTTCCCCCTTTAAATATTTGCCGATCGGCTCGCTGTACTCTTCCGGACAGCATTTGTCGCAGTACGGCGAAATCCATCCAAGCGTCATCTTTGTTGCAGGCGCACCGCACACGATGCATGTGCGCTCGCTGATCTGTTCGTATTTTCTCTCGATATCATGAATACGACATCCAATCTTTATGCCGTTGTCATAAATACGCAGCTGCCCGTATTTCTCTTTCATCTCAATAATCTGCCAGCGGTCAAGATCATTCCACTTGATCAGTTCTTCGCGGATTTCTTCGCACATCTTCATTCCGAATGCTTTGCGCCACCCATCCGGCATACTGTCAAGTTCTGTATACGACCAGTCATAGTCATGAACAGCTTTCATTTTTCCGTGCCTGTCCAGCTGTACGAAACGTTCGCCAGTAAACCTGTGCCATGGTATCAAAAAAGGGAACCGCTCACACAGTTCCTTGTTCTTCCGGATTATCATGCGCTTCTCACGCCATTTACCAAATCGTCCACGAATAGTCATACTCTTTTTCATAATCAGCGCCCCTCATCGCAATCACATCCTCCGGATCAATGCACTTGATCATTTGCCTGTACTTCTGCCGGATACATTTGTCTGAATATTTCTTTGCATATCCGCGCCTGCCGGACAGGGAATATGTCCTCCAGTACTCCCAACCATTATTCTTTGGAGGATGCCTTCGAATCCACCAGTTGTCTTCCTGGGCTTCACGCCGCAACTTTTCACGCAACCATTGAACATCATATTGTCCGGAACCATACGCATACTTCTTCGCATATTTCTTCTCAAGCTCACGTTTGTGCCGGCGCTTCCGCGCATATCGATTCGCCTTCATTTTGTATGATCACCCCATTAATAATAGTATGGTCAGTGAACCTCCGGTAAACGAGATGGGTAAATACTCATCTACTTATCATTACTTATAAAATTGTATTGATTTTAAGTGGGCTGATTGTGTTCTTCCAGATATGCAATTCCTTTATCGGTAATCACAAATCTATCATCATCATCAACATAACCGTCATCCGCTTTCCGGAAAGCTTCGCGGATCTCATCCATATCCATTTTTTTTGTTACGTTCAGCAGTTCTCCGTTTTCGAAAACCTTCGCCTGAATCTCAATCTCGACAGCATGCTCCGGGAACCCAAACAAAATAGCACGATGCTCCAACAAACTTATTTCATTTTCAACTTCCGGACTATCCGGCACACCAAGCATTACTTCTTTCTTCGCCATATTATTTTCTCGCTTTCAACTCACTGCGGTGATCCCATAGCCAATCAATAAAAATATCCCAGTTGTTTTCCACTTGGGCAAAAACGTCAATCTTTTCTTCCCTGAACCGGTTGTGTTCCGGAAATACGCGGATCTCGAACCGCCTATCAGGCGCGCTGAACAGTTTGTCTTCCGGATACTTCAGGTCATGGTACATTTCCTCCAGCGTCAGCACTTTGCGCATGTTATAAAACTCGCCGGACGGCCAGTGGTCCAGGATGACTTCCCATTCACATTTCGACCAGAAGTAATACATCAGCCAGCCATGCACGTCTTTTCCAAAACCTTCTTTGTCGTCTTTGTGTTTTTTCTTCGCTTTCACGCACTCGTTATAAAACCCGTAGTGCTGAAAGATGTTATAAGGTTTAATCCTGCCGGAATTAAAGTCACTTACATAAACGTTCCAGCAAAGCATATAAGCACCTCCGATATAAAATAACAAGACGCATGCATAGTAACATTCCAATTGTTATTGTATAATTTTTGCTGTTAGCGTCTTTCGATACGCACGACTGAAAAAGCTGCCTGGTGCAGTAGCCTTAACCTCCTCGTGCTTGTCAGGTTTTTTGAAAGATATGGGGGTGTGCAGTCGCGCCGGCGCTTTATCGTACCGATCTTTCTCCACCGCCACTTAATCACACGCATCCCTGTCAGATGTCAAAACGCCTTGTGTCAGGTTTATCTTCGGCACTTGCGTCCTCCGAATCCCGTCGGGTTGGCCCCGATGTGTTCTGACGTACGGGCTGTATTTTCTTCTTGGCATTTATCAGTCTGCCGCTTCAGCTACGCGCTCGCCTACACACGCCCAGACCTCCCTGTTCTTGCCTACCCCATATATATCACGCTTCAAAATCCAGTTCCCAATCGTGCAGATCCATATGATCCAGCTTCTGGTAAAGATCACAATACGTTATCTGGCTGTCACGCGCATACGTGATCTCCGCATATAGATTCGCCATCGGCTCTCCCCAGATCATACACTTCTTGTTTCCAAGCAAATGTGTAAACCACGTCAGCTGCAAGTCTTCAATCTTCGCGTCAATCCCGCGCTTCGCCAGCATTTCAATCACGGCATTCTTCGCCGCAACTTCAAACTCATAACTCGTCATTCTTCATCCACCGGCATGCCGTCATCCGACATCCAGTCCCCTTCCTGGATTATTTCAGTCTTGTCACGGCGCCTGCGTATCCACACAATCGCACAGACAACCGGTACCATATACGCAAACAGACACCAGCTGCTCGCCGCAAGTATTGTTAACCACATATATTATTCACTCTCCCACTCGCCGTCGTCGATCCGCGCACCCGTGCATTCTTCCCAGTCGGCATTGTTGCGCTTTACAATCTTCTTGCAAGCCTTCTTCAGAAAAAGCTCGAAGTTCTGCCTTGACTTCCCGTAATGGTCAGCAATGTCCGGAAGCGTGTATCCCTGCATCAGCAGGTCCACTGTCAGGCGCTCCTGCTCACTTAATCCCGCTCGCTCAATCAGCGAATCAAGGTCCGCATAAATACACAGTACGTCCTCGTTCAGCGCAAACACGCCGTCCGTGCTCAATATACCGGACGGATCAAACATGGGCCAGAAAGATTGGTCCTATACCGACCTGTCGCGAATGAGTTTCTGGACGACTCTTTCCTCACTCAGCGGCATGTATGAAAGTTCACTGTAAACTTTATTCGACACTGGATTCGTCAACTACCGGGAGTTTCGCACGTTTCCCGGCAACCTTCTTACCGTTCGGTTTTTCCAGTTCTTCCTTCAGCGCCTTGATCTCGTCGTCCTTCTCCTGCAGCTCCGCGTCCGCAGATTCGATCTCCACAGTCAGGCATTCAATCCTGTCCTCCGCAGAAATCGCCATATCAAGCGCCTCAAGAATGTCGTCCAGGCTGTTTACCAGGATATTCCGCAAACGGTCTGTCTCCTGCGCAACCATCATCCCGCTCGTCGTCGCTTTCTTCAGCTTGAACTGCTGTTCACTGATCTTCTCTTTCAATTCCTTCGCATTCATTCGTCATCATCCTCCAGCAGCATCTTCATGATATCAGCAAGCAGATCGTCTTCATCATTATCTTCTTCCTCGTCTTCGTCACACATCGAGTCCAGCAAATCAACAACCGCTTTCCCGGCCTTACCGATTTCGACAGGGCAAACCTCTTCACACCATACATGCAGGAACGCATACAGCAGCTCTGCCATGACGTCACGTCCGCTCATTCCCTTTGAACCCATAACGCCCTTGTCTGTTACCACCACAAATTTCTTTTTCTCCATACTTTTCTCCTTATAAAACATTAAAGTCTATTACGTTGCCAAGACCACCCTTCATGAGCAACGCCAGATATGTATCGCCGTCACAGTCCACAAAATCGTTCATGATCTCGCAAACCAGACTGCGGTATATCACTTCCTCACCTGCCGCCAATATTCCGCCGATATAATCAGCCGCCAGCACCCGGTTGTCATCATATATGTAAAACTCCCTGAACCCCTCTGGCATCAGCACCCTTATCCTCTGCGCCATTCAAACACCTCTTCATCCGGTCAATCTCGTCCTGCTGCCTGTCAAGCACAACACAAATCTGCCTGCATACTTTGTATAACATAACAATAGCTTCAGAATATCCATGATACTTGTCGTTTTCGTCAGGTATCGTAATCCCGCATTTCGTCAGCATCCTTCATGCACTCCTCAGAACTCCTCTTCGCAACATAATTTATGCAAAGTACCATACATGTCTATCATCTTATTTCTTATGTCAGTACATTCACCATTATGACGATATAAACCCCCTCCGGCGCCATCCCAAATACACATCATGCCATCCAGATATTCTTTTGTCGCTTTATATGCAAACTGCCTGTCTGTTGTATCCTCATAATTCATGCCATAATTGTCTTCTTTAACCTTTGTTTCATATAATATTGCAGAATTTAAAACCGTTTCAAGTTCTTCCTTTGACGGCAATTCTTCCCCACAATCCATAAGTCTTCTGATAGCACAACGCATTAAACCTATCGCATCTTCTATACAATCCCGCTCGCACAATAGATTACCGTTATAAACGATATAATTCATTTCCATTTTTTTAGTTCCTCCAGTTCAGATCTCGTCAATCGTTTCTCAAGTATATCTTGATCAAATATATCGCACAGCGCACGATAATAAACCCTCGGAAAATCAGAGCTTACTTCACTGATCGTAAACCTTATGCCACCATCGCTTTGTTTTGTTATCCAAGCATATTCATTCGCAACCAATACAGGCTTGCCATCAGAATAAGCAACACCGCCAACTTTCTTCTTTTCAATTGCACCGCATTCAATCAACGCTTTTACTGCATTGAACGCAGTCTGGTATGTAACGCCAAGAATTTGCGCCATCCGATCATATCCCATACTGCATACACCAAACGCCCTGCAATATGCACAAATTAAAAAAGCAGCCTTACGAGCTGTCTTTGTCGGCGCCGCGAGAATAACCTCCATATCATTTCTGCCAATCTCATCAGTACGACGAACAATATTATTCTTTTGCTTTACCTTCACCTCGTACCGTCTTGCCACGTCACGCGCAATCCGGCTCGCATCATCATCAATTTCTTTCCACGAACTTCCTATCAGCGATGTGTCCTGACGATTAATCCATTTGATCAACTCTTCATAAATATCATCAGCATCCCCGCCGACCGCTCGCAGCCACACCGCTTTCTGAAGCATCTTGTCGTGCCGCTGCCCGGGCGCGGTGATCGTCGGCTCGTTTCGCGCAACAAACTTCCTGGGCTTTTGCGGCTTCCTTTGATTTGCTTTCGCAAGCAGAATATCTTCCTTTTTCTTTTCTTTATTGCAGATATACGCAATCTGCGCAAAGTCCGCCGCGCTCATCTTCTGAATTTCAAATACATAATCATTCCGCTCGATCGGTTCCAGTGTCTCCCGGTCTACATACCAGCAGCGGCGCCCTGTTTTGAAATTGATTCCAAGCGGGATTTTGATCGCGCCTTTCCGTCCGGGTTTGCACTCCATCCTGATAGCCGCAATCACAGGATCACGCACAACATAGTTGAACACTCCCTCTACGTCAGACTTCCACACCGGCGCATCAAAAAACAGGTCGATGTGATATCCCTTGTTTCCGGAAGTCGAAACGTAGACCTTGTCGCGAGGTATTCCAATCCCAACAAGCTTGTCTATGACTAGATGAACCTTAATAGGATCCGACTCGTCTACATCGAACGTGTGGAAGATAGTGTTCCGTTCACGCGCATACACGCACACTGTCTTTTTCCCCTCGAGGTGCTCATAGATCAGCGTCTCGTCATACGGAAGTTTTACGGTGTGGTACTCGCCATCAGGAGTCATGTACCGATACCTCGTCATATCGAAACAGTAAAGGTTCATAATTTGTTGAATTACAACGTATTCATCCATTGAAAAACCTCACTTTTAGATACGATGTATTAATGATAAATAAATAGGTATATGTATATATATGTTTAGATATCATTAGATAGCCCCGCAGCCGAACCGGACATCTCGCCACACAGGGAGAAATCCAAGATGGCCGGACATCGTCAGTGTCGTTAGCCGGACCTCGCTGGCGAACCGGGCGAGTTGCTGGCTGAACTGCCCCTCACTATATATGGGAACATTTCGAGGTTGTTTGTCTACCTGTAGTGGAAATTTATTTTCCTCGCCCCGCAAGAAGGTATCAAAATAGTATCAAACTTTTATGATAAGCACTCATATCTCGCAAGGTTTTCATTGGTTTGTTTTTATTTTTGCCGAAAATGTTTATGGTTTCTCGCGGAGGATCCCGGCTACTGTGCTGTGATCTCGTTTTAAAATCGAGTTGTAGAAAAGATAGGCATGGGGGTTTGGGTGTGTTTTCGTATGGTTCAAACGTAAAATACAATAAAATACAATATTTAGTTGTGTATTCTGTATCGTCAAAACCCTGCAAAGCTTGTATTTCCTTGTGTTCCGGGTTTTTGCTTCTTTGCTTTAGTTAGCTAAAGAACCACTATATCTTGTGGTGTTGTGGATAACTTTTATATTATCCACAACCACCTGTGGAAAATGTGTGGATAACTTTTTTTGATCCCTTTTTCCTGTGGATAACTACTGTTTCAATATGAACGAAACGCCTTATTTTACGTCATTCTTCCCTGTGGATAACTTTTCCACAGGCTAATTTTTCGATTGTTAGGTACCGAATCAAGTTGTACGTACAAAAAACACGAACATTCACCTGTTTTTTAGCCTGTTTTTTGATCGAATGTTCGCCTCTAGACCCGAACGTTCGCCTTTTTTTAGACTTTGGTCTGTTTTTGTTCACAAGCCAAAAACCGGCTAACTTTCAAAAAATTTCAAAAAAATTTTAAGTTTTTTTCTGTAGATTTTTCAATATGTTTTAGCCTTTTTATATCAAGTTAGTTTTACCTAACTGTAAAATTCCCTATTGACAAACCGGATACGAACATTGCATAGTGACGGCGGATCGAGAGCACAAGGGTTCTGAGAGAAACCGTGATTCTAAGCCACTCTCAGTGTAAGACCGTCAAGATCTGCTAGGTTGGATCAAGAGTAGGGTTGCAGATACTCCCTACCACCTAGCGTCACCGTTTACTCAACGACTGTACCTTGACAACTGACTGTGTGTTCGTTGTTTGCTCACAGCACAGCAGTACCATAGCCTTCGGGATGAGGTTGAGTAGCCCCAGAAAGCAGGATGACTGCATCGGAGGAATGTACCGGAGTAGTACCATGCCGAAAGTAGAGTAGGCAGTCCGAAAGTAGAGTAGGACAGTGTACGAATGGCACAGGGTTTCGGTGTAGGGCGGTCGCCCTTCAGCTTGCAACTGGATGTGAGTATGGGAGTACTATAGACCGACCGAGAATCAGCACCGAGGAGTAACCATGCTCCGGAGGGAAGGTGTGTTTGCTGCGCCCTTCTTTCCCCGTGACAGGGCATGGTGAGATCGGGATCTGAGAGTTACTGCCATGCAGGGCGGTACAGGCTGAAGGTGGGGATGACACCGGGATGGAGGACGAGAAGGAGGTAAAAGCATGGAGTCCGTCCGGACAAGCCACCACGACCGTGAACCATGAGGGGGATAGTCTGCCCAAATCGCTGCATCGAAGAAGGCAAGCCGTCCGCCGTCCGAAGGACGTGACGGTGACTACCCTTGCATGAACCACAGAGATCAACTGACGGTCAACGTGCTGACAACCTGCGTTTGCTCGTTGTCGCCTTGCACAGCGACCGTCCGTCCTCTTGAGCGCCCCCGCCGGGGACGTTCGATAGGGCGATATTGCCCATAATAATCAGAGCTGGCACTATGCCAGAGAAAGGGGTATACCATGAATACCAACACCAACACGAACGCCACGAAGAAAGCAACCCGTCCCGCCGGATTCACCAAGGCTATGTGGGACAACGACACCTTCAGGGTGTACAACGGTCTGATCAAACTTGTCAAGGGTGAGATTCTCGCTCCGCAGTTTGTGAACCATCCGACCGTCAAGACCCTCATGGAGAAGTGCTGTGGCGCCAAGACTCCCGAAGATCGCTGGGGTCTGTTCCTGAACCTGATCGTCAGCATGGACACCTACTCCACCGTTGACCATATGAAGGTCAACAAGATCAAGAGCATCGCCACCCTGCGGAGCTGGTTCAACGGCGGTTGGGAAGAAAAGGCGAGCCGTCCGGTTTACTACAAAGAGCCGAAGGCTCCGACCGCTCCGAAGGCGAAGAAGGCTTCCCCGAAGGGGAAGAAGTCCGAGGTTAAGAAGGTCAAGAACGTGAGCGTTGACCAGTGGATTAAGGGACTGACGGACGATCAGGTGGACGAGCTGAAGGTCGCCATCGCCATGAAGGAAATGGCTGCTTGATAACAGAATCTGGAGCCTATCTTGGAAAATTGAATAGCGGAATTTGGAGCGTGGAGAATTCCACGCCCGTTCCCCATAGGGGAATTCTACACTAATGCGGAATTCCCCTGCGTGGAGCGGAAAATCCATTGCGGAATTTTGCAGAATTTGTTATGCTTTGGCATAAGGAGGTGTGAAATTTGCCAAAGAGTTTTAGGGTTAAAATCTGGGATGATTGCGGAATTCCGGATGAATTAAAGCGATATTGCAAAGAGCATAACGAGTCTGTTAATGCCTTTGTGAATAAGGCAATTGCAGAAAAACTTGAACGTATGAACGTGCATAGTATGACTATTGCAGAAATTGAGGAGGTTGAAAGGGGTGAGTGGTAAAGATTACATAGAGGTTCGAGTCGATGTGAAGGATGCGGAAATTATCGAAAAACTTGACATATTACGACTTGAACGTGGAATTTCAAGCAACTCGTTTATCATACAAGCCATTGCGGAAAAATTGATAAGGGAGGGATATTTACAAGGCGGAGTTAAGGAACATCAGAAGAAAGAAAAGGAGTTGAGTGATACAGAACAGTTGCGGAATTCATTGCGGAAAATAGCAATGCAAAGACTGTGATATAAACCATGACCCAAAGCACCATTGCGGAAAATGCGATGGTGCTTTTTGAATGCAGAAAAGTACCATGAAATGCCGACTGCGTAGCAACGTTGTTTCATGCTGGAAATTCTACTTCCCTACCACCTTACACTATACAACAAACACGAAAGGAAGGTCAAGACTATGGCTATCAAACTGTACGGAATCTATGCGGAAAATGGTGACTGCGTGAAGGTGCTTCAGTGCAAGCGCAAGGACATGGCGGAAAAGTGTATCGGCGAATATATCCGAATTGGTGCGCTTCCTGCCGGGAAGTATACTGCGGAGCTAATCGGAAAGGAGCGGAACTGATGCTGTACTGGATTGCGTTCGGAATCATCGTGATTGTATGCGGAAACGATATTATCCGTGAATATCTGTGATTTGTCGAGTGTTGCCGGGGCGAGTTCCCCGGCATAATTCGCCAAATGGCGGAAAAATATGCGAAAGCGAGGTAACTAACTATGGAAATCTATGTCGGAAAACATGCCATGCTGACGGAAGCGGAATCCTTGTACGACAAAATGTGGGACGATTTCTTCGGAGATCGGAAGAACCGTGTACGGAATCGGCGTGAACGTGCAAAGCAGGACAAACTCCGCAGCAAAACATATCTTCGGATTATTACGGAAGTCAAGCCGGATGCGGAATTGATTGCGCTGAATGAATGGCTGAAATATGCATAAGGTGGTGATCATATGCGGAAAATTATCTGCGGAATTCTGGCAATGATGCTGTCCGGAAATATATACGCGAATCTGACAAAAATTGTGGAGATTGACCGCAATACAGATGTTGTGGTCTGTGAAGATTGTAACGGCAACCTGTGGGAATTTTCTGGCGCGGAAGATTGGCAGGTTGGTGATGAGTGCAACCTTGTGATGTTCGATTGCGGAACTGAGGAAATTGCGGATGACGTGATCATTCGTGAAACCTATGAGAGGAGTGACTTGTTATGACTAAAGCGGAAGAACTGAAGCTGTTGGAGAAGATCGACGCGCTTATTAAGAGTGCCGGGAAGGACAGCTATATTGCCATGACCTTTGCCGGAATCTGCGATGTATGCCGGAGAAACATTACGGACGATTTCGGAGATTCGCCGGTAAATGATTTGGAACTGGAACGTGAGCGCTTCAGTGCGGAGCGCCGTATGCATGACGAAACGAAGCATCAGCTTGCTGATGCGCAGAAGAATCTGAAAGAAGCAATAGACGAAAACGACAAATTGTGCAAGCAGATCATCAAGATTACGGACGAACGTGATGCAATGTCGGATTGCGTCAACGGAAATGCGGAAATTATCAGTGAAGCTGAAGCGGAAATCCGGAAATTAAAAGCGAAAATTATCCGGATGCATATGGAGCGCATGACGGAAGATGATATGGCAAGATGGTATGACATCGAGAAAATGAATGAGGAGGATTGAACCATGAGTGCTGAAATGATCGTGGAAGAAATCGAAAAACTGTGCCGGAAATTCGTCAAGACGAGCGACCCGGTAAAGAAAGCTGAACTTAATGCGGAGATCGAGAATCTTGCGTGGATGCTTGAGGAGGTGTGATTCATGGAAAATTGGGAGATTCGCAGAGCGTTGCAGGACAAGGCGCGGAAGGAACTGGAAGCGATCGACAAGATTTCGCACGAGAAGAAGCAGCGTCTGACCCTGTGCGAATTCGTGGGCGGGAAATATAACGGCGCGGTCGTGTCGGAATACTATGTGGAAACTACCATGTGTAATGGTCGGCATAGCCCGGACGAGAGCGAAACACGGAACCGTGGCGGATGCGTTCATCATGCAGTTCTGGACAACGTGCCGGAAGTTGAAGGCTATACGTCTATGTGGGATGGAGATCGTATCCGGTTCGAGAGTTGGGATGTTTACAACATGATGTGTGATTAAGGAAGGAGTGCGGAAATAATGTTTATCTTCAAAGAAGGCGAACGTGTATATCTGACAGCGTGGGAGTACAACACGGCGAGAATGCTTGGAAAGCTTGCGGAAATTGTGGAAAGCAAAGGCGGAGAAGTGAAGCCGTCTATCAAGGTTATGGCGAGTTATTACTGCATTGAGAATGATGAGCCGAAGCCGATCTGGGGCAGAGGATACATCAAATTCCTGCTTGACGGAATTGTGTACGACTTCAGCGTGAACGACAATATGTTCTTCGATCACCTGTACGGAAAAATGCAACTTGTCGGAAATCAGTATAACCGGAACGTGTACTACGAAGGGTTGTCCCGGCGATGGATGCTGAATCCCCTACTCCGGACGGATTGCACAGACGAGCAGGTTGCGGAGTGTGCAGGAATTCTGTTTGGATTGCTTGTGAGTGCGAAGATGTCGGAAAAATACGAGGACAGGAACCGCAGAGCATATGTGAATTGGAGGGATGATTGATGAATTACACAATCTGGGACATCCGCAAAGAAACCCGCACTGCCAACTGGGGCGGTGCAGAATGGGTGGTAGACGGAGAACGTGGAAGATGCACGTATCCGCCGACCATGACGGAAGAAGAAGTGAGGAACGCCTATCAGAGAGGAGAATAAACGTGAATATCGAGATTCGGAAACTGCCGAGCGGATACTGGAGCGTATGGGTGAATGGCGATTGGGTGGAAGCGAGTCTGACGAGCAAGGAATCTGCCCGGGAATATGTGCGGAAGAATTACGGAGAGGATGTGAATATATGAAGATCGGACACATCGAGCGTGACTACCGGATGACGCTGAAGGAACAGTTGGAATCCATTGCGGAAGATTACGAGGGATTCCAGTATATCTGCGTATCCTGCCGGAAGATTACATTCATGTACGAAAAAGAAAGGGAGTGTGCGTAATGACGGAACAGATGAAGCGGAGCAGAATTGACGATCTAAAAGCCATGGATCGTCTGATGCGGAGTATGAACAATGAAGAAGGATTCATGGCGTGGATCTGCATTTTCCCGGACGGAGCAAGCGAGGATGATTATGCAGATATTGCAGAGGATGAGGAGCAATTTGAGGAATGTGTGTTGGAATTCCTGTCCGTGATGAGGCGGTACATGAAAGATGGTTTGTGCCTTGATTCGGAAGCAAATCGTTGGGGCACAAAAGCGTACTATCCCGGAATGAAGAGATGCGGAGAGGAGGGATGAGTGATGATAGTTGTTGCGAGAGCAATCAAAGGACATGAATTCCTGTACAGCGCAGCGAGTGCGCATAGAGTTGCGGAGAAGAAAGCGCAGAAGATTGCTGATGCGCTGAACCGTGCGGAATACGGAATCACGCCGGAACAGACGTGGTTTGTATACGATGTCGGAATGTACGACAACGCTTATGCTTATGGCGAAATGCAGGGATTTCAACTGCGGAAGGACGGAACAATCAGAAAGGTGGGGAGAGCATGAGTGAAAACGAAAGGCTTGCGTTGTTTCATGCGGAAAAAATTGGAGTGTATGAATACAAACTAAATGGGGATTGGATGGAATACTGGAGCTATTTTCCGGGCGAAGGCTTCCGCTTTATTCAATACAACGTGCAAGACGGTATGGAATATCGTGACGGATTTATCCCGTGGGATTTGCAGAGAGATCGCCGACCGATACCAGCGTTTCTTATATCGGAGCATGGCGGAACACTGTATAACTACAACATTGGATGAGGAGGAATTACAATGGCGAAAATCACGATTACAAGCACGAACGCAAAGACAGACAAGAGTCCCAACTTCGATCTGACCCTGCTGTACCGCAGGTTGTCGGAACATTGCGGACACGACGTTGCCATTGTCAAATACGGAATTGGACAGGGTTGCTACACGTTGGAATGTAACGACTGCAACGAAGTTATCTGTGATACAGACATCTACGACCTGTGTGCGAAGGAGTGATCGAGATGAAGCTTGAAGTCGGAAACAAGATCAAGGGCAGAGAAATCGTTTTCGTCAGCGATGACAAAAATATATGGGCGACATACGAACACTTTTCCCTTGGAGCGAAAGGGAAAATCTGGGGAAAGATGGCAATACAGAATCCTACGCCGGAAGAACGTGCGGAATACTGGGATGCCTGTATTCAGATCATTGAGATTGACGGAACATGGTATAGGTTGCTTGAGATGCCGGCAGAATATGCGGACGTGTTCCGCCGTTGCCACTGGTATTTGGAAAGTAATTCCAGTGCTTATAGTAGAAAGGAGTGTTTCGCATGAGTGACGAGTATGTATGGCAGATTGTTCCTGTAAATGTCTGTGTTCGCAAATTCTACCATGTGTACCTGCGGATTCCGCTTGATGCAGACCCTACGGATGAGGAGATTGAGAAGTTGACAAAACAGATGATCGTAGCGGATAACAGCGAGCTTGACGGAGCGGAAGACCCCGATATGGAAATCGAAGAGCACGATATTACCGTCTGTGGAATAGACCATGACGGTATTTTTAACGAATGAGGAGGAATGAGTGATGGGTATGCAGATGAATGTTATCTGGAGCAATGATCTCTACGGTGACGAACTGGACGGTCTGGAAGATGAACGGGCAAATCTGAATATCGAAGTCGGCGAGGAAATCATCATCATTGCGGATCTCGGTTTGTGGGACGGACGGCATCAGGCATACAAACTTCTGCATAGCACGAATATTGCAGATTGCCTGACCGGAACATGTGGCGATTACGTCACATGGTTCGTGGATGATCGCGGAGATCTGATGTGCCGTGATATCCACCATGACGGAACGAACCTGTATACATACAGGGCATGGAAACCTGAAATCAGTCATGCGCAGAGATCGTACTTTATGCAGAAAGTTGCGATCGGGAAAGCAACTCGAAAAGACATCACGAGATACACACAGAGAATCGGCGACAAGGTCGCGAATATATATGGATGGAAAGTGAGGAAATGATGTGCCGGATGTAACGAATCCGGTACATTTTTTGTGACACGATATATTTGATACGAGGATATTGTGTCAGAGATTATTTCACACTACACAAAGGAGGAATTACACCATGAACGATCTCAAGAAAGCCACCACGTACAAGGGTAAACCATTCGGGAAGATGGTTAGCAAGGTTGCGGAAATGGTAAATCCGCTTGTGGAGAAATATCTCAGGAAAGGCAAGCTGAATGTTGCGGAATATATCGTGCTTGTGACCGCAATCTGGATTGTGTTTCACAAGAGTGATGAAAACAACAGCAAACTTGACGGCGGAGCATCCGTCAGCACGGAAGTACACGATAATGTGTACTGCATCGCCCGGATGAAGATGGCTATGGAGGAAATTGCGAAGCAAGGTTGGACAGATATCATCTGCGCAAGCTGTTATGCCGAAGCGATGCAACGACAGTATGCAGGATTGAGCAACCGGAACAAATTAAACGGATACATACTGCGGAACGTACTGATTCCGAAAAAGATATGGGCGAAGCTGAATCTCGGCAACGCTCTTTTTTATCGGGTACAGAGTTTCGGCGATGTTGAAAACGTGACGGAAGCACGGAATCTTCTGCGGAGTTGCCCTGGTTATCTTCCATGCGCAATCTGGAGTAAGAATGCCGGAATCTGGGCAGAAGCGTTCCGGCTGGAAGGCAAACCGAAGAATGTCATGTTTGTGTGGAGCAGTCTGCGAATCAATGTGATCGATCCTGTGCCGGAATGTATCCGCGAGTGGGTTGATCATCGGTTTACAGTGTTCAGCAAGGAATATCTGGCAGATCATCCGGAAATCGTGATTAACTGCGGTGGACGGAGCTGCAAATCCTGTCTGGTGTGCTACAAGAAGAACGATGTGTTCGATATTTATGAAGAATTAAAATAATCGTAATTAATTCGTAACAGAAAATGTTCCCATAAGAAGTGAGGAGGGATTTTTATGGATCACAGCGAACGGATGGAATTTTTCGGAACTATGGTGGACATTGTGGAAGATTGGTTGGAGAGCAAAGGAATTACTGCGGATGATATCCCTTGCGATGATCGTGATCAGGCGATTGCAGATGGCGAAGCGCCGGAAGATTGCGCAATCATCTATGGCGAAGATTACGATCACCTTGCCGGAGAGTTTGAGGAACTGTGTATCGCATACGGACTGATTGAGAAGGAGGAGCATTGAGATGGAAATGGAACTGAAGCGGAAGATTGCAGAAGGAACGCAATGCACACAGTGGCAGGTAATTAAGCTGACGGATGAGGAAATTGAACAGGTCTACCGGGCAAGACGCCTGTACTACAACATGGAAGATATCAAGTCAAAACTGGAAGATTTCATCGGCGAGGATGAACCGGAAGACGAGCCGGTATATATCGACCACGGAATCGAGGTATCGCGGAAGACATTGCGTCGTGTGCTAAACGACGAAGAATGGGTGCGGAACACGGCAGAACGGTTCGACGATGCGCTGAACGATAACGATAGCTTTATGGAATCCTTCTGGCTGACTGCTGAGTATGTGATCGCAGAAGAACTGGACGGAGAAGAGGAGGAATAAGAAATGATTATGCAGATTAAGCGGAATATTCTGGGCACGGACGTTGTAATCGACCTGACCGATGGCGAGATTCTGGATGCGCATTACGAAGCGGAGCGGTACAACACACGGGAAATGCTGAACGAGCGTCTGATGCAGGAAGAGAACATCATCGACGAGATCCCTGCAGAACTCTTTGGCAAGATGGTTGACGAAGTTATGCAGGAAAAGGATGCGATGGACGAAAACATGGGAAGCAACATCTTCCCGGCTATGAATGCCGTGATCGAAAAGCATAAGGACGAACTGAAGAAGGAAGAGCCGTACAAGGTGTTCAGCAAGGAAGTTACGCTGACGATGACCCATGAGTATACCATCAAGGCGAAGAACAAGGAAGACGCCGATCGTATCTTTGATGCGTGGTCGGAAAGCAGGCACGGCATAAATCAGATGATGTGCGATCTTACTGAAGATGTGCAGTATCACGGCGATTGGGACTATGGACGTGCGTATGAAGAGGACGCTTCTGTGTGCGATCCGGATAATGCCGAGATCAGCGAGGAGGATATTTGATATGAAGAATTTCAAGGTCACGATCACCGAAACCTACAAGGCGAGCTTCATTGTGGAAGCGGAAACCGCCGAAGAAGCACGGCGGTTGTTCTGGGAGAAGAAGGACACGGACATGGAGATGGAGCGTGATGTGAACGACGAGCTTCTGGATGGTTTCGATGGATCCGAAACGAAAGTTTCTGAGAAGATTAGCGAGGACGATCTGAGACTCCTGCCGATGTACACCAACGAGTATCTGAAAGGAGAATGAGAAATGAGCAAACTGATGGATGAACTTATTGCGGAAGCGCAGCGGATCAACGCACTGGAAGTCGAGGTTGAGCGGACGGTTGAACGGCAGGAAGCGCAGGTACAGCAGGAACGCAAGAACAAGTTACAGTTGATCGGAATCTTTCTGGATGAGATGCTGAAAGTGCTGATCGAGGCGGATGCTATGCGGACGCCGAACAATAAGCCGACGTTCGTGGTGCTGAACAGGGTCATCTACAGCGAAGATGACGGATACAGGCGGACAGCCGGCATCACATTCTATACGGATAAGATTTACTCCGGCGGTTACTACATTGGAACGATGGATTGCGATAAGCAGGAATCGTTCGAGAGTGCCTGTCGCACCGGCGGATTCAGCAAGTCAATGAGGGCGATTGTTGATGCGTGGAATCCGGAACTTGAGCGCGATATCGAGAAAGCGATTGCAGGTTATATAAAGCACGTTCTGGCGGAACGCATGGAGAAAATGCAGAAGACGCTTCAGAAGAGCAACGATGACTATGCGAAATATGCAAAGGAGTGATTAGTATGGATATCGCAAGTTGGTACGAGATCAACGTTTCCCAGAACGGGATACACTTATTCGCAACGGCAAAGCGGAGTATCGCAAACAAGTGGGATCTGGAGCGAGTGTTCCCTATTATCAAGCAAAAATTCCCGGAGAATGAAGGCTACCGGGTCAGCGTGTCGGCGCAGGTAGAATACGGACGGCATTACGAGAATCCGCAGAGTGCAGAGGAGGTTTGGTGAGATGGTTACATGGACGTTTGATCTCCTTGCGTTGATCGTCGGGGTTGTTCTTGGAGTCCTTGTGATGGGAACTATTTTTCTGATTATGTATTTGCATGATGGAGGTGCATGGAGCATAGGATTTTCTGAAGGATATGAAGCGAAGCGATTTGTAGAGAAGTTACAAGAGTCGAAGAAAAAGAAGGAGGAATGACTTCGATATTAGCCAACGAACACCACCACCACAAACGCAGAAAGGATGATGAAACGATGATCGCATACAAGCAGTTTCGTATGGATAAGAGCGGAAAGTTACATCCGCTCTTTGTTTTTGCCAACGAAACAATCCCGGTTGGAGAATGGCTCAAGGCAAAGGAAGGAATCCGGGATATGAACGGCAAGGTAAGGAGCAGGCTTGGCCCCCTTGCCTACCGTCCCGGATGGCATCTGTCGGAGGCGCCGTTCGCTCCGCATATCGGCATTAAAGAGAACGGCAAAGTCAAGTATCAGCGACCGGATACGGTATGGGCGCTGTGCGAAGTGTGTGATAGCAAGGATTACACGCCGGAGGCTCATAAAAACGGAATCTTGAATGGAAAATTCAGTGCGCAACGTGCTTGTTTGAAGCACTTGCCGGATCATGGGTACTACTGGTTCACGACAAATCCAAATGCATACGGCAACTGGCTGATCACCGACCGGATCAAGGTGGTTAAGGTGCTGACCGATGACGAGGTCGAGGATGTTTGTTGGAACCAGTTCGGAATTCATGCACAGTTGAGAAAGGCGGCATGAGCGATGGCAAAACTGCACATGAGATTAAGCGTTGAGATTGAAGTAACAGACAAACAGCTCCAGGAGATTGTAGACAGGCAGTTGGCGGAGTTTGGTCGTGGATGTGATGTGGAATACGCGGAGTTGCCACGATCCGTGCAGGTCAAACTTGAAACAAAGCAATTTGAGCCGTGTGATTGGGACGAGGGCGGTTATATACCGGAAAATTGGCTTGAATATGACATGGCAGACTCCGGATTGTACGAAGTGAGCGAGAGAGGAATTGAGAAAAAGACCGTGTTGGACGCTGTGCTTGATCAGTATATTCACGACAAGAATTTGCCGGATGAGGAGGAATCACGATGAAAGTTTACACGCACGTTGTCACAGATCAGTTGGAACACAAACCCAGATACTTCGGAATCAGCACGGACGAGGACGGCACTGGTTACCAGAAAGCGATGGACTGGATCAACCAGCACCAGGAATATCGTGGAGGAGAACGTTACGAGTATGAACGTGATGAGTACGATCTGAACTTTGTCTGGAAGCTGACTGAAGACGGTTTTGAGAAGATCCGGTTCGACAAACAGGACACCGATGTGTTCGGTGCAATGCATGTTGGAAAGATTCTGGTGGAATTCCGGTGCAATGGTGGTGGATTTGATCCGGAATACCATGAATGTACGAATGATGTGTATGTATTCGGTGAATCGGATGAGGTGTTAGACCTTTGGGTAAAGGACAATCCGTACAAATTGCTCGACGATGAGATGTTTATCCCGAAGCGCAGAACAGTGGAGAGCTTCAAGAGAGCCTGTGAGCGGAGCATGTTGGACTTTCTGAATGCGCACACTGATCTGATAAAGTTCGCTGTCACTGACACTGTTGTTGACCTGTGGTATTGAGAAAGAGGAGGAGAAAAATTATGAAGTTTGGTAAGACGCTGATGGATTTTGCCCAGGAACTGACCCGGCAGATGAACGCTAAGAAGGACTACCTCGTTGATACTCGCAAGATAACCTTTGACTACGGCACGGATGGCGGAATGCTGTCACTGACCAATGACCAGACCAACACCACCACGATCCTCGGCGTGAATGACATCGCCCATTCGCAGATCGGTACGGCGCTCGGAATTCCGAAAGCCTACTATGACAAGATGCGCCGGGAAAATCCGGAGCTGCTGTCCCAGAACGTGAACAGTTGGTTCCAGAAAGATCCCAAGGAACGGATGATCCGGACGCTCGATAACGATGTCCGTGCGTTCCTCTCCAAGCAGTACCGCCGGATCGATAACTACCCTATCGCGATGACCGTTTTGCCGATCATTGCTGATATGCAGGATGCGAAGATCGAATCCTGCGAACTGACCGACCGGAAGATGTATATCAAGGTTGTGAATCCTCGACTGACAGCAGAGGTTGTCCCTGGCGACATCGTCCAGAGCGGAATAATCATCAGCAACAGCGAAGTCGGCGCCGGCAGTGTGGAAATTCAGCCCCTTGTATACCGGCTGGTTTGCTCCAACGGTATGGTGGTCAACGATGCGTCCACGAAGCGCCGTCATGTTGGGCGCGGAAATGTGGCGAGCGAGGACTTCACGCTGTACAGTGACGAAACGCTGAAGTTGGACGACAATGCGTTCCTTGCGAAGGTGCGTGACACTGTTAAGGCAATTGCGGACCAGACGCGGTTCGACCGTGTGGTTGATATGATGCGTCAGGCGAAGGATGCGAAGATCGTGACGGCAAATATCCCTGCGATGGTGGAGCTTGCCGGAACAGACTTCGGTTTCAACAAGGCGGAAAGCCAGGGTATCCTCGATCACCTGATCCGTGGTGGGGATCTGAGTCTGTACGGTATGGCGAATGCGGTCACAAGGTTTGCGCAGGATGTGGAATCCTACGACCGCAGTACTGAATTGGAGTCTGTTGGGTATGACATCCTCGGAATGTCACCGACCAAGTGGAATCGTCTGAATGCTGTCAGCACACTGAATGTAGCGTAAGGAGGAATGAATGATGAAGAGGTCTGTTGAGTTCTTTGCCCATGATTATGATTTCGATACCGCAATCGAGTATGTGAATACCGGAATGTATTCCATGCTGAACTGTTCATTCACCAGCGAAGATGAGGATTATGGAACAGAAACGCTCCATTCTGTTCCGTCAAATCCTCCGAAGCCCCGTGAGCAGATGGCTTACGAGATGGCGCAGGAGATTGCAGCATATATGGATGCGACTGAGGATGGAACATACCGCAAAAGTGGTGCGCCATACGCAGAACAATATGGAGTCTTCAGCAACTCCACGCTGTACGCGATCGAAAAGGCGCTGAATGAACTTGCCGGAGATTACAAACCTGATCAGAAAGAATGGAACGCAACGATCACCGACGCCGGAAAGATCATTGCAACCCGGATGCTGTCCGGCAAGTGCAAACGGTTTGCGCTCTGCGATGAGGATGATGCCTGGTACGGCGTAAAGCGTATCGATGGATTCTTCGACAACTCCCCTCGTGAGCTGATTGTTGCGGTCGGCTATTGGGGTGGCGGAAATTGTACCTTCGCTTATGTGGATGAAGAGAATACGGACACAAGTGAACCTGCAGATGCTATTGCACAGGCAATCAGCGAGTCAACCGGTTTGGATTTGGACCATGTGATCTTTGTGAAGGAGGATGACAAGGATGAGTAAGAAACCTGCGCTTGAAATTGAAACCACACTCGGAACCATTCAGATCAAGAAGTCCGGATTTACCGCTGAAGGTTATCCGGGCTTTGTTTTCTCAATCAACCACAAAGGAAAATGTGTGGATATCGCCCTGCTTGAGGTGGACGAGAGCGATCCGGATGAGGAACCTGTTGTGAAGGTTCATGTCTGGGCGCCGGGTCATGAAGATCCGGTGTTTGACCAGTGGTTGACAGCAAAACAGATCGACAAAATGTATGAGGAGGGAAAATGATATGGCAACACTTCGCACGATGAACCGGAAACTGGAGCAGACCTTATGGAGCCTTGGCGTACATCATCTCTCTTGGGAGAAGAACGAGGACGGAATGACAGTGTGGGTTTATCCGAACACGGAGAAAGTCCGGCAGATCATGGAGTGGTTCCGTGAGGCGGACGACAATAAGAGAAAGGCAGGGTGGTAAGTATGAAGATCACAAGAGAAATCAACGGCGTAAAGCTCGAAATTGTTCTGACGCCGGCAGAAATGAGCCTCGCATACGAGGAAATCCGCAGAGACACATGGGAATCCTGCATCCGGCATCAGATCGAGATAAATTCCGAGAACTTGCGTTTCACGGAAGACTTTGATGAGGAAGATTTTGTCAGCGAATGCATGGATGAGGTTGATGAGGAGTATTACGCGGACGATTATGACACGCAGGCCGAGGAAATTGTGTTCAGTCAGGCGGAACTGAATGATATATGGGTGGAGGATGAGGAAGATGAGTAAACGTTATGTGTATTACATGTTGATGAGGCCTCCGACTCCCGGCGCGATGCCGATCGACGGCCTTACGGATCTCAATGACTTCGGTGAGCGGATGTATGTGCGCGAGATTGACCGTGAAGCATGGGGAAAGCTGATCTATATGCGAAAACTTTCCGATGAGGAAGTGTGGAATTGGGAACTTGCTCCCGGAAAGGAGTTTGATCTGAATGAAATATGATCCTGTAGAGTATAAACAGTATGAGCGAACACCCATTGGGTGTTTCAGCGCAGAAATGACGGATAATGGCTGGGCAAATACCAAGTTTGACCACGAACTGCAGGAACATCTGCTGTCGGACGATGTTAGCGAGTTTATCAAGCTCGTGTATCACTTCTTTAAGGAGTGTTCGGACTGGGCAAAGCTCGAAAAGTTCGCGAAGAAGCACGGAACAGAAATTGAAGGCGAGAATTACAGCACGGTTCTCGCTTTTAATTATGCCGGCGACCTGATGGACTACAGCTTCAAGGTTGACCAGACGCATCTGAACGTATTTCCGTACAGAAAAAGGAGGAGTCGCTGATGTACATCGTGTTTGCAATCATTATCCTCGGCGCCATGTTCGTGTGCGCGTTCATTATCGGAGGAATTTTTGCCAGACACCTGATGATGGACGCGCTGGATGAGGCGCGCAGGCAGAGACAGGCAGAGGAATACTACAGGCTTGCCGGACGTCATCATGCCGGAGATCCGAAACCGTATATTCCGCCGACGCTCCGACCCAGGGCTCCGAGAGCGCGGATGCTTCCGCATATGAATACACTTGACCGTCTGCTCCACGAAGGAAAGCGCGGAACCATTATGGTTCGTGCCGGCGAAAGAAAGAAATAAAAAGGGAGCCGGACACCACTCCGACTCCCAACCATGAACACCAACCTTTCAAGCCACCACGCAAGAAAGGGGTCATGGAAATTTTATCACAATAAGGAGGAAAGCGCAATGAAAAACCAGTATCGGATTCCGGTTTGTTATCTCTGTTGCGAGGAAGGCAGGACATGGGGGTATAAGTACACCCGTGCAAACAGCCTTCAGGAAGCGAAGTCAGATTTCCGGGATTATTTCTCGGAAGACGACATTGAAGAGTGGCCGGACTATGACGGCATCGAAGTATACGATGATGAAACGGAGGAATGGTTATGAGCCAGAAAGCTGTATGGGCAACAGAACCTACCTATTATACTGCGCTGTACCGGCAGAAAGGAAGCAGGAAATATTACCGTTGCGGATACAGGTCGGACAGCCTGGGAGACATGCGGGATTTCGTCTACGCGGAGTTCCGCGCCGGGAAGTTTGCCACCGCAAAGATTGTGCGCTGGGATACCGAAGAAGAAATTGAAAGGGTGATGTGATATGAATGCTTATTATAATGTAGAAATCCAGATGGAAGGCAACAAGAAAGTTACGACCGGAATTCTGGTTCTGTTTGAGGACTTCCTTGGAATCAGTGATCGTGATATTGATGAGCGTGAAGATCATCACGCTGTTTTCTTTTTTGCAAGCGACATGAAACCAATTGAAGTCATGAACCGCGTTCGCACAATACTTAATCAGACCTCAAGTATCCATTATGTCGATGTTGTTTATCGTTACGAGTATGAGATGACGCCTGACCGGTTTGTTTGCTGGAAGAATGGTGACACACAGGAATATACAGGACATGTGATTTTTGAGGAGGACAAGTAAGATGAATAAAGCGAGACGGAAAGTGATTGATGCTCTGCTTGTAGCGCTGGCTGATATCCGCGACCAGATTGAAAACATACATGATCAGGAAGAGGAAGCATTTGACAACCTGCCGGAGTCCCTGGAAGGATCTGACCGGTATGAGATGATGGAAGAAGCTGTCGAGAATCTGGATGATGCGCTGGCTTCTGTTGAGGATACGATCGAATGCCTTGAATCTGCAAGGGAGTGTTGAGTATGCCGAAAGTAAAATCATGTCCTTCCCAAACGCTGAGTCCAACAGAGCTTGGATGGATCGTACAGGCATTGAATCATGAAATTGTTACATACAGAATTGAAATTGAAGAAACAGACAGCGACGTTGTCAAGAATCTTGGTTACCTTGCCATTGAGACGAGGACTAATCTTGTAACCAAACTGACCGACCTGATAAACAGTAATGCGAAACGTGTTGAAATTGCGTAAGGAGAAATTAATATGGAAAAAGTAATGATGATCGACTACAGGAACAACAATGATGAGTTTGTGCGGAAGGAAATCGATAATATGGAGTTTTGTGTGAGGAATGGAAATGTATATTTCATTTCCAACGGCGAAAAGTTCTGCATTCAGTTGGAAAGTGTAAGTCAGGTTTATCTGAATTGACAAACGATGTAAAATATGGTATAATATGCAAACCATGAACCACCACACCACCGACTGAGAAAGGAGTATTTTTATGTGTATGTATCCGATGATCGATTTCTATGTCGAGTCCTGCAGTATCGCAGAAACCTCTGTGGCACACCATATCGACGTTCTTCAGCGGGTCTTCCGCCAGATGGAGGACTTCGGTGTTAAGATGAACGAGGAATCCATCGACGGGTTGACCGGCGCTTCACTGCAGCGCTGGTTCAATGCGTTCAAGAAGGACAAGAAGCCGTCCACAATCAATAACTATGTGGTAACAATTAATCCGTTCCTTCGCTGGGCACATACGATCTATCCGGACATTCCGGATGTGTCGAACGTGCTGAAGACGATGCGGCTCCCCTCTTATGATCAGATCCCGGATGAGGAGAAGCCGAAGGATAAGTACTACTCCGATGAGGACATCTCAAAGCTGCTGGCAATTCCAAAGCGCGACTCCGACCTGAAGAAGCGTGACAGGGCGATCATCGCCATGTTTATCGGCACAGGCCTCCGCGCATCAGAGCTTTGCCAGCTGACGGTGGGGCATCTGCGGAATTACAAGCACGGATATGTGCGTGTTCGCCGTAAGGGCGGCGCCATCAAGGATGTGGATGTGGCGGAATTTGCGTACAAGTATGTGGAGACGTACCTGAAGACGCGGAAGGACATCAAGGACAGCGATCCGCTTTTCATAACCACGCATGGTATGCCATGCAGCCCAAACCAGCTCTGGTACGCTATGACGAACAAGCAGAAGAAGGCCGGAATTCTGGATAAGGGATATCAAGGTGGCTTGCACGTATTCAGGCACTCGTTCGTATCTGCGGTCGAGAAGATCGGCGGCGGAGCGGTTGCCAGGGACCTTGCGAACCACAAGTCCCTGGCCATCACCAACCGGTACGACCACTCCACTGCGGAGCAGCGGCATGATGCTGTCAACTCCCTTGCCTGGGGCAGATAATATAATAGGAAGAAACTCACACGACTCACAAAAACGTGGGCCGTGTTTTTTTTCCGCCGGAAATTTTTATAAAAATTGTAACGAATGTGACGGTTGTGTACGGACGCAACGGAACAGTTTGTATTATTGTACGATTAGAAAGGAGAAAAACAATATGGAACTTTCTTTAATGGTTGCTCAGTTAAAAGAAGAAGAGGCCTCGATCGCGAAAACGCTGAAAGAAAGAAATGAAGAGGCAAACGCTGTTCGTTTCCGGCTTGGTGTTCTGGAAGCGGAAATTAACAAGCTGAACGATAAACATGCCGCAATCAAAATGGCTGTTGAGTCCCTTGAGCTTGTAAAAGATGACAGCAACCCTGCAATCACCGAAGAACCTGCGGAAAGGCCAGTTCCGGAATTTATCAGGCTGAAACAGGAAGCTGAAAAAGCCAAGGATACTGTCCCTGCGGAAAAATCTCACAGTCGGAAGCCCAGGAAGATCGGCAAATATGCTCCGAACGGCAAAAAGATTGGCGAGTACCCGTCTATTACACAGGCAGCAAAAGCATTTGGTTGGGGCAATGTTCCTATGGCCAAATATGTTGAGAATGAGAGCAAAGAAAAGCAGATTAAGCTTCGCGGGTTCTATCTGAAGTTTATCGCAGCTTAATAAAAAAAATATTTTTCAAACTGGTAGACAAACAAGGCAAAAATGTTCCCATAAATAGTGACAGGAAACCGAATAAATACGAAAAAGGAGAAATAAGTTATGGCGCTTCAGTTTAAGAAAGCTCAAAGAGAACAGGTTCGTATCAAAGTTTCTATCGCAGGCCCCGCAGGAGCCGGGAAAACCATGAGCTCGCTTCTGATGGCTTATGGTATTACCAGAGCGGAATATCCGAATCTTTCCGAAGCGGAAATATGGAGCAAGATCTGTATTATTGATACGGAATCCGGCTCCGGTTCTCTGTATGTCGGCAAACAGGTTGGTGCTACAGTAATTGGCGAGTATAACACAATTCCGCTTCCTCCGCCTTTTGAACCAGATGTTTTTGTGGATGCTATTCATATGGCGGAAAACTATGGAATGAATGTAATTATCATTGACAGTCTTTCCCACGCATGGGCAGGAGCCGGCGGCGCTCTGGACCAGCAGGGCAAAATCGCCGAGCGTTCCGGTAATTCGTGGACGGCGTGGAGGACTATCACCCCGAAGCACAACAAGCTTGTTGATGCGATGCTGCAGTCTCCCGCTCATATTATAGCAAATATGAGAGCCAAGATGGAATACCAGCAGACGACGAACGAAAGTGGGAAAAAGCAGATCAAAGCTCTCGGTATGGGCGTTGTTATGAAAGAAGGCATTGAGTACGAGTTTACTGTGTCTTTTATGCTGGATTATGACCATGTTGCCAATGCCACCAAAGACCGTACCGGAATGTTTGATGGAAAATATTTTGTGATTGACGAGAATACCGGCAAACAGATGTATGCATGGCTTTCGTCCGGCGCTGTCCCTGCGCCAAAGACTGCGGAAGTTCCCGCTCCCTCCCCCGCTCCTTCCGATCTTTCCGACCGCGTTGCAAAGGCGCTCGCCGTGGTTGACCCGCTGATCGTTGCCGCTGCAGCTGCGGACAAGGAAGGAACCAAGGCAAAGGTGATCGAGATTTGCGGCACTGCAAATTATAAACAGGTCACTGATATCGATGTATTAACCAAACTGTATCATGCATTCAATGTGTAAAGGAGAAATTTTATGAACAGAATTACTGTAATCGGTCGTATGGCAAGCGATGTTGAGGTAAAGGACTTCAACGGTCGCAATGTGGCGAACTTCAGCGTTGCCGCGCAGAACAAGAACAAGGATAAGCAGACAAATCAGTACGGCACCAACTTCTACCGCGTGTCCGCATGGGGAGCGACTGCGGATATCGCGACGAAATTTCTGCGGAAAGGTCACCGTGTAGGAGTGTCCGGAGATCTTGTGATCCGCGATTATGTTGGAAGCGATAATGTCAAGCACACCGCCGTTGAGATCAATAACGCGGAAATTGACCTGATTGAAACCAGGGCTGAATCCGAAGCAAAGGCACAGGCGTCCGCTCCCGCCGCACAGGCTCCTGTTTATCAGCAGGCGCCCGCACAGACTTATACGCAGAATCCAGGGTTTACGCCTGTAGAATTCGATAATGGACTTCCTTTCTAAAGATTAAATATTCTCACAAAACCAAATAGTGTGAGGGATCGCACGTTTTACACATTCACTCCCTCACCATCACATGAATACGTGAATGGGAGGGAGTGTTTCTTATGCAATTGTCCAGGGAACGCGAAGCCGAATTAATCGAGCAGAACATGCCGAAAATTTATCGGTCTGTCGATAATTTTATGGCAAGGTATACAGGCAAAAGTGCACGTCAGGCATCTTATGATGACTGTGTCCAGGAAGTTGCCATTGCGTTCTTGAAATATATCCGCAACTGCGACACAGAAGAAAAGATAAACAAGTTCCCATGGTACGATGCGACAAACGCAATGAGCAGACTGGTATTGCAAAACCAGTCTGTTTCCGTCCCGTTAAGAACGTCCAGTTTTACCAAGATAACCAATTCAATTCCTGCAACAGTTTCTTATGACGTTCTCGTGTCGAGCGGGATTGAAATTGATGGTATGTCAAAACATTGGGTCCCGGACAAAGAGACAGAAATAGATTTCAATCTTTTTATGTCTACACAGAATGAAAGCACACAACGGATTGCATCAATGCGTTTGTATGGCATGAATATACGTGAAATAGCAGGTCAGTTTGGGGTATGTTTTCAGGCAATTGATAAAAAAATAAAAAAACTCAAGGAAGAGTACGACGAATTTGATAAAGGAGATGAAGATGATGAGTGATTTTATGTCTGCGCTCGCCGAAAGAGCTTACTGGCTTCAGCCGAACGTTTCCGTAACCGAAAACGGCGCTGTTGGACTCCGCACAACCGGCAAAGCCCTGCTGGACTGCAATTTTGCGCTTTCGTCCATGCGAAATATGTCTCCGGATGAGATCTGGAACAAGTTTTTGCCGGCGTACAATGAAAATCCGACGCTTGCGATCCTTTGGCTGTTCTTCGCCAGGGATGCGAGAGAAGGTTGCGGTGAAAGACGTACGTTCCGCGTGATTTTTGAGCGTTTTTGCAATGAAAACCAGGACGCAGCGATCAAACTGCTTCATCTGATTCCGTTTTATGGCCGCTGGGATGATGTGGTCGAAGTTGTGTTCGGTCATGTGCCGTGCAAGGTGCGTGACGAAGCGATCGAATTACTCCGTATGCAGATTCAGTCGGACATCCGGATGGCAAATACCAAACAGCCTGTTTCTTTGCTTGCCAAGTGGTTACCGTCACTCAACACTTCCTCCAAAGAAACTCGCCGCAGGGCTGAATTCCTGCGAAACGCGTTCGGATGGGCGCCGGCACAGTATCGCATGAATCTTTCAGGTCTACGCAGGCGCATCAAGGTTGTCGAACAGCAGATGTCTGCGAATCAGTGGAGCGAGATTGACTACGAAGGAGTCCCTTCCCGCGCAGCCATGAATTATCGCGACGCTTTCCTCCGCCATGACGGCGATCGATATGAAGAGTACTTGACAAATGTCAAGGAAGGCAAAGCGAAGATCCATTCCGGTGTACTTTTCCCGTATGATATCGTTCATGCGTATCGAAACAAGTGTGATGCCGATCCGACGCTTGAGGAACAGTGGAAAGCACTGCCGAACAAAGTGCCTGAGAACGGCTCCACACTGGTTGTCGTTGACGGTTCCGGTTCAATGGGTTCACCTGTTGGTAATACAGGCGTTTCCTGCCATGATGTGGCGCGTTCGCTTGGCATTTACTTCTCAGAGAAACTGACGGGTCCGTACAAGGATTCGTTCATAACCTTCTCTGCAAATCCGAAGTATGTGCATTTCCACGATGGCCTGACACTGGCGGCAAAACTTCAGATCATGCGTCATCATGACGAGTGCTCGAACACGAACATCGAAAAGACGTTCGATCTGATCCTTGATACCGCCGTGAGGAACCATCTGAAACAGGAGGAGCTCCCGGCGAATGTGCTGATCGTCAGTGACATGGAGTTCGACCAGGCAACAGCTTGTTGCAGTTATTTGTATTACTGTTCCAAGGTCGATCAGACGCTCTTCGATACGATTCGTAACCGCTGGGAATCCGCCGGCTATAAGCTCCCCCGCCTGATCTTCTGGAACGTCTGCTCACGCACAGGAACTATTCCGGTAACTACAAATGAACTTGGCGTTGCGCTGGTATCCGGTTTCTCGCCAAACATTGCCGACATGGTTATGTCCGGCGAACTGGATCCGTACAAGTGTCTGGTGGATAAACTGATGTCAGGTCGGTATAAGCAGGTTGAAGAAGCGTTGAAGGAGTGAGTGGTTTGCTTGACCAAGAGCAAAGGCAACGGATCGTAGATTTCGCTGACAAGTATCTCGCGCCATATTCCATTAAGACTTCGGGCCAGGATGAGAAAATCATTCCTGACCTTTGTCCTTTGTGTCACGGCGGTTCTCACGGAAAAGATAAACATACCTTTGCGCTGTTTTTAAACAACGGTACATTCGTCTGCAAGCGCGGTTCCTGTGGGCGCCACGGCAGGTTTGAAGAGCTTGTCAAGGAATTGTCAGGTCAGGACGTAAAACTGAATCGTTCTGTTTTTTCAAAGAAATCCGACAAACAGTTTGTTCTTCCGAGTATTTCTGTCTTTGATCCGACCGAAGAAATATACAGGTATTTTGAGTCGCGTAAAATCTCGCGTTCGACTGTGGATGCGCTGAGGATTGGATCCGATAAGGAAGGCAACATTGTTTTTCGGTTCTTCTGGAACGGCGAGGATGTATATCATAAGTTCCGCAAGCCAAGAAAACCGTTGCCTGAAGATAAAGGCCGCAAGGAATGGCAGGAGTCCGGCACCAAGGCAATCCTGTACAACATGGACGGGGTTGTTTTTAATCAGCCGCTTATTATTACTGAGGGCGAGATTGATGCGTTGTCTCTGTATGAAGCCGGTCTGACCAATGTTGTGTCTGTCCCATGCGGTGTGGACAACAACGACTGGATCACATATTGCTATGACTGGCTTGAAAAGTTCCAGACCATTATCCTGTTCGGTGATAACGACGCGCCTGGTCATCGTGGCGTTGAGAACTGGACAAAAAAGCTTGGTGAATACAGGGTCCTGATTGTTAAGGATTACCCGGAGATTCCGGGTACAAATCCTGTGCAGTATTGCAAGGATGCCAACGAAATCCTGTATCGTTTCGGCGAGTCCGCGCTGATCGAAATGGTTGAGTCCGCCGACGATGTAAAAACAAAAGGGCTCATCCGGGTCGCTGATATTATTCCTGTTGATCCAACCAAGATTCCCCGGATCAAAACCAATATTCCTGCGCTGGACGATGCAATCGGCGGTCTTGCCGAGGGTTGTGTCACTGTGTTCACCGGCAAGTCCGGCAACGGTAAATCAACGCTGTCCGGCCTGATCCTGTTGAATGCAATCGAACAGGGATATACATGTGTTGCGTATTCCGGTGAACTCTCCGCAGGATTGTTTCAGGAATGGATCTTGGCACAGGCTGCAGGAAGTGACTGGATCGGCCTGAAATGGGACCCGATCCGTGGACGAAATATTCCGTATGTTTCCCCGGAAATCCAGCATCGTATTCTTGACTGGCTTGGCGACAGGCTTCTGCTTTATGACAACAACGAACAGTTCGTTGACCTGAAGCAGACGGACGCAATCATCAATGTCTTCACACAGGCTGCTCGCAAGTACAATGCAAAGCTCTTCCTGATTGATAACATGATGACTTCCGTTGCAGACTCTGATGATGAATGGCGAGCGCAGGCAATCTTCATTAACGCAATTAAAAAGTTCGCAACCCATTATCAGGCGCATGTCATGCTTGTCGCACACCCAAGGAAGACAAAAGTAGGTGCCGAGATCACGCGTGACGATATCTCCGGCACATCTTCCATTATGAACCTGTGCGATAACGCGATTGTTATCAAGCGTCCTGACCTTGAGATTATCAAGTCACGTCTTGATGGCAAGCAAGTCAATATTCCTTGTTGTTATGCTGGTGATTCACGCAGGATCTTCCAGGCTGACAAGGGTGACCTGAACCATTTCTCGTGGGATCATACCGGATTAACCAAACCGAAGCCACGCGCTGACTCCATGCCCGAGTATGGTATTCAGCTTTCCCAGCTCGATCGCCAGCCGTTCTGATTACAGCGCATATATTATCTATAATGCCAATTTTATCCTTGTTTAGATAATATATTATTCATTCCATTTTAACTAAAACAAATAAACAACCGCCGGAACAACCGGCAGGAAGGAAATAATATGGTTGATGATTTTGATTCCTTGTTGCTTCAGGCAATACATACTGGTGATGGTAGTTATTACTGGCATGATTGCCGTTTGATACCTGTAAGTGAAACCAAAGAAACTGTAACCAAAGATATTCCTGACGAAGAAATCCCATTCTGTGATCTTGACTGTTCTGAGTGCGATCTCTGCCAGGAAGAATGTTTCGACTGCGAACTTGAGCTCGAGGAAGAAGATCCGATGATGTGGGGTATCCCTGACGTCGATCGTATTATCTTCAATCCTCCGGCAACGATCGTCTTCTGGGACGACGGAACAAAAACCGTAGTCAAATGCATGGAAGACCAGCCCTACGAGAAATACGCCGGGTTTGCCATGGCCTGCATGAAGAAGATGTTCGGTTCTACCTCCCGGGCCAAGGCGATCATGCAAGAGTGCGACATGGATAACCTGAAACCTGTGGCCGAACCAAAGCCTGAACCAAAGAAAACCGAGCAAAAGCCAAAAGAATACGATTCCAATCCGCAGCCTACTAAATTTATCTGCGATGCGATCAACAATCTTGCCAAAGCAATTACCGGCGAAGCATCAAAGGAGAAGAAGGATGAAACACCTGCCGAATAACTTCCGGTACAGTTTCAGCAAGATCGCAGCTTTCAAACAATGTCCCATGTCATTCTATTTGACATACGTTGAAAACCCCGGCAGCGACGATGAACTGCCGGGGTACTTTTCCGAGTACGGTTCGCTGATGCATTCGATTCTGGAGCAGTATTACAAGGGCAATCTTCCTGTATTCTGTCTCGCAGATGAATGGCGGTCCCGTTATGAGTCTGAAGTAATTGTTGCTCCTCCGCCGTTTCCAAAGGGTTTCGGTGAGAAGAATTACAACGCTGCGATTCAGTATCTTGAAAATTTTGAAGGCATCCCGGATGGTTACAAAGTCCTTTCTGTTGAAAAGAAGTTTGTGCTTGATATCGGCGGTTATCCTGTTTCGGGAATTGCCGATCTGGTGCTTTGCGACACGGCCTTGCAACCGGATATCATCATTGTTGATCATAAGACAAAGTCCATGGCCTCAATGAAAAAAGAATACCAGATTTACAGGATGCAGTTATATCTCTATGCGATCTGGTGTAAGCAAGAGTACGGCGTATATCCGAAGACACTGCGTTTTAATATGGTCAAAGACATGGTGAACATTGATGAGCCGTTTGATGAAGCGATGGTTGACGTCACAAAGAAATGGTTCATGGATGGCATCCGGGAGATTGAAGCATGCGACCTGTTTGAAGACTGGCATTCCTGTATCGGCGCCGAAGAAACAAAAGAGCCATATTTTTGCAAATGGATCTGCGGCGTGAATCCGTCCTGTGATGATTATCAGCGTGTTCATCTGGCCGCGATCGAAGCATGGAAAGCAAAACGTGAAGCCGAGGAGGCTGCTGCCTTTGGATACTAACAGCAAAGAATATGCCGCCGGGTTCGCTGCCGCTATTGTCCTGATGTACGATATTATTGAGTCGCGTTCTAATGCGCTGTATAAGCGTGGTATTCGCCGCAAGGATATCCGCATGATCCTCGCAATCCTGGATGCGATGCTGAGGCATCGTGATAAGCTTTGCACCGTAGGCCCCCGCAATATGAATTTGGTTTTGTATAAATCCGGCAGGGTTGAGTTTGAAGAAAGGAAACAATGATGATGACAACAGTCCGCGAGCTGATCCAGGCGCTTGTCCTGAACTGCGATCTGGATGACAAGGTTGAGGTTGAGTTTATGCAGCCGCTTGGCAAAGATCAAAACGGTGATGAAACATTCATGTTTAAACATGAAAACATCCGCCATGTGTTTCATCTTGGCGAAGGAGAAGCACTCATTGAGTGCCATGATGAATAATGCATGATATTTGTGATTTGCGTTCACTGCTGGAGGAACAGCAAGCGAACATTTGTTGTACGCTACAGACCCAGGCGATTCTGAGTTCGACTCAGGCTGTTAGCCAACGTCCGTTGCAATCGCCGGCATGGGCGTTGATCGCACATCCGTATTATTATCCGAATATTCCTGAATGCTGTTGCGATGACGGTTCGCTTTCGCGTCCCAAGAAAACAAACTGCAGGAACTGCGGGGCTCCGGTTTCCCGCAGCGGTTTCTGCGAATACTGTAATACATATAATTGAAAGGATTGATTATTGATGAGCCGAGTAAGAGTTTACCATGAGAACCAATCGTCCAAAGGCGGCATCGGGTCTACCGGTGTCCTGCAGGTTGCGTTCATCGTTCTGAAGCTGTGCAAGGTGATTGACTGGAGCTGGTGGTGGGTACTGGCACCGACATGGATTACGCTTTGTTTGGCTGCGCTGATTATTGCTGTGGCTTTTATTATTGCTGTGGTGAAAGATGAGTAAAACAAATTGCATTAACTGTGGTGCCGCGAAGGATACGTCTGAGATCAAGTGTCCTTTCTGCGGCACGACTTATCTTGATCTGACGGCGATTGACTTTGCATCTGATGATCCGGTGGTGTGCCAGTTTGTTCTTCCGAGCAATGTCCGGCTTGGTAATTCAGATGGGCGCGTGATTATGTCAATGCTTGCCGTTCCAAAACTTGAGGAGATATCGATGACCGCGAATACAGTCGATATGTATGGTGGTAACAGTCCGTATCCGCTTGCTCATTTTACACAATCATGGGATATGAATGTCGGTGTTTCGTTTATGCCGGTTGTAAGGAAGAACAGTAAAACGTTGTGTGAGTTGAGGGTTGAGTAATATGAAGGATCGTAATCTTCTGAAACAAAAACTTGCATTGATTGCATCGAATGCGGTTTTATCGGATTCTGTTATCAATGCGCTTGATAGTGCGGTTGCGCTGCTTGATGAGGACGCCAAGGAGATTGACAAGCTTCGCCGGCACAATGCATCGCTTGTGGCCAACGGTATTCAGGCGAGTCTCGGCAAGAACGAGATCGTGACAAACACGCTGAAGAATGCGCGGCTGAAGGTTGAGTATCTACCGAACAAATCCTTATATGGTCGAGAATCAATTCAGTATCTGTATTATTGCAAAGGCGTTCGCGATGCCTGCTGGGCGATTGATGATATGATCAGTGAACAGGAGAAAAAAGATGAATAAATTTAATGTCCGTGTCGAATACGAGTTGGCTCCAATTCGTCATATTGCTGTGCAGTGCCCGTACTGCCATAGTTGGTATCGTGGTTACGATATAACGGATGACCGACTGGCATATGGTTATCAGGTTTCGCTTGCAAAATTCTTGTGTCCGAAATGTGACAAGGCGTTCGGTTATGGAACCGAGTTGGTGATGGATAAGGCAGTTGAAATGGAATATCCTGAGATCTATGAAGACGTTCTTGAAAAGCATGTGCAGGTGCAGTGGGCGAAGAAAGGATAATATAACATTGGGTAATGTAAAAGACATTACTGGGCAAACAATTAACAATTGGTATGTAATTAAAGAAGTTGGCAGAAGCAAATCGGGATCTGCCACTTTTTTGTGTCGTTGTTTGCTTTGTGGAAAAGAAAAGATTGTTGAAGGAAGAAGTGTCAGAACCGGAACCAGTAAATGTTGTGGGTGTGTAAGACCAGATCATGTCCGTAATGCAAGACACGATGATAGATTATATGGTGTTTGGCATGGAATTAAAGACAGATGCAATAATGTAAACTCTCCGCAATACAAATGGTATGGTGCAAGGGGAATAAAAGTATGTAAAGAATGGGACAATTATTTACTGTTCAAAGAATGGGCATATTCACATGGATATGATGATTCCGCTCCAAAGTATCAGTGTACTATTGATCGCATCGATACAAATGGTAATTATTCTCCCGAAAATTGTGCATGGCATACACAAAAGCAGCAATGTAACAATATGAGGTCTAATCACCTATTAACCTATAATGGTGAAACACATACTATCCAGGAATGGTCTGAAATTACTGGCATCCGTAAAGATACAATCAGAAGACGGATAGTTATATATGGCTGGTCAGTCGAACGTGCATTATCAGAACAAACGCATAAACACAGGAGGAAATACTGTGGGTAATTTTGTATGTTACCATCTTCATTCTGATTCTTCGCTTCTTGATAGCTGTTCAAAATATTCTGAATATGTAGATCTTGCTGTTGCACAGGGCATGAAAGCCATTGGGTCAACAGAGCACGGCCTTCCGCGTTCCTGGGTTGAGAAGAAAGATTATTGCGACAGCAAAGGTATAAAATTTATCTTTGGTGTAGAAGCATATGTCACATATTCTCTCGATCCAAAGGTCAGAGATAATATGCATGTGTGTCTCCTCGCCCGTAATAAAGAAGGGTTTCATGAGATTAATCGCCTGATGAATCTCGCGACTCAGCCTGAACAATTCTATTATTCGCCGAGAATAAGTATAGACCAGCTCCTGAATATTTCCAGTAATGTTATTAAGACGAGTGCATGTCTTGCCTCGCCTCTCAACCGTATCGAACATACAGATCCGAGATATATGGAGATTGTTCGTGCGTTTGATTATCTTGAGATCCAGCACCATAATGTGCAGGATCAGAAAGATTATAACCGCTGGTTATTAAAGCTGTCTCAGCAGACAGGTATACCGCTGATTGCCGGTACAGATACTCATTCATCTTCTATAATAAAAGCCCAGGCAAGAGATGTATTACTAGAGTATAAGGAACAAAAATACAACGAAGATGGCTGGGATATGACATGGAAGAATTATGATGAACTGATCGATGCATATGAAAAACAGGATGCATTGCCTCGCGGTGTTTACATGGATGCTATTGAAAACACAAATGTAATGGCCGATCTTGTTGAAGACTGGTCACTGGATAAGCGTCCAAAGTATCCTGTGCTGTACGGATCTCCTGAAGCTGACGAAGAAAAACTTCATGAAGTTACATGGAAGATGCTCGATGAGAAAATTGAATCCGGCGTGATTCCAAAGGAGCAGGAAGAAGAATTTCGCCGTGATATCACAGAAGAGTTTGATGCGTTCCATCAGACAAATATGGGTGGGTTCATGCTTTCCATGCACGAGATCATTAACTGGTGCCGTGATACCGGTAAGCCAATTGGTCCAAGCCGTGGATCTGTCAGCGGTTCCCGTGTCGCGTATGTTACTGGTATTACAGACTTGAATCCTGTTCAGTGGCATACGAACTTCAGCCGGTTCTGTAACAGTGAACGCGTCAGTCTGGCAGACGTTGACGAGGACTGTATTGAAAGCGATCGTCCTGCAATCTTCGAATATATCATCTCAAAGTTTGGTGCCGATAAATGTGCCAGGGTCGCTGCATATGGTACGATTGCCGACCTCTCGTTTATTGATGACTGTGGTGGCGGTCTTGGGATTATGTGGGAACGAGAACACTTTCCTGAGAAGTTTAAAGAGAATGGTCGAATGGATAAAGTAAAATATAAGTTCGACCATAAGAATCCATATAATCCTCTGAAACTGCAGGCAATCAAAAAAGAATATAAAACAGACCAGGATACTACCCGTAAAAAATACCCGGATCTTTTTTATTATGAGAATGCAATGGTTGGTACTCGTGTTTCACAGTCAGTTCACCCAGCTGGCATGGTCATCTGTTGCGAACCGCTCGAAGAAAACTGGGGAGTGTTTAACAAGGATGGCGAACGTTGCTTGCTCATTGATATGAATGAAGCCAGCACAGTCAATCTTGTGAAATACGATCTGTTAATCTTGAAGACGGTTCAGGTTATCAGCGACACATATAAACTGCTTGGTCTTCCCTACCCTCGTATGAATGAAATAGACTTCTGTGACAAGGATGTATGGGACGATATCTGTAATGACACAAGCGGCGTATTCCAGTTTGAATCTGACTTTGCTTCTGACTCTATTAAAAAGTTTAAACCTCGCAGTATCGAAGAGATTACTGTTGTGAACGCTGCTCTCCGCCCTGGCAGTGCGTCTTATCGTGATCAGTTATTTGCGAGGAAACGGCACAAGAATCCAACAAAACAGATTGATGAAATCTTCTGGGACTCCTATGGATTCTGTTGCTATCAGGAACAGGTCATCGAATTTCTACAAAAGGTTTGCGGCCTGTCTGCTTCATACGCCGACACCATCCGTCGTGCGATATCTAAGAAGAAGCGCGACAAGATTGACAAAGCAATGCCTGAGATTCTTGACGGTTACTGTAAAAATTCTGATAAGCCGCGAGAAGAAGCAGAGGAAGAAGCAAAAGAATTCCTGAAAGTCATCGAGGATTCCAGTGAGTACAGCTTCAATTATAACCACGCAGTAGGATACAGCCTGTTGTCATATATGTGTGGTTATCTACGCCATCATCATCCTGAGCAGTTCATCGCTGCTTACCTGAAGAACGCCGCCAATGATGACGATATTAACACAGGACGTACAATGGCAAAAGTCCGTGGTATCCGGATGACCAAACCGAAGTTCCGCCAAGATAACCGCACGTTCTGTATTGATCCGGTTGAGCACACGATCAGTGATGCGCTCTCGTCCATCAAGGGCGTCGGCCTCAAGGATGCCGAAGCGCTCTGGAATATGAAGAATCGTGAGTATGGTACGTTCGTTGAACTCCTCCGCGACATGACGCTGTATCCAGGCGCATTGAATACCGCTGTCATTGAAAAGCTGATCAAGCTGGATTACTTCCGGGAGTTCGGCACAATCAAACGGTTGTTGTGGTTGTACGATGAGTTTTATAACGGCGCCCATTGTTTTAAAACAACGCTTGTGCTGGCATCCCAGCAGAAGCGAATGAATGAACTGATCGCCATCGAGACTGGAGACAGTTCCGTGGTCAATGGTTTTTTGTCCGGTATGTTCGACACTAAATCGGACAACCAGCATGCCATGGTTGACAAGGACGATCCGCTGGAAGTGGTTCGCTATGAGTGTGAGCTGCTTGGCGCACCAATGACGATACTTCCGGAGGCGTACAAAGGATGCTATGCTGTCCTCGAAGTGGACGAAAAGTATTCTCCGAAAATTCGTATGCAGTCACTGACTACCGGCAATGTCGGCATGATGAAGGTGCTAAAAAAAACATTCGCCGCGAATCCGCTGAAAGCCGGCAATATTATTCGCCTTGACAGGTGGCAGCAGAAGGAAGCGTATGGTAAACCTGGCGTCATGGAAAACTGGATGGACCAATATACGATTGTGTGATGAAAAATTAGAAAGAATTAATTATGAATACAGTAAAAAGAATCGCTGGGCAAGATGTCCAGCAACGGATTATTTCTGTAGCGAATGCGATGCAAGGTATTATGAAAATCGTAATTGAAATCGAATACAAGCCATGCGATGAAAACGAAACCTTTGAGCGCATAAAAGAAATTGTGACAGGAAATATCGAAAATTGTTTGGGGAAGGTTCTTTCCGTTAAAGAAGTTAAAGAATGACATAACAATTTATGAGGTGCAGAATGAAAGTATTTGCTGTATTGCACACAGAAATTGGAAATTATATCGGGCATGGATTGACGGATGACACCGTTGTTACAGTATCCATTCATGCGACAAAAGAATCGGCTGAAGAAGAAGCAAAGCGTTTAGAAGAAGAGAACGGTGGGGAGTATTGGGTCGATTCCGAGGAAGTTAAAGAATGATATATGCAAAATGCGGTGGCGGAATAGGTAGACGCGGGGAAATGTTAGGAAAGCCGAGTAGTTAAAGACTGATAGTAGTAATCGGCACAGCGGTTCAAATCCCACTAACCCGGGCAGGTACCGGCCTATGTGAGGTGCAAATCCTTACCTGCATTATATAAAATAAGGAGCATATAAAACCGTATAACAGTGAGGTAAAAAATATGTATCACTATAGATATGACTGTATGTCAGCATATTATGATTATCATATTGAAAAACATCCGCAACAAGATTTGATTAACAGAAATATAACGTGGGTAAAATGTGAGCCATTTTCAATTTCTGATTGTTGGATTTTCAGATTGAATTATAAGCCTGAAAATCTACCATCATACATAACATATATTGGTGAAACATTTATCTTTTCAGATGAAACACAGGAGAAATAATATGACATACGATGAAATCCATAATTTTTATTCTCAGATAAAAGAAAAGTTTGGTGACAATGGTATATGGTTCGTCTTGTTCGTAATTATGCTATACGACAACAATAACCATAAGTTTCCTGATTATCTGAAAGAACATCCTCAGACAAAAGAGATTGTTGAGTTTCTTGAGCAGGATGAATTTTTTCTACAAACGTTTATAAACGCAGCAAAAGAAAAGGATATAATATATGATCGCTTTTAAAGTTCCGCCGTGCTGCAAAGAGTGCAGCAGTTTAATCGAATATCCAGGTCCGCTTGGGAAAAAGTTTTATTGCCATATGAAAGCAATTGATCCGACTGCTCAACAGCAGGACATCAGTACTATTTTCGTTGATCCGGAAGCAAGACCGGAATGGTGTCCGATGGTTGATTGCTTAAAGGTTTATTCTACACTTGAGCCGAAAGCAAAAGAAGGCGCCGACATGTTTTTGCGAGGGCTGGCAATTTTGTTTAATTCTGAAGATATGTTGGAGGAAATAGAAGAGGAGGATACACTCAGTGAGTGACCTGACTGAATATTACAAAGTGCTGAAAGAACTCCAGGATCTTAAAACAATTGTTACTTCGTTTCTTCCTGAACATTATATTGATTCTGCAGAAAAAGAAATAGATGATACCGCCAAGCTATTAATCAATCAAAAGAATGAGATCTTAATGCTCGAAGGTGCGCAGCATGTTATGTGTGAAATAATGGAAGAACAGCAAACCAAATGGATTAGTGTTTATGACCGCCTGCCGGAAGAAGGTAAAGTTGTTCTGGCGTTCGGAACAAGGAGCAGTACTACCGGAATGTTCCAGGGGACACAGAAAGATCATCCGGAACGGTGGCATTGGAAAGGTAACTGCATTAAACATGTAAGCCACTGGATGCCGTTGCCTGAACCGCCGAAGGAGAAATAAGATGAGCAACGTCGAACACCTGATTGAAAACGCCATAACATGTCTTGAAGAAAATAAAGACTTCGATTACTTTACAACCATGTGGCAGAACAAGGAAATGCTAAAATATGTTAACGCATCGCCTGAAGAAATCTGGGAGATGGCGATATATGTAGTTACTACGTATAAAGACGGTATCATTTGGGATACAGAAGATAAAATTGAAAAGAAGTACGGGTATCCAATACCGGAGGAGTAAATCATGAGCAAAACAATGAAAACCTATTGTGTCACAATGGATGGTTAAATTGCATCGCACAAGGTAATTTAACGGAGGAGAAAACAATGATGCCTGATATAAATAAAGTTATCAACCACCTGAAGGATTGCTATGATGCTTCGAGACGAGAAAATATGTGGTGTTTTGTCCGCAAAGATATTGTCATAGATATATTGGAACTGCTGAAAGCGCAGGTAGATGTTGAGCCGGACTATAAAAAATACATTTCGGTCGAATGGTTGAAAAACTATTATTCAAGCATAGGAATGGATGCAGCACATAGAGATGTGATGCATATTATTTCAATGTGGATTGATGCGCATGAAATGTGTTGCTGTGAAAAGAAAGATGAGGCTATTGAATGAGTAAATTGATTGTTATCACAACCATGCACGATCTCCCGGAGGGATGCTATGATAACTGTCCGCTCTGCCATGACGGATACTGCCTCGGCCTTTCTGTCAGTGACAGTGGCTGGCCTTATCAGACGGCACAGGAAGTCAGGCCGTACAATTGTCCGCTTGAAATAAAAGAAACTGATTGAAGTTTACTTCAACAACTTCAATGAACCATTTTGCTAATGTCGGCAAAATGGTTTTTATTTTGCCACGAGCAAAGAAAGGGAAAAGAATATGTCTTATAACGCATACGTTGTTAAAGTTACTCAGCTTCGTAAGCATTCGAATGCTGATCGCCTTCAGGTTGCAACATTCTTTGGTAATGATACGATCGTTGATTTGAATGTACACGAAGGAGATATTGGTGTTTACTTCCCGGTTGACGGTCAGCTGTCTGAGCGTTTTTGTCAGGTCAATGATCTGGTTCGCCGCAAGGATGAAAACGGTAATCAGTGCGGCGGATACATGGACCCTGAAAAACGTAATATTAAGGCAATCAAACTTCGCGGGGAAAAATCGGATGGCCTGTATCTTCCTATTACTTGCCTAACTGATTTCTGTACGATTTCTGACCTGAAGGTCGGCGATACAATCAGTGTTGTGAACGGCGAAGAGATTTGTAAAAAATATATTCCACGCAGTAATCCGAACTATGGCGTTGGTGGTCCGCGCAATCCCAAACGTGCAAAGAAAAATATTGCGCCGACGTTCTTCGAGCATGTCGAGACAGAACAGCTTGCATATAATATCGGCAAATTCCGTAATGGTGATATTGTCCAGCTGACGCTCAAAATGCACGGTACATCCGGACGCACAGGATACTTGCCGCTTGTTACCGAGGATAAACAGAACTGGTTGCAAAAACTATTCCGCCGTCCTCCGCATGAACATCTTAAATATGGCTATATCACAGGTACTCGCCGTGTTGTTCTCGCAAATGGACAGGCCGGTGGTTTTTATGAGTCAGACGATTTCCGTCATGCCATGGCCAAGAAGTTTGAAGGCAAGCTTCATAAAGGCGAAACGGTTTATTATGAGATTGTCGGTTTCCAGGGACCGAATGGTGCGCCGATTATGGGTCAGGTTGCAAACTCAAAAATCAAAGACAAAGAGTTTAGCAAGATGTATGGCGATGTAACCACATTCTCGTACGGTTGTGAACAATCCGGCGGTTACGACTGGGAAGATTGTTGCGACTGTTCCGACGGCGCTATTGTGAAGATTGCTCCTTGTTGTGAAGTATATGTTTACCGCATGACTATGGTCAATGATGACGGCGATGTGATTGAATACTCGCCGGCACAGATCAAATACCGCTGCGAACAGATGGGCGTAAATACTGTTCTCGAATTTGAGACGTTTGTAATCCCTTTCAACGTAGACCCTGGCGAATATGTTGTCCGCGAGGTTGAGAAGTTTTTTGACGGACCTGATCCGATTGGCAAGACGCACGTCCGAGAAGGTGTTGTAGCGAGGATTTTGAACCGTAATAGTTTTGCGGTGTATAAACATAAAAACTTTAGTTTTAAGGTGCTTGAAGGAATTGCAAAAGATGAAGCAACTGCGCCGGATATCGAGGAAGCGCAGGAAGAATTAACCGAATAATTCTGAAGAGAATCCACCCTTTCTCTTCATAATTTTAATTATCTATTCAAAAACAAGGAGTGATATTTTTTATGGCAACCGCACAGTTTGCCCATATCGGCATGAACCATCTCGTACAGACAACCCGTGTTTTGTGCGTGATGATCCCGACAACAAAGACGGCAAAGCGTTACATCGACCGCGCCAAGGAACGCGGACAGTTTATTGACGCCACGCTCGGACGCCATTACCGTTCCGTCCTGCTGCTTGATGATGGCACTATTGTCGCGTCCTGCATCAAGCCGCTGACGCTGATGAAACGCTTTGCGCTGAACCCGGAGCAGTTCCCGTCCAACGCCACCGAAGATGACGCGATGGATCTGCTGGAGCTTGACGAAGACGAAACCGAACCGGAGGAACAATGATGGACGTTGAATGCATACTGCATGGAAATGGATTCAAAATCCCGGATAACACAGAAGGCAACAGGGTTCTGGTTATCAAAAATGATACTGGTTATCACAATGTGAACATCAGCATCAAGGAATTTTTTGACAATACATGGCGTGTGCTTGGGCATGTTTCTGTTGACGGATGCACCCTGATTAAAGCAATCAACAACGCCATGAACGACTGAGTGAGGTAAAGTGAAGTGAAGATTATTGATCAAAGTGTTAAAGTTATTTATCCGAGCACCTTAGAACAGGCAAAAAACGAGCTGTTCCAGATTGAATACGCAGGACGTAATTGTTGGGACAGCTTCAGTAAAATGACAGACGATTCATACAAACAGTTTATTGAGAATCTGCGCAAACGTGGTCATGAATCACCTCTTGAGTTTGGACATATCACGTTGGAGATTGTAACGTCCAGGGATGTGATGGCTGAGATCACCCGGCATCGCCTTGCGAGTTTCGCGATCAGGTCACAACGGTATGTTGATGAGTCAAAGACCGGAGATATTGAATTTATCAAGCCACTGTTCTATAAAGATGAGCCTGATAATCCGGATCGGCCATATGAAGATCCGATTTTTTATTCGTCGATGATCTGGCAGGATCAGATGGAAAATATTGAAAGCTCTTATAAAAGTATGCGAGCGATCGGCCTTCGCAACGAGGATGCGCGTAAGGTTCTGCCGAACTCGACAATGACCAGAATCGTGATGAAGGTAAACCTCCGCGAGCTTTTGCATATTTATGAATTGAGGAGTGCAAAAGCTGCATATCCGGAAATGAGAGAGTGCATGCGTTTGCTGAAGATCGAGGTTGACAAAGTGTTGCCAGGATTCCTTCCGGAAGAAGAGGAAAAGAAATGATTACAATTTATACAACAAGTACATGTCCGAAATGCAAGATTCTGAAAAAGAAACTTGATGACAAGGGAATCGCCTACGAAGAGTTTAACGACGAGGACGAAATGCAGCGCATGGGTATATTGTCCGTGCCGATCATGTCCGTTGATGGCAGACTGATGGAATTCCCTGAAGCAATCAAATATGTAAATGAAAGGTAATGGCGTATGGATATTCAGTTGAAATTATCCAAAGACTTCGAGCGTTTTCTAGAAGAACTGAAACAAAAATACGGTGAAGACTTCGAGTATATTAATGGTCTTCATCCCAGCCAGCTGGACTTCTCCGAGTTTATCAATAACTTCGTGGGTCATGATACGCTGGCTGATGCAAGTATTGACCCGAATGCAAACGCAAACACCCGCGACATCCGAAGCTTCATGACCGAGAAGGGTAAGTCCGAGGACAAGCTGTTCGGGCTGAACAAGATCTTCATGGAGATCAAGAAGATGTGGGGATTGCGAACGGCAAAGCAATGGCTGGAGCAGGAGTTCAGCCGTGGGTTCTATCTCAACGACAGCACGACGGCGAGTTACTTCCCGTACTGCTGGGCTAACGACTTCACAAGGCTCGCAACCGAGGGCCTTTTCTTTTTGCAAAACTATAACAATGAGGCTCCGAAACATCTGACCACATACTTCGATGATGTGATCGAATTTGTTTCGTTCCTGTCCAACCGGCAGTCCGGCGCGGTTGGTATGCCGAACGTTCTGATCTGGGCATGGTATTTCTGGAAGAAGGATGTCGAAGGCGGATACTATATGAAAGATCCTGATTATTATCTCCGCCAGCAGTTCCAGAAGTTTATCTTCAGGCTCAATCAGCCGTTCCTGCGGATCGACCAGTCCGCGTTTACCAATGTGTCGATCTTTGACCGCCCGTATATTGAGGCAATTTTCGGCGGCGTTGAGTTCCCGGACGGTACGCTGGCAATTGAACATGTTGAAGACCTGATTGAAGCACAGAAGGTTTTCATGGAAGTGGTCAGCGAGACACGCGAGATCAACATGTTTACGTATCCTGTATTAACTTATTCCCTGCTTTATAAGGACGGCAAATTCCAGGACGAGCCATTCGCCCGTTGGTGTTCCGCACACAATATGAAGTGGAGCGACTCCAACTTCTTTGTCAGCGATAATGTCGGCGTCCTTTCTAACTGCTGCCGGCTGCTGTCTGATACTTCCAAGTTGGATGCATTCATTAACTCCATCGGCGGCACGGCATTGTCTGTTGGATCCTGCAGGGTCAGCACGATAAACCTTGTGCGTATTGCCTATGAGTCCAAAGACGAAGAAGGACTTTTCGACAAAAGGAAATACCTGAAAATCCTGCGTCAACGTGTGCTTCTTGATTGCAAGGCGCTTGCATCCATGCGCCATGTTCTGCAGCGTAATATTGAAAAGGGGTTGCTCCCGAACTATCAGGACGGCGCGGTCGAATTGGACAAACAGTTCTGTACTATCGGCGGTATCGGTATGTACGAAGTCATGGACCTGTTTGGGTTTATAAGAACTGATGAGCTTGGCTGCAAATTCTATTCAGAGGAAGCTGTTGAATTCGCTACACAGATTCTGGATACTATGAACGACGTTAAGGATCATTTTGAATGTGACTTCACTTTCAATATCGAAATGATTCCAGCCGAGAACTGCGCCGGTGTTATCTGTCAGGCCGACAATCTTCTGTTTGAACAGCACAAGTACTGGATTTATTCAAACCAGTGGATTCCGCTCATGGAAAAATGTACGATCCAGGAGAAGTGCCGCCTGGGATCTTTGTTCGATAAGAAGTGTGGCGGTGGCTGTATTGCCCATATCAATATTGAGAATCGCTTTGCGAACGAAGAAACCGCATGGGAGATGCTGAACTATGTTGCATCCCAGGGTGTGATCTATTTCGCATTCACAACAAAGATCAGCGTGTGCGAGGATAAACATGCGTTTATCAGTGAGCCGAAATGCCCGGTCTGCGGCAAGCCGATCGCTGACACTTACGCCCGTGTTGTTGGGTTTTATACGCCGACCAGCAGTTACCAGAAAATTCGAAAGAAGGAATTTGACAAGCGCCGGTGGATGAACGTGCTGTCGAATGATGGGATTATGCAGTAATGTTAATCAAAGGAATAACGGACGAGGACTTTATTAATTATAAGGTCCCGTCCATGTATATCGCTACAGCGACATGCTCGTTTAAATGTGATAAGGAATACGGTCATCAGATTTGCCAGAACAGCGAGCTTGTAAAACAGCCTTCGCACAAGGTAGATAATGAAGCGATTGTGAGCAGGTATATATCCAATCCGATTACAAAAGCGATTGTGTTCGGTGGCCTTGAACCATTCGATTCATGCGTTGATTTGATTTTTCTGATCAATGATTTGCGCTGGGCAACGGATGACGATATCGTGATCTATACCGGATATACAAAAGAAGAGCTGCAAAGTAAAGTAATTCCATATCCCGGAGAAACTTTGGATATTTTCTCCGGGATCTCAGCATTCAAAAATATTATCATTAAGTTTGGCCGTTATATTCCTGGACAAACTCCGCATTTTGATCCGGTGCTTGGAGTAAACCTTGCAAGCGATAATCAATATGCTGAAAGGATAAGCTAATGGTTAAAAAAGTTCCAAAGGAAATGTCATTGCTGAACGAATGGACAAAACGCCTTGGCCTTCAGGACTGGGCAATCATTCTCCAGACAGAGTGCCATCCTTCGGATATGGCGATCCCAGATACCGTAGGATGCACCTCATGGCAGGAGTCCACAAAGTCAGCAATGATCCAGATTGTTGACCCGAAAAAGATCGAAGAGCTTTCGCGGCCGTTTGATTTCGAGGAAGTGCTTGTTCACGAGCTGCTTCATCTGAAAACATCCCTTATGTCCTCGAAGCTGGAAACAGAAACGCTGTCGGACCGTGTCCTCCATCAGCTGATTGACGATCTCGCACGGGCAATGGTTGATATTAAAAAAACAGAAAGGTCAAAACATGATTAAGTACTTTATCTACGGCGAAGGGAATATGAAACCCATCCGTAAAACAAAACATGAAAATGATGCGTTTATCTTTGCGTCTGATTTCAAAAACCTCCAGCAGTATGGCTGTATGACGATTATCCGCGAAGATGAATATGGCACAAAACAAATCTGGAATAACGATATGAAAGCATGGGAAACAACGGAGGACAACAATGGCTGAGTTTCAAAAAGTCTCTTTTGAAGAATTCAAAAACGCATGCAATAAACTTGAATCGAGCGGCGAAATGTGCTTTTCCGGCAACGACGAGATTCACAGATATTATGACGCAATCCAGCTGCCACGCCGTGCTACGCCTGGTTCTGCCGGGTATGATTTCTTCCTGCCTTTTCCTGTCGCGTTCACGTCCATCATCCCTGTGATGATCCCGACGGGGATTCGCGTCAGGCTGGACCCGGGAACGTTCCTGATGTGCGTACCGAGGTCAGGCCTCGGTTTTAAATATGGAATGAAACTGAGAAACAGTGTCGGTATCATTGATGAAGACTATTACTATTCCGATAATGAAGGTCATATCGCCGCAAAGATTACAACAGACGAAATGTTCAGGCTTGGTACCGGCGACAGGTTTATGCAGGGAATCATCGTGAAGTATGGCACAGTTGAAAACGACGAACCGATCGCAGGCAAACGAACCGGCGGATTTGGTTCGACAGGAGGAAGCAAATGAACGCGACATGCTTAAATGGTAAAGATATTGCGTCAACATTGATCGCTGGCGTAGAGCCGGATGCGCCGATTATTACAAATAAAAATGGTGGAAAGCAGTCCGATACACCATACGGGTTTCACCTGCTTCCGATCAGCGCACTGTTTGATGCTGCCAAGGTTGCAAAATATGGCGCTGATAAGTACGGCGAAACATTCAGCGAAAGGAACTATACAAAAATCGACACAATTGAACATCTGAACCATGCGATCCAGCATATCTATGCGTTCCTTGCTGGCGACAAACAGGATGATCATCTCGGTCATGCAATTGTCCGCCTGATGTTTGCATATGATGTCGAGGATCGAAAGACAAGAGTAAGTGCAGGTGAATAATTTATGGAAATCATTTCAAGCGGAAAGAATAAAATAAAAGACGGATCTGTTATTTTTACATGTCCGAACTGTGGGTGTAAGTTCAGGGCTGCGCCGGACGAGTATTATCAGGATTCTTCCTGGGGCAACGGGTGCATCAGCACGACATATACATTTACAAACACGTACAGTGTGCGTTACCACGCAAACTGCCCGGATTGTCACAAGATGTGTCTTGAGAAAGAAGAACGAGAAAATAAATACTGGTATTCGGTAACATGCGGCGACAATACGATCTCTTCGGATCATATCACGGTAACATGTAATCAGCAGGGTTGTGATTCCTGTGACTGAAATCATCGCCTGTGATTTTTCCATGCGCCGTCCAGGGTTTGCCGTTCTTCGATACAGCCCGGACGACCGCACAGTTTCCGTGTAGGAATTGAGCAATATCAATAACAAGACTTATGCCGGAAAGAAAAAATGTCATGGAGAAGTATTGTCTGAGATCGCAGCCGAACTACGCAGACTGCTGACAGCGCATCCGGATGCAGAGCTGGTCCGTGAAGAAGCTCTCCGTAAGAGCGGAACGTCTGCCAGCGGGAAAGTGTTATCAATCCTGAATCGTGTTGTCGGTGTTTCTGATTTGTATGCATGGGCATTCGGGCAGCGCCAGTTTCAGGAAATAGAAGCTGTTACTGTTAAGAAGAAAATTACAAATGATGCTTCTGCAGAAAAGAATGAAGTTGCCGAAGCGTTGGAACAGTTCGTCGGAAAACAGGAATATGCATGCGATGATGAATCTGACGCCGTTGCTGTAGGCATTGCATGGCTGATAAAACAGGGGCTGATCGACGATCCGTACAAAAAGGGTGACGACTGATGAGCTGGCCTGAAATTGTATTTGTTGTTTTGCTGTTTATCGTTTACTGCTGGGCGGTCCTGAAAAGACCGCCATGCGCGTAAGATACCATGCATCACTCCATTGATTATCAATAGTTTTATTACCCTGCCATATTATGGGCGTATATTTCATCGTCCAAATTGGCAGGGTATTTTTTTTATTTATTTTAAATGAATTGGTAGACAAATAGCACAAAAATGTTCCCATATGTAATGGCGGGGAAAATATAATTTAGAAGGTGATAAATTGAAAAGAACACCGTATGAAGAACAGGAAACCATTATTAACATACCGGCGGCACAGGTAAGTAAAACCGCAGAAGTGTATACAAGCATCCCTTCTATGTTGAAAAAGCTACGAAATCAGGCTAAGTCCAGACCAGATTGTGTCAGAATTAAACGCGATCTTGGGGATGCACTTTTTGCAGAAGTGGATCGTTCCTGTGTCAGGATTACACCGAAACGTATTGTATCTGATGAGCAACGTGCAACTGCTGCAAAGCGTCTTGCCGAAGGGCGGGTGAAAAAGAATGGATCATCTTGATGTAGCAATGAAATTTGCAAGCGCGTCCGCAACCTGTAAGAACGGCAAATGTCCGTATACTGCGGATTGTCGCGGCACGACAGATACATGCAAAATGAAGGAAGTAGCCATGATGATTCGTGCGCTTGATGCTGAAATTCAAACACTTCGCGCCAGGTGTGAGAAGCTTGGAAATGATCTTGCAGAATCAAAAAAGTATGCCTCCAGCCTTGAAACGATCAATGAACGATATTATCGTCTGGCCGTTTCTTTTCAAAATGGATATAGGCCAAAGACAAAAATTAAGCGGAAGCGTGTAAATAAACCGTCGAAGAAAAAGATCGAAAACCCGGTGCTGATGGATGGTGACAAAAGATATGCTAAAGAAGAGCCAAAGAAAAAGAAACCAGATCTTCCGGTGGTGATCATATGATGCGGTATTTTCGTGTAACTTGCAAACATGGTCACTTTGGGCATGGCAGATACCAGCCCATTTCTTTTTCTTTTATCGCAAAGGATGCTGTAACTGCAATGGATATGGCGAAAGCAATGCCTGGTGTAAAACATACTGCCATGATCCTGGCATGCAAAGAAATATCATACGCTGAATTCTTAAATGACAGAAAAGTATCTGCTTATCGCAGGATGGAGGGTTTATCGTGAAAAGAGATATCAGAATGACTGATAGAGAGACGATCATTAAAGGGCTTGAGTGGTGGGTGAAACACCAAGAAGGCGAGGTTCTTCCTCTTGCGTACTCTGCGGTGGTTGAGACACTGAAAGTGCTGAAAGAGCAGGATGAATTACTCCACAAAAAACAGAACGACATTGACAGATTATGTAATGAAATCAGTGAATGGAAACACAAGTTTCATGACACGCCGAAAGAGCAGGAAGCGATAAAGCCAAAAATTGATGCGTTCGGGCATCCGTATTGTCCGAAATGCAAGGTGCTTGTGTATCAGACGTGGAGCTTTTGCCCACATTGCGGACAGGCGGTGAAGTGGGAATGAAATGCTTTCCTTTGGATTGCACTACAGAATGTCCGCATTACAAAACGTGGGATATGTCAGTAGATGATTGGACATCTGTTTGCGACATTCTGAAAGTTCAAGTCGATGATTGTGACGGATATTATATCCGTTATAGATGCCCATTGGATTCTGACAAACGTTATACAAACGCATTGCAGGAAAGCCGGTGAAGTGAAAATGAAAAAAGATTTCATTGTTAGACGATCAATCACAATGGTTGAAGGCAAACCGCACGTTGAAACCTATTCGGAGCAGGAACTGATTCGGTGCAAGGATTGCAAGTATTTAATTGACCATTATGGGTTTATGAACGATGGATACTGTGCGAATATGAGAGATGAATACTGCGTAAAATTCAAGCCGGATAAGGATTGGTTCTGCGCTGACGGGGAAAGGAGAACGGACGATGCCTGACAGAAAAACGGTTATGAGCTGGCTGGAGGGGCTGACACAGGATGATTGGCAATTATTCCATTCCGATTCTGAGGTTCAGCAAATTGCGATGGCTGCGCTTGAACTGCTGAACAAGCAGGATACCGAATATGAAAAAGGTTTTAATGACGCTATGCAGGGCAAACGAGAATTGATGTATGAAGGTATAGATGGAAAATGGTATAAGAAGGATTGGTGAAGCGAATGACAATCCAGCGAATGATCGAACTACTGGAAATCGAACATGAATGTATGCTTCGTGGAGCGCACGACGATTGTGATCGGAACTGTGCCGATTGCGAACTTGTGCAGGATGATGTGGAGCTGCATGAAATGTATACGAACGTGATCTACATGCTGAAAGAGCAGGAAGTACGAGAGCTTACCATGGACGAATGGCGTGAATGGAAAGCAGATTCAAGGCGAAATCCTATTTGTATGCTGTGGGAAAACGATACTTCGCCAATGTGGATTCTTAATCCGAACGATGTTCATGAACCCGCATTGCTGATGGGTAAATTAAAACTGTTTACAGGGAAACCAACTTTTGAACAGTGCAAGGAAGTGAAGTGGGAATGAACGACAGAGAGAAAATAATCCGGGCCATTGAAAAAGCAAAAAAGCAATCGGAAGAATATGCACAGGATCGAATTATTGTTCCATTTAAAGAAGCCGACATGATCCTTTCCCTGCTGAAAGAGCAAGAAGAGCAAATAAAAAACCGTGATGAGTCGCTCGAAAAAGCACGGGAAGAAATCGAATGGCTTCGTAGAATGCTAAAAGATCAGGAACCAGATGCAAGCAAATTTCAGTATAAGTATGATCATACAGATTGTCTTTGGTATCGTGACAGTCGAAGCAAGTGCCCGGTAACGTGTTCGCAATACAGGGATGGTTGGAACGATGCGATGATTTTTGTCTTCAAAAACGGGGCAGGATATAGCCCGTATAAAAGGCGGTGAATTGAATGGCTGATATAGAAAAAGTTATCAAAGGGCTGGAACATTGTATAAGTGAGGGAGATTGTAGAGGATGCCCATATTTCAAGGAGATTCTTGATAGCAAAATAATATGCCCTTGCCGAGAAGATGCCCTTGCCCTTCTGAAAGAGCAGGATGCAGTTGTAAAGCAATGGACAAAAGAGATTGCTGACATGCAACTCGCCCACGCTCCGAACGATTATCATGGGTTTATGTCATTGGACGAGTATCTTGAGAATAAATACAAAAAGGGTATTTGGGACGGGTTGCAGATTGCATGGAACATCATTTCGGAAGGACGGTGAAACAGATGGCAGACCGGAAGAAGGCTATCAAAGGATTGGGAGAAATATCAGATTACTTTTTTGATATTTATCGAAATGACACAGACAGTTATAAATGTGAGAAGGCACAAGAGTATTCCGATATCGCTATTGATGCCATATCCCTGCTGAAAGGTCAGGAAGTAGTGCCAGTAAAAGAAGATAAAATCAATAAATGTGAATGTGGCGAAACAGTTAACCGCTACTGGCATCCGAAGTTTTGTGGATTTTGTGGAAGAGAGTTGCTATGGTATTGATTGATGGGGTGAAATGGGAATGAGATTGACTGACGAACAGGTTATGCAAGACAATAAGCGTTTTGCAAATTGCAATGCACTTGCTGAACTCAAGTATTGCGGATGGGACATACCGCATAGGAAATCAATCACAAATGATGAGATTCACTTCTATGCGTGGCTATGTCGTTCTGCTCTTGCCCTGCTGAAAGAGCAGCAGAGTTTGCTTGGCATTCAGCAAGCAGCAGACGGTATCACATTTATTTCAACAGGAACAGCCAAACAAGGTGAAGAACGTGGGATATTGCTTGGGAAGTTGTTGATGAACGAATGGATATACAAAGAATTGCTTTACAAGGGACTTTTAACGGACGATATACGATCAGTACTTGAACAGGCAAAGCACATATGACAGGCGGTGGAACGGAAATGAAAACAAAAGTGTTTCTAGACAAGTATGATGTGCAACGGATTATAGCAAAGCACTATAACGTTGATCCGAAGAACGTTGATGTGCATTTGTTCATTGCAACAGAAGGTTACGGCATGGACGAACATAATGCCGCAGATGTGGAAGTGATCGTCACGACAGGAGCAGAGTTTGTGCCAATACATTAAAGGCCCAAAGACAGGAGTGATAGAAATGCCTGACAAGGAGAAAGTTATACAAGCATTGGATGATTCATTAAAGAATCAGCGTTGTGGATTCATTGATGGCGTTGGTGATGTTTATGCGGTTTCTGAAGAAATAATTAAAAATATTATTGTTTTGCTGAAAGAGCAGGAGCCGAAGCAAGTTTTATCTGTGGCGGATTCGGTCGGAGAAATGGAAGTTGGATACTGTCCAGCTTGTCGGAGAGGCATTACAAATAAAACGAGCGATCCAACAAAGTTTTGCAAATATTGCGGACAGGAGTTGAAGTGGAATGAGATTGATTGATGCTGATGCTATTCGTGTTAAACCAGAATATATGGAAAATGTTTGTGGCCTTGCAATGATAAGAGCTGAAGATTTAGCAAGAATACTCAATGAACAGCCAACGATTCCGTATGACATGAAATGGAATTCAGATTGCAAGGATTGTATACCGGAAGGAATTGAAGCTTGCATTGAGTGTCGCAAAAAGGTAGAAAGATAACTATAATTTATAAAGGCAGGTATATTAAGATGACTGAAGAACGGTGTGTGTGCTGTGGAAAAATAATTCCGGAGGGGCAACAAGTTTGCCCGCAATGCATGAGGAAAGCATCTCTAAAAACCGTAAGAGATTCAAACAGAATCGATAACTTTTGCAGGATGTTGGCATATTACTGGCACCGCGTTCCGGACTGGCGCTTCGGCCAGCTGATCAGTAACGTGCTCGGAGCATATGTAGACACAACAAAGCGGGATATCTTCTTTCCTGAAGATGATGAGCTGCTGGATTTCTTCCGGCAGTATTTTAGTATGGAAGGAAGTTCGCCGTATGTATCGCAGATCAACACGAAGAAAAAATAACTGGCGCAAGGCGAGGCGCAAGGAGTGGATCGTCCATCATGTCTATTGCTGGCCAGAAGGCTGGTATGACAATCTGCATGAATACAGCAAAGGCAAGATTCATTGCTCGTGTCCTTTGTGTGCGGCCAAGACTAATCCGAAGCGCAAGAGGATCGGAAGAGGATTTACCGGAAGGGACAAGCGCAGAGCAGAAGCAATGGATTGCGAGGAAAAAGAATATAGACACGAAAGGTGAATATTATGGTAAAAATTCGTAAAGGTATGTTTGAAACAAATTCGTCTTCTACGCACACAATTATTGTGACCGACCAGAAAACAGAGCCTGGCAATCTTGTCGATTTCGCAATCGGCGAATTCGGCTGGGAGTTTGAACGACTGGATACAATTAATGAGAAAGCTTCTTATCTGTATACCATGGCATGTGGTTGCCTCGGTGAGGATGTTTATCCGCGCCTGTATGACATGCTTATCAAATACGGCATACAGTGCTCCTGTTCAAAACCGGCGAAATTTGTAAAGTCCTCGTGGTCTGACGGCGAATATCTCGACAACGGATACGTTGATCACTGTACCGACGGGGATGCAATGGACTTTGTGAACCGTATGCTGTCGCATGAACATGCTCTGATCAAGTATCTGTTCTCGGATGAGTCGTTTGTGGTTACCGGAAATGACAATTGTGATACACACGAAGATGAATGGATGGACGAACAGACCGACGTTGATTACCCGCATGAGACTTATTATAAGGGGAACTGGAGATGAGTAAGATTCTCGGAACCTATGTCAACGGAAACACGATTGTTGTGATGCACGAGGACGGAACCAAGGAACGCTATATCAGGGACGGCGAAAAAGCCGCCCCTGAATTTCCTGAATCCATGGACCTGAAGATCACGAATCGATGCGATCTTGGTTGTCCTATGTGCGCCGAATGTTCCTCGCCGGACGGCAAGCACGCGGACCTGCATCATCCGATCTTCGATACCATCAAGCCTTATACCGAACTGGCGATCGGCGGCGGCAACCCGCTGGAGCACCCGCAGCTTGAAGGTTTTCTTTGGTATATGCACAGCCGCAACGTGATCTGTAACCTGACTGTCAACGCCGTGCATTTCATGAACAACATCGCGCGTCTCAAGAAACTGTGCGATCGTAAGCTGATTCACGGTCTCGGCATCTCTGTCCAGACTGCGATTCCGGACGGATTGATTCCTGCGCTGAAGGATTTCCCCAACGCAGTGATTCATACCATCGCCGGCGTGACGCCTCCGTTGGTTTTTGACCAACTTGCAGATCATAGCCTTAACTTGCTTATTCTTGGATATAAAACCAAAGGTAAGGGGTATCAATGTTTTATAGCTAATGAGCAAATGATTTTGGATAGGATCTATGGTCTTGAGCAACGTCTGCCGTGGCTGAAAAAACATTTCAAGGCTGTAGCATTTGATAATCTTGCCGTCAGGCAGATGAATCTTCGCAAGAACCTTCCTGGCGAAGATTATGACAAACTGTACATGGGCGACGACGGCGAGTTCACCATGTATATCGATATGGTTGAGAAGAAATACGGCAAGTCATCCTCGCACCATCTGCGACCGATCGACTTTGATATGGCGCCGGCTGTCGGCGATCTGTTTCTGGAATTGAAGGAGAATTGATGAATAATAAAGAACTGCGCAGATGTCCGTTCTGTGCGTTTCCATATCCGAAAGTCGTTGTGCTTCCGCGTAAGGCTCCGGAACGGTTTACAATAAAGTACATGGTTGTATGCGATTACCGTGACGGTGGTTGCGGCGCTGCCAGCGGATGGTGTGCGTCTGCTCAGGAAGCAATCGATTCGTGGAACCAGCGGAAGAAAAAATATGGGCAAAGCAAAACGTAAACCAAGGCCGTCGATGCCGCATTGGTATTGGCTCGGGCAGGACGGTTGTTGGTTCTGCAAGAATCGAAGAAACTGTAACTCTTGCAAGGCAAATAGAAAAGCTGCCAAGGTGGACGATAAGCTTTCGCGAAAACGAGACAAACAGCAGAAGTTACAAGTTGAATAAAAAAAATAAGCCCGGTCGGCACGAAGCTGACCGGGCGTTTTAGTTGGAGGATAAAATGCATAAATCAAAACTTGAACAAATGTATTATGGAATAAAACAACGTTGTTACAACAAAAACAGAAAAGCATATCCTCGATATGGTGGAAGAGGAATAGTTATTTCGCCTGAATGGAAACATTTTAGAGAATTTGAAAAATGGGCGATAGAAAATGGATATCACCCCGGATTAGATATCGACAGAATTGATAATAATGGAAATTATACTCCAGATAATTGTCGTTTTGTTACACACAAAAAGAATTGTAATAACAGATCGAATTGTAAATATATTACATTTAATGGAGAAACTAAAACTGTAGCAGAGTGGGCCGATGAATACAAAATAAGACCAGCTACATTATACAAGAGGTTAAATAAAGGTATGTCATTTATCGACGCAGTATCAACACCTGTTTGTTTTTCCAAAAATAAAAAAATATACAATATACTTGGAGAACAATTAACAATAGATGAAATATGTGAAAAATATAATATTCCTATGTCAATACTTATCGACAAACTTTGTGCGAAACATTTAAATGCAGAACAAGTAGTTATATCTATGTCAGGAGATATTTCATATGCTTGACAATCATTTTGCTAATTTATATACTTCAAATAAGGTAGATGCTGCGAACTTTGACAACTACAATATACCGCAAGGCTCCAGTAAAGGAGCTCTAATTATGGATAACACAATCAGTCTCTACACGTACATTTCGCTTTGGCTGGATCTATTTAAAAAGAACGAAGTCAAATCTGGAACATATGACAGGCTCACAGGGTCAAACGAATCGCTCGCCAGATATCCAATCGGACAGCAACGTGTATGCGATGTAACACCGCTTGATATCCAATTCTATATCAATCAGATCACGAACGAAGGGTATAGTTTCAGTACAATAAAAAAACAATTGGAGTTGCTTCGTGCGTCGCTTCGCAAAGCCGTGTCGCTAAAAATTATCCCAGACAATCCTGCGCAGGAAGTTGATATGCCAAACCAGAAGATAATCAAAAAGCCACGCGAAGTTCTGGCATATAATGAAAAAGAACAGCGCAGGTTACAGGATTATATCGAAACACACTCTGATCAAAACGCTGTACTGTGTGTTGCTTTTATGATTGAGACAGGTTTGCGATCCGGCGAAGCACTTGCCCTTCGATGGAGTGATGTGGATACTGATAAACATCGCTGTCATGTATGTGCAACCGTTGTCAATCCTCACCTGCCATCAAAAGCATATGTTCAGGACACGCCGAAGACTGACGCGAGTATTCGTACTATACCTCTTAATGTAAGAGCAACAGCTATACTCAACATATTGAAAAAGCGAGCGTCCAGCGAATTTGTGTTTGGTATAGACAAACGTCTTGAATATCCTGTTCTGATTCGTACAATTAAGAAGATGTGCAAGGAATCCAACGTTCCCTATCGAGGGGCACACGTTTTCCGGCATACATTCGCAACGAATTGCTATTACAAAGGGATCGACATTAAGATCCTTTCGAAGCTGTTGGGACACAGTGATGTGAAAGTAACATATAATACTTACATCAATCTGTATGGCGACGGCTTCGATGACATGTATGCAGCTTTGTGTTTATAAATGCGATAAAGGTCTTACCAAAAATTCATCAAAAAAAATCAACACTTCCGTCGGCTGGAAGCGTTGATTTATAAGGGATTGAGAGGTGCCATCCGGATTCGAACCGGAGAATAAAGGTTTTGCAGACCATTTACCAATTATTCAGCCTTGCGGTATATTTATTCATTCTTCAAATCCTCACCAAAGTACAACGGTTGACCGATGTATTTTCGTGAAGACTTGAGATGGGTCGTTTAATGCTCCGGCCACAAGTAACCGTGAGAACGGGGGTGGAGCGCAAGACATTGTTCAAGCCAAACAATATGCAGGACAATCCTGCCCCATCAGCCAAAAAAAATAGCGCCCTGGGGATAACCCCAGGGCATTTTTATTTCCTTCGTGCTTTTTGTTCGGATTCGATTTTCCTGCCGTCTGCCGTGTATTCAACATCTTTTGTTGGCAGGTTGTCAACGATTGCCATTAGACGTTTTGCTGTCCCGTTACCACCCATTTTAGTATACGGTTCAAACAAATACATATTCAAGTTCTCATATTCGTCAGTTGAAATCCAGCCGCGCTCAATGTATTTTTCGCACAGGTAAATTATTCTATCATGTCCAAGTCCAAGAATCATTTGTGTGCTCGCGCTCTTCTTATTATTTCTGTTCGATAACCACGCCCAAAATCCAGAAGAGGCAATCACTGCGCACAAAACTGTCAAAACAGTTTCAACCCAGTGCATCCATGGTCCCTCCTTTCATAAAAAAATAAGCGCAAGCTGTTATATCGGCTTGCGCTTAAATATTACTGTATCCGTGCCTACAGCGACTTTAAATTAAGTTAGGTGCCTGTAGGCGCAGCCGGAGTTCCGCTTCCAGCCCATGCAACATAGCGACCCATCTGCCCCAGCAGGTACTGAGACTGGTTGTAGTTGCTGATATCGTTCTGCAGAGCCACCTTCGCAGCCTGTGCGTCTGCCAGACGGTCCTGAAGCATCTGCGTCTTAATCTCGCAGCAGCAGCTGTCCATCTTGGACTGCAGCGCCTGAAGCTGCTGAGACAGTACGTTGGTCTGGTTCTGGATACCAAGGTTCACCTGGTTAAATCCCTGAATCGCGTTGATCAGGTTGGTGTTGTTCTGCGCCACAAGCTCCGCCGTCTGAGACTGGATCAGTCGAGCCGTCTCATAATTGTTATTCGCGGAAGAGAGCGCGATCTGCTGAAGTTGAGCCTGAGTTGCCTGATTATTGAATCCTGCAGTCATTGCTCCGTTGGTCGCAACATCGGGCGCCGGGAAACGTCCGCCGCCAAATCCGCCAAATCCGTTGCCGCCGTAAATCAGGAGCAGCAAAGCAAAGATCCACATAAAAGAGTTGTTTCCGCCG
>Ga0247610_10000246_pt1 | contig 85222 bp, 70 predicted proteins | sample 174DNAGHGhighgp2_FD_193483 | JGI IMG/M metagenome (GOLD analysis project Ga0247610, IMG submission 193483) | Sheep rumen microbial communities from Palmerston North, Manawatu-Wanganui, New Zealand - 1742 DNA GHGhigh gp2 | ecosystem: Host-associated > Mammals > Digestive system > Stomach > Rumen... | reverse complement strand
GGCCATGCCACGGATGAAGTTGGGATAGCTGCTCAGCAGTTGTCCGCTGATGTGGAAATTCTCAATGGCACGCGACGTCTGTACGCCGTATAAAGCCTCTTCGGGAACCTGTTTCTGACCCAGAAGGTCGCTCTCTGTGCGGAAATTATCTTTGTTCATGCCGGTAATTTTGTTTGTTTCTTGTTTATTTACAACCATTTAGGTGTATCTTGTCGTTCTCTGACAGGAGGCAAAAATACAAAATAAAAGTATACTACCAAAATATTTTCGCAATTTTTTTATCGAATTTATTTATGTCATTGATATACTGTTGTATAAATATTCCTGAAAAACGTCGTGATTTAGGGACGAAATGCATTTCTTGGTGGTTTTGTGCTAATATTTTTTTTCAACCGATGCAATAAAACAAGTGAGCTTTCGTTTTTGAAAGAAAACTAATTAATAATAATGAGACGTTTCACTGTCTTTTGCTGCCTGTTACTGTCAATCCTGCTGGCTCAGGGCCAGACCAACGTGGAAATTTATGGCACCACCGCCAATGCGGTGGGCAAGACCTTCTCGCTTTATGCCTATGACGACATGCTCACGCAGACCGAGGTGCTCCTCGACGAGACCAAGGTCGACAGTACCGGCGCCTTCTCCCTGCGCTGTTATGTCAACTACCCCCGACTGGTCTTTATCCAGGCCGAGAACTATAGCCTGGCATTCTATATCGAACCCGGGCGCCGCTACGAGACTTTCCTTCCCACCTTCGACTGGGATATCGACGAGCGGCAGAATGTATTTCTCGACCCCGTGGCGCTGCCGTTCCGCTTTCTGAACCTTCCTGCCGACGAGCTGAACCTGAAGATTAAGGACTTCGACGAGCTGGTCGACACCTTCCTGGTGCGCAACCGCCTGCGCCTCGACTTCCGCTTCCGTCCCGACCCCACGCTCCTCGACACCTTGGCCGCCGAGGTGCGTGCCCGTTTCGGTGAGGGCGACGACACCTTCTTCCATCGCTACATGCGCTACCAGCTGGCGCAGATGCGTGCCGCCATGCACCTCGAGAGGCGCGAGAGTATCGTGAACAAGTACATCGCCAACGAGCCCATACGCTACTACGACGAGAACTACATGCAGCTCTTCTTCGACCTCTTCGCCCATACCATCTCCGGCGGCACCCCCAAGGTGGGACGTCACCGCTTGGTGCAGTGGGTCGCCACGGGCAACTACGACAACTTCATGGACTCGCTGGGTCTCGACCCGCTGCTGCGCAACGAGCAGGTGCGCGAGCTGGCGGCCTTGGAGGCCCTCAAGGAGGCCTTCTATGACAGCCACTACAGCCGTCAGGGTGTCGGCTATATGGTCCACCGCATCGAGCAGAACAGCAAGTTCGACGAGCACCGCCGTCTGGCGCATAACCTGATGGCCACCTTCGCCAAGGCCGAGGCAGGGGAGGAGCTGCCGCGCTTCGAACTGCCCGATGTCGACCGCCACACCGTCAGCCTCGACGACTTCCGCGGCAAGTGGGTCTACCTCTCCTTCGTCCGTGTCGGCGACCCCAACTCGCTGCGCGAACTCGAGACCATGGCGCACTTCCGCGACAGCGTCTACACGAAACATCCTGACGTGGTCTTCGTCACCGTCGCCTGCGACCGCGAGTTCCAGAAGATGTACCACCTGCTGAAGAACAGCCGCCGCGGCAGCCACTACAACTGGACGTGGCTCCATTTCGACGGCAACTACCGCCTCCTCGAACGCTACGGCATCGTCAGCTATCCCACCTTCATGCTCGTCGACCCCGACGGCCACCTCTACTACAACAACACCCCCGCTCCCGCCAGCGGCATCCTGCTCCACGGCCCTTGGATCAAGAATGAGGAGCAAGAGGACTCGGGCGGCGAATATAGGTTTAGATAATAACGTAAAATGTTACACCCCGATATGAGAAAGATACTAGTCCTATTCGGAATGATGGCGCTGCTGGCGCCGGTGTGGGCTCAGAAGAAGACCACCGGTGAGCGGCAACGCGAACTCTATGCGCAGGCCACCGACCTCTACCAGAAGCAGAAGTATGCCGCCGCGCAGCAAATCTTCGACCAGATAGCCCTCGGCAGCGAGGGCCGCGCCGACCTCACCACCGCCGACGCCTCCTACTTCGCCGCCGTATGCTCCGAGAAGCTCGACAACAACGACGCCGCCTTCCGCCTCGAGGAGTTCCTGCGCCTCTACCCACAGAGCAGCCGCACCAATATGGCGCGCTTCTATCTGGGCAACTTCCACTACACCCGCGGCGACTACGCCAAGGCGCTGGAATATTACCGCACCGTCGACGCCAAGGAGGTGGAGTACAACCACCGCAGCGAATACAACTTCAAACTCGGCTATTGCTACTTCCAGAAGGGCGACATGCAACGCGCCGCCAACCTCTTCTCGCAGCAGATTGGCGGACAGTCGAAATACCGCAACTCGTCGCTCTACTACTACGCCCACATCCAGTACATGAATGGACAGTATGACTTGGCGTTGAAGAACTTCAAAGAACTCCAGCAGGACCGCAAGTTCGCCAAGATCGCCCCCTCCTACATCGCCCGTATCTACTACTACCTCGGCCGCGAGGACGAGCTCCTCGAGCTGGCGCCGAGCCTCCTCAACGACCGCGACGCCTTCCGCCGCAGCGAGATACAGCAGATGGTCGGCGAGGTCTACTTCAACCGCGGCCTCTACCAGAAAGCCCTCGAACAGTACCGCCTCGTCGAGTCCACCGCCCGCAGGGAACAGCCCCAGAGCTGCAGCCCGCAGGACAACGACTACCAGATAGGCTACTGCTACTACCAGATAGGCCGCTACGACTCCGCCGCCGCCCACCTCAGCCGCAAGGCCGTCTGCGACGACAGCGTGGCGCAGAACGCCCTCTACATCCTCGGCGATTGCTACCTCCATCTCGGCCAGAAGCGCGACGCCCGCAGCATGTTCCTTCAGGCCTCGAAGATGAAATACGACGCCGCCATCAGCGAGGATGCACTCTTCAACTACGCCAAGCTCAGCTGCGAGCTCAACCAGAACGCCTACAACGAGAGCATACGCTCCTTCGAGAGCTATCTCAAGCAGTATCCCAATACCCGCCACAAGACCGAGGTGCAGGAGATCCTCACCGACCTCTACAGCAGCACCAGCAACTATAAGGACGCCATACGTATGCTCGAGCAGATCCCCGATCGCAACGCTACCCTCGAGCAAGCCTACCAGCGCGCCGTCCTCAACCGCGGCATAGAACTCTGCAACAGCGGCAATCGTCAGGAGGGTGAAGCCCTCTACGCCAAGGCCGTGAGGATTAACGCTGTGCCGCGCATCACCGCCGACGCCAACTACCTCCTCGGCGAGGCGCAGTACCGCAACGGCCAGCTCGACCTGGCCGAGAAGAGCCTCAACAAGATGATCCTCTCCTCCTACAGCAAGACCTCGCCCTATGCCGCCGACGCCCGCTATACCTACGGATACATCCAGATGCGCGGCCAGCGCTACGACGAGGCGGCGGAGACCTTCACCGAGCTCGACCGCATGCTCGGCCAGTCGCTCTTGCCGTCAGGCAACCAAACAGCCAAGCTGTCGGCTATGCGCTGCGACGTATGGAACCGCCTCGGCGACTGCCAGTATGTGCAGAGCCACTTCGCCAACGCCATCACCTACTACGACAAGGTGATCGCCGCCGAAGGCAAGGATGCCGACTACGCCACCTACCAAAAAGCGCTCGCCTTCGGTGCCCAGGGCAAGAACAGCGAGAAACTCACCTATCTCAACTATGTCTTTGAGCGTTACGCCAACTCGCCCCTCAAGTCGAAAGCCATGCTCGAAATCGCCAACACCTACATGATGTGCGACAACAACGAGATGGCCATGACCTACTACAACAACTTCATCAAGCAGTACCCCAAGAGTGTCTACGTGAAGAACGCCCTCCTCAACCAGGGCCTCATCTACTATAACACCGACCGCAACAAGCAGGCCCTCGTGGTCTTCGACCGCCTGCTGACCCAGTACCCCGGCACCCCCGAGTCGCGCGACGCACTCTCCACCGTGAAGAATATCTATATCGCCGAGAACCGCGTGGCCGACTACTTCCCCTATGTTGAGCGCACCACCAAGACCAAGATCTCCTCAGCCGAGCAGGACAGCACCATCTTCCTCTCCGCCGAGGAGCGCTACCAGGAGGGTGAGTTCGCCAAGGCGGCTACCGGATTGGAGAGCTACCTCGACCGCTTCCCCAACGGTCTCTTCGCCCTCAAAGCCCACTACCTGCTGGCCGAAAGCTACTACCGCCAGCAGCAGTACCTCAAGGCGCTGCCCCACTTCGAGTGGGTCGCCTCCGCAGGAACCAACCAGTACAGCGAGGTTTCCCTCTCGTTGGGTGCCGACATCGCCTTCTCGCAGGGCGACTACGGCAAGGCCGCCGACCTTTATGGCCGCCTGGCCGACAACGCCGAGAGCGACCAGAGCCTCCTGCAGGGCGAGATGGGTGCCCTGCGCTGCGCCGTGGCGCAAAAGCAGGACGCTGCCATCCTCACCGCCGGACGCCGCGTGGTAGAGGAACCCAAGGCTACCGCCGAGATGAAAGAAGAGGCCACGCTGGCCATGGCCCGATCCTGCTTCGACAGCGGCCGCCACAACGAGGCCTACACTTTCTTCTCCTCACTCTCTCGTTCCGCCAATGGCGAGTACAACGGCGAGGCCCGCTGCCGTCAGGCCGAGATCCTCATGATGCAGCAGCGCTACGACGAGGCTGAGCAGATCATCGAGAAGATTGTCAGCGACGCCTCCAGCGACTACTGGCTCGCCTACTCCTTCATCCTTTGGGCCGACATCTACTCCGCCCGCGGCAACAACCTCCAGGCCAAGCAGACTCTCCAGAGCATCATCGACAACTATGACGGCGAAGACCTCGTCGGCATGGCACAGCGCAAATATGCCGCCATCGTCGCTGCCGAGCAGCCCGTCCAGTCTCCCGAAGAAGAAGAAATCATCATCGAATTGTAAAAGGCTTTATTATTGATGGACATGAAAAAGATTGTTTTTATAGCAGCCCTGCTTACACCTTTCACCTTTCACCTCTCACCTTGCCAGGCCCAGGAGACCGGCTCCTACAACGAGAGCGTCCTCGTCCGCGGCTCCTACCGCCCCAACATCGAGCAGGCTGAGAAAATAAACTTCCCCGCCGTCATCACCGACACCATGAACATGGTGGAGCACAACTTCCTTTACTCCATCACTCCCACGCGCCTGCGTGCCCTCTACGAGCCTTCGCGCATCAAGGCCGCCCGCATCATCGGCGAGCCCGCCACCAAGCTTTATAACAACTATATCCGTCTCGGCATGGGCAACTACTGGAGTCCGCTGCTCGACCTCTACTGGGCTTCCACGCGCGACACCAAGAAGACCTACGGCGTACGCCTCAACCATCGCTCCTCCTGGTCCTCCATTACCCCCGACGACATCAAGAACCACTACGGCCTCACCGGCGTGACACTCTTCGGCAAGTATATCGTCAAGGACCTCCTCCAACTCTCGTCAGACCTCAGCTTTGAGCACGACCACAACCTCTACTACGGCTTCGACAATGCCACCCTGGCCACCGTCATGCCCACCCTCACACGCGACGCCCTCGAGCTCTCCGACATCCGCGCCAAATACAACATCGCCACTTGGAATGTCGGCGTGCGCAATATGGAGCTCGACGCCAACAAGCTGGGCTATAGCGCCAACCTGCGACTGAGCGACCTCTGGGCCTCGTGGAACCAGAACGAGTTCAACCTCAACCTCAGCGGCGACGTCCGCTATGGCTTCAACCTCGGCGACAAATACCGCGGCGTGGCCTACCTCCATGCCGAATGGGACGGCTATAGCCACAGCGCCTACGCCGACGGCGAGATGCCGCTGGGCTACACGCCCGCCATCCCCACCGACACCGCCCGTGGCCACCGCAATATCGTCAAGGTCAATCCCTATGCCGACTTCATGCTCGGCGGCTTCCAGATGCATGCCGGCTTCACCGCCGGATGGGATGCCTTCACACAGGGCAGCGGCACCATCTTCCGCTTCTTCCCCGACGTGGTGGCCAGCAAGGAACTCCTCGAGGGAACCCTCGTGATCTCCTTCGGCGCCACCGGCGGCATCGATGCCAACAATTGGAACACCATCCGTCAGGTCAACCCCTACGTAGGCCCCAATGCCGAGCAACGCGCCACACGCCACTACGACTTCTCGGGTCATGCCCGCTGGACCATCGGCCGCAAACTCGAGGCCAACGCCGAGGTCAGCTACTGCCTCCTGCAGGACGACCTCACCTTCATGCTCGATCCCGACTACTCCCTCGCCAACGTCTACCGCCCCGTCTATCTCGACGACAACCGCCTCACGGTGGGTGCCAATCTCGCTTTCGTCAACGACGAGATGCTCACCCTCCGCATCGGCGGACACTACTACAGCTACGCCAATATAGATTATAATGTCACGGCCCTCATGCCCGACGCCGTCCTCTACCGCCCCGACTGGGACTTCCTCGCCGCGGCCGACCTCAACTACAACGACAAGTGGCTCTTCCACCTCGAAGGTCAGCTGCTGGGCAAGATGCAGGCCGACGCCGGCGAAGAGCTGCCCACACGCTTCGGCATCGGCGCCCAGGCCGAATACCGCCACAACCGTGCGCTCTCCTTCTTCCTCAAACTCGACAACCTCGCCTTCCAGCGCTACTACTACTGGTCTCACTACCCCTCGCCCCGCGCCCAGTTCATCCTCGGACTCACCTACACGATTAATTAATGGTATAATGGGGAAGTGATAGGTCCTTTTCACTCCTCACTCACTCCCCCTTCACTTCCCTTTCACTCCCTAAAAAAAAATGACCTATCAAGAAACCTTAGACTTCATGTTTTCGCAGCTGCCAATGTATCATCGCATTGGCGCTGCTGCCTATAAGGCTGACATACAGCCCACCATCGACATGATGGCCGCCCTCGGCAATCCCGAATGTAAATTCAAGAGCATCCATGTCGCCGGCACCAACGGCAAAGGCTCCGTCAGCCACATGCTGGCCTCCATCCTCCAGGAGGCAGGCTACAAGGTGGGCCTCTACACCTCGCCCCACCTCGTCGACTTCCGCGAGAGAATCCGCATCAACGGCGAGATGATACCCGAAGACGATGTTGTACAATTCATCACTCATCATTCATCACTCATCACTGAAAAACATTTGTCGTTCTTCGAGATGACCGTTGGCATGGCCTTCGACTACTTCGCCCGCCAGCAAGTCGACATCGCCGTCATTGAAGTTGGCATGGGTGGCCGTCTCGACAGTACCAACGTCATCACGCCGCTGCTGAGCGTCATCACCAATATCGGCCTTGACCACACGCAGTTCCTCGGAGACACGTTGGAGAAGATTGCCGCCGAGAAGGCCGGCATCATCAAGGATGGCGTCCCCGTGGTGATAGGGGAGACCCAGCCCGAAACGAAGCCCGTCTTCCTCAAGACCGCCGCCGAGCACCACGCTCCAATATCTTTTGCCGACGAAAAATACCGAATTAATGATGAATGTGGAATGATGAATGATGAATTAATGTCCTTTACTGTCGACATCCTTCGTGGCAATTCCTCATTCCTCACACCTCATTCCTCCTTTACTTCCCAGCTCACTGGCGAATACCAAAAGAAAAACATCGCCACCGTCCTCCAAGCCGTCGAAATCCTGCGTGGCAATTCCTCATTTCTCATTCCTCATTCCTCATTACAGCAAGGTCTTGCCCACGTTGTTACCAACACCCACCTCCACGGCCGCTGGCAGAAGATAGGGGAGGCCCCCCTCACCATCTGTGAGACCGCCCACAACGAACCCGGCATCCGCGCCATGCTCCCCAAACTGTCCGAGATACTCAAGCAATCAAGCAATCAAGCAATCAAGCAATCTCACCTCCACCTGGTCTACGGCTGTGTCAACGACAAAGACTTCCGCCATATCCTCCAGCTGCTAACCTCCCAATTTTCAAATTTCAATTTTCAATTCTCAATTTATTTCACCCAGCCCTCGGTGCCGCGCCGTTTACCCGTGGCCGACCTCGCCGCCGCCGCCCATGAGATGGGCATCGACGGTCCCACCTTCGACAATGTGAAGGATGCCATCGCCGCCGCCCGTGCCGCCGCCGCCCCCGAGGACCTCGTCCTCGTCACCGGCTCCATCTTCCTCGTCGCCGACGCCCTGGCCTAACCACCCATACGCCGTCGCCGAGCAGCGCTATCGCCATATCATCTTTATATCAACTCTACCTCTTCTCTACCTCTTCTCTACCTTTTCTCTACCCCTTCTCTACCTTTTTTGTAGAGAGAAAGTAGAGAAGATGTAAAGATTATTCAGGCAAAATAGTAATTTGATACAAAAAAAACATGCTCACGATTACGGGTGAATCATGAGCATGTTTTAAAACACTATTTTATTTTAGTAGCCGTGTTATTTTTCGTAATAGCCCTTCTCGCTATATTGAGACCAGCGCAGATACATGTCCTGATAGTGGTCTTTGATGAATTCGGAAATCTTTGCTATCTCTCGGTCGTTCAAAATGCCTCGGTTTTGGACTACGGAATCTCCATTACTCTTTACGAAGAACTTGGCTGAACCACCTTCGGTCAACTTGCTGTCGCTTGCATGGACATGCATACACTCAATAACACAGAAGGACGTGAAATAGAGATAGTACCCGGCTACCTTAAAATCATAATACTTTGGCATCGCTCAGTCCTCCATATATTTCATATTCCGGTTCAGGTAGCGACTCACGATAGAGAGTTCAATATCATCCATCGTGGTTTCCAAAACCTCACCATCAATGCTGAATACAACAGCTTTGTCCGGAGAGTTCAGGTTGAGTACTTGAATCTGGTCATCCCTTCGGGTAAAAGCATACCCGTTAATGATTATATTGGCCTTGTCGGCGACGCTCTTGATGTCAGGCATAAGCTACACGAACACTTTTGATGGGTTTCAGAAAAGAACTGGAGTCAATGTAAAGACCTTCCAGAATGGGTTTGAGGTCAATGTAATCTTCTTCAGGGTTGGCGTTGTGGCTATATTTGGCCAGCACTACCAGATAACCGTTATCCCACTTCACTACATCAACATACCGCTCTAAACTGTATGGAGCCTTGAAGCGGATGTTATATCCACCATAACAGAATGTAGTAAACCCACCAGCACTACTTAGTACGGCCTCATGTCCGGGGAATTGTGTGTTGCTAGGGGTATTCATGGTGCTATTTATTTCAATTTGCAAAAATACAAATTATTTCTGATATGGCCAAATAATAAATATGATTAGTAGCCGTATTTCTGGCCCCAGCGGGCGCGGAGGGTGTTGCGGGTGTCGTTCTCGCGGGGGGTGTTGCCGGGTTCGTAGAACTTGGTGCCTTCGAGGCCTTGCGGCAGGTATTCCTGCTCGGCGAAGCCGCCGAGGAGATTGCCCGATTGTGCGTTTGCTTGATGGTCTGAGTAGTCGTGGGCGTATTTGTAGCCGTCGCCGTAGCCGAGGTTTTTCATGAGCTTGGTGGGGGCGTTGCGGATGTGCAGCGGCACGGGGAGGTCGCCGGTGCGGCGGATGGCTTCCTGTGCGTTCTTGAGGGCCATGTAGGTGGCGTTGCTCTTGGCGGAGCAGGCGAGGTAGCAGGCGCACTGCGAGAGGTTGATGCGGCATTCGGGGTAGCCTATCTTGCTGACGGCGTCGAAGGTGGCGTTGGCCAGCAGCAGGGCGTTGGGGTTGGCGTTGCCGATGTCTTCGGAGGCGAAGATGAGCATGCGGCGGGCGATGAACAGCGGGTCTTCGCCGCCGTCAATCATGCGGGCAAGCCAGTAGACGGCGCCATTGGGGTCGCTGCCGCGCATACTCTTGATGAATGCTGAGATGATGTCGTAGTGCATCTCGCCCTGCTTGTCGTAGAAGGCGAGGTTCTGCTGGATGACGGTGGTGACGCTTTGGTTGTCTAAAGAGACCTTAAGGTCTTTAGGGTCCTTAAGGACTTTAAGGTCCTTGTTTACTGCCAGCTCTATGGCGTTGAGCAGCTTGCGGGCGTCGCCGCCGGAGATGCGCATGAGGGCGTCGGCTTCCTTCACTTCGACGGTGATGCCGTGGGAGGCATAGTATTTCACGGCGCTGTCGATGAGCTGGCGCATGTCGTTCTCGTCGAATTCCTTGAGTACATATACCTGACAGCGGGAGAGGAGTGCTGAGATGACCTCGAAGGAGGGGTTCTCTGTGGTGGCGCCGATGAGGGTGATGGTGCCGCGCTCCACGGCGCCGAGCAGCGAGTCCTGCTGCGCCTTGTTGAAGCGGTGTATCTCGTCGATGAAGAGGATGGCGCCTTCTTCCTCCTGGGCGGCGTTGATGACTTCGCGGACTTCCTTGACGCCGCTGCTGATGGCGGAGAGGGTGTGGAAGGGTCGGTTCAGGGTGTTGGAGATAATCATCGCCAACGTGGTCTTGCCGATGCCCGGAGGTCCCCAGAAGATCATGCTGGGGATATTGCCGCTCTCTATCAATGTGCGAAGAACAGCACCCGGTCCTATCAGGTGCTGCTGTCCGATGTATTCATCGAGGTTCTTCGGCCTCAGTATCTCAGCTAGGGGTGTCATTATAGAATCAGCATCGCGTCGCCGTAGGTGGAGAAGCGGTATTTCTCCTTGATGGCGGTCTGGTAGGTCTGCATGAGCAGGTCGGGACCGGCGAAGGCGGAGGCCATGATGAACTGCGACGACATGGGGTGGTGGAAGTTGGTGACCATCATGTCGGCGATGGTGAAGTCGTAGGGGGGGAAGATGAACTTGTTGGTCCAGCCGTCGTAGGCGCAGAGCTTGCCGGGGATGGTGACGGCGCTTTCGAGGGCGCGCATGGTGGTGGTGCCCACGCAGCAGATCTTGTGGCCTTCTTCCTTGGCTTTCTCTACCTGCTGGCAGATGTCCTCGCTGAGGTGCATCTCTTCGGCGTCCATGCGGTGCTTGGAGAGGTCTTCGACCTCGATGGGCTTGAATTCGCCCATGCCGGCATGGAGTGTGAGCTCGAGCCATTTGACATCTTTGATCTCCATGCGCTTGAGGAGCTCGCGGCTGAAGTGGAGGCCGGCGATGGGCGCGGCGATTCCGCCTTCGGCCTTGGCATAGATGGTCTGGTAGTTCTCGGCGTCGGATTTCTCGATGTCGCGCAGTTTACGCAGCTCGTCGGGCAGGGGTGTGCGACCCATGCCTTTGACGATGGACATGAACTCGGAGTGGGGGCCGTCGAAGAGGAATCGTATGGTGCGTCCACGCGAGGTGGTATTGTCGACCACTTCGGCCACGAGGGCGTCGTTGGTGCCGAAATAGAGCTTGTTGCCTATGCGTATCTTGCGGGCGGGGTCGACGATGACGTCCCAGAGGCGCATCTCCTCGTTGAGTTCGCGGAGGAGGAAGACCTGGATGCGTGCGCCGGTTTTCTCTTTCTCGCCGTCGAGGAGGGCGGGGAAGACCTTGGTGTTGTTGGCGATGACGACGTCGCCTTCGTCGACATAGTCGATGAAGTCTTTGAAGATACGGTGCTCGACCTGGCCGCTGTCGCGGTGCAGCACGAGCAGACGGGCTTCGTCGCGGTTGCGCGGCGGTTTCTCGGCGATGAGTTCTTTCGGGAGGTTGAATCTAAACTGCGATAACTTCATAATAGCGGTCTCTGATATTTTTTTATCCCCTATAACGCAAAAAAAATGGAATTGGTATATACTATAAAATTTTTTTTTGCGTTATGGGAAATATGAAATTAAAACTGAACCGTATCTTCATGTTCTGTCTGGCTCTGCTGGCCCCCTGCGCCGTATGGGGACAGTCGGGAGAGAGCAGGCAGGTGGACTATACCCCTTCTGAGGTCGAACTTATCACTAACCGTTATGTGGACTCGTATGACAGTCTCATCAATACTTTCTATCTCCGTCGTATCGCGAAGCATCGTCTGATTTCGAACCGCGAGTTCGACGTGGAGGAGTTCGACGCCATTCCCGATTCGGTGCTGATAGCGCGTCTGCGGGCGCTGCATACGGTTATCCCGATGACTTTCAACAAAGAGGTGCGTGCCCATATACGTTTCTATCTGCGTTATATCGCGCGCCGTATCGATGTGATGATGATGCTCAGCGAATACTACCGTCCTACCTTCGAGGATGCGCTGTCGCGCTATGGTGTGCCTGAGGAGCTGAAGAACCTGGCCATCGTGGAGTCGGCATTGAATCCCAAGGCTACGTCGCGTGCGGGTGCTGCCGGCCTTTGGCAGTTCATCTACAGCACGGGACGTGACTATGACCTGGAGGTGAACTCGGTGGTCGACGAGCGCCGCGACCCCTATAAGTCGTCGGTTGCCGCGGCCCACTTCCTGAGCCGTCTGCACCGTGTCTTTGGCGACTGGACGTTGGCCATCGCCGCCTACAACTGCGGCCCCGGCTCCATCAGCAAGGCCATCGCCCGTTCGGGCGGCAAGCGCGACTTCTGGGAGCTTTACCCCTACCTGCCGCGCGAGACCCGCGGATATATCCCCGCCTTCATCGCCGTCACCTATGTGATGAACTACTACCCCCAGCATGGCATCCGTCCCGTCAAACTCGAGGTGCCGATGCACACCGACACCGTGGGACTGCACCACGACGTGCTGTTTCACTATGTCGAAGAGTTCACGAAGATCTCCGACGAGGAGTTGCGTACGCTGAATCCTCAGTACCGCGCCGACTATATCCCTGCTTCGACGGGCAACTATGCCATCTGCCTGCCGTCGAACAAAATGGCGCTCTTTATCTCGCATCTGGATACCATCTATGCCCGTTCGCAGGACAGCCTGTCGCGCCGTCCCATCACTGTGGAGCCCGACAAGGGGTCGGTGAGGAGCTCGAAGAAGGATAAGAAATCCAACAAGGGCGGTGGTGGCCGCTACCACACCGTCAAGAAAGGAGAGACGCTCTCTTCCGTCGCACGTCGGTATGGCATCAGCCTGTCGCAGCTCAAGAAGATGAACGGAATCAAGAAGGACAAGATTATCGTGGGCCAGAGACTGAAGGTGAGAGGATAGGCGGATGATGACACTAGAATAAGACATTGAAATGGATTTTCAGAAGATATTGAAGATAAAAGGCTTGAAGTACTGGGTTGCCGTCGGGGCGTTCCTGCTGGTGATCTTTTTCTTCGAGCAGAACAATGTTATCGATGTCTTCAGGCTTCACCGGCAGGTGAGCCAGCTCGACGACAGCATAGCGAGTCTGCAGAAGGCCAATACCGAGGACAGCCTCAAGAATGCGAACCTTGACAACCTGGAGAGCCTGGAACGCTATGGCCGTGAGAAATACTGGATGAAGCGCGAGAACGAGGATATCTTCGTGATAAAGGAAAGTGAGAGGTGAAAGGTGAGAGGTGGAAGGTGAGAGGTGAGAGGTGAAATTTGATAAAGACAGATGATAAAGTTTAGGCATATAATCTTCATGGTGGCTGTTGGCATGACGCTGACGGGGTGTGACTCGTTGCGCTCGTTCATGTCGCGTGACCTGGAGGACGAGGACTTTATCATCGGCCAGCTCTATGTCGACGAGCGTGTCGACGAGACGCCTGTGATTGCGCAGCCCGTGCAGGCGGCGCCGCGGACGGAGGGCTGCCGCAACGCCTTGGGCCTCGAATGCGGCGAAGGCGAGAACAAGGACCTTTATGAGACCGTCAACTCCTGGCTGGGCGTGCCCTACCTGTATGGCGGCACCGACCGTAACGGTATCGACTGCTCGGCTTTCGTAGGAGTGGTATACAAGACGGTCTACGGTGTGACGCTGCACCGCACGGCCAACGACATACTGCGTGATGTCTCGCTGATATCACGCTCCCAGCTCACGGAGGGCGACATCCTTTTCTTCACCAACAGCAAGGGCAAGGTGTCGCATGTGGGCATATACCTCAAGGACGGCCTATTTGTCCATGCTTCCACCAGCAATGGCGTCAGCGTCAGCCGTCTGGATAACAGCTACTGGAACAAGCATTTTTATAAGGGGGGACGGGTGAAGAAGTGACTGAGTGGCTAAGTGACTAAGTGACTGAGTGGCTGAGTTTATTTGGTGTTTTTGTATCCCAGCTTTAGGAGAAGGTCGACGACCTTCTCTTTGTTTTCTCCCTGGATGATGATTTCGCCGTCTTTGGCGGAGCCGCCGGTGCCGCATTTTGTCTTCAGCTGTTTGGCGAGGTCCTGGAGGTCGTCGTCGGAGCCTATGAATCCGCGCACGAGGGTGACGGTCTTGCCGCCGCGGTGGTGGCGCTCGATGCTCACGCGCAGCTTCTGCCGTTCGGGAGCAAGGGTCTCGACGGCGGGTTCTTCGTTCTCGCTGACGTGGACGTCGGGATTGGTGGAGTAGACCAGTTGCAGAGAATCTTTCCAGTCCATGGATGGGTGTTACTTGGTGTTAGTATAAATCTTGACGGATTGGGGCAGGATGGAGAAGTGGAGGTCGGTGCCGAGGTTCTCGCCCTCGCCGTCGATATTGACCCAACGGTCGGTGTTGCCCTCGATGACGAGTTCTTTGCCGCGGAACATCTCGGCATGTTGCGAGTGGTCTAGGAGGTTCATGAAGGCCAGGGGTGCGGTGATGGGGATGTGGTCGAGCGGCACGCGGTCGAGCACGGTGACGTCGAGCAGGCCGTCGTTCATCACTGCTTTGGGTGCCACGGCGAGGTTGTAGCCGTACTGGCGGCCGTTGGCGATGGCGATGAACCAGGCGCCCCGCTCCATCGTGCGGCCGTCGAGTGTCAGCCGGTAGCCGTGGGCCTTGTAGCTGGCGAACTCGCGCAGGACGAGCTGAGAGTAGGCCGAGAATCCGCGCCGTTTGACGGCTTTGAGCATACGTGCGATATGGGCGTCGAATCCCACGCCTGCGGCGTTGACGCAGACGCGGCTGTCGTTGATGAGCAGGCTGTCGATGGTCTGCTCGTGCTGTTTGTTCAGCATCTTCAGCGCCCCTTCTTTGCGCAGGGGGATCTTGAGGGCGCGAGCCAGTCCGTTGCCGCTGCCGCAGGGAATGATGCCCAGTGTGACGTTGCTGCCGCGGAGGCCCTGTGCCACGTCGTTGACGCTGCCGTCGCCGCCCACGGCGACGACGCAGTCGTAGTCTTTGTCGGCAGCCTCGCGAGCCAGCTCGGTGCCGTGGTGTGCATGGTCGGTGACCTGCACGGTATAGTCGAAGAGGTCAGCGTCGAGGTGCTCCTTGATGGCCTCCTCGATGCCCTTCTGCCGGCCTGTGCCGGCCTTGGGATTGACGATGAAAAGAATCTTCTTTTTCACTTTCAATTTTCAATTTTTATTTTTCCGGTCTCCAGCCCGATTGCTCGAGGAGCTTCTGGCTGTTGGTCTCGGCGAAGAGCTCGCTGAGGGTCACGTCATTCTTCTCCATGTAGGCGCTCACAATCTGCCAGCCGATGTAGTCGCCCGTGCGGGGCGCCGAGCCGTCGCCGAAGGCATTGGTCTTGGGGGCGTCGCCCGTGAGGTTGCGCAGCTGCAGACGGTCGGTGGAGAAGAGCATCTCTTTTTGTACCATCCATCCCCACACCTCCTTGACGTTCTGCCGCATCCAGGCCATCTGGTCGGGGGTGTAGCGCAGCTTGACCTCGTCGGAGGTCTCGGGCAGCACCTGGTCGAGGAAATAGAGTATCTTGCCGCTGTAGATGATGTAGTCGAGGAGCATGAGGTCGCGTTCGGGGAGGCTGATGTGGTCCATGGCTGCGGCGGCCATGCAGTCGCGCAGGATGAAGTCGCGGCTGCAGAGTGCCACGAGGTATTCGGGCAGGCCGAAGAAGTTCATCTCGTCCATGGCGCCGACGGCGTAGCGGTCGATGGAGATGGCGAGGTCGCGGTTATAGCAGAAGACGCGGGTGTCGTAGTTCTCGAAGTCGGCGGTGAGCAACGTGTAGTAGCGGTCGTAGACCATTTCAGGGCAGAGTGCACGGGCTTTCGCCATGGCGTTGCCGAGGTCGGCCTCGAGCCACGAGAGGTCGTGGTAGAGGCTGTCGGTCTTGTGGTAGACGTAGCGTATCATGGGGTCGCCGACGAAGGCTCGCAACATCTGCATATACTGCGGGTTGTCGGGCTCGCAGTTGATGAGTGGCGAGTCATAGGTCTGGCGTTCGGCGCCGAGGCGCTCGCCGAGGTCGGCGGCGGGGGTGTCGAAAAGCACCTGCTCGAAGCGGTGGAGTGTCACGGGGTCGCCCTTGGGACCGTTGGACGAGCTGCAGGCCACGAGTAAAAAGAGGAGGGGGAGTAGGGCAACGATGTGCCACACTCCCCTGTACTCTTTATTTTTTATGGATTTATTTTTCATTTTCCTCCTTCTCGGCTTTCTCAGTTTCGTCGAGGATGCGGAGTTTGGCCTGGAGCAGTGCAATCTGCTGGCGTGCGCCCTGCATCTTCTTCTCGAACTCTACTTTGAGGAGGTCGGCCTGCTTGGAGTTGGCCAGGAAGCCGAGGTTGTTCTCCCAGAGGGCGAGGTCGCTGCGCAGCTTGGCGATCTTCTCCTGCAGCTCCTGACGCTCGTTGGTGACGAACTTGCGGCTGTCGCCGGCGTGGGAGATACGCTCGCGGTAGGCGGTCTCTTCGGCCTCGCGGGCGCTGACCTTCAGCTGCTCGAAGATACGGTCGATCTCGCCGCGGAACTCCTTGTGGAGGCGCTCCTTGTCGGCCATGGGCACGAAGCCCACCTCAGCCCAGCGGCGCTGGAACTCCTTGATGGCGTTGAGGTTCTCCTCGCGGTTGTCGCCGAATTGGTGTGCTTTGAGTTCGGCGATGATGGCCTCCTTGGCGGCGAGGTTCTCGTGCTCGGAGGTGCGGCGCTCGGCGAAGAACTCGCCCTTCTTGGCGAAGAACTCGTCGCAGGCCTTGCGGAAGCGCTGCCATACCTTCTCGCTCACTTTGCGGCTGGTAGAGCCTATCTCCTTCCACTCCTTCTGGAGCTCGAGGAGTTCCTCGGTGGCCTTCTTCCAGTCCTCGCGTTTGGCGATGGCTTCGGCCTTGAGGCAGAGGTCTATTTTCTTCTGATAGTTCACCTCCTGCTCGTCGCGGATGGCGCCGAAGTATTCCTTCTTCTCGCTGTAGTGCTTGTCGATCATGCCCTTGAACTTGGTCCAGATCTCCTCGTTGACCTCTTTGGGCACGGGGCCTATGGTCTTCCATATCTTGAGGAGCTCGTCAAGCTCGGCGGTGGTGTCGTTCCATTCCTTGGTGGAGGAGGGACGTTTCTCGGTGAGCTCGGTGGCTTTCTCCACCAGGGCCTGTTTGGCGAGGAGGTTCTTCTCCTGCTCTTCGCGGCGTTGGTCGTAGTATTCTTTGCGGCGTTCGTCGATCTGCTCGGCGGCTTTGCAGAAGCGCTGCCAGATTTCCTCGTTCTGCTCGGCGGGCACGGGACCCGTCTCTTTCCAGCGGACGCGGAGGTCCTGCAGGCCTTTGAAGGCTTTGGTGACGGAAGTCTCCATGATGAGCTCCTCGGCGGCCTCGCAGAGTTTTATCTTCTCCTCGAGGTTGCGCTTCTGGTCGAGGGCGCGGAGCTCGCGGTTGATTTTAAGCTTGTTGAAGAACTGCTCGATCTGGAAGTGGTAGTTCTGCCAGAGGTCGTTCATCTGTTCGCGCGGCACTTCGCCGATGGCTTTCCAGCGCTCTTGTATATCATTGAATTTGTCGAGAGACGCACGCACCTGTTCCTCTTCGGAGTCGATGAGTGCACGCATCTCCTCGATCAGGGCCTGCTTGGCGGCCAGGTTACGTTTCTTCTGTTCTTCGATCTCCTCCTGGAAGCGCTGGCGGCGACGGCGGTATTCGTCGTGCAGGCTGCGCATCTCGTCGGCCAGGGCGTCGTCCTTGGGTTCATAGTCGTCCTTGTTTCCGCCGTCGGCGAGGAACTGCTCGAAGGCGCGGTTGTGTTCTTCGCGGTTGAGTTCGCCGAAGCGGCTCCAGGCGGCGGACACGCGAGTGCGAATTTTCTGCACGTCGCCCTCGGCGAGGAGGGCTTTCATGACCTCCACCAGCTCGCCGCGGGAGAGGGCGGTGTAGTCGGGCTCGGGCTCAGGTTCGGGCTCAGGTTCGGGAGTGGGTTCGGGTTCGGAGTTTTCCGGAGTTTCCGGGATCTCTTGGCTTTCCGGAACTTCTGGAGTCTCAGGATTTACCGGGGCTTCCGGGGTGGATTCCTCAGGTTTGTTTTCAGCGTTAGGCAGAACGGGTTCCTCGATAGGGGTGTTTTCGACGTTTTCGGGAACAATTTCGGTGTTCTGCAAATTGTTGGTCTCTTCCATCATGATGGTTTGTTTTTGTGTGTAGAATTACTTCTGTATTAAATGGATACAGGTTAATTAACGTTTCGGCTCCATGAGGAGCGTGAGTGCAAAAGTACGAAAAAATTTGATATTGAAGCAGTCTTGTCGTTAAAAAAGCGAAAAAAAAAATAGCTCGGGTCAGATTTTCTTTATCGTGTTGATATTTTTTTGATAGAGTATCTTTAAAATTTTGTATCTTTGCAATTTCGGCAAAAAATATGTCGAAGGCTAAAGAATTAAGAATTAAGTGTTAAGAATTAAGATATAATATAAATATGGACTATAATTACAACGAGATTGAGCAGAAGTGGCAGGAATGGTGGCGCAAGGAGGGGGTGTATAAAGTGGAGAACGGAGGCGACAAGCCACATTTTTATGTGCTGGATATGTTCCCCTATCCGTCGGGAGCGGGACTGCATGTGGGTCACCCGCTGGGCTATATCGCCAGCGATATCTATTCCCGCTACAAGCGGCTGCAGGGCTTCAACGTGCTGCACCCCATGGGCTATGACGCCTACGGCCTGCCTGCTGAGCAGTATGCCATCCAGACGGGCCAGCATCCCGCCATCACCACGGAGAAGAATATCAGCCGCTACCGCGAGCAGCTGGACAAGATAGGCTTCAGCTTCGACTGGAGCCGCGAGGTGCGCACCTGCGAGCCGAAATACTACAAGTGGACGCAGTGGACTTTCCTCCAGATGTTCAAGCACTACTATGACAATGGCGCCAACAAGGCGTTGCCGATAGCATCCCTTGTGGAGCGTTTCGCCAAGCAGGGCACCAAGGACCTCGACGCCGCCTGCACCGAGGTGCTGGACTTCAGCGCCGAGGAGTGGAACAGCTGGGACGAGGCCAAGCAGCAGCAGGTGCTGATGAACTACCGCCTGGCTTATCTGGCCGATATCCCCGTGAACTGGTGTGCCGAGTTGGGCACCGTGCTGGCCAACGACGAGGTGGTCAACGGACTCTCCGTCCGTGGCGGCTACCCTGTGGAGCGCAAGTTGATGCGCCAATGGAGTCTCCGTGTCTCGGCTTACGCCCAGCGACTGGTCGACGGCTTGGAGCAGATTGACTGGACCGATTCGTTGAAAGAGATCCAGCGCAACTGGATTGGCCGCAGTGAGGGTGCTGCCGTGTGGTTCCCTCTGGCCAATGACGGTAAGGACCTTAAGGACGTTAAAGACCTTAAGGACCCTAAGGCCTCTTTTGAGATTTTCACTACTAGGCCGGACACTATCTTCGGTGTGACGTTCATGGTGCTGTGTCCTGAGCACGAGCTCATCGACCAGATCACCACGCCTGAACAGAAAGCCGAAGTGGAGGCCTACGTCACCTGGGCCAAGAACCGCTCGGAGCGTGAGCGTCAGGCCGAGGTGAAGAAGGTCAGCGGCGTCTTTACGGGCGCCTACGCCATCAACCCCCTCACCGAGGAGAAGATACCCATCTGGGTCTCCGACTATGTGCTTGCCGGCTATGGCACTGGCGCCATCATGGCCGTGCCTGCCCACGACAGCCGCGACTTCGCTTTCGCCCGCCATTTCAACCTGCCCATCCGTCAGGTGGTCTCGCTGGAGAAAGATGTCGTCAGCGACCCCGCCACTTGGGAGGAGAGCATGGATGCCAAGACCGGCTATTCGGTGAATAGCGGCTTCGTTACCGGTATGAAGGTCAAGGAGGCTATGGCCGCCGTCATCGACCATATCGAGAAGATGGGCATCGGCCACCGCACCGTGAACTACCGCCTGCGCGACGCCATCTTCAGCCGTCAGAGATATTGGGGCGAGCCGTTCCCGATTTACTATCGCAATGTTGAATGTGGAATGAGGAATGAGGAATTTAGTATTCCCACTCCTATTCCGGAGGAGTGCTTGCCGTTGGAGCTGCCCGAGGTGAGCGAGTTCAAACCCACCACTACGGGTGAGCCTCCGCTGGGTCACGCGAAGAAATGGGCTTGGGATACCAAGACCAACACCGTGGTCGATGTTTCGGACATCGACAATAAGACTGTCTTCCCGCTGGAGCTGAGCACCATGCCTGGCTTCGCCGGCTCGAGCGGATACTACCTCCGCTATATGGACCCGCACAATGATGAGGCTTACTTCTCGAAAGATGCCGTCGGATATTGGCAGAAGGTGGACCTCTATGTCGGCGGCGCCGAGCATGCCTCGGGCCACCTCATCTATGCCCGCTTCTGGAACAAGTTCCTCCACGACATCGGCATGTCGGTGGTGGAAGAGCCCTTCCAGAAACTCATCAACCAGGGCATGATTCAGGGCCGGAGTAATTTTGTTTATCGGTCGAAAACCGATAATACCCTGTTTATCTCGAAGGGCCTGATTAAGAATATGGACGACGTGACGCCGATACATGTGGACATCAATATCGTGGACAATGACGTTCTCGATATCGAGAAATTCCGCCAGTGGCGTCCTGAATTCTCCGACGCTCGCTTCGAGCTGGAGGAGGGTAAGTATATCTGCGGATGGGAGGTCGAAAAGATGTCGAAGAGCATGTACAACGTGCAGAATCCCGACGACCTGGTGGCTCGCTATGGCGCCGACACGCTGCGTCTCTACGAGATGTTCCTCGGCCCCGTGGAGCAGGCCAAGCCCTGGGATACCAACGGTATCGAGGGTGTGCACAGGTTCCTGAAGAAATTCTGGAGATTGTATGATTGCTTGAATAATGATTGCTTGAGTGCTGACGCGGAAAATACTCAGACATTCAAGCAATCAAACAATCAAGCATTAAAGATTCTTCACCACACCATCAAGAAGATTACTGACGATATCGAGCGTTTCTCGTTCAATACTTCCGTCTCCAACTTCATGATCACCACCAACCAGCTGACAGACCTCAAGTGCAGCTCTCGTGAGGTGCTGGAGCCGATGGCGGTGCTTATTGCCCCCTTCGCCCCGCATATCGCCGAGGAGTTGTGGCACCAGCTGGGACACGCGGACAGCGTTTGCGACGCCCAGTGGCCCGTGTGCGACCCGCAGTTCCTGGTGGAAGACACCGTCAAATATCCCGTGCAGTTCAACGGCAAGATGCGCTTCATGCTGGAGCTTCCGGCCGACAGCACCCAGGAGGATGCCGTGAAGGCTGTGAAGGAAGCCCCCGAGAGTGCCAAGTGGCTGACGGGAGAACCCAAGAAAGTTATTTTTGTACCCAAGAAGATTATCAATATCGTATGCTGAGCAGACATTTTTTGAGAAGCAAGGTTTTGCAGGCGGTCTATTCGAGCCGCTATGAGGGTGCCGACGAGATGTCGGTAGCCCAGAACTTTGAATACCATATCCAAAAGCTGAATGAATTAGGCGTTTTGCAGGTGTCGTTGCTGCCCCGTTTTGTCGAGGTGGCAGGCGAGGTCCTTGAGGAGGGCAAGAAGAAATTCCGCCCGACGGAAGAGGATCGCAATCCCAGTATGCGCCTGGTGGAGAATGAGTTTGTACGTCGTATGGCCGACAACTTCGAGTTGAAGCAGGCGATGGAGAAATGGTGTGGTTGCTGGGAGACGCACGAGGACCTGGTTCGCGAGGCGTTCCTTGATTTCAGGAAGACGAAGGAGTATCGGGAGTATGTCGGTGAGGGAGATAAGGAGGCAGGTAGATATGAGTCTGACAAGGCTTTCGCCATCCTGGTGTTCCGCTACCTGATGAACCGCGAGTCGCTCAGGGCCGTGGTAGGGGAGAGGAGCCTTCTGTGGGAGGACGACTTCGACCAGATAGCACAATACAACTTCATGATGTTGAAGACCCTTGAAGAAAATGCTTTCGACGAGGCCATGATGTGGCCTGTGATGTACGACAAGCGTGTCGGCAAGGACGAGGCCGATATGGAGTTTGCGCGTGAGCTGTTGCGCGGCACCCTCGCCACGCGCGAGGAGTCGGAGGAACTCATCAAGGAGCATCTCCAGGGCTGGGAATTTGAGCGTGTATCGAGAATGGATGTGCTGCTCATCAACATGGCAGTGGCAGAGCTGACGGGTTGCCCCACTATCCCGGAGAAGGTCACCGTCGACGAATACATCGAGCTCTCGAAGGAGTTCAGCGCCGAGCGCAGCCGTCTGTTCATCAACGGTATCCTCGACAAGCTGATTGCAGAGTTGCGCTCTCGCGGTAGAATCAATAAAATTGTCAAGGAGTAAAGGAAATAAGACCTATGAAAAAGCTGCTTTTTTGTATGCTGTGCGGTGTGATGCTGTGCGGTTGCGGAGGGGGAAAGAGTGATGAACTGGGTGTGGACCTGGTGAACAACCCCAACAGTGCCGAAGGCTATGAGAAAGGGACGAAAATGCCCAAGATTACCTTCGACAAGGACTTGCATGATTTTGGCCGTCTTACGGAGGGGGAGAATATCAGCTATAGCTTCCATTTCCGTAACACTGGCGATGCCGACTTGATTATCACAGACTGCAGCGCCACCTGTGGCTGCACGGTAGCGAGCTATCCGAAAGAGCGTATCGCGCCAGGTGCTGATGGCTATGTGACGGTGACTTTCAACAGCCGTGGCAAGAGTGGCCAACAGTACCAGGAGGTGACGGTGATGTCGAACGCACAACCAGCCCGTACGAAGTTGAAGATTACGGCAACAATTTAATGAAAATAACAATAAGTAATAAAGAAAGAAAATGAAAGTAATGTTTGTTTTGCTTGACGGTGCTGCCGCACAGGGTGCTGGTGGCGGACTGGGCATGATGCTGCCCATGATTCTTATCATCGTGGTGATGTATTTCCTGATGATGCGTCCGCAGAAGAAGAAAGAGAAAGAGGAGCGCAAGTTCCGCGAGGGCCTGAAGCAGGGCGACCGCGTGGTCTTCTCGGGTGGCATCTATGGCAAGGTGCACGAGGTCAGCGACCACACCGTCGATGTCGAGGTGTCGAACGGCGTCGTGATGACTGTGGAAAAGGCCATGATACAGCCGGCACCGGAGAAGTAGTCGGTAATGAGAAACGAGAAGCATAGGACGTTGACATTTATAGTCATACTGGTGCTTACGGCGCTGGTATGGCTTGCTGTCGCCATGTCGGAGACACACGAGTATACCATCCAGATGAGGGTAGACTGCGGTGGCTTCGACAGCCGTCGCTATGCGGTGGTGGAGAGCGACACTGTGCTGACGGCACAGGTCGAGGCTACTGGATTCAATATGCTGCTCATGAGCCTATCCGAAGAGCCTCCCACGCTAAGAGTGGACGTGACGGCGGAGCCCTTCCGCCGTAGCGAACGACTGTCGGCCGACGGCGTACGCAAGATTGTCGGCGAGGCTAGTGTGGGCGACTTAACGGAGGAACTGAAGCGTGAACTCTCGTCGTTCGGCATGCGCTATCTGGGCAGCAGCAAGGATTCACTGCTGACGGTGCTGGTCGAGCGGAAGAGCAAACGCTTCCGTCCCGACATCGAGCCGGTGAGCATGACGTTCGCCGAGGGCTATGGCCTTTACGGAGAACCCACGGTGACACCGTCGGAGGTGGTCCTGTATGGTCCCGAGGAGATCCTCGGGAAGATAGAGCGTGTGAAGGTCGTCCCCACCAAGATAGAGAACGTGAGCCGGTCGGCCCGATACAATCTCAAGCTCGACGACGAGTGGACCCAGATGGGTGATGTCTATGCGACGACGGAGATGGTGACGATGTCGGTGCCTGTGGAACGCTATGTGGAGCGGGAATACACCCTGCCGGTCCATGTGGTGGGTGTCGACAGTGCGGAGCACATCCGCTTGTTCCCCTCGGAGGTGACGGTGCGGGTGTGGATAGCGCAGCGCGATTTGGCGAAGGTGACGGCGGAACGTTTCAGTGTGACGGCCGAAGGATCCGACATCCTGTCGGGCAAGAAGTCGCTCCCCCTGAAACTGGCCCGCTTCCCCAAAACAGTGCGTCTGCGTTCGATGAGCCACAACGAAGTGAAGTACGCCGTGATCAAGTAGCCTCTTGCCGTTATGAAAAGGATAGGTATCACGGGTGGCATCGGCTGTGGGAAGAGTACGGTGGTGGAAGCCTTCAAGAAATTGGGTGTGGCCAGTTTTGTGGCCGACAAGGTTGGGGCGTCGTATTATGATGACCCAGATTTTTTGACCCAGGTGAGAAACCTCTTCGGCGATGGGGTATTCAGGACTGACGGAAGTGTCGACAAACGGAGTATCGCCGCACGTGTTTTCGCCGACAAGGAGGCGCTGGCACGCCTCAACGCGCTGGTACATCCCCGTGTAATGGACGACTTTGAGCGTTTCTGCCGCGAGCACGAGAAAGAGGATTATGTGCTCTTTGAGAGTGCGATACTCTACGACTATGGCTTCAACCGGATGATGGACAAGGTGGTATGTGTCTATCTCGACCTCGAGGAACGTCTGCGACGTCTCGAGCAGCGCGACGGCGTGCCACGTGAGGTGCTGCTGCAGCGTGTGGCAAACCAACTGCCTGCCGAGGAAATGATGCGGCGGGCCGACTATGTGATATTGAACTACGAGGGCAACCCGAGGGAACGACAGGTGGCCTATGTGGATAAGGTATTAAGAATAAAATAGTAAGAATGCACTGCAAGATAAATCATATATTCAAGATTGTCTGCGTAAGCGTGGCTTTCAATCTACAGCTCTCATTGTTCACTTCCACGGCACAGCAGGTGAGAAGTTTTGAACCTCTGCCGCGCTTCAGTGCGCAGGGCTATTCCTATAGCATGCCTGAGACCAACTGGGTGGACTCGGTCATGCAGTCCTTGACGCTGGAACAGCGTATCGCCCAGCTGATGGTGGTGCGTGTGCCGCTGGACATGGACGATATGGCTGCGGCGGCATTCTCTAAAAAGATGAACGGCTACGGCGTCGGCGGCGTCTGCTTCTTCGCCGGCACTGCCGAGCGACAGGCCGAGATGACCCGTCTCTTCCAAGCCGACGCAAAGGTGCCGCTGCTGGTGAATATCGACGCCGAGTGGGGCCTTGGAATGCGCCTCAAAGACATGTACAGCTTCCCGCGGAATGCCCGATTCGGCCAGTTGCCCGACTATGCCGACAGCATCGTCTACCGCATGGGTGAGGAGATAGGCCGCCAGTGTCGTATGATGGGTATCCATGTCAACTATGCCCCTGTGGTCGACATCAACTCCAACCCCAAGAATCCCGTCATCGGTACACGCTCCTATGGCGTGGACCGCGAGCGGGTGGCACGCCTGGGTATCCTCTTCGCCAAAGGTCTGCAGAGCATGGGTGTGATGGCTGTGGCCAAACATTTCCCTGGCCACGGCGACACCGAGACCGACAGCCACCTCGAACTCCCCGTGATAAACCACACTCCTGAGTATATCGACACCATCGACCTTTACCCCTTCAAGCGTATGATTGCCGCTGGCGTCGGCGGCGTGATGGCCGCACACCTGCAGGTCAACGCCCTCGACAGCAAGAGACCCTCGTCGCTCAGCCCCACCATCATCAGTGGTCTGCTGCGTGAGAAGCTGGGGTTTAACGGTTTGATTATCACCGACGGTCTGGATATGAAGGGTGTCACCAATACCTATGCTAACGGTGCCGGCGAACTTGCCGCCCTTCAGGCCGGCAACGACATCCTGCTGCTGCCGCCCGATGTGGAGAAGGCCATTGCTGCCATCAAGGGCGCTGCTGTGAAAGACGAGAACCTGCGTCAGCAGATCAACTACCATTGCCGTCGTGTCCTCGAGGCCAAATACCGTCTCGTTGTCCCCACCATGAACGACCCCATCACGGTACCGGGAGACGACCGCCGCAAAGCCTGTGAGGAGATTGTCGCCGACCTCAACCTGGCACTCGACCGCCGTATCGACTCCATCGTCGACGCGGCTATCGCCGCAAGAGCGATGCCTGGCTGCCAGATTGTGGTGCTGCACAAAGGCCGCACGATTATCGACCGCACCTATGGATACCTCACCTACGATGCTGACGCCGACACCGTCACCACCGCTACCGTCTACGACCTCGCTTCTCTCACCAAAGTCTGCGCCACCACGCTGTCGGTGATGAAACTTGTCGATATGGGCAAGATAAAGATCGACGACCGTCTCAGCAAGTATCTGCCCTACCTGAAAGGCACCGACAAAGAGAAGATAACCATCAAGCAGGCGATGAGCCACTGTGCCCGTCTCAAGGCCTTCGACGCCTACTGGCAGAAGGCCTCCGACTACGACAGCATACTTAACCTTGTCGCCGCTACCCCGCTGCTCGACAAAGAAGGTATGGTCTACAGCGACTTGGGTTTCATGCTCCTGAGCGACGTGGTGCGTCGTGTCAGCGGTGTGCCGCTCGACCGTTTCGCGGAAGAGTATTTCTACCAGCCCATGGGGCTTAAATCCACGGCTTTCCATGGAGAAGACAGCAAGCTGTCTGTGCCGCTCGACCGTATCGCCCCCACCGAGGCCGACAGCCTCCGTGGCCTCATCCGCGGCAGTGTTCACGACCCCAATGCCTATGCTATGGGCGGTGTCAGTGGTCACGCCGGACTCTTCTCCACGGCCGAAGAGGTGGCGGCACTCATGCAGATGCTCCTCGACGGGGGTGTATACAGAGGTGTGCACTATCTGGACAGCAAAACCATCGCCACCTTCACCAGCCGTCACTTCGCCAAGCAGAATAACCGCCGCGCCCTCGGCTTCGACAAGCAGCTCTTCAACCCCTCCAAGAGCGGGCAGGTCTGCCCCGAGGCCTCTCAGGCGTCGTTTGGTCATACGGGATTCACCGGCACCATGGTATGGGTCGATCCCGACTACGACCTCGTCTATGTCTTCCTCTCCAACCGTGTCCATCCCACGGCAACCCCCAACCTGCTGGCCCGTATGAATGTACGCACAGAAATCCAGAGCATCCTCTACCAATACCTTAAGAAATAACTATTAACTATTATCTATAAACTATTAACTAACTAACGATGGGAATAACAAAATGGTTATTTGCCGGACTGGGCTGGGCTGTGGGAGGCCCGATAGGGGCCCTGCTGGGATTCTTTATCGGCAAGTCGTTCGACTCTGATTCGGACACTCAAGCATTCACGCAATCAGGCGATCAAGCATTCCACCACGGTCCCTACCGTAACACCGGCACGCAGGCCGACATCCATGTCGCCCTCCTGGTGCTTATCGCCGCTGTTATGAAAGCCGACGGACAGGTGAAGAAGAGCGAACTCAACTATGTCAAAGCCTTCCTCCGGCAGAACTATGGCGAGGAGCGAGGAAAAGAGATGCTCAAAGTCCTGCAACAAATAGTGCAGAAAGATATCCCTATCGATCAGGTTTGCTATCAGATTAAGGTCAACACCGACTACAACACGCGCTACCACATGGTCGACTTCCTCTTCGGCCTGGGGAGCGCTGACGGCTCATTCGACCAGACTGAGCTCAATATGCTGCGGCTCATCGCCCAGTATCTCGGTATCGCGCAGAGCGACTACACATCTATCTGTGAGCGCCACAATTCATCATTCAACACTCCTCATTCAACATTCGGAAAGGATCCCTACAAGGTCCTAGGTATTTCCAAGGATGCCACTGACGACGAGGTGAAGAAAGCCTACCGCCGTATGGCTATGAAATACCATCCCGACCGTGTGGCCGGTATGAGCGAGGAGATGCAGCGCAACGCCGCCGAGCAGATGAAAGAAATCAACGAGGCCTACGAGCAGATCAATAAGCTAAAAGGTAAAAAGTAAGAAGTGGGTAGTTGTTAGTGGGTAGTGGATAGCACTCAGGGTCAAATGCTATCCACTACCCACTATCCACTACTCAACTAACCGTTCCACCACCGTTCCTACCAATTCTCTCATTTCTTTGTGGTAGTCGTTGAGGAAGGTGCCTTTGGGGCGGTTGGCTATGATCAGGCACACCGTCAGCGCTTCGTGTCCGAGGAGGTGGCTGAAACCGTAGATTGCCGAGGTCTCCATCTCAAGGTTTGTAACCTTTAAAAGACTTCGAGACTTCGGGACTTCGAGACTTCGAGTCGTCTCAGTATCTTTATGTCTTGATGTCTCGAAGTCTTGATGTCTTGATGTCTCGATGGCCCATTGGAAAGTGGAAAGTTTTTCATTCAGGTTGTCTATCGACGGGTGGAGCCGTATGGTGCGTCCCTGTGGGCCGTAGAAACCCGGGGCGGTGGCCGTGATTCCGTGGTGCATGTCGAAGGCTATCTTGTTGAGCAATAGGTCGCTGCCTTTCACGCAATAGGGATGTGCGAGACGCTCATCAAGCCCCATGTGTCGTAGAAAAGCCTCCTCCATCTCTCTCCACTCTCCACTCTCCGCTTTCCACTCTTTGTAGTAGTTCATCAGTCCATCGAGGCCGATAGCGTAGGCCGAAGCCACGTGGCTCCCGCAGTCGATATCCTCCTGCAGCGACCCACTGGTGCCAATACGCACGATTTGCAGACTTCTCAAAGCCTCGAAGTCTCGAAGACTTGAAGTCTCGATGTCTATATTGGCTGCTGCGTCCAGTTCGGTCATTACGATGTCGATGTTGTCGCACCCCATACCTGTCGAGAGCGCCGTGAGGCGTGTGCCGTGGTAATGGCCTGTCAGCGCGTGCATCTCGCGGTTGTAGGATTCATACTCCACGCTCTCGAAGATGCCTTTGAACATCTCTACGCGGCCGGGGTCACCAACGAGCAGCACCTTGTCGGCCAAGGTGCTGCTGTCGAGGTGTATGTGGTATAGTTTACCGTCCGGTGAAAGGACCAATTCGCTCGCTTTCATGTTTGAGGTTTTATCGGGTTCCAGTGGTGCGAGAGGTGCTGCCGGTACCGCGGGTGGAGGTGCTGCCTGTGCTACGGGAGCTCTCTACTTTCCGCTCTCCACTCTTCGCTCTTCTCTCCGTGTTGGCACTACGGGTAGAAGTGCTGCTGCTGCGCGTCGTCGGGGTGGCGGCACTGCTGCGTGTCGAGGTGCCGGTGCTGCGTGTTGAGGTGCCGGTGCTGCGTGTTGAGGTGCCAGTACTGCGGGTGCTGGTGCCGCTCTTGATACCCGTCGAGGTGCTGCGCTCCGTAGCGGTTGCGCGTGTCGGGGTGGTACCCGTGCTGCGGCTTGTGGTGCTGGAGCTGGAGGTAGTGGTGCCAGTGCTACGGCTCGAAGTGCTGGAGCTGGAGGTAGTGGTTCCGGTGCTACGGCTCGAGGTGTTGGAGCTGGAGGTAGTGGTGCCAGTGCTGCGGCTCGAGGTGTTGGAGCTGGAGGTAGTGGTACCAGTGCTGCGGCTCGAGGTGCTGGAACTGGAGGTGGTGGCGCCGGTACTGCGGCTCGAGGTCGAGGGGGTAATGGGCGTCGCTACTCCTGTGCTGCGGGTGGTGCCGGTGTTGTGGCTGCCGCTGTTCACTCTCGGGGCGTCGCCGCGGGAGGGTGTCGGCTTCACCACCGTGGGCTTGTCGCTGCCCGGCGTCCAGCGCGCCGTAGGCATGGGGACGGGAGTGCTCGGGTGACGCATATAGTAGTAGGGCAGGGGAGGTGTTGCGCCGTGGTGGTGTGCCGGCGGCATCCAGCCGTAGCGGTGTATGTTGTAGTGGTACGAGCGTGTGTAGCCGCGGCGGTGCGTGATGCGCGTGTAGGGGTGGTAGGGCGGGATGTACCACGTCAGCGAAGGCCTGTTCACACTCGTGCGGAAGCGCAGGTACTGTGCCGCGTTGTAGATTTGTGTCCCGCTGTAGAGCCAGATGCACTCCAGGTCGATGGGCATGTAAATCTCGTCACCCGTGTAGGCATCGTATCCGAAGATCCACAGCTCGTAGTACGACGAGTTCACGCGTTCCATCCACACCTCGTTCAAGAGGACGTATGTCGGGATTTCATACTCGTATCCGCAGTAAATCATCAGCTCGTTCTGGCTGTTCAGGTAGCTCACCGTGCGCAGCGCCTGGCTGTGCGTGAAGTAGTGCGCCGACCGGGCTGATACACTCAGGCTCATCAGAGCCATAACTACTAAGATTGCAACGCGTTTCATAAGGCTTCCAATTTTAGGGTTTGACGTTTAAATTCTTAATTCTTAATTCTTAACTCTTTTTTCCTCTCACCTTTTTAGTACCGCAAAGATACAAAAACTTTTAGAATTGGATAGAGAAACTAAAAAAACGCCCCTCCTCACCCCCCATTAATTCCATTAACTCCATCAACTCTATTTATTCCATTAATCATATAATCAACCTGTTGCGTCTCGTAAAAAAAAATATTGTAAATAATCCATGTTTTTTTATTATTTTTGCACTTGGAAAAATAGCGTCAAATCTCAAACGTCAAACGTACAACAAACATAACATCATGAAACGTTTTTTGGTAGCTTTGCTCTCCTGCGCACTCCTTCTCGGAGCCTATGATGCACAGGCGCAGAACAAGAAAAAGAAATCCAAGAAAAAAGCGCAGACCACTGCCGTCGACAAGAAAGGCAAGAACAAGAAGGCTAAAGCCGCCGAGCCCGAAACCCCGGCATTCCTCCCCCTTCCCGCGGGAAGCAACGACTGCCTTTTCCCCATCGAGCTTAAGCTGGACGAGCCCTACGGCCCCACGCAGGCTCCCGACGGCGCCGGCCGCATCCAGGAGGTCGTTGCCGACAAGGCTCACCCCAACCTCTTCGAGCGCGAGCACAACTCTGTCTGGTACAAAGTTACCATCCCTTACAACGGCGAACTCGAGATCAGCATCAACCAGGTCTCACCCTGGGACGACTACGACTTCCTCGTCTATAAGAACACCGGCACCTACTTCTCCAACCAGGTGATGCTCAACAAGGTCTCACCCGTCGCCGTCAACCTCAGCGGCATCGACAGCGCCCTCATGTTCCAGACCGTCATGATGAGCGACAAGCAGAAAGCCAAGGCCGAAGCCGAGAGCAAGAAAGCCAAGAGCGAGAAGGTGAAAGCCGACGACGGCTCCGACATGCCCTCCTTTGAACTCGACCCCGTGGCCTCCTCGCGTCCCACCATCGGCATGTTCTGCGACGCCACCGACAAGATGCTCCTCAAGAAACAGACTGGCAAATATATCAAATCTATCCCCGTCCGCGCCGGCGAGGAATACTACATCGTCCTCGACAACCTCACCAACAACGGACAGGGCCACACCATCACCGCCTCCGTCCACGTCAACGCCTACGAGCCCCTCGTGCTCTTCTTCGACCGCAAAAGCCGCAAATACGTCGACGTCAACCTCATGATCCTTGAACGCGACGGCAAGAACGGAGACCGACCCCTCGTGCAGGAAGAACACTTCCGCGGCGGCCGCGTCAAATTCATCCCCGGCTACAACTACCTCCTCTACGCCAAACGCGACGGATACTTCTCCATCTATAAGGAGTTCAACTCCCGCGACCTCATGGAGCGCGGCGATACTATCATGCTCTACAACCTCGAGCGTACCGAGCGTGGCGCCACCTTCCCCCTCAAGGACCTCTACTTCGAAAGCGGCGAAGCCAACATGATTGGCAACTACGACTCCGTCCTCGTCGAATACTTCATGCTCCTCAAGAACCACCCCGAGGTCAACTTCCTCGTCAAAGCCTACATCCAGAGCTTCGGCGTCAATATCGAGCACGACATGCTCCTCACCCTCGACCGCGCCAAAGCTATCAAGGAGTGGTTCGTCAAGAAAGGTATCGACGCCAGCCGTATCACCACCGCCGGTATGACCAAGAATGAAATCAAGCGCGCCGCCGCCGCCGTCCTCGGCGAGAAGAATGCCACCCTCAAGGAGGTCAGCGCCGAAATTATCATCACTGGCAAAAACGACAAAAATAGATAATAGTTTGAGATAATAGTTTATAGAATCTCAAGGAGAGAGGGAGTTCAAGACAGTTGTAATGACAAACAAGCGTCTAGAACTCCCTTTTTTTTATGACACCCTAGAAACATAAAAATATCAAAATCATGAAAAGACTGGCGATAAGTGTTATCGTGATGCTGCTGGCGTTGCCGGCAATGGGACAGAAGACCGACTGGAAGAAGTTCGGCGAGTTGCTCTCCGAGGGCTCATATAAGAGCGCCTATGCGGAGGCCGAGGCTGTCTACAAGAAAACAAAGAACAGTACCGACCTTCTCACGGCGGCATGGTGTATGACCGCGGCGGCCACTGCGTATCAGGAAGATGCCATTGAGGATGCCGTGGCGCGTTACCGTGCCATCTTGCCGCGTCTGGACGCGGTGGACCGTGCCGTCTGTTACGCCTTCCTTGGCGTGAAAGACAGCGCCCTGATGGATGAGGAGATACTGAAACGCACACCCTCCGACCGCATCAAGATTTTCTGCGGGGAGGGTGACGAAGAGTTTGGTGGGATAAACTTGACACCGACGGCTTTCGACGTGGTGGCGAGAACACTGATGGGCAAGTATGGGGTGGATACGGTATTGCTGCAAAAGCTGGTGGACTTCCACAAAGACGACAGTGAAGATATTCGCGCGGCGCTGGACTATCAGATGATGCAAGCCCGGAGCTATGTGATAATCCGCGGGGACGACGATATGAAGATGGTGCAGGAATACATCAACAAGTACCGCGGAAGCAAGTGCCCCTTTGTGGCACATTTCTACTATAAGATGGCAAGTTTGAAGGATGATTATGGCGACATGCCGGCGGCTGTGCGCTACTGCGACACCGCGGAGGCCCGTTTTCCTGGCAGCAAAGGAGCCGCCGAATGTGCCAACTTGCGCATGAACATCTGCCGGTCTAAGATTGAGATGTCGTGCTATGGTGATGATGCTTTTACGATCTATCCCGGTCGGCCGTCGTTGAAGAAGCTGACCTATGCGAACCTGAATCGCATTTATTTCAGACTCTATCCTTACGGTGGCACGGACATGAAGGAGTATATGAAGAATTTCCCCATGTACCTGAAACACTGGGAGGAGGCCGTCGAAGACGACGGTTCCCATAAGGAGCATCCTCTGATTTTCGACCTGCCGCCGATGAAGGCGGGCAACTACCTGCTTGTGGCATCAAAGGATACCGTTTTCGACAATCATGATGCCGCCATCGTCCTTCTCTGTACAGACTTTTGGCTACTCAAGACTGATAACAGCGAGTTTATGATGGTGGACGAAATGACGGGTGCCCCCATCGAAGGACAGAAGGTTGTGATGCTGACGTTGAAAGGTGAGCCGCTCGACACACTGGTGACTTACCCCGACGGCCGCTTCCGGGTGGAAAACGAGGACACGAGAAAGATGCGCATCGAGCGCGACGGGGCGGTGTATACACGTGACTGCTGGGCAAGTTACCCCTCCAAAAACGACTATATGGAGCATAAGGCGCATCTGCTCAAAGACCGCCCTGTCTACCGGCTGGGCGACACGGTGCGCTTCGCCGCGGTGCTCTACGAGAGCAACGGCGTCGAGGGTAACACCCTGCCGGGACATGCAGTGAAGGTGAAACTCATAAACCCCAACTACGAAGACCACGAGGTGCGCGAGTTGACCTCCGACGACTATGGGGTGGTGAGCACTACCTTCGTCATTCCCCGCGACGCAATGGCTGGCCTGTGGGATGTGCTGGTCTATGAAGGCGAAAATTACCTTAATTCGTTTCCTATTAATGTAGAAGAATACAAGCAGCCGAAGTTCATGGTTACCCTCGGCCCCCAGACTCCCAGTCTCTCCGACCCTCAGAAACCCGTTTTTGGCAAACCCTACACAATCAAGGGTCTGGCGCAGGCCTATAGCGGAGCCATGGTCTCGGGAGCCAAGGTGAAGTACGCCATTTACCGAGAACTCTCTTGGAACAGTAGGTGTAGACACTATGACCTTACGTATAAAAACTACTATCCCGATATCGAGAGTAATATGATCCTTGATTCGACGGAGACTGCCGCTGACGGCTCGTTTGATATTACCTTTACGCCGTGGCCCGACAGCACGCTCGATTTCGCCTGCAATCCGGTCTTCAATTATATGGTCTATGTCGATGTTACCGACATCAACGGCGAGACCCACGAAGCCAGTACCTCTCTGAATGTGGGTTTCCTCAATGAGGAGGTCCAACTGGTGCAGACCCCTGACGCGTCAGCCCCTCAGCATCTCAGCTACTCCTATTATGACCTCAACAGCCAGCCGCTCAAGGGCGACGTGACCATCAAAGTGGTGCGTCTGCGCCGGCCCGATGTGCTGCGCCTTACGCCGGAGATTATCAGCGTCAATTCCACGGCGGCGAAGACTCTGGACTCCGCCGAGTTCCGCAACCTTTTCCCGCAATACAACTATACTGCCGGTGAGGGCGATGTGTCGACTTGGGCGACCGACTGGGAATATACCATGACTCACCATGCCGACGGCACACGTCAGACCTACACCGTCGAGCTGCCTGTCAAGAAGATGCGCTCCGGCGTCTACCGTATCATCGTTTCCGCCGGCGAAGTCTCCGACACGCAGCGCGTCACCCTAGTTCTCCCCGACGAGCGCAAGCTGCCCAATGCCAGCTTGTTGTGGGGAGATGTGAAGACTGCCGGCCGTGGTGCCGGCAACCGTTTGAGCGCCGAGGTGGGAGAGACCGTGGTTGTGCGCTATGCGTCGGCGTTCGACGGTACACGACTTTTTTACTTGCTGACGGGTCCCGACGGAAGGGAAATTGAGTCGCGCTGGCTCACCGCTGGTCGCAAGATACAGACGCTCTCCATCCCTGTCGACAAGTCGATGCTGGGTGGCTTCCAGGTGACGCTTCATGCAGTACGCGAGGGTCTTAAAGAAGAATGGACCAGGAGCGTCGATGTGCCTTTCTCTCACAAGCAACTGAAGGTCGACATCAGCACCTTCCGCGATAAATTGCAGCCTGGCGAGCAGGAGCAATGGACTATCAAAGTGGAGAGTGGAGAGCGGAGAGTGGAGAGTGCTCGTGGTCAAGAACTACCCACTACCCACTACCAACTATCCACTCTCATCATGACCATGTACGACGACGCCCTCAATAGTTATGGAGGCCGGTCCGTGACCTCCTTCTCGCCGTGGCGCTCGTTGCGATCCCACTCAATCTATGGGCTTTCCTATTATGGCGACTCGAAGATTTTCAAAGAACCCTTTGAGTGGCAGAAGGGGAAAGATCCCAAAATCTATGGGATGACATTGATGGAAGGACTCTTGGGTGGATATTTTGCAGAAGAACTGGAGGATGAGGTGGTGGTAACTACTGTCTTGGAAATTGCTGATGCAGGGGATGATAATGTAGGGTCGTCCGCCCGTGGCGAGGATGACATGGTCACCATGCAGAGTGGCGTGCGCAAGCGTAAGGGCAATACGCTCGAAGAGGTAGCGATTGTGTCCGAAAAGGTACCTGTCATCGAGATAGGTGCACCTGAATCGGGCATGCGTCTCACCTCTGAGGATGTCGCCCGCATGCCTGGCAACTCTGTCGAGCGCATCGTGGCATCCGTAGGCGGCCTTGGATATAGCGACGGAGGAAAGCCCTCGGCTGCCAATCAGCCTGTGCAGATACGAACCAACCTTAGCACTCTAGCATTCTTTGTCTCCGACCTGCGCACCGACTCCACCGGCACCGCCACCTACAGCTTCCGTGTCCCCGAGTTGCTCACTCGCTGGAGTGTCCGCGGTGTGGCCTTCACCAACGACCTCAAAATCGGCTCCCTGGACAAGAGTCTCGTCACCAGCAAGTCCCTTATGGTGCAGCCCAACATCCCGCGCTTCATCCGCCACGGCGACAGCCTCATGCTTATGGCTAAGGTGGTGAACCTCACGGACGTCGACCGTCAGGTGAAAGTGTGGTTTAATCTGAATAATCAGAATAATCAGAATACTCCGATTACACAGAATACTCAAACTGTGGTCGTCCCTGCTCAGGGTTCCGCCCAGGTCGCTTTCCCCATTTCTAATATACCTGACGACCTCTTTGTCGCTACCTATGAGATTGTGGCCCGCACGCTTGACAACGACGGTGAGAAAGCTTTCCTTTCTGACGGCGAGCGCGGCCAGATTCCCGTCGTCTCCAGCCGTCAGGCTGTCACCCTCTCGCAACCCCTCTACATCAACGGCAAAGGCAAAAAATCTTTCACCTTTCACCTTCCATCTTTCACCTCGACAGCAAAACCGCATTTCCTTGCTGCCGAGCTGACCACCGACCCCATGTGGTTCGCCGTCAAGGCTATGCCTTATTTGAAGGAGCAGGAGAACCCCTCCAATATCTATCTTGCCAATAGCCTTTATGTCAACACCCTGTCCCGGAATATCCTTAAGGACCTTAAAGGCCTTAAGGACTTTAAAGACCTTACCGATACCGCCAACACCCGCCTGAAAATCAACGAGGATATCAAGCAGACCCTCCTCGAGGCCACGCCGTGGCTCCGCGACGCCGAGAGCGAGATAGAGCAGCGCCAGGCCATTGCCAACTACTTCGACTCAGCCACACTCAGCACTCATCACTCATCACTCATCACTCAATTGGAAGAGCGCCAAAATCCCGACGGCGGCTGGGGATGGATGCCCGAATGCGAGAGCTCTCTATGGTCTACCGAGCAAATACTCAAACGCCTGTCGATACTCGAGAAATCGGACAATCTGTTTATCGAGCAGGTCCTCGCCTACGTCGACCGCGAAGAGCAGCGACACTACGAGAAATACATCAAGCCCTACCTCAAGAAAGCTTACAAATGGGAGCCCGACAACATCGAATACCTCTACATCCGCTCCTTCTATGGTAAAGGCACTACCGAGGCCTATAAGTTCTACTATCAGAACGCATTGAAGAACTATAAGAAGTACGACAACCTCTACACTCAGGCGCAACTGGCCTTGGTCTTCCAGCGCGGCGGCGACAGCAAGGCTGCCCGCGACCTCATCCGCCGCCTCAAGGAGAAGGCCCTCGTCAGCGACGAGATGGGCATGTACTGGCGCGACAATCGCAGTGGCTGGTGCTGGTACGAGCGTCCCATCGAGACACAAGCCCTTCTCATCCAGGCCTTCCGCGAGGTTACGCCCAAAGACGCCTCCTCTATCGCCCTCATGCAGCAGTGGCTGCTCAAGCAGAAGCAGACCACCCGCTGGGAGAGCGACCGCGCCACCGTCGACGCCATCAGCGCGCTGATGCCGCAGAATACTCAGAATATTCCGAATACTCAGAATAATCCGATTTCACTTACTGTCTTTGGTGCTCCCTTTACGGCTCCCACCGAAGGCCTTGAAGGATATATGTCGCAGCGCTGGTCTGGTGCCGACCTTGACACAATCCTCACGCATCACTCCTCACTCATCACTCTGAAAAAGGAGACTTCCGGCATCGCCTGGGGTGCCGTCTACTTCCAGTACACTGACGACATGGACAAGATTCCCTCCACCGCGAGCGGCATCACCCTCAAGCGTAGCTACTTGAACCAGAATAATCAGAATATTCTGAATGGTCAGAATACTCCGAAAGTTGGAGACCGCATTAAAGTCCGCATCGAGATCTCTGTTGACCGCACCATGGAGTACCTCGAACTCATCGACGGACGCCCCTCCTGCGTGGAGCCTATAAGTACCCGTTCGGGGTGGTGTTGGAATCAGGGACTACGTTACTATGTCGAGGTGAAGAACACCGCCACCCACTGCTACATTTACCGCCTCGAAAAAGGTAAGTATATTGTTGAATACGAGGTGTATGTAACCAATCCTGGCGCCTTCCTCGCCGGGCCCGTCACCATGCAGTGCATGTACGCTCCCGAGTTCCGCGCCACGGCTCCTGCGGAGCAAATTAGCGTGGATTGAAAATCAGTATCTTATAGGTACTAACTCTTACTCAACTCTTACTCTTCTCTTACTCCTCTCTTACCCATCTCCCACCCGGGTAAGAGAAGGGTAGGGGAAGAGTGATTGTTGGCAGTTTGTTGAAAAATCTGAATCTGGATTTGTGGGGTTTGAAAGTTTTTTGTATATTTGCATTTTCACAATGTTTGCTCCATTGGGGTGAACTTATTGTGAATTAAGAATTAAGAATTAAGAGTTAAGAATAAGAGTTAGGCATTAATATGAATAACGATAATAAAAATATAACCCCCTGTGCTGTGAATGTGGCTTCCGAGACGGGCCGCTTGCGCGCTGTGCTGCTGCATCGTCCCGGCGTGGAGATTGAACGTATGACTCCTCTCAACGCCGCCCACGCTCTCTACAGCGACATCCTCAACAAGCCTATCGTCGACACGGAATATGCCAATTTCTGCGGTGTGCTGGAGAAGTGGACCGACGTCTACTATGTCGAGGATATCCTCGAAGAACTCCTCAAGGACAACGATATACGACGTCACCTCGTCGAGACGAGCTGCAAGATGGATAAATGCCCTGAGTCGACGGAAAAGCTGATGTCCCTCGACGCCAAGTCTCTGGCTGACATTCTTGTAGAAGGATACGAGAGGCCCGAGTGGAATGGCAGCGACGACCGCTACCTCCTCAAGCCGCTATACAACCTCTTCTTTACCCGCGACGCCTCCTCGACCGTCTACAACCGCGTGCTTATCAACTCCATGAGCTTCGAGGTGCGCGAGCGCGAGACCCTTATCTACGAGGCCATCTTCAAGCATTTCTTCAAAGTCGACACCCTCAATGCTATGCAGCATGATTCTCAGGCCCGCACCGAGGGCGGCGACGTGCAGATCGCTGCGCCCGACCTCCTCTGCATCGGCCATGGTATCCGCACCAACGAGAAGGGTATCAAGTACCTGGCTGAGACTTTCGCCAAGGAACGCGACAGATTTCATATTCTGACGCAAGAACTTCCGATGAGTCCCGAGAGCTTCATTCATCTGGACATGGTGTTCACCTTCCTCGGCAAGCACCGCTGCATGATTTTTGAGCCCATGCTCAAGAAGACGGGGCTCTTCGCCGGCAAAGCCACCACTCTCATCACTGTTGAGGGTGGCAAGATTACCTATACCGAGGTACCCAACATCGTCAAGGGTCTCGAAAGCCTCGGCTGGGAGATAGAACCCATCATCGGTGGTGGCAGCGACCCCTGGGTGCAGCTGCGCGAGCAGTGGCATTCGGGCTGCAACTTCTTCTCCATGGGCGACAACAAGATTATCGGCTACCGCCGTAACAACCACACCATCGACGCCCTCGACCGCGCCGGCTTCGCCGTCCTCAACGCCGAGGATATCGTGAGCGGCAAGGTGGACATGAAGAACTACGACAAGTTCGTGGCCGCATTCCCCGGCAGCGAACTGCCCCGTGCCGGCGGTGGCGCTAGATGCATGACGATGCCCATTTTGCGCGATGCGCAATGAAAAATTAAAAAGTAAAAACTAAAAGGTAAAACGTATCAACCTATCAACGTATCAACGTATCAACGTAAAACAATCATAAAAAAAACATGAAACAGTATCGCTTTGTGAACAACGTTATCGGGTGGGTCATCTGCCTGATAGCCTGTGCTGTTTACATCATGACGGCCGAAGCTACGGCGTCGTGGTGGGACTGCGGTGAGTATATCGCCACCGCCAACAAACTACAAGTGGGCCACCCCCCGGGAGCACCGACCTTCCAGCTCATCGGACGTCTCTTCTCGATGTTCTCGAGCCCCGCGAGCGCGGCACATGCCGTCAACGTGATGAGCGCCGTGTGCAGTGGCTTCACCATCCTCTTCCTCTTCTGGGGCATCACTATGCTCGGCAAGCACCTGCTGCCCGACCCCAAGAACCCCGACATCAAGTCGCCCCGCACCTGGGCCGTCTTCGCCGCAGGTATCGTGGGCTCGCTGGCCTACTGCTTCAGCGACACCTTCTGGTTCTCGGCTGTCGAGGGCGAGGTGTACGCTATGTCGAGCTTCTTCACCGCACTGGTGTTCTGGGCTATCCTGAAATGGGAAGAGCAGAGCGACGACCCCCACTCGCTGCGCTGGCTGGTGCTCATCAGCCTGCTGGTCGGTGTGGCCATCGGCGTCCACTTGCTGAACCTGCTGACGGTCCCCGCTCTCTTCTATGTGGTATACTTTAAGAAATGGCCTAAGACTAACTGGAAAGGCTTCATCCTCTGTGGTGTGCTCTCGATGATCACCCTGGGTATCATCCTCTGGGGCATCATCCCCGGCATCGTGAATGTCGACTCGGCCTTCGACGTCTTCTTCGTCAACGGCCTCGGTCTGCCCTTCAACAGCGGTACCATCTTCTTCTTCGTACTGTTGGCTGCCGCCGTGGTCTTCGGCCTGTGGTACACCCAGAAGAAGGGTCGCCCCGTGGTCAACGCCGCCCTCCTGAGTTTCGCTATGCTGGTGATAGGCTACAGCACTTTCTTTGTGCTTGTCATCCGCGCCAATACCAATACGCCGCTCAACGAGAACTGCCCCAAGGACGCTGTGTCTATGCGTGCCTACCTGGGCCGCGAGCAGTACGGCTCCACGCCGCTGCTCACCGGTCAGTACTACACCTACGAGCGTCAGCGCATCGTCAACGATGCCGAGTACCGCATGTACGGTGTGCCCCCGGCACGTGAGAAGACCGTCCGTCACGACACCAGCTATACCAAGTATATCCGCGGTAACGTGGCTGGCAAGGACCGTTATATCCCCGCCGACTATGCCATCGAGCAGGTGTTCCCCGACAATCACACGGGCTTCTTCCCCCGTATGTGGAGCGCCGACTCGAGCCGTTGGCACGAGGTGTTCTACGAATACTGGGCCGGAGGAGTGGACGGCAACCAGAAACCCTCCTTCGGACAGAACATGACCTACCTGCACCGCTATCAGATGGGTTGGATGTACTGGCGCTACTTCATGTGGAACTTCGCCGGCCGACAGAACGACCAGCAGGGCCACTACTTCAATATCGACGGTTCGCGTGACTACCTCCACGGCAACTGGATCTGCGGTATCAACTTCATCGACGAAGCCCGCCTGGGTCCGCAGACCGACCTACCCGACTATATGGAGAACGACAAGTCGCGCAATGTCTACTACCTGCTGCCCCTGCTGCTAGGTCTGCTGGGCCTGGCCTACCATGTCATCAAGCACCCGAAAGATGCCTTCGTGGTCTTCATCATGTTCTTCATGACGGGTATCGCCATTGCCATCTACCTGAACATGCCTCCGCGTCAGCCGCGTGAGCGCGATTACGCCTTCGTGGGCTCCTTCAGCTTCTTCGCGATGTGGATAGGCCTCGGTGTGATGGGCCTCTCCGAGTGGATCTCGGCCATCTTCAAGAAGGGCAAAGAGAAAGCCTACAAGTTTGTCGTCCCCGCAGTCTTTGTGGCCTGCATGCTCGGCGTACCGGTGCTGATGGCCTGCGAGAACTGGGATGACCATGACCGCAGTGAGAAGACCGCCGCCCGCGACTTCGCTGAGAACTACCTGAGCAGCATGAAGAAGAAAGGTATCCTCATCACCTTCGGCGACAACGACACCTTCCCTCTGTGGTACGCCCAGGAGGTCGAGGGTATCCGCACGGATGTACGTATCCTCAACTACACCCTGTCGGGCATGTACTGGTATGTCGAGCAGCTCTTCAACAAGCTCTACGACAGCGACCCGCTGCCCTTCACCCTGACCAAGGACTTCTATGGTCTGGGACAGGATGCGGTGTATCTGGTGCCCGACCAGTCGGGCGAATACCGCGAAGTGACAGAGGTGCTCGCAGAGCTGCGCGACCATCCGAAGAACTACCGTCTGCGCGACCTCTACTACCGTATGGGCTACCAGACGGATGTCGCCCCCACGGTGTACTATATCCCCACCAACCGTTTCAAGATCACGCTTGATATCCCCGCCTTGGTGGCCGAGGGCGTCATTCCCGCCGAGATAGCAGACCAGGTGGAGCCCGAAATCCGTTGGGAGGTGCGTAGTGCTGCACTGCTGCGTCACGAACTGATGATACTCGACATCATCGGTACCAACAAGTTCCACCGCGACATCTGCATCATGAACCCCGGCTACATCCGCTCGGTCTATCCGCTGGCCGAAAGCTATGCCGTCCGGGAGGGAATGAACTTCAAGCTCACGCCCTATTATCCCGCAGGCCGTCGCTTCACGGACAACTCTGCCGACTACTTCGTCGGTGGCATTAACGGCCAGCCGCTGAAGTGGGGTAACCTCGACCGCGAGGGTATCTATGTCGACCCCGTCAGCCGCGAGCAGTTCGTGCCGAACCTGCACAACACGCTGATGCTCCTCGCCGACGACGAGGTGCGCAAAGGTCATCTCGACAAAGCCCGCAAGCTGCTGGAAATCTACGACAAGAACTTCCCCGACCGCAACTTCGAGCCCGACGAGAACTCGGCCTTCCTGCTCTTCGCTAACGGCACCATCTCTATCAATGTCATAGACATCTACAAGAATGTCTACGGCATAGAGCGTGCCAAGCAGCAGTGGCAGAAGGTGTTCAACCACTTCAAGAAAGAGATAGGCTACCTGATCCGCTTCGACGACGAGAAGCTGCCCGGTGTGGCGCAGAACCTCTATGAGGACTGCCAGAACATCCGCCGCCTCTATGCTGTCGCTCAGGAGACCCTTGAAGACCAGGCCCTCATGGCCGAGGCCCGCAAGGTGCTCGAGCAGGTCAATGGCCGTATCCGCATCGACCTCAACGGCACCAACGACTACAACGACGACCTGATGATGATGGTCAACACGAACTACTCCACGTACTATAATGTCATCAAGCCCCGTCCGGGTCAGCTGAGCGCCACCATGCCTAGCGGCAACAACAACCTCTACTTCTAGACGATGAAAAAAGAGAAGAAACCCAAGCTCAAAAGGTACACGCTCACGCTCACAGAGCTGGACGTGTACCGTTTGGGTGCCTATGCCGACAGTTGTGGCATCGACCGTCCGACGGCGCTGCACCGCCTGATGAAGCAGTCGCTGCGACAGATTGCCGCTGCTCCAGCCGGCAAGGGCGACACCAACCAGCTGGGTCTCTTCGACACCCTGCAGATAGATATCTTCGACAATACTTCAGTAGTTAAGTAGATAAAGCCAAATGAAAAAGATACTCATAAGTTTGATCGCGGTACTCTTTATGACAGTACCTACCACGCTTCGCGCTGAAGAGGGCGAGGCGATAGATGCGGGATCGGAGATTATCGGACATGTCACCGATGCCCATTCGTGGCACCTGTTCGACTATGTCTCCGACGGTGAGACCCACGCTGTGGCCATCCCCCTGCCTGTCATCGTGATCAACGACGGCCATGTCGACATCTTCATGTCGTCGAAGTTCCACCACGGCCACGCCGACTACAAGGGCTACCGTCTGATTGGCGGCGGCTCCGAGAAAGAGGAGATAGCCTGTGTGGGACCCGACGGCGAGCTCCTGCTCGATGCCGAGGGCAACGTGGTAAAACCGCTGGACCTCTCCATCACCAAGACCTCGGCAGCCATCATGATTTCGGTGGCTCTGCTGATAGTCATCGTGATGGTGGCCAAGCGCGGATACAAGAAACGTCCTAACCAAGCTCCCCACGGCCTGCAGAGTCTCGTGGAGATGCTGGTGGTCTTCGTGCGCGACGACATTGTACGTCCGATGATAGGGGAGAAGAAGTACCAGAAATACTTGCCCTATCTGCTGACGTTGTTCTTCTTCATCTTCTTCAGCAATATCTTGGGACTGATACCTATCTTCCCGGCAGGTGCCAACATCAGCGGCAATATCGCCGTCACCGCCACCCTGGCTATCATCACCTTCCTGATCACCAATATCAGCGGCAACAAGCACTATTGGATTGATATCTTCAACACCCCTGGCGTCCCCGCCTGGCTGAAGATATTCCCCTTGATGCCGTTGGTAGAGCTGATGGGTGTCTTCACCAAGCCCATCGTGCTGATGATCCGTCTATTTGCCAATATGACTGCTGGCCATATCGTCATCCTCGGATTCATCTTCCTCATCTTCATCCTCAGCAACCTCTTCGGTTCGCTGGTGGGAGGAGGTGTGACGATAGTGAGCATCTTCTTTAGCGTCTTTATCTCGCTGTTGGAGTGCCTTGTGGCCTACCTGCAAGCCTTCGTCTTCACCATGCTTACCTCGCTCTATATCGGTATGGCCGTGGAAGAGCCGCATCACGCTGAAGCCTAATTAAACAGAATAATTATAAACCCCCAAACAACTCATGAAAAGTATAAAAGATATCAATTTTGCAGGCCGCAAGGTGCTGCTGCGTGTGGACTTCAACGTCCCGATGAACGATAAGAAAGAAATCACCGACGACACTCGCATGCGTGAGTCTATGCCCACCATCGAGAAGCTGCTGAAGGATGGTGCCGCCATTATCATCATGGCCCACTTTGGCCGTCCCAAGAAAGGTGGCTTCGAGCCCGAACTCACCCTCGAGCCGGTGGCTAAGTATCTCGAGACCCTCGTGAACCGTCCCGTGAAGTTCACCCAGGAACTCCTCGGCAGTGGCAAGCCCGAGGCTATGGCCAAGGAACTGAAGAGTGGCGAAGTGATGCTCCTCGAGAACATCCGATTCTATCCCGAAGAGACCAAAGGCGGCGAGGACCTCGCACGCCAGCTGGCCGCCCTCGGCGACTGCTACATCAACGACGCCTTCGGTGCCGCCCACCGCGAGCACTCCTCCACGGCCGTCATCGCCAAGTTCTTCCCCAATGACAAGTACTTCGGATTCCTCATGGAGAACGAGGTGCGCAACCTCGAGAAGCTGATGCAGAATCCTCCGCGTCCCTTCACCGCCATCATCGGCGGCTCTAAGGTCAGCAGCAAGATTGGCATCCTTGAGAACCTCCTCAACAAGGTCGACAATATGATTATCATCGGCGGCATGCGCTACACCTTCACCAAAGCCCTCGGCGGCAAGATAGGCAACAGCATCTGCGAGGACGACAAACTCGACCTGGCCCGCGAGCTTATGCACCGCATGGACGAGAAGGGTGTGAAGTACTACCTGCCCGTCGACAGCGTCATCGGTGACAAGTTCGGCAACGACGCCAACACCCAGATTGTCCCCTCCGGCGAGGTGCCCGACGGCTGGGAGAGCATGGACTGCGGCCCCGAGAGCTGCAAGGCCATCCACGACATCGTGATGAACAGCAAGACCATCCTCTGGAACGGCCCCGCCGGTGTCTTCGAGTTGGAGACCTTCGCCAAAGGCACTCACAGCATCGCCCGCAGCGTGGCCGAGAGCTGCAAGCAGGGTTGCTTCGCCGCCGTGGGCGGTGGCGACAGCGTGGCCGCTGTCAAGCAGATGGGCATCGCCGACCAGATGAGCTATGTCTCCACCGGCGGTGGCGCCATGCTTGAATATCTCGAAGGCAAAGTCCTCCCCGGTATCAAAGCTATACAGGACTAAGCATACAATATTGTATAAAAGAAGGTCACCAATTTGGTGACCTTCTTTTATAATTCAGGTTCTTCGGGTTCTATTGCGATAAGGAGGTTTCCTTTGCGTTCCACCTCGACAGAACCGTGGCCGTAGTCGGGGATGTGGTAATTGAAGAAACAAGGAATGCTCTTTTGAAACTCTTCCCATGTTTGTCGTTTACCTTCGACAGGCTTTGGAGCTCTTATGTAGTGTCGGACCTCGTCGTCTTGAACGATGATGATGTCTTCTCCCTCGGATGGAACAAAAAGGTTATCGGGGTAGTAGAAATTAGTATCATTCGATGGAGGAACTATTTCCCGGGCGCTGTTTGTTGATTCGCTTTGCGCTCGCGCGCCGACACCCGTCGCCATCGCGAAGAGTGCTACCACCGCGGCTTTCGTCGCCAAAGAAAGATGTTTCATGGTTTCCATATTATTTGGCAAAGATACATAGAAACTTAAAACTGACAAAATAATTTCTTATAAACTCGGATAATTTTTGTATTTTTGCATTATTAATCTTTGTGTTATGGAACGCGAATACGATATGAAAGAGTCTAATATGCAGAAGGTTGGAGAGCCTGAACTTGTATATGGTATTGCTGCGAAAGCCAGAGTCTTTTCCGATGAGGAACTCTCTCATGGTATCACTGTAGAGGAATCGCGTCGCAGAATCACTGAATTGATTTATAACCATTACCATCATCAGGGATGAGAATTATCATCGATGATGAGGTGCATCAGGCGATAGAGGATTTCTATCGTGCAGCGATGGTTAATCACATTACTCTCAGTTTTGAAACTGTAGAGAATAAGAAGAATCGTTTGTTTGATGCCATCGAAGATTTGCGTTACAATCATCGCATTTATCCCAAAGCTCGCTTAAAGCAGGAGTGGATAGAAGCAGGCTGGCAGGAGTTTATTTGTGAGGATTTCCACTTCGCCTTTGAATATGGTCATGATCAATATGGCGAGGAAGTCGTTTATATACATGATGCTGTCCATAGTTTGCTATACTATTAATTGATATGGCCCATTTTCTGCCGATAACATTGGATGAGGTGAAGCGCCTCGGGTGGGATCAGGTCGACGTGGTGCTCGTCACAGGCGATGCCTATATCGACCATCCTTCCTTCGGCACCGCTGTTATCGGGCGGACGCTGGAGGCGGCGGGGTACAAGGTGGCCATTATTCCGCAGCCCAACTGGCGCGACGATTTGAGGGATTTTAGAAAGTTCGGCAAGCCAAGACTTTTCTTCGGTGTGACCTCCGGCGCTATGGACAGCATGGTGAACCACTACACGGCGGCACGACGTCTGCGGCACGACGACGCCTACACCCCCGGTGGTCAGGCGGGGTTCCGCCCTGACCGCGCCACCTATGTCTACTCGCGCATCCTCAAGCAGATATACCCCGACGTGCCGGTTATCATCGCCGGCATCGAGGCCAGCATGCGGCGCCTGGCGCACTACGACTACTGGGACGACCGCCTCTTTCCCAGCATATTGATTGATACCCCTGCCGACCTGCTCAACTATGGCATGGGTGAGCGTACGACGCTCAAGATAGCGAAGCTCCTCGACGAGGGCAAGGGCATCGAAGCCTGCTACGGGTTGCCCCAAGTAGTGTGGGTTTCTCGGAATATTCAGAGTATTCGGAATATTCAGAATAATCCAATAGAGCTGCACTCATTCGAGGAGTGTAAAAAGAGTAAACGCTGCGAGGCGGAGAACTACCAAATCATTGAGCGGGAGAGCAACAAGATAGAGTGTGCCACACTGGTGCAAAAGCACGGCGACCGCTATGTGGTGGTCAACCCGCCCGAGCCGCCGATGACCACCGACGAGGTGGATGCCTCGTTCGACTTGCCCTACCTACGCCAGCCGCACCCCAAATACAAGAAGCGCGGCCCCATTCCCGCCTTCGAGATGATACGCTGGAGCGTGAACACCCACCGCGGCTGTTTCGGCGGCTGCTCCTTCTGCACCATCAGCGCCCATCAGGGCAAGCAGATAGCCAGCCGCAGCGAGGCGTCGATTCTCAAGGAGGTGGAACTCATCACTAACGACCCCGAGTTCCACGGCGTGCTCACCGACCTCGGCGGTCCCTCGGCCAACATGTGGCGCATGAAGGGCAAGAACACCGACCTCTGCCGCAAGTGTAGCCGCTACAGCTGCTCGATGCCAACGATCTGCAAAAACCTCGACAGCGACCACCGCCCGATGATTGACCTGCTGCGAAAGGTGTCCTCGCATCCCAAGGTGAAACATTTATATGTGGGCAGTGGCATCAGGTGCGACCTGTTTCAAGAGGGAGTGAAAGGAAGTGAAAAGGGAGTGAAAGGGAGTGAAAGGACAAATGTTTCAGTCGGGTCTAATTTTGGTTGGGAGTATTTTAAGCAGGTTGTTTTGCATCACACCAGTGGGCGTCTGAAGGTGGCGCCGGAGCATACCTCCGACCATGTGCTGGCGCTGATGCGTAAGCCCTCCTTCAGCCTCTTCCGTGAGACCAAGCGGCGCTTCGACGAGATATGCAAGCAGGCGGGGCTCCGCTATCAGCTAATACCCTATTTCATCAGCAGCCACCCCGGTTGCCGTCTCGAGGATATGGCGCAACTGGCTGTGGACATGAAGCAGATGGGCTACCGACTGGAACAGATACAGGATTTCACGCCGACACCCATGACACTCTCTACGGAGATGTACTACACCGGCATCGATCCCACGACGATGAAGCCCGTCTACGTGGCCACGACCCCCGGCGACAAGGCCGACCAGCGGCGTCTCTTCTTCTTCTATAAGCCCGACCAACAGCGCGATATCATCGCCAGCCTGCGGCGGCACAATCAGACACATTTCATTCCCAAACTCTTCCCCGGAAAGAGATAAAAAACGTACTATAGACGTACCAAGACCGTATCAACACCCTATCATCTCCTACCATGGTAGGAGTTGGTACGGTGTTGATACGGACTTGATACGGAGATGATACTAGGAATGAGGTAGTTAGAAAACATGAAAAAACCGCGATTTTCGGAGTAATCGCGGTTTTTGGATAAAGTCTTGTAACTTGCTGGAAACTAGACCATCTGCTCGATATTCCAGACGAAAGCCCGGATACCTACCTCTTCATTGCGCTTGTCGAGTTTGCGGACGGAGAGGAGGAGGTCGTCGACTTTGTCGTCTGGGACGACGGTCATGATGGCGTTGTTCATCTCGGGCCAGGTATGGGTGCCACGGTGGGGCTCTCCCTTCTCGTTACCGCGACCTTGGACGTTCTCCCAGAAGGTGAAGCCGCGAATGCCCAGCATATCGAGCATGTACTCGACACGTTCGTTGTTGGCCTGATTGTAGACTATGAGGACTGATTTCATATTAATTAGGAATTTTGAATTAGGAATTAGGAATTGGGCTGAGGCGATAATTCCTAATTCCTAATTGCTAATTACTCATCAAGGTTAATGTTCATGAATACGAATTTCTTGCGGATCTTTTCCTGACGCTCGTGGTCACCGCGGCGGTTGAAGGCACCGTAGAGGACGGGGACGACGATGAGCGTGACGAGGGTGGAGATCAGGAGGCCGCCGATGACGACGATACCCATGGTGGTCCATACCTCGGAGCCTTCAGAGGTGGAGGTGGCCATGGGTATCATGCCGAGGATGGTGGTGAGGGCGGTCATCATGATGGGTCGTAGACGGCTCTGGCCGCTGAGGGCGATGGCTTCGTAGAGAGGCACGTCGCGCTCGCGCAGGAGGTTGATGTAGTCGACCAGTACGATACCGTTCTTGACGACGATACCGATGAGGAGCACGATGCCAAGCATACCCACCATGTCGAGGTTCTCTCCGGTGACCAGCAGGGCGAGGATAACGCCTGTGAGAGCGAAGAAGATGGAGATGATGATAATGGCGGGTTTGCCGAAGCTTTCGAACTGCGAGGCCATGACGATGTATACGAGAATGATGATGAGCATGGCGAGGAGACCCATGTCGGCGGTGGAATCCTGCTGGTCCTCATAGCTGCCGGCGAGGGCGTAGTGGACACCCTGCGGGATATCCATCTGGTCAATTTCCTTCTGTACGCCCTGGGCAAGTTCGCCGAGGGAGGTGTTGAAGGGCATGACGGTGAGGGAGAGGTAGCGCTGGCGGTTTTTACGCTCGATGGTGGGCGGGCACCAGTATTCCTCAACCTTGGCGAGTTCCTCGAGTTTGATGATTTTGCCCGTGGGGGTGGGGATGGAGAGCTGCTCGATGTCGGAGATGGCGTCGCGGTATTCCTCACGGAGTCGGACGACGATGTTGTACTCCTCGCCGTCTTCCTTGAGGTATCCGGCGGCCATGCCGTTGACGCGGTTGCGTACATACATGGCGACGGTGGAACCGTTGAGACCGTGGAGTGCGAGCTTCTGCTTGTCGAAGGTAATCTTGAGTTCGGGACGGTCTTCATCGCGGCTAATCTTGGTGTCGCGTGCGCCCGGGACGTTCTGCTCGATGCGTTTCTTGAGTTCCTGAGTGAAGTTGGAGGTGAGGTCGAAGTCGTAGCCGTAGATTTCGACCTGGAGGCTGTTGTTGGAGCCGCCGCCCATCATGCCGCCTTGGTTGACCTGGTAGGTGACGAGTTCGGGGTATTCGGCGAAGCATTTGCGGAGTTCCTCCTGCATCTGGAAGATGGAACGTTCGCGCTCGAACTTCTTGGTAGCACGGATGGTGATGGAGATTTTGTTGTTGGTGGTGGAGTTGAAGAGGGCAGCGAAGCCGGCGTCGTCGTTGGAGCCTGCGGAGGTGGAGAGGACAAGGAGGTCGTCGCCGAGGATGCGGCGGATGTCGTCTTCCATGTGGCGTGCGGTCTTGAGGGTCTCTTCGATGCGGGTGCCGCGCTGCAGCTCGGCGCTGACGGAGATTTGGCCGTTGTCCTGCTCTTTCATGAAGTCCATGCCGATTTTGCCGCCGAAGACGGGTATCAGGGAGACGATAAAGAGGCCGAAGATGGTAATCAGGGTGACGAGTTTGTGGCGCAGGCACCAGCGGAGGAGGTCTGCATAGCGGGCCTCGATGGCGTTGAAGGCGCGGCCGATAGTCTTCTCGAAGGTGAGTTTCTTACGAGCCTTCTTGGCCTCGGCCTCTTCGCGCGCTTCTTTGGTCAGGAAGAAGGGTTTCTCCTTGAGCATCTTGGAGGAGAGCATGGGGATGAGCGAGATGGCGGCGATGGTAGATACGCAGACGACGATGGTGACAATCCAGCCGAGCTCTTTCATGAAGATGCCTATCATGCCGGGAAGCATGGTGAGGGGCACAAAGACGGCCACAAGGACCAGGGTGGTGGCGATGACCGAGGTCCACACCTCGTTGGTGGCGCAGATGGCTGCTTCGCGTGGATTCTCGCCGCGGTCGATGTGCTTGGATATGTTTTCGAGGACGACGATGGCGTCGTCGACGACCATACCGATGGCCACGGTGAGGGAGGCGAGGGAGATGATATTGATGGAAGAGTCGGTGAGGAGAAGGTAGATGAAGGAGGTGACGAGGGAGATGGGGATGGTGAGGCCGATGATGATGGTGGCGCGCCAGTTGCCGAGGAAGAGGAGAACGACGAGGACGACGAAGAGGAGGGCGTAGAAGATGGATTCGGTAAGGCCGTTGATGGCGTTGACGATTTCCTCGGAGCCGTCGCGGACAAGGGTGGTCTCGATGTCGGGCGGCAGGGTTTTCTGGATTTCCTCCATCTTGGCACGCACTTGGCGAGCGATTTCCACGGTGTTGGCGCCGGTCTGCTTGGTGATGATGAGGCGTGCGCCGTCTTGAGAGTTGATTTTCTCGTCGAGGGAGAGGTCCTTGATGGTGTCGCGCACGGTGGCGAGGTCGCGGACGAAGACCTGTTTGCCGGTCATGGTGGTGGCCACGGCGATGTCGGCAATTTCGGAGCTTTCGATGTATTCGCCCTTGACACGCATCTGGTATTGCTCCTTGCCCATCTTGACGGTACCGGAGGCGAGGTCGAGGTTGTTTGCCGAGATGGCGTTGCCGACCTGCTCAAGGCTGATGCCGTAGGCGTCGAGCTGTTTGGGGTCGAGGTCGATATAGACGTAACGCTCGGGGGCGCCGGAGACGGTGATGTTGCCGATGCCGTCGATACGGTTGAGCTCATTCTGCACGTTGTCCTCGAGGATGCGCTTGAGGCCGGAGTAGGACTCCTTGGCGGTGAAGCCGTAGATCATGACGGGCATGGCCGAGGAGTTGAGCTTCAAAATCATGGGACGCGACACACCGTCGGGCAGGTTGTCGTAGATGAGGTCTACGTAGGACCGTATGTCGTTGAGAGCTTCGTCGATGTTGGAACCCCATTCGAACTCGAGGGTGACGACGGAGATGTTGTCCTTCGAGGTGGAGGTGATGTTCTTCAGTCCGTCGACGGAGTTGAGGGAGTTCTCGAGAATCTTAGTGATATTGGTCTCGATGTCGCTGGCGTTGGCGCCGGCATAGGTGGTCATCACGGTGACATAGGGCGGGTCCATCTCAGGCATCTGGTCGATGGGCAGACGCGTGAGGGAGAAGAGACCCATGATGATGACGGCCACGAATATCAAGCCCGTGGTGATGGGCTTGTTGATTGCTGTTTTGTAAATAGCCATTTTCTTTTATTTCTTTTTTCTAGGGTTTCCTAGGCATTCCTAGGTGCTCCTAGGTTTTCCTAGTTATTCTACAATCTCTAACTTGTCACCATCCACGAGGCGGGCCTGGCCGGTGACGACGAGCTGGTCGCCGGCTTTGATGGCACCGGCTTCGACGGGGATGACTTCGATGCGGTCGTCGTAGCGCTGGCCGAGGGTGACGGCGACGCGGCGGGCAGTGCCTTCCTCATTCACGAAGACATAGCGGTCGTTCGAGCCCGTGAGCTTCAGCACGCTCTGGTAGGGGACAACGATGGCGTCGACTTCGCCGATGGCCAGATGGGTGCGGACATACATGCCGGGACGAATCTTCTCACTGGCGTTAGGAATGCTGAGTTTGGCCTGGAAGGTGTGGCTGGCGGGGTCGATGGTGGGATAGACAATCTCGATGGTGGCGGGGAAAGTGGTGCCGGGGAAGATGTCGCTCTCGATGTCGACCTTCATGCCGGTCTTGACCAAAGGGAAGTAGGTCTCGGGGATATTGATGATGGCTTTCAGACGCGAGATCTGGGTGAGGGTGAGGATGGGCGCACCAGTATACATCTCGCCGTCCTCGAAGTTCTTGGCGCTGATGACGCCGGCGAACTGGGCTTTGACGAAGGTGTTCTCGTTCTGGAAGCGCTCGGACTCGACGAGTTGGTCGTAGGCGGCCTTGGTCTGGTCGTAGACCTGCTCGCTGATGCTGCCGCTGGCCTTGAGGGCACTGACGCGGTCGAGCTCGGTCTTGGTGGAGGCGAGGTTGATGCGTGTGGTGTTGAGCTGTGTCTGGTCCATGCGGACGAGCATGGAGCCTTTCTGCACACGGCTGCCGACTTCGACATAGATATGTTCGATGTGGCCGGTGATGGAGGGCGAGATGTTCATGGTCTCGTAGCCCTCGAGCGTGGCAGAGAGTTCGAGGGTCTTGGCGATGCGCTCGCTCTGGAGGGTGAGCACCTGCACTTTTTCGGCTTCTTTCTTGGTGGTGGTGGCTTTGTTGTCGTCTTTCTTGCTGCCACCGCAGGCGGCGAGGCCGAAGATGGCCAACGCGACGGTTGCGATTCTGATGGTCTTGTTCATATTGCGTATTTTATTTATTCAAAAGGATTTCAAGTGCTGTCTGGGCGGAGATGACGTTCATGGCAGCCTGGATGTAACTGTTCTGGGCGGCGATGATGTCGTTGGAGGCTGTGGTGACCTCGAGGCTCGAGGCACGGCCGTATTTGTATTTCTCAGCGATGTTGGTGAAGACGCGCTGGGTGACGTCGAGGTTGCGGCGCTGGATGTCGTAGGTCTCGAGGGCCGAGGCTAGGTCGTAGCGCAGCTGGTTGTACTGCACCTGAAGGCCGTCTTCGGCCTGACGACGAGTGTTCTGAGTCTCCTGAAGGGCGATCTTAGAGCTCTTCACGTTGGAATAGCGGGTGCCGGAGGTGACGAGGGGAAGGCTGATGGAGAAACCCACCATGTTGGGAGGGGTCATATCCATGCCGGTCTCGCCGTAGTGATATTTCTTGCTGAACTGATAGTAGGCCGAGAGGGTGGGGGTGAAGTCCATCCAGGCCATGGTGACGTTCCTCTCGGCGAGTTTCTCGTTCTGCTCGAGGAGGCGGTAGTCGTAGTTGTTCTCGGGATGGAAGGTCTCACCGAGGAGCTGTGCGGCGTCGTTGACGTTGAGGATGGCCTCGACGGGTGTGGTGAGCTCGACGGTGGCGTTGACATCGGCACCCAACTGGAGGAGCAGCGAGTTGCGGAGCATCTGGATGGAGCGTTTGGTGGCGTTGATGTTGCTCTTGAGGGTGGCCACCTGTACCTGAATCTTGTCGGCATCGACCTGCTCGGCGGCTCCCACGTCGACAGCCGACTGGCTGACGGCAGCGAGGCGTTCGATGTTGGCCAGCGAGGAGTCGAGGAGTGTCGCCGTTTGCTCCATGACGAGGATGGAGACGTAGACGCTCTTGACTTGCGAGCGGGTGTTCAATTCGGTCTGCTGACGGGAGATGTCGGTCATCTCCTTGGCGATATCCTGCAGCATGACGCCTACAATCTGGGCGCCGGTGACGGCGACGGCGGCGGTGACGCTAAGGCTTCCTGTGGGATCCATAGGGATGGAAATGCTTTGTCCTCCCATATGCATCTCCATCTTATAGCCGCACATGTTCTGGTAGTCGAAGCCTGCCTTGACGGTGGGGAGCATGGAGGAGAGTGTTTTCCAACGGTCATACTCGGCTTTCTTCATGTCGAGGTCGGCGTTCTTCATTGTGGCATTGTGCTCGACGGCATATTGCTGAGCTTCGCCGAGACTTAGCCGCAGGGCCTGTTGGGCCGAGGCTGTCAGCCCCAGCGCCAGAAGCGCTAATCCTAATGTCAGTTTCTTCAGTGTCATTGTTATTATATATTTACTTATTTCTTTATATCGCCCATCCCCAGGTCTTCGATGAGTTGGCGGAAATGGGATTCTTCTTTTTCGTAGCGGGCGATGGTGTCGACGGTCATCAGTCCTCGCAGGTAGGTGAAGCATATCTCGCTGGTATAGCGGGCATATTCACGACTGTCGGCCGCTTCCGACATGCGTTTGTGCTGCACAAGGTTACAGATGAATTCTTCGGCCACCTCGGTGTCGGCGTCGGGTCTGAGGTACTGGTGTTGACGTACATATTCAATGCCGCGGTGGATATAGGTGCGGAAGCTCTCGGAGTGGACTTTGAAGAATCGGTCGTAGAGCTCAGGGTAGCAACGTTCGGCATCTTCGATGAGGTGGTGGTAGCTGTGGTTGACGATGGCGTTGGCGCGAATCATGTACATGGCTACCAAGAGAGGCTCGTCGACCTTGTGGAATATCTGTTTGTGGAGAGCGTCGATTTCGTCATGCACTCGCATCAGACAGGCCGAAAGCAACTCCTCCTTGTTGGCGAAGGTCTCGTAGAGCGTCCGTTTGGAGATGTGCATCGAAGTGGCGATATCGTCCATGGTTACGCCTTTGCAACCGCGCGTGTTGAACATCTGCACGGCGGTTTCCACTATTTTCTCTTTCTGTTCTTCTGTTGACATCTTCTGTTTAAGTTCTTGTCTATCAGTTGTTGATAGATAGTTCTGCCTTTCTTTTGGAAGTCGAAAAGCGGTGCAAAGATACAAATAAAACTCCGAAAACTAGAAAAGTTTTCGGAGTTTTGTTTGTTAAATAATCCTAATGGGTTATTTTCTTTCAGGGATGGGCTGGAGGGTGCCGATTTGCACCTTCATGCGGACGCCTTGGGCGGCTTCGACGGTGGCCATCTCGCCTTCGCGGCTGATGAAGGAGACATGGATGCCGCCAGCGGTCATCAGGCGGTCGCCTTTCTGCAGGCTGTTGCGGTATTCGCGCTCTTTCTTGGCTTTCTGAGTGCTGGGACGAATCAGGAAGAAATAGAACACCACAATCATGAGCACAATCATGATGATGGTCTTGGCGGACTTGGAAATGTCGAGGAGGATAAGGTCTAACATAGATTATTGTTTTTTATTTTTTCAAGAAACGGCGGTGGTGGCTTTTTATTGTTCAGGAACAATATTTTTTTGCGTGTGACGTTATCAGTAACATGATGAACAGGAATGACAAATATCGGGAATTGCGTGAGCGGTATCCCGAGTTTATATATGAGGCCTACCACCATGAGGTGACGGAGGCGGGATTGAAGGTGTGGTTCGATTTCCGTATGGGGGATGTCGTCTTTCATCCCGAAGCGCTGATAGAGCGTCGCTCTTTCCTTGATTTTAATGTTGGTGGCATCGACCGCATGGTGTTCGATATGGGCATGATAGAGCTTATAAGCTACTGGAAATGTGCCTGTCCACCAACGGTAAGGGTTTTATGTGGAAGCCTCTCCGCCGACCAGGTGGCCTTCTGGAAGAAGCTCTATTGGAACGGCCTGGGCGAGTTCTACTATACCAACGGGATAACAGAAACGCAGGAGGCGTTCCTTGAAATGAGGAATGAGGAATTAGAAATTAGGAATATTTCGGGTGCGGAACCAATTCCTCATTCCTCATTCCTCATTCCTCATTCTTATCTCGTGCCGGTGGGTGGCGGCAAGGACAGCGTCGTTACCCTCGAGCTGCTGCGAAGGGCAGGGAAGAAGATTCGCCCGCTCATCATGAACCCTCGCGGGGCCACGGTCGAGTGTGCCCGTGTGGCGGGATTCCCGATGGATGAGGTGCTGGTGATTCGTCGCAAGATAGACCCCACACTGCTGGACCTCAATGCCCAGGGGTACCTCAATGGACATACACCCTTCTCGGCCATGCTGGCGTTCTACACGCGGTTGGCGTCAGCCCTGAGCGGCATCCCCAATGTGGCGTTGAGCAACGAGAACTCGGCCAACGAGAGCACGGTGATAGGCACTAGTGTCAACCACCAATACTCGAAGAGCCTAGAGTTCGAGGACGACTTCCGGAATTATTGCGTTAATGCGGCAACGTGTAAATGTGTTAGTGCTGACGCGCCAGCCACTGACGCAATAACGCATTCACGCAATAACGCATTCAACTACTTCTCTTTCCTTCGTCCGCTCTCCGAGTTGCAGATTGCCATGCTCTTCAGCCGTTTCACGGCATACCATGATGTGTTCCGGAGCTGCAATGTGGGTAGCAAGGAGGACATCTGGTGTGGTCACTGCGCCAAGTGTCTCTTCGCCTATATCATCCTCTCGCCATTCATCGAGCCCACCAGGCTCAACCAGATATTCGGCAAGTCGATGCTCGACGACACGACGCTGGAGCTCGAGTTCCGGCAGCTTATCGGCGAGGCCGAAACAAAGCCCTTCGAGTGTGTGGGTACCGTCAGCGAGGTGCGCCAGGCGTTGGCAATGACGTTGGACCGCTGGTATCCCACAAGTCGCCCCGCCCTTCTTAAAGACCTTAAGGCCCCTAAGGACTCTAAGGACCTTAAGGACCTTAAAGACCTTAAAGTCCTTTTGCCAATGGGCAACCTAACTCCCGAAGAACGCCAAATCCTACAAGCAGCATGTACAGAGAAGAACAACTGAAAACCCTTCTTGAGGGACATAAGATACTGATTGCGGGCTACGGTCGCGAGGGCAAGAGCGCCGAGCGCCTCATCCAGCGCCTGGTGCCCGACGCACAATATACCATCGCTACGCAAGTGGAGAACGGAAAGTGGAAGACAGAGAGCGGAGAGTGGAGGACCGATTGGCCGTTCGACATGGTCATCAAGTCGCCCGGCATTCCTAATTTTCACCTTTCACCTTTCACCTTTCACCTCACTTCCCTCACCGACCTCTTCCTCCAGGTGTATGGTGACATGACTATCGGCGTCACCGGCACCAAGGGCAAGAGCACTACGGCGTCGCTGATACACCACCTGCTGCCGGGCAGCATCTTGGCTGGCAATATTGGCATCCCACTGTTCGATATTCTGGACGACCTCCGTGAGGACAGCCTTGTGGTGGCCGAACTCTCATGTCATCAGTTAGAGAACATCCACCGTGGGCCCCATATCGCCGTGTTGCTCAACCTCTTCCAGGAGCACCTCGACCACTACGAGAACTATATGGGCTACAAGATGGCCAAGATGCAGATTGCCCTGAAGCAACAAACGGGCGACCACTTCTTCTATTGTACCGACAACGAGGAGCTGCGCTTGTTAGTTAAGAGTTATGAGTTAAGAGTTAAGAGTGAATTGCATCCATATTCTATCAGTGATATCGACGACACCGAGAGGGCCTTGCTGGAGGCCTGTCCGCTGGAGGGCGAGCATAACCGTAGCAACGCGTTGGTGGCATGTCGTGTGGCATCGCTTGTGAAGCGTCAGACTCTTTCCTCTTTTCACAGTTCACTTTCCACTTTCCATGGACTGCACCATCGTATGGAAAAGGTTGGAACGGTAGCAGGCATCACATGGTACGACGACAGTATCTCGACCATTCCGGCCGCTGCCATCGCCGCCGTGCGGGCCCTCGGGCATGTCGACACTCTCATCCTCGGCGGCTTCGACCGTGGCATCGACTACACGCCCCTGGTGGACTTCCTGAATGAGCACCCAATAAAGAACCTAGTCTTCGTCGGCCAAGCCGGCCGCAGGATTCACTCAACACTCATCACTCATCATTCATCATTGATTGAGGACGATTACACGAAGATAGTCCCTTGGTGTGCCGAGCATACGCCGCAGGGTGGGGTGGTGCTGCTCTCTCCGGCTGCGGCCAGCTACGACGCCTTCCGCAACTTTGAGCATCGCGGCGATTTCTTCAGAGAACAGATATTTAAACTCAATCAGATTTGAAAAGATTTGAAAAGAAGGGCTACGCGATAATAGTTCTTTTATAATCTTTTACAATCTGATTGAGAAAAAAAGAAAATTATGATTGATTATAAAGAAATAAGGAGAACTCTCCACGAGCATCCGCAGACTTCTGGCAACGAGCAATTTGCCCACGATACCATCATCCGTCACCTCCAGCAGCTGCACCCCGACAAGGGCTACACCCATGTCGGCGGCTACGGCGTCATCGCCGTCTGGGGCAAAGACCCGCAGAAGCCCACCGTCGCCTTCCGCGCCGACACCGACGCTCTGCCCATAGGCCACCGCTGTGGCCACGACGGCCACACCACTATCCTCCTCCGTCTGGCGGAGCTGATTGATAGTGAAGAATTAAGAATGAAGAATGATGAATCGGCTACCGCAGCCATTGATTCTTCATTCTTCACTCTTCACTCTTCATTCAATTATCTTCTCCTCTGGCAGCCCGCCGAGGAAACCGGCACAGGCTCGCGCGCCATCCTTGACAGCGGCATCTTGCAGCAGTACAACATCGTGCGCTTTTATGGCCTGCACAACATCCCAGGCTATCCGCTCGGCACCGTGGTCCTCTGTCCGCGTACTTTTGCCGCCGCCTCCACGGGCGTCGTCTACCACCTCGACGGTCGCGAGACCCACGCCTCCACCCCCGAGTTGGGCGTCAACCCCGGCCTCGCGGTGGCCGAGATAGTGCAGCGTTTCGCAAGTTTCAACAACAGTAAAGGTGAATTCCGCCAGAGCACTTTGATATGCGTCCATGTTGGGCAGCCCGCATTCGGTACCTCCGCCGGACACGGCGAAGTGATGTTCACCCTCCGCGCCTTCACCAACGACGCCATGGAACAGCTCCTAGCCGACGCCAACAGCGCTGTCGACGAGGTCGCCGCCCGTTACAAGCTGTCAGTAAGCCGTTCGCTGGTAGAGCCGTTCCGCGCCACCGAGAACAACGGTGATTGCGTGGAGACAATAGAAAAAACGGCAGAGGATGTGCCGCTTCGTGTCCGTTATCAGATGGAGCCTTTCCGCTGGAGCGAAGACTTTGCCGAGTATTTGCTGGAGTTCCGCGGTGCCATGTTCGGCATCGGCAGCGGCGAGCGGCAGCCCGAGCTGCACCACCCCTCCTACGATTTCCCCGACGCCCTCATTGAGCCCGCCGCCCAGCTGTTCTTCCGCCTTAGCTCTTCTTTTTTGCAGTAGAGCCGGTCGATTTCTCCAACTTGATGTAGTCGGGGAAGGACACCTGCTGGCCGTTGACGTTGATGCTGGGCTTGATGCGCAGGCCTACCTTCGACGAGGTGCCGTCATTGGAGAAACTCGAGGCGAAGTTCTTCAGCGCATCCACACCTTTCTTGGAGAAGAACTGGCCGAGGTCGGTGTTGACGCCGAGCGGCACGGTGGTGGTGCTGCTGGGACGGATGGTATAGCTGCGGCTGCTGATACCACTGGCCATGTCGGTACCGTCGATGGCCAGAATCCAGTCCATCGCCGTCATCGAGGCCTTCTGCTGGGTGGGATTGGTTACGTTGACGTTCATGTTCATGCTCAGGGGCACCTTCTTGCTCTGGTAGGCCGCCACAAGTTTCACCACGTCGGTGGCGGAGAGGTTGCCCGACGTGAGGTTCTTCACGTCGACACCGGCGACGGTGACATTGCTCACATTCTTAAGGTCGAATTTGCAGTTTCTCAGATTGGCCACGCCAGCGATGTCATTGGCGAGCTGCGAAAGGATGTCGCACGAACTCAGCAGGATAGTGCCTGCCATTGCTAAAACAAAAAGTATCTTTTTCATGCTGCAAAAATACACAACCTATCCGATATGGCCAAATTTTTTTTCTCGGAGGGCGCCGTTGGACTTTTTTTGCCTCAATATGAAAATAATTTCGTATTTTTGCAGTTTGGATTTACTATTGTATAATAAATTAATAAATATATATTTCAACTTGTTATGGAAGAAAACACTGCTCAGGAGAAACAGCTGAATTTTCTCGAGGAGATTATCGAGACGGGACTGAAGGAAGGTAAGTATGACAAAATCCAGACCCGTTTCCCGCCGGAACCCAACGGCTACCTGCACATCGGCCACGCCAAGTCGATATGCATTAATTTCGGACTGGCGAAGAAGTACGGCGGCAAGACCAACCTGCGCTTCGACGACACAAACCCCGTGAAGGAGGACACCGAATACGTCGACTCCATCCAGGAGGATATCCACTGGCTGGGCTTCGACTGGGCAGAGAAACACTATGCTTCCGACTATTTCGAGCAGCTCTACCAGTGGGCCGAACTGCTGATAAAGAAAGGTCTCGCCTATGTCGACGACCAGACCCTCGACGAGATTCGTGAGGGACGCGGCACGGTGACCACGCCGGGCAAGAACAGCCCCTACCGCGACCGCTCGGTGGAGGAGAACCTCGACCTGTTCCGCCGCATGCGCGCCGGCGAGTTCGAGGACGGCAGCAAGGTGCTCCGCGCCAAGATAGACATGGCGCACCCCAACATGATGTTCCGCGACCCCATCATGTACCGCATCCTCCATGCCCATCACCACCGCACAGGCGACAAGTGGTGCATCTACCCCATGTACGACTACGCCCACGGCCAGAGCGACAGCATTGAGCATATCACACACAGTATCTGCACGCTGGAGTTCGACATCCACCGTCCGCTCTACGACTGGTTCATCGAGCAGCTGGGCATCTGGCCCTCGCACCAGTACGAGTTCGCCCGCTTGAACATCAACTACACGGTGATGAGCAAGCGCAAACTGCTCCAGCTGGTCAAGGAGAACTATGTCAGCGGCTGGGACGATCCCCGTATGCCGACCATCTGCGGCTTCCGCCGTCGCGGCTATACGCCCGAAAGCATCAAGGCTTTCTGCGAGCGCATCGGCGTGGCCAAGCGCGACAATATCATCGACTACAGCCTGCTGGAATTCTCGCTGCGTGAGCACCTCAACAAGGTGGCCCAGCGCCGCATGGTCGTCCTCGATCCGGTGAAGGTGGTGATAGATAATTACCCCGAGGGACAGACTGAGATGCTGACGGCCGTGAACAACCCCGAGTGCGAGGCCGACGGCACCCGCCAGGTGCCTTTCGGACGCGAGTTGTGGATTGAGCGCGAGGACTTTATGGAGGTGGCCCCCAAGAAGTACTTCCGCATGGCCATCGGCCAGGAGGTGCGTCTGCGCTACGCCTATTTCGTTACCGCACAGAGTGTTGAGAAGGACGCCGAGGGCAACATCACCTGCATCCACTGCACCTACGACCCCGCCACGCGCGGCGGCGACGCACCCGACGGCCGCAAGGTGAAGGGCACCATCCACTGGGTAGCAGCCCACAGCGCCATCGACGCCGAGGTGCGCCTCTTCGACCGCCTCTTCGCCGTCGAGGCCCCGGACGATGTGGAAGAAGGCCACACCTTCCTCGAAAACCTCAACCCCAACAGCCTGAAGGTGGTCACCGCCAAGTGTGAGCCTGCCCTCAGCGAGTGGAAAGCGGAAAGTGGAAAGTGGAAAGATGGAATAGTCCGTTATCAATTTGAAAGAATGGGCTACTTCTGCACCGACCGCGACAGCACCCCCGAGCATCCCGTCTTCAACCGCACCTGCACGCTGAAGGACAGCTGGGCGAAAATCAAGTAAGCTAAACACTCAAACAATCAAGCAATCAGACAATCAAGCAATAACGAACTATGAATATTTCTTTCGATTGGCTTAAAGAGTATGTGGATATTGAGGATATGACTCCTCAGGAACTGGACGACCTGCTGACTTTCTCCGGTCTGGAGGTGGACAGCATGGAGAAGGTGGAGACCATCAAGGGCGGTCTGGAGCATGTGGTGATAGCCCAGGTGCTCACCTGCGAGCCGCACCCCGACAGCGACCACCTGCACCTGACCACCGTCGACGTGGGCGGCGAGCGTCCGCTGAATATCGTCTGCGGCGCGCCCAACGTGGCCGCCGGCCAGAAGGTGGTGTGCGCCCAGATAGGTACCAAGATATACACCTCGGATACCGAATACTACGAGATTAAGAAAGGCAAGTTGCGCGGCGCCGTCAGCGAGGGTATGCTCTGCGCTGCCGACGAGCTGCAGCTCGGCACCGACCACGCCGGCATCATGGTGCTGCCCGACGACGCCCCCGTGGGGATGCCCGCCAAGGAATACTTCCACGTGAAGGACGACTACCTGCTGGAGGTGGCCATCACGGCCAACCGCATGGACGCCATCTCGCACATCGGCGTGGCCCGCGACGTGGTGGCAGTCCGCAATACCCGCGAGGGGAAGAAGCTGGCCATCAAGTGGCCGGAGGTGGCTGCCGATCTCACCCCCAAAGCCACAGGTGAGCCGATAAAGGTCACCGTCGAGGAGCCGGAGCTTTGCCCGCGCTACACGGGCATCACGCTGCGCAATGTGAAGGTAGGGGAGAGCCCCGAGTGGCTGCAGAACCGTCTGCGCACCGTGGGCCTGCGTCCCATCAACAATATCGTCGACGTCACCAACTTCGTCATGATGGAGGTGGGTCAGCCGCTGCACGCCTTTGACGCCGACAAGATCGGCGGCGGCCATGTCGTTGTGAAGCGCCTGCCACAGGGCACCAAGTTCGTCACCCTCGACGGCGTGGAGCGCACGCTCGACGCCCGCGACCTGATGATCTGCGACGAGAACGAGGGCATGTGCATCGCCGGTGTCTTCGGCGGCCTGAAGAGCGGCACCACCATGGAGACCAAGAACGTCTTCCTCGAGAGCGCCTTCTTCAACCCCGTCTCCATCCGCAAGACCAGCCAGCGCCACACCCTGAAGACCGACGCCAGCTACCGCTACGAGCGCACCTGCGACCCCAACATCACCGAGTGGGCTCTGCGCCGCGCCGTGAAGCTCATCCAGGAACTCGCCGGCGGCGAGATCTGCGGTCAGATGGTGGACCTTTATCCGAAGCCCATCGAACGCCCGACGGTGGAGGTGAACTTCCGCCGCATGTTCGACCTCGTGGGGCAGGACATCCCGCTGGAGGCCGTGCGTACGGCTCTCACGTCGCTCGATATCGAGATTGTCAACGAGACCGCCGAGGGTATGACGCTGAAGGTGCCCACCTGCAAGGCCGACGTCTACCGCGAGTGCGACATCGTGGAGGAGATCATGCGCATCTACGGATACAACAATATCCATATCGGTGACACCGTCAACAGCTGCCTCAACTACGGCAAGAAGCCCGACCCGCGCAAGCTCAAGAATGCCGTCAGCGACTACCTTACTGACAACGGCTTCAGCGAGATTATGAACAACTCGCTGACCAAGAGCGAATACTATGACGACAACCCCGACTTCCCCGCCGACCGCTGTATCCCCATCATCAACCCCCTTTCCAAGGAACTCAACGTCATGCGCCAGACGCTGCTCTACAGCGGCCTCGAGTGCATCGCCCGCAATATCAACTTCCGCATCCTCGACCAGAAGCTGTACGAGTTCGGCCACTGCTATGTGAAGACCGATGAGGCCTCCAACCAGGAGCTGCCGGTGACAAAGAGGTTCAATGAGACCGAGCACGTCAGCATCTTCATGACTGGCAACATGACGCCCGAGAGCTGGAAGATGAAACCCGCCGAGAGCGACTTCTTCTACCTCAAGTCCTACGTGATGACCATCCTGCACCGCATGCGCGTCAACATGGGCCGCGTGGAGATGGTTCCGACGCAGTACAAGTTCTTCGCCGAAGGCCTCGACATCGTGCTGAAGGACAGCAAAAAGCTGCTGGGCACCATCGGTCGCATCGGCCGCGAGACGCTGAAGAAGATGGACATCAAGCAGCCCGTCTATTACGCCGACCTTAACTGGACGCTCCTCCTCAAGCAGTACCCCACCAAGGAGGTGCTCTACCAGGAGGTGGCCAAGTTCCCCGAGGTGCGCCGTGACCTGGCCCTCGTCCTGCGCAAGGACGTCACCTTCGCTCAGGTCGAGCAGGCCGCCATGCAGTGCGAGAAGAAACTGCTCAAGAATGTCAGCCTCTTCGACGTCTACGAAGGCAAGGGCATCGCCGACGGCTTCAAGTCGTACGCCGTCAGCTTCATCCTGCAGGACAAGGACAAGACCCTCGCCGACAAGCAGATTGAGGCCACCATGGCCAAAATCCAGAAGACCCTCGAGACCCAGCTGGGCGCGAAGATAAGAGGATAAGATAATGTAAATATTATGGCAACACTAACAATAAAAAAAATTGGGCCAATAAAAGATGTGTCATTTGTAATAAAAAGATACAATTTTTTCATTGGACAACAAAGTAGTGGAAAAAGCACTATTGCAAAGATTATTAGTAATTGTACATGGATGGAAAAAGAAATTGCTACCCATCCCAATGTTCATGCTGATTTGTCTTACTATGAGGATACGTTTGTTAGTCAGTTAGAGGAATTCCATTTCATGGAAGGTTATCTCAATGAGAACTCTTTATTGGAGTATGATTCCGAGTTTATTCACATATCTTGCAAAGACCTTAGGTGTAGAATAAGTGTAAAACCTGGTGTTGAGAATTATGAGCGTCAGAAGGTTTTGTATATACCGGCAGAAAGAATTATATTTTCAAAAACAACAAGTTTTTCTGGGAATAATAATTTAAATAGTTTTGCACTAGATTGGATAAATGCGAGGGATTATTTTGACAAAGAACACAAGTTAAACATTTTGGCGTTAGGTATAAGTTATTACCAGCAAGTTGAACAAGGAAAAACTGTTGATAAAATAGTCTCTCGAAATGGTGCATATGACATAAAACTTGTTAATGGCTCAAGCGGTTTGCAATCTGTTGTTCCACTTGCGTCGGCAATGCAATTCTATTCGAGGATTTTGTTTCAGGATAGTATTGAATCAAAGACACTGTTGCCAGAACAGACAAAAGACAGGATAGACATTTCTAATTATTTGAGAAAAGATTATTCTGAAATGTTGGATATTCCTTCAGGAATAATAGATAAGATAAATCGTTTGACAAAAACTAAAAAAACGAGTTTTGTGATAGAGGAACCCGAATCTAATTTGTACCCGCAAAGCCAGATAGATTTATTAAATTCTATTGTTAAATGCAGTTTGAGTGAAGGCCGAGGGCATACCGTTACGATTACTACACATAGTCCATACATTATTAATCAACTTAATCTTTTAGTTAAAGCTCACGATAAGGGAAAGACGGTTCAAGGTGCGGAAATGGATTTCGATAAATTGAACGTGTTTTTTGTTGCAGATGGTGTTTTGACTGATCTTAAGGTACGGAATGCCCACTTGATAGATACAACAATGCTTTCAGAACCACTTAATGAGACTTATAATATGTACGAGAATGAAATCTTTGATTGAGAAATTCTTCGAAATCCATTATCAGTTGGATAACAATGTATCTATTCTTAACCAAAATACGACAGAACGTTCTTTTGATTTAGATGATGATCAAAAGCCAAATTTTATTGTGCGATATACAGAGGGAATAGCGTCGTTTACCAACAATAAGTGTCATGAGATACAAGTGTTGGACTATGAAGGCTACATTACCTCATTCGCGAATCGACCATCTTTTACAAATCATCGAAGACGTTGTGATTTTATTATTGAAGACAAAGTTGGAAATGCGATTATATTGTGTGAGCTAACATCATCCTCGCATGGTATGTCAGGATTGAGGGAGCCTAGGGAGGAGTTCCAAGGAGGTAAATTTGAGAAAGTGGAGAAACAATTGGCAGATTCATTAGAGACTTTATCTTGTGTTCCACAAATCAAAGATTATTTTGATTCGCTTGTAATAAAAGTATGCCTTTGTTCATATAAATTATTTAATGTGTCAAAATTATCACCTCATATTCAATCAACAGTTATGGCATTCAATAGGTATTTAAAAGTTGAAGAATATGAAACAGGAGAGAATGGGGCAGAATTAGTATCTAAGCGGATTAACGATTTGGGGTTTGTTTATAAAAGAATATCACATAACTATAGTTTTATTTTAACTTGATTTTTTGAAATAAAGGAATGGACATTATGAGGCCCGCGGCATTCCGTCGCGGGCCTCGTCATTTTTGCCTATTCTTTTTTTCAAAATTTGCCCAGTGTCGTAATGGTCCATTTCGGCCATTTCCAAAACTGCATGGTGTTGTAATGGTTCATTTTTGCCGTTTCCAATTTTGCATGGCGCTGTAATGGGTCATTTTTGCCGTTTCCAGTTTTGCTCGGGGGTTAAATGATTCATTTTGGCCATTTCCAAAATTGATTGGCGTTGTAATGTTCCATTTTGGCCGTTTTAAAATTTGAAAGGCCGTAGCGACACCCGTTTTTGTCCTTTTAAAAAACCGCTTGGGATTATCTGTACAAAATCTCATGCTCATCTTTTTCAAAAATCATGCTCATGATTTCGGAAAAACATGCTCATGAATAGTATATAATCATGCTCATGATTTTTTTGAATTATGAGCATGATTTTGAAACTTCATGCGCTGATATTTACCAATCATCCCCGTCTTTATATAATGTTGTGGATAGAATATTCTTAAATGTTTTTGTTGTGATAGACATTCCTTTCGTGTCATAATATACCACCCACATATCTCTATTGAAATGTAGTACACTGTTTCTATATTTCACTGATTCTACAAAATATCGTTCTACTTTACCAACACGATGCCAATATGCAGCCTCCCTATATGATTCGTCATCGCAATCTGTATCAACGGATCTGAGAATGGACCATTGTAGATAGGTATCACTTGATTCCATGATATTGCAATTATCTAAGTACCATGTATCTCCTCCATCGGTTGGGACCATTTTTACCCTTACAATAGGCCCATCTTCTCCCTGTTTAATTCTAACGACCAATTTGTATTCTCTTTTGATGATGACTTCGTTTATAGTGTCAAAATCATGATCAAGAGAACATGTTCCTATCCAATCACCACAAAGTTTACAGTCATCCTGCGCAAAGACATTTGGAATACACAGAATGCACATTAATATCCCTATTATTACTTTTTTCATGATAATTTTTTTTAGTATTGGGATGTGGACATTTTGGGACAGGGTTTGTCATGGTCTCTTCTATGCACAACATCCTTGGTTGTGAATTCAGCCTCGCTAAAGTAGATATATACAGCTTTTTCTTTTGTATTGGCGTATGCAGGAACCCAACCATAGACATCAGTATGTCCTTTGATTTTTGCGTGCAGACACATATCTTTCCCCGTAGTGTTGATAATGAAAAGATATGTTTGACTGTGTATTTTTTTAGTGAACATCTTTCCAATACTCTCCAACTTCTGAGGTTGCTGATCTTGGTCGGAATGAATACCCTGCTCCTTAAAATAATTATTACTATTGAATACGGAGAAACCCGTGGTCAGAGCCAATGTAACAGCGGCGACAGCTATAAGTGCTATTTTCTTCATTATTTTATTGCCTGTTATATACCATCGGCACGTCGGTTTTGGTTTTAATAACATGTTATTGTAGGCCGAAAAAGAATGCACATAAAAAGAGCGTGGGCTTTTCGTTTTCATCGGTACTTTTGAGGTCTTGGACTACCTATTATCTCCAATTACAACGTACGAGTCCACGCAAAAACGTGAAAGCCGTCGCTTGGGTCTGGAGATAATTTTGAAAGTGTCCAAGTTCCAAAAGTACCAGAGTTAGCTACTTCGCTTTTTCCTATTCTATGATGTGCATACTAATTTATGCGCTTTACTTCATTGGCAATCTTATTCGTTAATATTCCGTTTAATTTCGACTGCAAAGATACGACATTTCTGCAGGTGGCAAATTTTTTTTTCCACCACATCGAAAAAAAAAGACCGCCGCAGGGGTCTCCTGCGGCGGATGTGGTATCTCAATATGCAATGGTTACATGTCGGCTTCGCGCATCATCTCATCGGCAATGTAGCGGTCGCCATAGAGGTAGAGGCCAGTCGCTTTGTTGTGCAGGTCGCGGCATGTGCGGCTGCCGTAGAAAAGCATCAGGGCCCGCAAGGGGTCTATGTCCAGTCGCTGGGAGAGGTCGACGGCAATTGCTCCGATGCGGTTGCTGAGTATTATCTCCTGTATCACGGGAGCCTTGGCGGGGTCGTCATATTGTCTCGGTGCTGTCATATTCTAGGTATTTGTCGGTTAATGCCTGATTTAACAAGCACATCTGGTTGTTTGGCCGATGTTCTGAAAGTCGCCCAAGGGCGGTGTTCAAATCCATCAGTCCGAGAATGTACAGGTTCACGGTATCAATAACCCTGTCGTTGGCTACGCCACCTTCGATATAGTCGTATTCCTTCGAGGGGTCGGTCCCTTGGCGGCACGCAATGATGAACTCCAGCCAGTCGGCATCGTAAGCAGAGAATACTTTGCATCGACCGATGGAGAGGATGGCATCGCGGTCAAGGTTGTAACGATTGAGTAGAGGAGTCATACCGCGCCTCTCGGACATGCGGACAGCCCATTGTATGGCTTGTTCTTTTACATCGGTAACATAAAAGCCTTGTCCGAAGTCAAGATTCGGGCGACCAAACCTACAAACAGGTTGTTTTATTATTTCAGTTCCTCCGTGATATACTGTTATCATTTGGTAGCCTCCCATCTGTTCATACATTCAATCATATCCTTGGCCAGATTTTCGCGACTCTCGGTATGTAGGGTCTCGTAATTAGGATAGATGTATTTTTCAATCATTCCCAGACGTTTCATCCGTTCGAAAACCTCTGAGAAATCAACGCCCATAGCTCTTGCTGTAGTTTCAATGCAAGTTGCCACAAAAGCCATGATGACTTGCTGCCGTGGTGTGTTGATTACATGTTCCATTTCGACTGCAAAGATACGACATTTCTTCGATGTGGCAAAATTTATTTTCTGCCGGGTATAAAAAAGCAGGCTGCCGCAGGGGAGTCCCTGCGGCAGCCTGCAAAATTTTCACTCGTCTGCTTTACAGTACGTTGATAAGTTCGACGGTGAAGATCAGGGCGGCATAGGGCGGGATGTCGGCGCCGGCGCCGCGCTCGCCATAGGCGAGGTTGTAGGGGATGTAGAACTTGAAGATGGAGCCTTCCTTCATCAGCTGCACACCTTCGGTCCAGCCGGCGATGACCTGACGCAGGCCGAATTCGGCGGGCATGCCGCGGCGGTAGCTCGAGTCGAAGACGGTGCCGTCGATAAGGGTACCCTCGTAATGGCAGCGCACGGTGTCGCTGGCCTTGGGCTGACGGCCGGTGCCTTCCTTGACGACCTCATACTGGAGGCCGCTGGCAGTGACGGTGACGCCGGGACGCTGGGCGTTCTCCTTGAGGAAAGCCTCGCCCTCGCCCTTGGCGGCTTTGCCGCGCTCGGCGGCTTCGGCCTGCTGGCGCTCCTCGAGTTCGGCGAAATAGTGCTCAAGCACCTGATGCACCTCTTCGTGGCTCATCTTCGGCTCGCGGCCCTGCAGCACGTCGGCGATGGCGGCGGCATAGTCTTCTACATTCAGGCTCTCTTTCAAGCCCATACCTATCAGTTGGTGGCCAATATTGTGGCCAAGAGCATAACTAAGTTTGTCCATATTTTTTCTTTTTGAGGAGTGAGAGAGAAGTGAAGGGGGATCTCTCACTTCCCCTTCACTCCATTATTATTATTGTTATTCATTCTTTTCCGTAAATATTGTATCGCCTCGATATTTCTCGGCACCTGGAGGTCGAGGGTGCCGCTGACGATGCCTATCACGTGGCCGTTCTTGACGGCGCTGAGGCGATTGTAGGGCTTCATGTCGCAGAAGGCGGCAGAGTCCTCGCGTCGCACGATGATAAAGTCGGGGTCCTCCTTCATCAAGGCCTCAAGGCTGTAGCTCCATCCTTCGATGCCCTCGGCGATATTGCGGCCGCCGGCCATCCTGATGATGTCGTTGATGAAGGTGTTGCCACCGGCGGTGAAGTTACCGCCCTCGCCGAAGCCCACGACATAGTAAACCGAGGGTAATTGAGAATTGAGAGTTGAGAATTGAGAATTATCGTTGTGCGTAAGCAAATTTTCAATTTTCAATTTTAAATTTTCAATTAACGAATCAGCGGCGGCTTCTTTGTTTACCAGATTGCCGATGGCCTTGATGTTATCGTAGAGGGCCTCGAACTTGGGTTTCTCTATCACGCAGACCATCGGGGTGCCCATGGCGTCCATCTGCTCCGTCACCTTCTTGCCCACCATCGAGCCGCTGATGACCAGGTCGGGCTCCAGGGCGAGGATGCTCTCGATATTCAGGTTGCTGATGCCGCCGATGCTGGGGATCTTGGCCGCCGCGTCGGGGTAGACGCAGAAGTCCGTGCGTCCCACCAGCAGGTCCTGGGCTCCGAGGGCGAACATGATTTCCGTGACGGCAGGGGAGAGGCTCACCACCTTTTGCGGCTGTGCCGGCACGACCACCGTGCGTCCGTAGTCGTCGGTCACAGTATCAGAGGTTTGTACTTGACGGCTTTGTTGACCGCAGGCGGCCAACAAAAGGACTAGGAGGAGTGAAAGGAAGTGAAAGGGAGTGAAAGGGAGTGAAAGGACGGTTGAATTCTTTTTCATTTTCAATTCTCAATTCTCAATTATCAATTTTCAATTCTCAATTCTCAAGCGTCTTCCATTCCTCCACAGACTGGCAGCATCACGCTGGTGATATAGGGGCACATGTCGCTGGCCAGGAACACGCAGGCCTGCGCCACCTCGTCGGTGGTGCCGGGACGCTTCATGGGGATGCGCTGGCACCAGGTGTTCATCAGCTCCTTCGGCACCTCAGCGGTCATCTCGGTCTCGATAAATCCCGGGCACACCACGTTGACGCGTATGTTCCTCGCGGCGAACTCTTTGGCGCAGCTCTTGCTGAAGCCGAGGATGGCGGCCTTCGAGGCGGCATAGTTCGCCTGGTTGTAGTTTCCGGCGACACCCACCACCGAGCCGATGTTGACGATGGAGCCGTGTCCCTGCTTCCACATAGAGGGCTGGATGGCCTTCGTCATGCAGAACACAGAGCCTAGGTTGGTGTGCATCACGCGGTTGAACTGCTCCTCCGTCATGCGCTTCACGGCGGCATCGTCGGTGATGCCGGCGTTATTGACGAGGATATCTACCTTGCCGAAGTCGGCAAGCGCCTCTTTGACAAAGGCTTGTGCGGAGTCATAGTCGGCCACATCGTAGGCGTAGCCTTTGGCTTTCACGCCCAGGGCTGTCAGCTCCTGCTCGACGGTGACCATTTGGTCGTTCCGTGTGCGGCCGCAGAAGGCCACGTCGCAGCCCTCTTTGGCGAAGCGCACCGCGATGGCGTGACCGATGCCACGGGTGGCGCCGGTGATAATAGCGGTTTTTCCTTGTAGTAACATAAGGTTTGAAAGTATAAAAGTTGAAAAGGTTTAAAAGGTGAGAGGTTTTGTCGCCCCTTTCAACCCTTTAAACCTTTTCAACCTCTTAAACGTAAAGGTTAGAGCAGCTTGGCGAGTCTGGCGGCCAGGTCACCCACGCGGGTGCTGTAGCCCTTCTCGTTGTCGTACCAGCTGACGATCTTCACGAAGTTGCCGTCCATCACCTGGGTCAGCAGGCTGTCGAAGATGCTGCTGTGGGTATTGTCGATGATGTCGATGCTCACGATGGGCTCGTCGACATACTGCAGCACACCCTTCATGGGGCCGTTGGCGGCTTCCTTGATGGCGGCGTTGATCTCTTCCTTGGTGACGTTGCAGTTGAGCTCGGCGGTGAGGTCAACGACAGAGCCGTCGGGAGTGGGGACGCGCATGGCGAAGCCGTCCAGCTTGCCCATCAGCTCGGGGATCACCAGACCCACGGCCTTGGCGGCGCCGCTGGAGGTGGGGATGATGCTGACGGCGGCGGCACGGGCACGACGGAGGTCGCTGTGCGGCTGGTCGAGGATCTTCTGGTCGTTGGTATAGCTGTGCACGGTGTTCATCAGACCGCGCTTGATGCCGAATTTGTCGTTCAGCACTTTGGCCACGGGAGCCAAGCAGTTGGTGGTGCAGCTGGCGTTGCTGATGAGCTGCATGTCCTTGTTGAGGAGGTTGTCGTTGACACCCATCACGATGGTGGCGTCGACGTCGTCGGCCTTACCGGCGGGGACGGTGAGGATGACCTTCTTGGCACCAGCGTTGATGTGCTTCATCATCTGCTCGCGTTTCTTGAACAGACCGGTCGACTCAACCACGATGTCGACACCCAGCTCGCCCCAAGGCAGGTTCTGCGGGTCGCGCTCGGCATAGATTTTCACCTTCTTGCCGTTGACCACGAGGCAGTCGCCCTCGGCGTGCACGTCGCCGTCGAAGTTCTCGTGAACCGAGTCATATTTGAACAGGTAGGCCAGCGTATCGGCGCTGGTGAGGTCGTTGATGGCGACGATGTCGAGCTCGGGGTGAGCAAGCATGGCGCGGAAACTCATACGGCCAATTCGGCCAAAACCGTTAATAGCTACTTTTGCCATATTCTCTGTGTTTTAAGGTTTTATGTTAATATTTAAGGTTTGACTTGGACTACAAAGATAGGAACATTTTATATATTGACAAAATTATTTGCCTTAAAATGGAAAATTATTTTTTCTCATCTCCGAAAAAAGTTGTACTTTTGCAGCATGAAACAAATACTACTGATCAACGATGTTGTGGGCTATAGCCATGTGGGGATGGTGGCCATGCTGCCAATCCTCTCCAACCTCGGCCACACCACCTACAACCTCCCCACGGCTCTTGTATCTAACACCTTGGACTACGGAAAGTTCAATGTCCTGGAGACCACCGATTATATGCGTGGCGCCATCCCCGTGTGGCGTCAGCTCGGATTCCGCTTCGACGCTGTGTGTACGGGCTTGATGTTCAGCGAGGAACAGGCGCGACTGGTCTCCGCCTACTGCCGTCAGCTGCGTTCCGAGGGCACCGCCATCTTCGTCGACCCCATCATGGGCGACGGCGGCCGCCTCTACAACGGTATCTCCGACACCCATATCGAGCTCATGCGCGAGATGGTCGCCGTGGCCGACCTCACCTTCCCTAACTATACCGAGGCGTGCTATCTTGCAGGTATTCAGTATCGTCCCGACGGGATGGACTGGGAGGAGGCCTGCCGCCTCCTCGACAGCATCGTGGCCCTCGGGGCCAAGTCGGTGGTGGTGACCAGCGCCAAGGTCGACGGCCACAGCTGTGTTATCGGTCGCCGCAGCGAGGAGTCGCTCCCGGGAGTCCGGCAGAATATCTCCCACGGCCCCTACTTCCGTATTGACTATGAGGAGATTCCGGTGTCTTTCCATGGTACCGGCGATATCTTCTCCGCCGTACTTATCGGCCACCTGATGAATGGCGAGAAACTCAAGGACAGTACCGCTATCGCCATGGATGTCGTCAGCCGTCTCATCGACCGCAACCGCGCCCTCCCCGACAAGTGCCGCGGAATCCCCATCGAGCAGTGTCTCGACATGCTTTGATTGTTACTTTAACTGATTATTTGAATACATCTGATAATGAAGAAGTCTTCGAATAACAAAAAACGTCATATCCTCCGTCCGTGGAAGGAGATTCCGGTCTGGCGGAAGGTGCTCAGGACGGTGTGGATATTGCTGCTTTCCCTATGGCTTTTTACCATCCTGCAGGTGCTGCTGGGTATCTTCTTCAACCCGCCGCTGACGCCGCTGATGGTGCAGCGCTACTTCCAGCAACTGACTGACAGCGAGCGTAAAGTGGTCTTCGAACGCGACTATGTGTCGCTCGACGACATCTCGCCCAACCTCATCACTGCCGTCATCTATGCCGAGGACGGTCTCTTCCTCTACCATCACGGTTTCGATGTGCAGCAGATGAAGCAGGCCCATCGCGAAAACAAGAGTGGACGACGCTTCCGTGGGGGCAGCACCATCAGTCAGCAGACGGCCAAGAATGCCTTTCTGCCGCACTCGCGCACCATGCTCCGAAAGGCCGCCGAAGCCTACTATACCCTTCTGATTGAGAAACTTTGGGGTAAGAGGCGCATCATGGAGGTGTACCTCAATATAGTGGAGTTCGGCGACGGCATCTATGGTGCCGAAGCTGCCTCGCAGCACTACTTCGGTCATTCGGCTAAGACGCTCTCGCGCCACGAAGCGGCGCAGCTTGCCGCCTCGCTTCCGTCGCCCCTCAAGCGCAATCCAGCCCACCAGACACCCCGCTATCGCCGCTATGTGGAGACCATCAAGGGACGCTTTAGCCGCGGTAGTATAAATATCGATAAACCAAGCAAAAAGCTGCAGAGGAAATATAGGAATCAGGAGGACCTCTGGGACTTCATCGAATGGTATCGTAAGCAGAAATGAACGACAGGGTTGAGCAAACATGGCGTCGCTACCGGCGAAACTTCGAGACCTACCTCCGTTTGGAGAAGGGATTGGCGCAGAATAGCGTCGATGCTTACCTGCAGGACATCCGTCATTTGGTGGATTTCTTTGTGGAACAAAATAAAGAACCTGAGGATGTTTCGATTGATGAGTTGCAGCAGTTATTGAAGCAGATAAACGACCTCGGGATAGCCCCCACGACGCAGCGTCGGATGATCTCAGGCTGGCGGATTTTTTTTAAGATGCTGGTCATCGAGGACGCCATCAAGGACAATCCCGCCGATTTGCTCGACCTCCCCCTCCGTCCCAAGCATCTGCCCGATGTACTGTCGAACGAGGATATCGAGAAGATACAGGCCTCCTTCGACCTCAGCTTTCCCGACCAATACCGCAACAATGTTATCATCGAGGTGCTCTATGGCTGTGGACTCCGGGTCTCGGAGTTGGTAAACCTCAAGCTCTCAAATATCTACGAGGAGGAGCAGTGTCTGCAGATCTTTGGCAAGGGTGACAAGGAACGGTGGGTGCCCATCAACCCCAGGGCCCTGGAGATGATGCTCACCTATATCCATACCATCCGCTGTCACTGCAATATCAAGCCGCATGAGGAGAAGTATGTCTTTATCAATCGGTTAGGTACTCGGCTGAGTCGTAACTATGTCTTCATGTTCCTCAAGCAGGCTGTCGCCGATGCCGGCATCGACAAGCATGTGAGTCCCCACTCTCTGCGCCATAGCTTCGCCACCGAGCTGGTGGAGAACGGTGCTGACCTCCGGGCTGTGCAGGAAATGCTTGGGCATGAGAGTATTTCGACCACCGAGATCTACACCCACCTCACCCGGGACACCCTCCGCAACACCATCGCCGCCTATCATCCCCACTACAAACGTTAGGTCTCCAAAAGAGTCTTTTTGCCTCCCTCAAAGGGTCTTTTTGCCACCCTCAAAGGGTCTTTTTTGCCACCCCGAAGGGTCTTTTTGCCTCCCCCCAAAGGTTTTTTTACCTCCGCCAAAGGGTCTTTTTGTCTCCCCCAAAGGGTCTTTTTGCCGGTCAAAAGGGTGTTGGGAGCCAAAATTGGAAATCAGCAAGTTACGAGCATAAAAACACACATAACCTACTAGTTATGTGTGTTTTATCTTTTTAGTGAACTTGTAACTTGCTGATACTTAATACCAACACCGTATCAACACCGTATCAACACCGTACCAACTCCTACCGAAGTCCGACTACGGTCGGAGATGGTACGGTGATGGTGGGTCGATGGTAGGATGAAGGTGCGTTTTTTGTGGCTTGTGGATAACTTTTTTTGTGTTATGTGGGAAATAATTCGTATTTTTGCATTTTCGTTTTAATTGGAAATATAAATAAATAATTAATAATAAACAAATTAATCAAGATGACAAAGTACGTTTACACGTTCGGTGGCAAGACCGCCGAGGGAAAAGCCGACATGAAGAATCTTTTGGGCGGTAAAGGCGCCAACCTGGCCGAGATGTGCCTTTTGGGTCTCCCCGTGCCCGCTGGTCTGACCATCACTACCGACTGCTGCACAGCTTATTACGCAAACAACTGCCAGTTGCCTGCCGGTCTTATGGAGGAGGTGTGGAAAGGTGTTGAGAATATCGAGAAGATCATGGGTATGAAGTATGACGACGCCGAGAATCCCCTGCTTGTCAGCTGCCGTTCGGGTGCCCGTTCGTCGATGCCCGGTATGATGGACACGGTCCTGAATATCGGTCTGAGCAGCAAGACCATCCCCGGTATGCTGAAGAAGACCAACAATCCCCGTTTCGTGTATGACAGCTACCGTCGTCTGATTATGATGTATGCTGACGTCGTCATGGAGAAGAGCGAGGGTATTGAGCCTGCCGACGGCAAGGGTATCCGCAAGCAGCTCGACGACATGCTCGACGAGTACAAGGCCGTGAAGGGTTACAAGAGTGACACCGAGCTCACCGCCGACGACCTGAAGAAACTCGCCGACGCCTTCAAGGTGAGAGTGAAAGAGGTCCTGGGTACCGAGTTCCCCGATGACGCCCGTGCCCAGATGGAAGGTGGCATCAAGGCCGTCTTCAAGAGCTGGAACGGCAAGAAGGCCGTCAGCTACCGTAAGATTGAGGGTATTCCCGACGACTGGGGCACTGCCGTCAACGTGCAGGCTATGGTCTTCGGCAACATGGGTGACACCAGTGCCACCGGTGTGGCCTTCACCCGCAACCCTGCCACCGGTGACAACCAGTTCTACGGCGAGTGGCTCATCAACGCCCAGGGCGAGGATGTGGTGGCCGGTATCCGTACCCCCAACCCCCTGAATGACGACACCAAGAACGAGCAGAACAAGCACATGCACTCCATGCAGGAGTTGATGCCCGAGACCTATAAGGAGCTTTGCGACATCCGCAACATCCTTGAGAAGAACTACCACGACATGCTGGACATCGAGTTTACCATCCAGGACGGCAAGCTGTACATGCTGCAGTGCCGCGTGGGTAAGCGTACCGGTGTTGCCGCCCTGACGATGGCTATGGACATGCTGAAAGAAGGTCTCATTGACGACAGCGAGGTGGTGATGCGCATAAGCCCCGCCCAGCTCGACGAGCTGCTGCACCCCATTCTGGATGCCGCCGACGAGAAGAAGCACGAGGTGCTTGCCAAGGGTCTGCCCGCCGGCCCCGGCGGTGCCGTGGGAGTCATCGCCCTCACCAGCGAGAAAGCCAAAGAGTATCAGGCTGCCGGTGTGAAGAATATCCTCGTCCGTGAGGAGACCAACCCCGAGGATGTCGAGGGCATGCGTGCCGCCGACGGTATCCTCACCGCCCGTGGCGGTATGACCTCGCACGCCGCCCTTGTGGCCCGTGGCTGGGGCAAGTGCTGCATCGTGGGCTGCGACGCCGTGAAGATCAGCATGGAGAAGACCACCGTCAGCACCAACGAATATGGCAAGAAGAAAGTCAATGTCGAGGAGCACGGCACGGTGACCATCAACGGCAAGGTGTTCCACGAGGGTGACCTGCTGTCGTTGAACGGCTCGAAGGGCTGGGTGTATGATGAAGAAGTGAAGATGATCAACGCCACCGAGAACCCCTTGTTCCAGCAGTTTATGAAGCTCGTCGACAAGCACCGCAAGATGGGTGTCCGCACCAATGCCGACAACCCTGCCGATGCCCAGAAGGCCATCGACTTCGGTGCCGAAGGTATCGGACTGTTCCGTATCGAGCACATGTTCTATGGAGAGAACAGCGAGGTGCCCCTGGAGAAGCTGCGCAACATGATCCTGGCCGACACGTTGGAGGCCCGCAAGGCTGCTTTGGCCGAGTTGGAGCCCTACGTGAGAGAGAGCGCCAAGGGTACGCTGAAGGTGATGGACGGCAAGCCCCTGACCTTCCGTCTGATGGATCCCCCGCTGCACGAGTTCGTCCCCCAGACCGAGGAGAAGCAGCGCGAGGTGGCCAAAGCCCGCGGCTTGGAGTACGAGCAGCTGCATGCCCGCATCGAGAGCATGCACGAGGTGAATCCCATGATGGGTCTGCGCGGTGTGCGTCTGGGTATCATCTATCCGGAGATCACTGAGATGCAGTTCCGTGCCCTGTTCAGCGCCACCTGTGAGCTGATGAAGGAAGGCTTCGACCCGAGACTGGAGATCATGGTCCCGCTGACCATCAATGCCGCCGAGCTGAAGCACCAGAAAGCCCTTGCCACGAGAGTGAAGGAAGAGGTGGAGAAGAAATACGGCATCCAGTTCAACTATAAGTTCGGCACGATGATTGAGATTCCGCGTGCCGCGCTGGTTGCCAACCAGATTGCCGAGGTGGCTGAGTTCTTCAGCTTCGGTACCAACGACCTGACGCAGATGACCTTCGGCTTCAGCCGTGACGACGTCAACGCCATCGTGAAGACGTATGTCGACGAGAAGATCATCCCTGCCGACCCCTTCAACAACTTCGACCGCGAGTGTGTCGGCGAGCTGGTGAAGATTGGTATCCAGAGAGGCCGTTCGACCCGTCCGGATTTGAAGTGCGGTGTCTGCGGAGAGCATGGTGGTGACCCGACGGCTGCCGAGTTCTTCTACAAGAACGGTATGACCTATGTAAGCTGCAGCCCGTTCCGTGTCCCCGTGGCCCGTTTGGCTGCTGCGCAGGCTGCCATCAAGGAAGCCAGAGAGAATGCTTGAATGCGTAAATGCTTGATTGCTTGAGTGGCTGGTGCGGCAAAACTCAAGCAATCAAGCAATCAAGCAATAACGCAATCAAATGAGGAGTCGGCAGAATTCGTTGATAATATTGAAGTCCACGTTAGGTAGACTTCCGTCCTACTACTGCGAGATAGAGAACCGCGCGGCGCGAGGGGAGGAGTATGTCTCCGCCACCGCCATAGCCGAAAGTCTGAGCATCAATCCTATACAGGTGCGCAAGGACTTGGCGAGCATCAGTTCCGAGCCGGGGCGTCCCAATGTGGGGTTCCGCGTCAGCACGCTGTTGGAGGATTTGAAAGTCTACCTAGGCTACGACCATTGTGACGAAGCCGTGCTGGTGGGTGTGGGAGCCTTGGGACATGTGCTGCTACACTACGGCGGTTTTAGCAACTACGGCCTTGATATCGTGGCCGGTTTCGACCGTGAGCCCAAGGAGAAGAGGGTAGGAGACAAGCCGGTGCTGCCCATCGCCAAGCTGGTGACGTTCCTCAAGCGTACGCATATTAATATAGGTATTATCGCCGTGCCCGCTGCCGAGGCGCAGGGTGTGGCCGATATGCTGGTGTCTGGAGGCGTCCAGGCCATCTGGAACTTCGCCCCCACGGCCATCAATTTACCTGACAAAATCCTTGTCAAGAACGAGAACCTCGCCGCCTCCCTCGCCGCTCTCACTGAGGAGCTGCGTCGGAGACGGTGACGGTATCTTTTTTAGGTGATGAGTGATGAGTGATGAGTGATGAGTGATGAGTGATGAGTGATGAGTGAGGAATGATGAATTTGTTGCCTAGAATGATACAAGTTTACCCTTTGTTCGATAAAAAAAGTGTGATTTGTAAAATTTTTTATCGCACTAATACGGCGTGTTGGGTTCGATAAGAAAAGTTTTATTTTAGTGTTTCGGATTTATTTTGTATTATTATATAAACGGACAAGTTCAGCGGCGGAAAATTCCTTTTGGGAGCGAGGAGTGGTTTATTCGATAAAAAAAGTTTGATTTATTTGATTTTTATTTCTATCTTTGCAAAATCAAAAGAGGGGGAGAATATGGTGTATTTAGCACAGAATCAGATAATACCAAAGATTGTTTTATAAACAAAAAAGGAAAAGATATGACAATAAAGGTTTGTGTAGGCAGTTCGTGCCACCTGAAGGGGTCATACGATGTCATCGAGGCATTTAAGGACGTGTTGAAGAAATACGACGTCGAGGATGTCGTAGAGCTGCAAGCCAGCTTCTGTTTGGGTCACTGCGCTAAGGGCGTGACGGTGAGCTGCGAAGGCATGGAGGCCGCCGAGAAGGGGCCGCAGGTGGAGCTGACTTCCGAGGGCTTCATCATGCATGGCGTGAACGCCGGCAATGTCGAGGAACTGTTCGCCAAGGAGGTGTTTCCTAAATTGAGAATTGAAAATTGAGAATTGAAAATTGTTCTATGTCTGAATATTTGGAATTCAAACCGGTGCAATGCAAGGACTGCTACCGTTGCCTGCGTGAGTGTCCGGTGAAAGCCATCAACATCAAGGATCACCATGCACAGATCATCGAGGAGCATTGTATCCTCTGTGGCCATTGTACCAAGGTTTGTCCGCAGAAGGCCAAGATAGAGCACAGTGAGATTGATGTCGTCCGTGCCTTGCTGAAGGGTGGTGAAAAGGTGGCCGCCACGGTGGCGCCGTCGTTCATCAGCAGCCTTGGACAAGAGGACTTTACCGTGCTTCGCATCGCGCTGGCCAAGTTGGGATTCGCCGTTGCCGAAGAGACCGCCGTGGGCGCACAGGCTGTCACCGAAGAGTACAAGCGCGTCCTGGCCACGGGAGAGATGCGTAACTTCATCACCTCGGCCTGTCCCGCTGCCTGCCGTCTCATACAGATGTACTACCCCAAGGCACTGCCTTATCTGGCCCCCGTCGACTCGCCCATGGTGGCACATGCCAAGATGCTGCGCAAGAGTGACCCTAATTTGAAGATTGTCTTCATCGGTCCCTGCATCGCCAAGAAGCGTGAGGCCGACGAGCATGGCATCGACGCTGTGCTTACCTTCGAGGAATTGTTGCAGCTCTTCGAGGAGAACGGCATCGACTTGTCGACAATCAATCGCCTGTCCATCACCGACGATAACTGCGGAGCCAACCGCGCCAAAGCCTATCCCGCCACACAGGGCATTATTCGCTCGTTCGATGTGTTGCCCGAAGGCTACCGTTATATGGCTGTCGACGGTGTCGATCGTCTGGCCGAAGTGCTGGAAAACATTGAGGCGCTCGACCATACCTTCATCGAGATGAATGTCTGCCCCGGTGGCTGTATCAACGGCCCCTGCGCCATCGAGATGGAGGGTGGCGTGATGAAAGCCGAATCCGACATCAACGCCTATGTGGAGCATGAGATGTCCTCCCGCAAGCATACCCCTGCCCCCGATGCCGGCGTGAGCCTGGCCTACGCTCATCCGCGCCTCAGGGCCAAGAGCCGTCCCGCCACCGAGAAGGAGATAGAGGAGGTGATGCACCGCACCGGCAAGTTCACCAAAGCCGACGAACTCGACTGCGGCGCTTGCGGCTACCGCAACTGCCGCGAGAAGGCCTGGGCCGTCGTCAACGGCTATGCCGACATAGATATCTGTCTGCCCTATATGCGTAAACGTGCCGAGAGTCTGGCAGTTGATATCGTGCACAACTCACCCGAGGGTGTGATGATTGTCGACCCCGACATGAATATCGTCGACATCAACGCTTCTGCCATGAAGATGATGGGTCTGGGCGGCACCCCCGAGAGTGTCCATGGACGTCCGGTGGCCGAGAGTTTCCCTCCCATTGAGTTCTACAATGCCTACTCGCAGAAACGCCGCACCGAGAACCCCTGTCTGCGCATTGCCGCCACGGGCCGCTATGTGAGCCTCACAGTGAGCCTCCTCAGCGAGCAGAACCTGCTCTTCGGTCTGATGAAGGATATCTCGGAGCAGGTGAGCTACGACAAGAAGCTGGAGCAGGTGCGCACCGACACCCTCGCCACCACAGACGAGCTTATTATGAAGCAGATGCGTGTGGCACAGGAGATTGCCTCGCTGCTGGGTGAGACTACTGCCGAAACCAAGGTGGCTCTGTTGAAACTGAAAAAGACCCTCTCCGATGGCCAGGGTGACCTCGGTGTCGATGGACGCCCCGTCGATTGGAAAACAGCGAAAGTATGAAACAGCTTTGCGTTGAATATGGATATACCTCGTTGAACCACTATGGCGAAGAGCTTTGTGGCGATAATGTGGAGATGACCTCGGATGGCGAGTGGACCACCCTCGTTTTGGCCGACGGATTGGGTAGTGGTGTGAAAGCCAATATCCTCTCCACACTCACCAGTAAGATTCTCTGCACTATGGTGGCCGGTGGCGCTGACATGGAGGACTGTGTCTCGACCATCATCCAGACGCTCCCCGTCTGCAAGGAACGTGGGGTGGCCTACAGCACCTTCTCCATCATCCACGTCAACAACGAGGGTAGGGGACACCTTTATGAGTTCGACAATCCCGAGGCTGTCTGGTACCATCACAGACATACCTGTGACTTTCCTCGCACAGAGATGAATATTTTCGACAAGCGGGTTTTCGTCACCGAGTTGGAACTCGACGAGGGCGATATGGTCTTCGTGATGAGCGACGGCACCATCCATGCCGGCATCGGACAGATGCTCAACTTCGGCTGGCAGCGCAAAGAGATTATGGAGCACCTCGACCACAGCATCGACGCCCACATGTCGGCCCGCGCCGCCGCCTGTCTGCTGGCATCGGCTTGCAACGACCTCTATCTCGACCGTCCCGGCGACGACACCACCGTGGCCGCCATCCGCATGACGCCCCGTAGCGAGGTGCATATCATGGTCGGCCCGCCGGTGGACAAGGAACGCGACGCCGAGTATGTGCAGCAGTTCATGACAGGTGCCGACAAACGCATCGTCTGTGGCGGAACTACCTCGCAGGTGGTGGCCCGTTGTCTCGACCGCAAGCTTAAGACCAGTTTTGATTTCCCCGACAAGGATGTGCCCCCCATTGGGTTCATCGACGGCATCGACCTCGTTACCGAGGGTGTCATCACCCTGCGCCGCCTGCTCACCCTGTCGGAGAAGTATGTATCGGTCAAGGATCTATCGCCCAAGACGTATGCCAAGAAAGACGGTGGCTCGCTGTTGGCCAACATCATCTTCGAGGAGGCCACACATGTCGTCTTTTTCGTCGGACAGAATGTCAACGCTGCCCACCAAGGGCTTGATATTGATATCACAATGAAGCTTAAGCTCGTCGAGCATCTGGCTGACAACCTACGCAAGATGGGCAAACAGGTAACCGTAAATTATGATTAATTATGGAGCAAAAACTTTTCGATACCAACGTACAATGGATTAAGTACAAAGTCCTCAAGGAGGTTATCCGCCGTGCTTATGAGGGCGGTCTCGACGATGCCTACCTCGACATACCCAAGATCATCAGTCCGGGTCCCAAGTCGGAGCTTAACTGTTGCATCTACAAGGAGCGTGCTATCGTGCAGGAGCGCATCCACATGGCCATGGGTGGCGACAAGTCGAATCCCAACCCTGTGCAGGTGATGGAGACAGCCTGCGACGAGTGTCCTGCCGCCGGTATGCTGGTCACCGAGGCTTGCCGTGGCTGCATGATGCACTCTTGCAAGGAGGTCTGCCCTAAGGGCGCCATCACCATCGTCAACCACCGCTGCCATATCGACAAGGAGAAATGCATCGAATGCGGTAAATGCGCCGCCGCCTGCCCCTACAGTGCCATCATCGCGCAGAAACGTCCCTGCATCAAGAGCTGCAAACCCAAGGCCCTCTCCATCCGTCCGGAGGACGACAAGGCCGTCATCGACAACGACAAGTGCATCTCTTGCGGCGCCTGTGTCGTCAGCTGCCCCTTCGGTGCCATCACCGACCGCTCTCTGGTGCTTGACATCATCGACATGCTGAAGGGTTCGGAGAACAACACTAAATACCGCGTCTATGCCGTCATTGCCCCGGCCATCGTCGGCCAGTGCCGCTTCGGACGCATCGAACAGGTGGTTACCGCCATTAAATGTCTCGGTTTCCATCAGGTGGTCGAAGCCGCCCTGGGTGCCGACATCACCCTCTACACCGAAGCCCGCGAGTTCCAGCACAAGAAAGATTGCTTGAATGTGTCAATGCCTGATTGCTTGAGTGCTGACGCGACAAATACTCAAGCAATCAAACAATCAAGGAATCAAGCGTTCATGACAACGTCATGCTGCCCCGCCTTCGTGCGTTTCATCGAGACCAACTTCCCCGAATTCAAGGACGCCATCTCTACCTCGCCCTCGCCCATGATTACTACCGCCCGTCTCATCAAGCGCAGTGACCCCACCGCCAAGGTGGTCTTCATTGGCCCCTGCGCCGCCAAGAAGTTCGAGTATACCCTCGAGAAGACTGGAGGAATGATCGACAGTGTCATGAGCTTTGAGGAACTCCAGGCCTTCCTCGATGCTCGCGGCATCGACACCACGCAGTGCGAAGACACCATCCTCGACAATGCCTCGTTCTACGGCCGTATCTTCGCCAAGAGCGGCGGCATCGCCCAGGGCGTTGCCCACGTGGCCGAAAAACTTGGCATTGACGGAGTGAAGCCCGTGGTGATGAACGGCATCGACCAGTGCCGCCAGCACCTTGCCCTCCTCCGCGCCAAGAAGGAGACCGCCAACTTCTTCGAAGGTATGGCTTGCGACGGCGGCTGCGTCGGCGGTCCGCTGAGCATCACGCGCTCACCCAAGAACGTCTTCGACGTCGACCAGTATGGTAACTCTGCCAAGGAGAAGGACATCGACGGCTCCGTCCGCCTCTACCAGATGACCCTCGACGAATAATTCTTTTAGTTTAATATATTAATGGTAAACCATATCGTATTTTATGCGGTATGGTTTTTTTTGATGTTTTAATAAAAAATATCGATAAAAAAAGTCTGAATTAAAGAAAAAGTTGTATATTTGCATCGTCACAAAGAAAGAATGACATACTATTAGTAACAGAGAATCAACGCTTAAGGATTAATATTTATATTTAAAAATGACTAAAAAACAGAATTTCCGCACAGAGAGCGACCTTCTGGGTCAGAAACAGGTTCCCGGGGAGGCCTTATATGGCGTGCAGACAGCGCGTGCCATAGAGAACTTCCACATCAGTGGTAACCTGCTGTGCAGCTACCCCAACTTCATCCGTGGTATGGCT
>Ga0247610_10000244_pt1 | contig 85571 bp, 65 predicted proteins | sample 174DNAGHGhighgp2_FD_193483 | JGI IMG/M metagenome (GOLD analysis project Ga0247610, IMG submission 193483) | Sheep rumen microbial communities from Palmerston North, Manawatu-Wanganui, New Zealand - 1742 DNA GHGhigh gp2 | ecosystem: Host-associated > Mammals > Digestive system > Stomach > Rumen... | reverse complement strand
TCGGAGATTGTGGTAAAGTTTGTGGGGTAGAGGGGGAAGTTATCCATCAAGCGGTTGGTACATTAAAATGCCAAAACCGCTTGTGGGTAACTTTTTTGTAGGGAATAAGTTATGCCGCGTAAAAATTTTTGTTTTACAAAAATTTTTAGTTTCTAAACGCGGCATAAAAGCGACTGCGTCGCCGACCTGCGCGGTCGGGCGCCACTACGCGTGGAGCGGTGCGAGCCGCACGGGCACACTTGAGGAGATTATATGCAAAAGTTGGAGATTGATATCGCGGAGCCGTTTCGTGAGTTACTGACGGTTCATAAACGCTATAAACTCTTTTATGGCGGGCGTGCCGGCGGTAAATCTTTTGCGTTTGCCGATGCACTCCTTATCCTTGCGACCTCACGTAAGCTTTTAATCGCTTGTGTGCGCGAGGTGCAAAACTCAATTAAAGATTCGGTCTATAAACTCATTGCCGATCGTATTGCCTACCATAATTTGAATGCAACTTATCGCCTCTATGATGATAAAATTGTGAACCTTGCAAACGGTTCAAAGTTTATCTTTAAAGGAATTATGGAACATAATGCGCAAAATATCAAATCGCTTGAAGGCGTGAATATTTGTTGGGTGGAAGAGGCTCAAAAACTTTCCGCACACGCGTGGGAAATCTTAAACCCGACTATTCGGCATACCGGTTCGGAAATTTGGCTCTCTATGAACCGCGAGGAAGATATGGATCCGGTGTGGAAGGCACTGGCTCTTAAACCTGATGAAGATACCCTTGTTCGTAAGGTGAATTTTTATGATAATCCGTATTGCCCTTTAGAGATGAAAAAATTGGCACTTAAAACAAAAGCGGAAAATTTTAATGAGTATTTGCATATTTGGGAAGGTGAGCCGCGGGCGGAAAGTGCGGATAATCTTATTGCCAGAGCTGATGTCTATCGGGCAATGAATACTGTTGATGTGGTTGTTTCCGGAACCTCCCCGCTGATAATGGGGGTTGATGTGGCGCGTTTCGGTGATGATAAAACCGCAATCTGTCTGCGTGCCGGACGTGAAGTGAAAATGCTTGAAACGTATTCTAAATTTGATGTTGTTCAGGTGGCGCATTTAATTGTCGGATGGATTGCTAAATATCAGCCGGTGCGTGTGGCTATTGATGTCGGGGGATTAGGGGCCGGTGTTTATGATGTGCTTTCATCGGACGGTTTTAGAGAAATTTTGGTGCCGGTTAATTTCGGTGAACGGGCGGAAAATAGCGAACGGTTTGTGAACCGCAGAGCGGAAATGTGGGGAAGACTTAAAGATTGGTTGGTTTCGCCGCTACCGGTTAAGCTCCCTTTACTTGATGGCTTGGCGGAAGACTTAACCGCGCCGAAATTTTCGTTTGACAGTCTTGGGCGTTTGCAACTTGAAGCAAAGGCGGAGATTAAAAAACGTATCGGGCGTTCAACGGACTTTGGTGATGCGTTGGCGCTCACTTTTGCGTTGTTACACGAAGAGTATTTGCTGAAAAATTCATTAGCGCAAAGGCGTCGTGAATTTGTCTGCGATGATGTGTTTGTGTGAGTGTTTTTGAGGAAGATAAAAGTGTCGCGCAAAAATTTTTTTGTGCTTATGGCGCGACACTTATGCGACTGCGTCGCGTGGCTTAACTCACGGTGCCGCTCAAGCCGCGGGGGCTGGGCACTTGTGCCCGTTGTGTAATTTTTTATAGGAGGTTTTAATGAGTTCTGTGTTTAAATCACCTAAGGTGGTGAATATTCAACCGACCGAAGTTGTTCCTGAAGTGGTTGATAATTCGGAGGTTGTTTATGAGCTAGAGAAAAAGCGTAAGAAAAAAATGGGGGCGGTTTCGCAACTGCTTTCTCATGATAATACATACGGCGGTTTCTTAAACGATTCCGGCGGTAAACGTACTTTGGGAGAATAAAGAGATATGAAAAAGGTAGATGAAAAAAGTAAAGAGAAATTGGCGGAAGTTATACTCAAAAAATGGGCATTGATGAAGCAAGAACGTGCCAAATATGAACCGATGTGGAATAAGGCGGCAGAACTTTGTTCTATCAATTCCGATTTATTTCAAGTTGATAATCACGGACGGGTCAAACAGGCGGTTTTTGATTCAACGGCACGTTATGCGCTTGCTAACTTTTGTGCCAGTATGAAATCGGTGATTATTCCGACGACTTCACGCTGGCACCGCTTAAAACCTGCGGATGCTAAATTAGATGATGACGGTGAAGTCAAAAAATATTTGGAATATGCAACCGATATTTTGTTTCGCACCCGTTACAGTTCACAGTCTAATTTTGCATTGGAAAGTGATATGCTGTTTCAACAATTAGGTCTTTACGGGCATGCGGTGTGGATGGTAGATGATGATATCGGAAAGGGGATTGTTTATCGCACTATTCCGGCGCGTGAAGCCTATATTAAACGGAATGACCGCGGACAGCTTGAGGCCGTATTCAGAGAATATGAATTAGGTGCCGCGGAAGCACGTTCTAAATTCGGTGAGGATTTGCCTTTGGAAATCAGACAGGCGGCAGAGCGCACACCGGATCGCACATTTAAGTTTTTGCATGCAGTGTTTTTAAAAGATAATTATATGGCGCTTAAAAAGGACTTTAAGGGGATGAAGTTTGCCAGTGTGCATCTTGACCTTAAATCCAAAAAAGTTTTGCGTGAAGGAGGCTACCGTGTTTGTCCGTATATGGCGCCGAGGTTTAACGGCATTGCCGGTTCATCTTATGGTGACAGTCCGGCGTTGCAGGCGTTTTATGATATGCTGACGGCAAATGAAATGGGCAAAACAATTCTCCGCACCGGTCAGCTTCAAGCTAACCCACCTATTTTGACGGCGATGGGGCTTGTTGATGCTAATAAACTCGGTGCGGCCGGAGCCATTATTCGCGGCGGTCTTGACAGCCAAGGACGACCGGCGGCGATGTCTATGCAATATGGAAATAATCTTGCTATCAGCGTTGAAATGCAACGTGAAGTCAGGGCTGCTATTGAGCGTGCGTTTTTGGTGCCGCTATTCCAATCTTTGACGCAGACTAAGCAGATGACGGCAACCGAAGTGGAAAAGCGCGAGATGGAAAAATCTATGTTGTTGGCGCCGATGTGTGAGCGTATTTCATCAGAATGGCTGGCCGGTAATGTGGAGCGTGAATTGGATATTCTTGCTCAATACGGTCTTTTGGATGAAGTGCCGGAAGCGTTGATGAAAAAGGGGTCAATCCTGATAGAGTTTGAAGGGCCGCAAGTGCATATGCAACAATCAACGGCGATTGTGGGACTTTATCAAACCATGCAAGCGGCGACTTCTATGGCGCAAATCAATCCTAAAATTTTGGATATTTTTGATACGGAAAAAGCTCTCAGAAAGATTGCTGATTATAACGGCGTTTCCTCTGATGTGGTGCGAACTCAAGAAGATATGGAAGCACTTCAAGTTCGGGCGACATTAGAAAATGCGCAGGCATTATCGGCAAGTGCTCCGTATCCGTTAAATGCGATGATGAATATTGAGGAAAAGTAGAAAGCGTTTTTTGGAGGTGTTGATGTTGTTAGATAATCTTAAACGTGAGGCGCGATTAGCCAAAGCGTTTCAAAAAGTGTTTTGTCCTAAAGGTGAACTTACCGAAGAGGCAAAAATCGTTCTTTCATTTTGGCGTGATGAAGCCGGAGCGCGTGGCGAACTGGGGCGTAACGGTATTCCCTATTTTTATGATGCGAACAATCGTTTTGATGCTTCAGCGGCGGCGTTTCTTTTAGGAAAAAGGAGGATGTTTGATTTGACCATCAAGTATCTTTCGCTTGACGAGAGGGAAATCTTTAAATTGGGGAAGGATGATTTGACTGACCAAATATCTGTCTAGGTGGCTTTGGGGGCGTGCTAAAGCACGGTCAAATCGCTGTGAGGAAGCCACTCATCGGCGCGTCACGTAGGTCTAACTACGCTCGTGCGCCTCGGTGGGCTCACAGCGATAGCACCGCACTTTATCCCACCCATTGCTTATTTGTTTGATAGTCGGTGATAGCATTCTCCGAGCCCATTGCAAAAATCGTCTTTTCAGACGATTTTTAAGTTTGGCTTAATTTTTCCACCCTCTCTGTCAGCTTCGCTGACATTCTTGCTTCGTAAGGCTCGCGCTTTATGCGCTTGCCAACTACGCTTCGGGCAAGTTGTTGTAACATTTGCGCTTTTGACACTTTCGTGTTAGCGCAAATTAACAACAGCTATAGCTTTCGGTAAAAACTGTCCACCGGACAGTTTTTATACCTCATAGCCCCCGTCAAGGGGGAGAGGATTTTTTTTACTTTTATCATTATTTCTGGAGATAAAAATGGATCATTCTATAAAGCCGGAAGGGCAGACAACTTCCGATAACTTTTCTTTGTCTGATAATCAAAATAATGTCGGTTCTGAACCACAATCCGATTGGGGAGAATTAAATTTTGATGATAGGCAATATATTGGCAAAAAGGGTATGAAAACTCCTGCCGATTTGCTTAAATCGTATCGCGAATTGGAGAAATCTTATTCGGCGAAAATAAGTCTTCCTAAGGACGGCGATGAAAAGGCGTTAACTAAATTTTATTCCCATTTGGGAATGCCTGATAACACCGAACAATATGAAGTCAAATTTAACGATGCCGATGAGCCGTTAAAAGAGGCGTTTAAGCAGGTTTGTTTTGACAATCATATTTTACCGAAATCAGCGCAGGCACTCTATGATTGGTTTGTTACAAATCGTGATGAAGAAATGAAGCAAGAGGAAACATCTTGGCTTGAAAATTCGTCACGTGAAGCAGAAGCGCAAATCAATCTTTGGGGTGGGGATGCTGATAAAAATCTGGAGTTGATGAAACGCGGTATCCGAGTTTTTGCCGAAGAAGGGGATGATGAAAGTGTTAATGCCCTTGAAAAGGCGCTCGGAACCAAACGGATGATGAATGTGTTTTGCCGTTTGGGTGAGGCGGTTTCGGAAGATAATCCGATTAGTTTCGGGGCAAAATCGAATCCGAAAGAATTTGATGCGGTCGCATATTTTGACAGCCTGTTTAAGAAGTAGGTGTTTTCTTAAAAATTGTTGATTGGTTTAATTTTTGAAAGGATTGATAATGTTTAGCACATTAAAAGAAGTTGCGGTTGGCTTATCCCAAAAGCAAGAGCATTTGGTCAACAGCTTAACCGAAGAATCTCCGATTTTGGATAATATGCGTTTTGAACGTTCTTCGCACGGACTTTGGAATGCTTACGAAGAAGTTTCTTCTATCTCGGGCGCAGGCTTTGTGGATATGAACCAACCGTTACCGGAGATGCAAATTGATTCTAACTTAAAAAAGGTTGACCTCTCTATTTTGGGCGGTGAAATCTTTTTGCCTGAAGATAAGGCTTCCGTTTTGGGGGTCGGTGAATATTTTGCCAAGAAAGTTCCTATCCTCTTAAAACAAGCCGGACAAACGGCTGAGCAAAAAATTATTTATGATAATTTCTTGCCGTATGCTATCGGTAACGGCAAAGCGGTTAGTGCCGGCGGCGCAAGCAGTTGCTATTCTATGGTGGCGGTGCGTTTTGTGGAAGGTGAAGTTGCCGGACTTTATTCGGATCGCGCCCTTCAATCAGATGCGCTTTTGGATACCACCCATATTAACGGTGGCACACTCTATAAAAATGCCAACGGTGTATTGGGATATGGCGTGCGTATTAAAGGTTATATCGGGGTGCAACTGGCTAACCCTGATGCGGTTTCGGCCATTGTTAACATCAACGGTTCAAATATTCCGACAGCAGCGCAAATTGATAATATGTTGATTGATGCCAAAGCAACACCTTATTCAACATTTATTTTCTGCCATCCGAAAGTGTTGTCATTTTTGAACACCTATAAGGGGAATATTCTCCATACTGCCGAAGATGATTGGAACCTCAATCGCTCGTTTATGGCATGGAACGGTATTCGCTTTATTACCTCTTATAACTTTAAGAACGGCACAGAAAGTGCTGTTTCTTTGGCTTAATCTTTTTTGAAAGGATTGATAAGATGTTAAATAACACGATTAAAGTTTATGGTGAAGATTTAGTTGTCACTGATTTTTCTGAAGTGCCGGAAGGCGGTTTGACCGGTGGTACCATAAGAATTGGGGATACTCAGGGCGCTTTAGTGGTTAATGTGTTTGCAAAAGGTGATGTCAGTCTTTCTTCTAATGTTTCGGTTGCATTATGGCATTCGGACAGCGAAGACGGCTCATATGATTCTTTATTTACACAATCAATTTCAAGCGGTGTAACGGCTAAAGATGGTGAGCTTCTTGATACGTTAACCTTTACGGCTGATGCAAAATCTTTTCTTAAAGCAACGGTTATCAGTGCGCAAACAAATACCGGTGGGGTAAGAGTTTGCCTTGGTTATTGGCCGAGATAATTCGTATGAGGGCAGGGTGGCGGAGTTTTTCTGCCACCTTTTTTTTGAGGATTTCAAAGGTGCCGAGCATGATTTTTTACTATGTAAAAAATCATTTTGTGCAATGCTCGGCACCTGAACAGCCTGACGGCTGTGTGCTTCACGCACGGTGCCACTTACGCCGTGGAGGCGGGGCACTTGTGCCCTATGATTGGAGGAAAAATGTCTAAAATTGAAATTATTAACCGAGCGCTTTTAAAACTCGGGGAGCCGCCGGTTTCATCCTTAAACGATGCGGCATTCGGTAAGTCTTATGATATGATTTATGAAGATATTAAAAAACTTTTGCTTTCAGCTTATCCGTGGCGGTTTGCAACAGTTATAAAACAACTGCCGAAACTTCAGGAAAAATTTGGTAAGCGTTTTATGTATCGGTTGCCTCATGATTGTTTACTTTTGCTTAAGGTGATTAATGCCGATGCTCATATTGCGCTTAACGGATATGAAATTGCCGGTCATTCCATTGTGTTGGAAGAAGAGACATTGGTTGCTGCCGAATATGTCAAAAATCAAGATGATGATAATTTGTTTTCGCCTCTTTTTAAGGAAGCATTGGCGGCCAAAATTGCAGCGGAACTTGCCATGCGTTTAAAACATTCGGCCAACTTTAAGCAGGTGTTTGAAAACGAATTTTATAATCTGATTGTGCAGGCTGAACTTAATAATGAAATTGCCAAGTGTGCTGAAAATCTACCGGATAATTCGTGGGTATCCGTCAAGCAATCATATTCTTTTTAAGGAGTGAAAAATGAGTATTAAACCGCTTAAAGTGCAATTTAACGGTGGTGAGTTAAGTCCGTGGCTTAACGGGCGTGTGGATATTGCCAAGTTTGATAAAACCGCAAAACTTTGTCGCAATTTTATTCCGCTGGCGGAGGGATCGCTTAAACGGCGCGGCGGCACAAAATTTGCCGCAAAAACCCGAACCGAAAGTGCACTTTTGTTTCAAATCAGAGCAACGCCGGCAGAAGCGCAGGTGCTTATCAATGATGTCAGGCAACGTATGCTTAAAGTTGCGCGCGGCGATAGTGTCAGTTATGAAGTTTTTTTGGACGGGTATGCGCCGATTATCGGGCAAATGACGGTTGTTCAAGATACGGTGCTTAATATCAATCTGGTTTCTAAAACCGAAACAAAAACATTGATGATTAGCGCAACACCTCAGAACGCGATGATAAAAATTGCCGGAGTGGAACGTTCTTCTTATACGGGATTTAAAAATGAAACCGTTTCGTATATGGTTACTTGTGAGGGATACACGTTAATTAATGATCGTGTGGTTTTAGATGATGATAAAAATATTACAGTTCAATTAGTGCCGGCAGAAGATGATGAAACCAGTATTGAATACGGTGATTGGGGTGTGCCGAAAGAGTTTGTCTGCTGTTCGGTTTACGGACATCCGTATACACGTTTGAAATGTTTTATGATTCGTTTTTCTAACGGCTATTTACCGGTGCTATTTGACTATAATAAAGCTTCGCCTGATGCTAATGATTTTAAGCCGGAGTTGTTTGTTTATACCGAAGATGTCGGGTATAATGCCGTGGTGTATAAAGATGCGGCGCATCCTTATGAACTTGCGGTTGTTAAATGGGGAAGTGATGCCATTCGTTACTATACGCTTGATGATGAACTCATCTGGGGAATTGATAATTATGCAATGTATTATACCGGTTGGCCGATTGGCGAATATTTCCTAAATGTGGCGGTTTATGCCACATATGAAGGCGGTGTTTCGGGGATTGCCGTCAGAGCGTATTTTAAGGGCGAATTGGTGTGGACATTGAAAGGAAGAAATAATGGTTAGCGCAAGAAGTTTTTTGGTCGGTTTCAGATATAGTCATAAGGTTTCTTATGTGGTGGAATTCAGTCATCTTACAATAAGACTTTATCGACAACGTGAATTGATGACTGAAGACGGAATTGCTCCGAGTGTGGTGATACCGTCGCTTACAGAAGAGGAAGATGATGAACCGTTAACTCTTGATGTCGGGGTGGTTACACCGGAGATTTTTGACGAAGATGATTTAGATAACGGGTTTGAAATAGAAACGCCTTATACCTTTGATGATTTGTGGGATGATGAAGAGTTGTGTTTTAAGTTGCAAACGATTCAACATTCTGATGTGATGTATATTTTTAGCGAAACGCATCCGATTATGACCTTAAAGAGATATGCCAATGATGATTGGCGGCTTGAAGAATTGGAGTTAAAGGGCGGTCCGTTTTTGGCGATGAATACAACAGATACCATGTTGACGGCAAGCGGTGTTGAAGGAACGGTCAATATTGTTTCTGATGCGAATATGTTTGCGGATACGGATGTGGGACGGCTTATCCGCATTAGGGCATATGATGACAGTTGTCTAATGTGGGCTGCCGGAATTAACATTACCGGAAATACAATTTATGTTTCGGATAATAAATATTATTTGGCGATGGGAAGCGGGGCTTCGGGAACACGTAAACCGGTGCATACCGAAGGGATACGCTCGGACGGAAATGTCAGGTGGAAATTTGTCGGAACAGGTATCGGTATTGTCAAAATTGATGAAGTGACTGATGCCAAACATGTAACGGCAACGGTGATTGAACGTTTGCCCGAAGGAGTAGTCAGCGGCACGGTTTATTGGGAAATGGGGCTTATTCACCAAGGGACTTTGTATCCGAAATCAGGGGCGTTTTTCCGCAATCGATTTGCCTTTTTAATTAATACCGAAACCGGTCCTAAAGTTTGTCTTTCTACATCAGGTGACTATAATAACTTTGCGGATTTGGAATTTGGGGAAGCAACTGCAGAAACAGCAATTACGGTGCCTGTTATCAACACTGAATTTAACGAGGGAAAATGGCTCTTTGCCGGAGATGTTTTATTTGTGGGAACGGGAGCTTCGGAGTTTTATATTGACTCGATTGCCGCCTCAAATCCGATGTCTAATGATAATATCAAAATTGCGCAAATTTCAAATGTCGGGAGCAAGGCAATCATGCCTGTTAAAATCGGGGCGCATATTTTGTTTGCCGACAGGTATGGTTTATCACTTCGGGATTTGGCATATAATTACTATAATGACGGGTATGATCAGACGGATTTATCGCTTTTGGGAAAGCATTTGTTTACTGCCAAAATTACGGCGATGTGTTACCAAGAAACGCCGGATAAAATTTTGTGGTGTTTGACGGCTGACGGAAAAGTGGCGGCATTGACGTTTTCTCCGGAGCAGGAAGTAGCGGCCTTGTCACGTCATGATTTTTCAGGATTTGTGGAAAGCCTGACGGTTATTCCCAATTTTGAAAATTGCTATGATGAAGTGTGGTTTGAAATCAAACGTGTGATTGGAAGTCAGACCGTTCGGACGGTGGAATATCTGGAAACCGGAATGCCTATTGAACGTTCTTTAAATGTGTATCAGGCAAAGACTTTGACGGCGCAACAGCAGGCTGAAAATGATTACGTTAAAGAGAGGTGTTGTTATCTGGACAGTGCGGTTTTGTTTATAAGAGAAAAAGGAAATACCGCAGATGAGGTGGAAGGATTATCGCATCTTGAGGGGGAGATTGTTTCTATATTTGCCGACGGGGCTGTTTATCCGCCGCAAATGGTGATTAACGGAAAAGTCAAAATTCCGCAAACTGTGGTGCGGGTGTTGGTCGGAAAACCGATTATCAGTCAATATATTCCGCAAAGTTTTTATATCAACAGTGAGACCGGAAGCGGTATTGGTGATGCGGAACGGATCAACCATGTTGTTTTGATGTTGTATCTGACGGGGGGCGGAAAAATCGGGACAGATGTTAATCATTTAAGCGAAATTTTGTATCGCGATACCGATGCTAAAATCGGGGTTCCGACAGCGCTATTCAGTGGGATAAAAAATGTGCTGTTTAACGGTAAAACAAATGATGAGGCTGCAGAAATTTTGATAGAAAACGACAGCCCGTTGCCGATGAATATTTTGGCGATTATTCCGGTGATTAACTGAGGATAACGACAATGATTACAAAGTATCAGACAGGTGATGCGGCGTTGGTTTTGCCGCAGCCGATGCAGGCAGATGAAGCAAAAGAATTTGCCGATTTTTTTGATACGATTGAGGCGTATTCGCTTATTGATGAAAAGACCGGAGCTGTGGCGGCGGTATTCGGATTTCGCTTATGTGATGAAATATCGGCAGAAGGATTTGCGCTTTTGAGTGCCATATCAATACGTTTGCTTAAACAATTAGTGCAGTTTCTTAAAATTTTTATCAGGCAAAAAATGATTGAGACAAATGTGAAAATCTTGAGAGCAACGGTTAAGAAAAATTTTGCCGGAGGACATAAGTTTCTGTATCTTTTGGGATTTAAGCATGTGGCGGTGTTACCGGATTTTTATGACGGTGAAGATTATCAACTTTTTGAAAGGAGAATAAAATGAGTGCATTATTGGCGGCGGCAGGTATAAATTTTGCTTCGCGATTTTTACAAGGAATTGGGGATAGTAATCAGGCGAAAACGGCTTCGCAAGTTTATGCCGGTCAAGCGGATATTTATCGGAAAAATGCGGCGCGTGTGCGGTTGCTCGGTGCGTATAATGAAGATATGTTGCGTGCGCAAAACAGGGCTTATACGGCCAAGGCCAGAGCTACAGCCGGAGAGGCCGGAATGGGGGATAGCGAAACTTTTGCTTCGGCTTTGGCGCACACTGCCGCAGGACTTGAACAAAATGTGCTAAATGCCCGATATCAAACCGAAAGTGAAGCGATGAATTATCTTTATCAGGCGGCGATTGCTGATGAAAATGCCAGACAGATGAAAAAGAAGAGCCGACATCGTTTTCAAAATGCGCTCGTGAGCGGAATATACGGGGCGTTGAATGTCTATAACAGCGGATTAAACGGAGGGTATATCAATGGCTAATAAACAAAGTGTACCGGTAACAAATCTTTTGGGAGCAAATGCAAAGAAAGAAGTAAACGGTGTGGCGATGGCGCAAGGGGATAAACAGGTGCTACCTGATGATGAGGATTTGATTGCGGCAGGAGTGGCGACTGATGTGACCAATCAAATGCTTAAATTTAAGCAAAAAACTGATGAACAAAGCGCGCGTTTGAATGCGGCGGCAACGCTTCAGATGTATCGTCAGCAGTTGGGTGAAATGCAAAATCAGGAGGCATTTGATAACCTGTTTAAGGAGCAGGAAACCTTGCTTAAAAACGGTATCGGCGTCAGTAAAAACGAGAGAGATTTTTGGCGCGATAACGGGGCAAAAATTATGGAACTTAATCGGCGCGATGTGGAAAATTTGCGTCGTGAGAAAATGACGGAATTCGGTAAAAACAGTTTGTTGCAAATGCTTGCGGATAACCAAAATATGTTGGCGGTGCAACCGATGAACGAGGGCAATAATTTGCTTAAAACCGGTGTTGAGGAAATTGCAAATTCGCCGTTTTTAACAGATACGGAAAAAGAGCAATATCGTAATGATTATCTTAAAACCGGAATTTTGAATTTATCTCTTCTTGCACCTGATGATGCCATGCAGGCGGCAGAGAATTATTTTCCTGATGATGAAGAGATAAGAAAGAAAATAACAGAGGTTAGAGGTCTTTGTTTGAAAGCAGAGGAACGTGCACAAAAAGAAAAAAATGATGCACAATATGTTGCTGATGTTAATCGGTCAATAAAACTTTGGCAACAAAAGGAAACAGGGGCTATTGATGAGGCGGCGTATTATGTTTTAAGACAGCAATATCCGGCAGATAATTTTGGGGGTGAAGGCGAGACTAAATCTCAAACACCGCTTTCTGATGTATATCGTTTGCTTAAAGAAAAAAATTCAGGTGAGAGGCTTAATGGGCATGAAATGCGCAAGGTCGGTAATTCGCTTATCAGTGCGTATAAACAGCATAAAATCGGATTGACAGAGGCGATTGATTGGCAAAATCAAATGATTGATGCAACCGGTTTTGAGAAGCCTGTTTTTGATGCGGTTGATAATATCTTTGGTGCGGATACTACCGTGCATACGGTTGATGCGGATAATTTTATGGAAAATAAAGCTAAGCGTGCAATGGAATTTTATCAATCTTATGCGGCGGAAAAAGAAAAACGTGTTGCCGAGTTTGGGGCTGAAGGCGGTGTGTTAACGCCCGCGATTGAAAGAAAATTATGTTTGGATGCGCTTAATAAAGCTAAAGAAAATCTTGGGTTTAAGGACGGTGAAAAGGTTTCGTTTGATGAGATAAATCAGGCAATGCAAGCGGTTTATTACGGTAATCGAACCGATGAGATTTGGCAACGATTTTATCAGGAAATGCCGTATGCCGAAGATAAAGTGGCCGTTATGAGAAGGCTTGCTGCAACTGCACAGCGAAAGGAACTTATGTTACCGCGATTTGACAACTATGAGGAGGTGCTGAAGGCGCATCTGAATAGTGGCGACAAATTCTACTTTCGAGGTCGGCTTGCCATGTGGTCTTGATTTTAAGGGAAAATTTGAGCGCCTGATTGCGAATGGAAGCCGAATTGGTGCAAATCCACGTAGGCTCATCTACGCTAGGATTTGCACCACCGGACATTCGCTTCCATTCATCTCAAATTTTCCGCTTAAAATAATATCGGGAGGTGAGTAAGTGGCATTCCACCCATTGCCGGATTAATATATGGCAAATGTATTGCTAGATTTTTTGATTTGTAACGTTTTTAGAGAGGTTTGATGATGTTTGAAGATAAGCAAAATGATGTTAACAATACGGTGGCTGAAAACTTGGCTGGTGTGTCCGGTCTTGAGGCGCCGGCTAACATGACTTTTTTAGAGACTGAGCAGAATTTGAAATTGATTAAGCCTGATGCGGATTTGATTGATAATACACAACCGTTTTCAAGCTTTGCTGCGGCCGGCCATTGGCTTAAAGAAGCGTTTGATGTCAGAAACTATTGGGAGGCCTCCCAGCGTATCGGTGAAGAAGTTGCCGGTTTACAGTGGGCAATAGAGGATAGTCATGAGCCGTTTGATAAAGCAAAATTCGGTAAAGAAGTTTTGAAATCCGGTGCCAGACATTTGGGGAGTGACGGACTAAGAACTATGGGAAATCTCTTAAAAATGACCGGTGAAAATTTTAAGCAAAATCGTGGTGGACCGGAGATGATTGAAAAGCTTCGTTATGGGGCAGGGGAAAATATTGTGCGTTTGGGGGAAACATTAAAGGGGTATGCCGATAATGTTGCCGAAGCGGATATTTTGGCACCGGATTTTGATGGTGATGATGTATCGCCAAAGTTTGTGCAATTGGCTGACAGTATCGGTGCCGGTGCATCGCAAGTGCTCTCGATGGGGTTGGTTTCGCGCTTTATCGGGCCAAAAGCAACGTATGCACTGTTTACAATGGGCGGTGCCGGTGAAATGTTTGATGAAGCTTTTGATAAAACCGGTGATGTTAATGCGGCGACAGGTCTTGCTTTGGCTAATGCCGGCGTGACGTATGGGATTGACAGGTGGTTTAATCCGCTTCCGAAAACAATTGCAAAAAATGCGCGTGTGACTGCCGGTGAAATTGCCAAGGAGGCGGTCGGGGCACCTTTGCGCGAAGCCGGAAGTGAAGTGTTGCAACAAATGCTTGCGGAAAATTTGGTGCGTCGGGTCGGAATTGATGATACGCAGGATTTGTTTGAGGGATTGATTGAAAGTGCTGTGGGGGCTATGGCCGGCAGTTCGGTTTTAACCGGTGCAAACGGCGGTTTTTATGCGGCTTCAAAAACTTATGATACGGCGCGGCGTAAAATTTTGGAAAAAGGGGTTGCACCGGCAGAGCTTGAAATGGCCGAAAAAGGGATGATGCAGGTTTTAAGGGAACATCCGGAAGCCTTTCAAAAGGTGTTGGATACGCACTTTAAGATGAATATTATGGAGTTTGAAAAGGCAGCAAAGGAAGCACAAAGTGCGACAGAACGCGCGCGTGCTGATGAGGCGGCAAAAGGATTTCCAAAAGTTTATGATGAACTTTACAACCGTGCCAAAGTTGCATTTGGGGATGAAACAAAAGCTAAAACTGCAGCAAGTGTGTTAAGTGCAGGTGCAGTCAGTTTATTTAAGCGACAATCAAATTTGACGGTAAAAGATATGGTGGCACAATTTTTGCCGGAATTTAAGCAAATGAGCTATGCTGATTTTTTACGCCAAACATCTTCTGAGGCAGCGGTGTCATATATGTTTGGCGGACAAAATGCTAAGCATGCCGATTTAGCCAAAATGTCCGGTGCGATGATTGAGTTAAGGCAACCGGAGCCCGATGTTAATTTGATCTGGCAAAAGACCGGTTGGCATATGGGAGTTGACAATAAAATGCGGTTTGAAATCAGCGATAAAGAGGCGCGATTAAAACTGTGGTCGCCTGATGAACTAACGGTTGCTTCGGAAAAGTTATTTTCTAAAGAAATAAATGAACTTAATGAGATTAAAGCTAAAACAGCGGCGTTTTTGGATAAATATACGGGGTCGATGTTTGCGGATTATTATAAGGAATTTTGGGAATATCTTAAGACAAGAGTTAATACCAAGTATGTGCTTGATGACAGTTCAGAAAAAGGATATGTGACAGACTACTACAAAGTGCTTGATGAGGCTAATCTGATTAAGCGGGAAATTGAAGCAGAATATTTGGATAAATTGTGGGATAAGTTTGTGCACACTGAGCGCGATTTCAGCGAGGAAGAATACAAAGACATTCGGATGATGTGGGAAAGTCGGCGCTATAATCATTTTTTACAAAATTTTGTTAATGTTAACGGAGGAATGCCGGATGAGCTTGAAGCCTTTTCTCTATGGGAGCATCTGAAGTATCCTGTTGATATGAGAAAATTGAAGCTGACGAGAAGGAGTATGAAAGAAGGGCTTGATGCGCTGGCTAATGAAATTAACGATGATTGGTTTGATAAACCGGAATTTCAACAGCGCTTAAGAGAAATCAGAGAAGAATTTCTTGCCAAGAATGCTGAAAGACGAAAAAGCATTAAGTCTTTTGGTTTGCCGGATGAACCGGCGTTGTATCGGGATATTAAAATTGATGATGGGTATAAAACTTATGTGCTTTATCAGGGTGATGTCAGCAAAAATTTTGATGATAAAGATTACAGATCAAAGGCGTATATGGAGGCTTTTAATGGGCAGACGTTTGGTGAAGAGTTTTTAAGGCAAGATAAATTTTCGCATCTGTCCAGAGCCGAGAAAGAGGTTTTGAGTGAATTTCTCATACAGGTGGAATTTTTGTATCGCGTCAACAGTCGTGTTGAGCAGCTGCAGAAGACTTTTGCTGAAAAACTTAAAGTGAAAAATGCCGATGATTTAGAAAATTTGAAAAACGGTTGGGTCAGTCCGGAACAACAGATGAAGTTGCAACAGCGCGTGCTTTTGGAAAACGGGACGGCAATGAAGTTGAAAGATTTGCTTATCCATGATGAATTGTATGCAAATTATCCGGAGGTTGCGGATACTAATGTTGAATTTAAGGTGTTACGCGATGAGGCGCCGTATCACTTTTATCATGATATAAACAAAGGACATGTCTTAGAAATTGATGCGCGCTCGCTTAACTATACCGGATTAAAGGAAACACTCTTAAAAGGGGCGGAATTTGCTATTCAGGATATTGAGGGGTTTGATTATTCGCTTGCAGATGTCGACAGGCGTAATTTTATGGATAGGCAAGTATTTTTGGCGCGTCAGGAATTGAGCGATGTGGTTACCGATGAGATTAGAAATTTCTTGGAAATCTTTCCGGTGACAAAAAATGTTAAAGATGTGGTAAAAATGCAGAGTATGCCGATAGTGCTTGCAGGTCTTGGTGAATCCAGAGCGGTTGACGGCAAAATTGAAAGTTTGAAGCAAGGTCGTTATGCCGAGGTGGATTTTAAGCGCTTGGAGGATTTGATTGATAACTATTTTGCCGATGCTTACAGCGAAGACGAAGTGCAGTTGGTCAATTTAGCTAAAGCTCGTTTGCAGAAAATAAAAAATCGCTATGCGCAAAATGTGACGATGTTGGCTCGGGCTAATGGCGGGTATAATGCGACATGGATGCCGTGGGGCGGTATAACTTCGCAAGCAGCTGTTGATGAGCGGGCGCTTATCAGGCGCTTGGATTATACCGATGAACAACGCCGTGATATACCTTATTGGGCAGACTATGTGCCGGATATGATGTATACTTATGATGAATTTCTAGATCGCGCCAAAACAGATGAGAAAGACTATCGAAAAGTCGTGAAGCAAATTGCCGAGGGAGCGTATGAATATGGGAATAAGACAATCAATTTGTTTGAAAATGCCGATGCGGAAACAATTGTGCATGAAAGTTTTCACTATTTTTGGGATATGCTTAATCGTCAAGAATTGAGGCACAACACCAATGCCGTGGAATTTAGAGAGGCTATGGCTGATTTGCGACAGGAATTTATCAAGTTGTATCGGATTGAGCAGTATAATGGAAAATATTATGCCGTAGAGCGGGCAACAAATGTGGTCGCACCGGAAATGCCCGTCGGCTACGAAAGTGTCAAAGCTGTGGCTGATGCCGGTATGCAAGAAATGTTTGTCGGGACATTCTTGGCCAAGATGAACAGGCAAGGGTGGCCTGATGAGCAATTAGGAATGGCGATGGATTTTTATGAAAATTGGCTCAAAGAAATGACCGGAAGGTTGGGAATTACCGCTAAAAGTTCAGGAACTGCCGGACAGAAAATATTACAGTTTTTGAAGAGGAAGAAATAAAGAATTGCTGTTAAATAAATGTTAAGGGAGTGTGGTGCAAACTCGTTATATACGGAGGTGTCATGACTGAACTTAGAAAGTCTACGCCACAACAACCGCTCTTACAAGAAGAGGTGTTGAGGTTTGTTAAAGAAAATCCCGATGAAGTGTTTGAGGTAGCTAAAATTAAAATTCCGGTGAAGCAAACCAAGGCACGTCATCAACAATGGGTAAACACGGTAACGATTGCACGAGACGGACGACGGATAAAAGAAACGTCGCAGACCGTGCCGGAAGGGTATGGGGTGGATACCAGAGTATGTGTGGACGGTTCGCTTGATCAATATGCCAAGAAACCGGCGCGGGTTAAATCGGATTATACTTTTGATGATGGTAGATCGTTTGATGAGCTTGATATCGGGGAGACGGCTCAAGCGCATACGAAAAGGCAAGAAGTGCGGCAAGCGTTTGTGGCAACAGAAGATTTGTGGCTTAAAGCGTCGTGGGGGCAGGTGCAGTTTGTGGCAAAAGGCGGAATTATCACGATTTTAAACGATGAGGCAATCGGTAACAACAATCCTTGTGATATGGTGATTTATACTCAAAATGGTATGGGGCGTGTGGTCTTGACAAAGCCGGCACGCGTTATTCGTTATGATCTGAAAGACAGAGGAATTCCGATTAAAGCAGGGGTGGCTCGGTTCTTAAAAATTGCGGCGCATGAAGATATGAAAAGCCCTTATATCAGCAAGTGGAATGATTTTCGGTTGTGGGTCAAAGCCGAGATACGAGAAGTTCACAAAAGGATTAAAGATTTTTTTTCAGATAATCACAAAAAGGGAAATTGTCAAAAAAATCGTCTGCGCGTTGACAAGGAGAGATAAATAAACGATTGATTACAGCTAATCTTTGGGTAGCTGACGCATAAACGGTTCTAAGTCATAATTGTTGATACGGGTTATGAAGTCTGTGAATTTTTTATCCATATTTTCAAGCGTGAGGAGATGTGTGCCGCTTTTTATAGCATCTAACTGGAGCGAGTTGACAGTGTGATGATAGTGTGTGGTATCTTTGTAATAGGCAATATTATAAACAAAATCCTCATCATAAAACCAATAGATTTTAACATTTTTGAGCTTAGAGGTTTTTTTGACAAGGTAGGCGTAGGGTTTGAGCATATCTTTTAAGATCTCTTTACGTTTTGCCCATCTCATGGCACTGTAGGGTGGAATGATTAGCGAAAAAGTTGTTTCTTGATGTTTAAACAACGGCAAAATTTCAGTATCTATCACTTTTTTATAAGCGGCGTATTCGTAGCTGTAATCGGTATTTTGCATGCGGAGCTCAGCGATGGCGGATTGGATTTGCTCATCTTCCTGATAAACTTTAAGCCAATTTTGAAATCCGCCGAAGCGACGTGCGTTGATTTCGGTATTCAGCCAAGCGTTCGGGCGGTCAAGATTATCCTCTATAAAATCGCATTTTTTGCTTCTGAATATACATTTAAAGGCTTTGTCTGAGGTATAAACTTTAACTTTGCCCAAGAGATTGTTTTGTTCGTATAATTCGGGCGCAAAAGAAAAATTGGTTTTACGAACCTGAAAAAATATGTAATCCAAAGACATAATAATGTGTTTTATCTCTCTGGTTTGAAGCGCAAAATTCAACATTTTGTATCGTTCGTAAAAGCTGCTTCCGGCCGTGGATAAGTTGGCAAAGTTTGAGCCCAATTTTTCCGAGGCTTCGTTTGCTGAAGTGTTTTCAAGCATAGAGGTGCCCATAATGATGCTGTCAAAGTTTTCGTATTTTATTAAACCATAATTTTGAATACGAAAATTTTGGTAGATTTTACCTTTATGAAACCAATGCTTGTGAAACAACATATACGGATCTGATATATAAACAGCTAATGCTGCCGGTATTAACACGGAAAGGACGGTAATGATAAAAGACTTGATAACGGATTTATACACGGCAATACCTCATTAAAAATTAAAATAAATAAATTCCGTATAGGGAACAATAATGATTTTTGTCAATAAGGCGATTGAAATAACCGCTAATCCCATACCGATAACATGGGCGTATTTTTTTGATAGAGTAACAGTGGTTAGCTTGCGCCATATTTCAATTGAATTGGGCAGAATTGTGCAAAGAATGACAACGACCAATAATCGTGCAAAGGTGGTAGAGTGTGCGTGAAAACCGACGAGGTTTTCTTTTAGATGCCAAAAGTGTTCGGCATGATTTGAAGTGATGTTGACCATTGCTGATAAAACTTTTTTTGCATCGGTAAAGGACACGGCGCGGAAAAATACCCATGCGATGTTGATAAAATTAAAGGTGATAAACCAAGCCAAAAACTTATTTAATCGGAGATGCGTTTTTTGCCATAAGCGATAGATGACGGAAGCCAAGCCGTGAAGGGCTCCCCAGATGACAAAAGTCCATGCCGCACCGTGCCACAGACCACCGATGAGAAAAACGAGAAAGACATTCAAACAGGCGCGGGGCTCTCCTTTACGGTTGCCTCCGAACGGAATGTAAAGGTAATCTCTTAAAAAGCGCGATAAGGTGATATGCCAACGATTCCAAAAGTCTTTAATACTTAGAGCTTTATAGGGACTATTGAAGTTTACGGGAAGTTTGATATTAAACATCAGTGCCGCGCCGATGGCCATATCGCAGTAGCCGCTGAAATCAAAGTAGATTTGAACGGTGTATGATAAGGAGGAAAACCAACCACCCCAAAAAGTGAGCGAGGGCAGTTCATCAAAACCGATGGTGGCATATTTGGCAAAGTTGTCGGCAATGATGATTTTTTTTGTTAACCCGATGATGAAGATGATAATGCCTAAGAAAATGTTTTTATAATTTTTTGCAAGATTTTGCTTGTTCATAAATTGCGGCATCATCTCATAATGTGCAACAATCGGGCCGGCGATCAGTTGCGGAAAGAAAGATACAAATAACGCATAGGATAAAAAGTCATATTCTTTGGTAAGCTTTTTATAGCAATCAACAAGATAAGCAATTTGTTGAAAAGTAAAAAATGATATGGCAAGCGGCAGAACAATGTGTTGCAAAGGAATATCGGTCTTAAACAGGTTGTTAATATTTTCTATTAGAAAATCGGTGTATTTGAAATAGCCAAGCGCGACAACGTTTAATGTGATGCCTAAAATCAAAAGAGCTTTTTTGTTTAGGCGCGTTTCTTTTGAGGAAATCGTGGAGCCGATGGTAAAATTTACGGCCATGGATATTAAAATGAGCGGCAGATAATAAATGTTCCAATAAGCATAGAAAAACAAGGATGCGGCAACTAACCATAATCTTGCACCCATTATCACTCTTTTTTGGATGAGATAATAATAGATACATATTGTTACGGGCAAGAAGAAAAGGATAAACGAAACGGAGTTAAATAACATGGAAATTTAGTCTCTACTTTTTGTGGCAGTTTCAGGTATTTATAGAAAATAAATTTTGCTATAACAACGATAAAAAAGCAATTATACACAAACCGGAAAGTTGCTAAAGTCGATGCTTTGGGGCCGAGCAAAGAAAATAAGATGCGTATTACTTACTTTTTTGCTGTTGGGATAATGCTAAAGAAGTTTGGTTAAGATGGAATTCTGTTTTTTTAGTTTCGGTGGTTTTGGGTGCGGTTCTTTTTTGTTCAAAATCACGAACGGCACAGGCGTTTGACATCTGTTTATCAGCCAAAGTACGTTTATTGTCTATTTCCTCTGTCGGGGCGTCCGGCGGATATTTGCCTTTTTGCGTTTTGAGTTCTTCGGCTAAGGTTTCTTCTTTATTTACCGGATAAAATGTTTTGTCGTTATTGTTGTAGTTACAAACGACTTTGCTACCGTCTTGTTCTTTTTCAATCAATGCGTCAGTATAATAAATTTGTTTATCGTTATTGGGGTTGAGTTCGGCATTGAGCATTAAATCTTTTAACGTATTGTCGGCATCCGGTGCGCGATTGACGATTTTTTCGTATTGTGTTCTGATGTATTCATCTTTGGCTTTATTGGATTTTAAGCCGCGTTTTTCAAGATAAGCATCAATGGCGAGCAAACCGTCATTTGAGGGATGGCGTCCATCTTCGTTTTCGCATATAAAGTTTTGAATTTCTTTTTTGTCTGGATAAATGAACGATTGACATTCTTCCGGTAAATCAATATGCATACCGTAGCCGATGTCTATATCTTTTAATTGTTCAGACATAGCAATCTTTCCGTCTTTTACGGCTTGGATTTGCTCAACGATAGAACTGTTGTTTTCTGAGGTAAATTCTTGAAATTCTCCTGATTTATATGAGGGGAGGCTATGTTCATCCCAGCTTTCTGCGGCAACTTTGGAAATAGCAATGAGTGTATCTTTCTTAGTTAAATCAGAGCCGTTTTTTTCAACACATTCGCGTAAATTAGGATACATGTCTAATAATTCATCGGTTTTGATCTTTGTGTCTTTATATTCAAAATATTCCGCACCGGTCTTTTTGCATTGATCATAAATGTTAACAAGGGCTAAATTTTCTGCCACATGTGCTGATTTTTCGTCTACATAATTTAGTGTCAGGTTTGTTTCTGCATTGCCTTTAGGCATATTGTCAATACCTTTATTTTCACGGTTGTAATGAGATAACTCGTGAAAGTAAACCGCCAGTTTTGCAGCAGTATTACCGTTTAAGTATTCTGCGGCGTAATTATTATGAACATCCTTTAATTTGTCTGCGAGTTCGGGAGATAGGTTATAATCAGGCATAATGATGTTGTCACCGTTTTGGTGAGCTAAATCTCTGTATTTTTGTAAATCTTCTGGAGTGTTGATTTGTCTTTGCTCGCGAATAACGGTTGGTTTTTTAGGTGTTTGGTTAGTTTGTTCTTCTTGATAGGGATTTGTTTGGGCTAAAAAAGGACCGACAGCAGTGCCATCAACGGGAATGATGCGATTATCCTCCGTAACCGGCTCGCTTAATTGTTTATTGATACGAGTTGCATCATCCAATTGTTCTTTATTATCAGCCATAATATTACTCCCGTATGTTCTTATATTTTATCTGATTTTCGGATGATTGTCAAATTATTTATGAAATATGAAGAAAGTGCTTGCAATTTATTTTTTATGACGTATTATCACGCTGTCCTTGCCGTAGGGGAAATTCTTACGGCTATACATTTAATTTTAATTTGTTGAGAATCCATAAGGAGTTTTAATTTATGACGAAATACGAAAGTATGTTAATTGCTCGTCAAGATCTTGGTCAATCTCAAGTTAACGACATTGTCGCAACTTTGTCTGAAGCTATTAAAAAAGAAGGCGGCGAAGTTGTTAATGTTGATAACTGGGGATTAAAGAGCTTGGCTTATCGCATTAAAAAGAACCGTAAAGGTTACTATGTTGTTTTAAACATTTCAGCTCCGGCACAAGCTATCTTTGAATATGAGCGTTTGGCTCGTTTGAACGAAGATATTATCCGCTTTATGACCGTTAAAGTTGATGAATTTGCCTCTAGCCAACAGGAAGATACTGTTGCCGAGGAAGCTAATTAAGGAGTATGATAATGGCTAAACAAGGATTTTTTAAGAAGAAAAACGGTGGCGAAAACGCTCAAATCAGAATCGACTACAAAGATGTAAAGTTTTTGTCCCGCTATATTTCCGAAAAAGGCAAAATTATGCCTAGTCGTATTACTAACGTATCTGCTAAAACGCAAAGAGAAATTGCTCGTGCTATCAAACGTGCGCGCTTTGTTGCTCTGTTGCCTTATGTGGCTAACTAAGGAGACGGCAAATGGAAATCATTTTATTGGAACATATTGCTAAATTAGGTAAAATGGGCGATAAGGTTAATGTTAAGAGCGGCTATGCTCGTAACTACCTCTTGCCGCAAAACAAGGCTCTTCGTGCAACTGAAGCTAATATTGCTTATTTTGAAAAGCAACGTGCAGAATTGGAAGCTCACAACAAGGCTTTGTTTGATGACGCTAATAAAAAAGCCGAAGAACTCAAGGGCTTTACTGCAGTGCTTATTCGTCAAGCTGCTGAAACCGGTCAATTATACGGTTCAGTTACAATCCGCGATATTGCTGCTGCCATTAACGAGTCCGGTGTGGCTTTGGAACGTCGTTTTGTTTCTTTGGATAAGCCGATTAAATACTTAGGTGTTTATCCGGTTTCTTTAAGTCTTCATCCTGAAGTTTCGCAAACAATTTTGGTAAATGTTGCCAGAACCGCTGACGAAGCAAAGAAACAGGCTAAGGCTTATAACAACGAAGGAACTGCCGAGAAGAAAGAGACTGCTCCGAAGGCTGTTAAGGCTGAAGAGGTAAAGGCTGAGGCAGAAGCCACTCCTGCAACTGAGGCTGAAGAAAAACCGGCACCGAAGAAGCGCGGACGTCCGAAGAAAGAGGCTGTTGCCGAATAAAGGCTTTTAAGGGAAAATTTGAGTGCCTGATTGCGAATGGAAGCCGGATTGGCAAAAATTCATTTACTATTTTGTAAACTAAAATTTTTGCCACCGGACATTCGCTTCCATTCATCTCAAATTTTCCGCTTAAAATAGTATCGAGGATTCTATCAAAACCCATTGTAAAGACCACCTAGAAATAGGTGGTCTTTTAGTTTAAATTTTTTGAATGGGGTATAGGAAAAGCCTGCTCGTTATGAGCAGGCTTTATGGTAACTCGTTAGAGTAAAGAACATTTCAGACCAAATGGCGGCAGTGAGCCTCTTAAAGTGCGATAAAGAGGGCTGTGGCTGCGGCTACAACGAGGACAATGACGCAACAACCCGTCGGGTGATTGCATGTCCTCTCCCAAGTGGGGTAGGGTGAGAATGTCATAATTTTTGAATTTAAGTGGTTAATAATAGAGATACATAAACTTAGCATTTATGGGGAGAGTGTAGGCGTATTTTTAGAGAAGTCAAGGGGAATGCGGTCACAAAATAATGCGAAATGTTGCATTGGGCGGGGGGAGGTTTGATTTGATTTTTCAATAAAAATACATTCTGTAGAAATTGTTAGATTCTGAAAAAGCAGTATCTCGTTATAATAATGATTGTTCACCTATAGGTTTAGCAACAAATTTTATGACGATACGACGCGATGCATCAGTAAATAAGCCGATTTCAACGGGAAGTGCAGTGGGAGATTTTGCATTAACTACTATTCCGGGAATTGGCAAAGCGGTGAAACTTATTAATACACCGCCGCAAATTGGTGCACATATAGCACATGGGATAAATGCTTATCAAGAAAGTTGTGGTAATCGTAAGAAAAAATAAAGAAATAATAATTATTATATAAAGCATATAAAATTGAAAGGAGCAAAACTTATGAAATTGTTATCAAAAGAAGCCTTGGTATTGGGAGGAGTTTATGGAGTTATTGATGCTCCTTTTACTTATATGCAGTTAGAATTGGTTACAGATGTTTTCTTCATAGTTTTTATTATTTGTGCATTGATGCTTTGTTTTAATAGAACGCCTAAATTTCTATTATATACGATACAGAATTATCCGAGAACCTGTTATTATTTATCATCAGTCGGTTGGATACCATATTTCTCCTTTATTGTCCTTTTGGGTATTGTCGGGAATTATTATTGTTTGGGGTATGCAAACGATTTATTAAAGCAGCAGATTGTTTATTTAGGGATTTTTAATTTGTTTGCCGCAGTCATATCGTTTGGAGTTGCTTTTATTAGAGCTAGCTGTAAAAAGAGTGGTTTGGGTAAAGGGAATAAATAAAAGTTATCCATAAGGTGAGCGAGCATTTCTTAGCTCAGGCGAACCTTGTGGGTAACTTTTTTGAGGAGTAATATTATTAATACGGCTTAATACGGCGCGCAAAAGAAAAATGACAGGGTTTATACCTTGTCATTTTTCTTTTGTTTTGTCTTTGCGCGCCTTAGCGACTTCGTCGCGTGCTACACGCACGGTGCCACTCACGCCGTGGAGGCGAGGTGCTAAGCACCTATTGATCAAGGAACGAACGCAGTTTCTTGCTTCGGCTCGGGTGTTTTAACTTTCTCAATGCCTTGGCCTCAATCTGTCTGATACGCTCACGCGTTACGTTAAACTGCTGTCCGACCTCTTCCAACGTGTGATCCGTGTTCATACCGATACCAAACCGCATTCTTAACACTCTTTCTTCTCTCGGGGTTAGCGATGATAAAATTCTGGTGCAGGTTTCTTTTAGATTGGTGTGTATTGCGCTATCTACCGGTTGTAATGCGTTTTCATCTGCAATAAAATCACCTAAAGATGAATCTTCTTCATCGCCGACCGGCGCTTCCAAACTTACCGGTTCTTTGGCTATCTTCATTACTTTGCGGATTTTATCTACCGGCATAGATAATCTCTTGGCTAATTCCTCCGGTATCGGCTCACGGCCGGTTTCTAATGCCATTTGACGAGAAGTGCGAACCAACTTGTTGATTGTTTCAATCATGTGAACCGGAATACGAATGGTTCTGGCTTGGTCGGCAATAGAACGGGTAATCGCTTGTCTGATCCACCATGTGGCATAAGTCGAGAATTTATAACCGCGGCGATATTCAAATTTATCTACCGCTTTCATCAAACCGATATTACCTTCTTGAATCAAATCCAAGAATTGCATTCCGCGATTGGTGTATTTCTTGGAAATGGAAATAACCAAACGAAGGTTTGCCTCAATCATCTCTTTCTTGGCACGCTCGGCTTCTCTTTCACCACGCTTAATCGTATCAACCATTTTGCGGTATTCGGAAATCGGCAAGCCGCACTCTTGGCTCATCTCAGTTAAAGATTTGCGTAATTCTAAAATCTCATCTTTGTGGTTGTTGATAAATGCATTCCAGTGCTTGTCTTTCTTTTCGGCTAATTTTTCAACCCAATGCGGATCAAGCTCGGAATGTTGATAAGCTTCTAAGAAATCTTCACGCTTAACTTTACTGTCTAAGGCTAAACGCATCAATTTACCTTCAACGCCCATTAAGCGGCGGTTAAGCTCGTTTAATTGCTCGACCAATTCCTCTACGCGGATGGAGTTCAAATGAATGGAGCTCATTAACTCTATTAAGTCTTTTTTGATGGCGTGATATTTCTTCTCTAATGCAGGTTGAGCTTTGCGTCCGGCTAATATCGCTTTCATACGTTGGGCTTGGATGCGGCTTAACTCGTCATAATAACTGGAGATTTTGTTTAAAATATCCAAGACCGGCTCAAACAACGCGGTTTCCATGGCGGTGATTGAGGTGGCTGAATGTCCGCCGTCTTCATCTTCATCGTCTAAATCAGAAGATTCACCTTCCATATCGCCGTCAGAACTGTCAACATCATCTTCAGGCTCGTCATCAACGGTACCTTCAAACTCTAAATCTGTTTCTAAATCATCATCGATGTCGTCTAAGTTTTTGTTTTCTAAATCTTTAGTGACGTTGTCTAAATCGTCATCCGGTGTGCTATCATCGTCATACACAATCGCTGCGGCATCAACACCATACATCATATCCAAATCAATGATGTTTCTTAATTGCGTGGTGCCTTCAACCAACTCATCACGCCACTTGGAAATGGCTTTTAAGGTCATCGGGTTTTCGCAAAGGCCACCAATCATAACGGTTTTGCCGGCTTCAATACGCTTGGCAATAGCAATTTCACCATCGCGTGATAAGAGTTCCACCGTCCCCATTTCCTTTAAATACATACGAACCGGGTCGTCTGAGCGCATCAATTCTTTACTGTCAAAATTGCCGCCACTCTCATCATCTTCATAATTAATTTCTTCCGGCGCCTCTTCTGAAACTTCTTCGCCATCATCAAAGTCATCCGTTTCATCAGCAGAGATGATACTGATTTCCATATCCGAAATGGCCGCCATGATATCTTCTATCTGGTCGGAAGTTTCTTTTTCTGACGGGAGAACTTGATTTAACTCTTCTATGGTAATGTAGCCCTGTTCTTTGCCCTTGGCTATCAGTTTCTTTAGCGCACCGCCAAACGAATCCAACAGCGGAGCGTCAGAGCTTTGATATTCTTCATTTTCTTCTGACATGTCGTTCCTTAGACGTATCTATTAGTTTGCAAACGCTGATATAAATAATCTTTCTAAAGTCCGTTGTCAAGCATTAAAAAATTTTTTTAAAGTTTTTCTTTCTTTTGAATCTTTTAGGGTTTGCGCTTGACATCGTATATGTCAAACTTTATGATTCTTCTTAAGATTTTTTGAAACTCGGGTAGGGCTTATGATTTGGTCAATACAGGAATTGGCGCGTCTGGCGATATGTAAAGATGATGTGATTGCCGAAAAAGTTTTTTCACATCTTGATGAGCCGGATAATCAGGATATTTGGAATAAAGAAAATTTTTCACTCCTTTGGGGATTGTTAGGGACTGCCGGTGTTAAAGGAATAACGGCTGACAGTGCAGAAAAAATTTGGGAAATGCTTAGCAATAACAAAGTATTAGACGCGTATGATAAAGGAATACTTGATGATTTTAATCGCCGATTAATGCAACAATATAATGATGAGCGGATGCGCGGGTGGATTAATTTGGACAACTATACCGTCGGGTTAAAATTCAGAAAAATGATATTGTTACCGCTAACCAATCTTTCGGATAAAATTAAAAATGATGTCGATATCAAATATCCTAACCCCGATAAACTTATTGAGAAGTTTGCGGCTTTGGGGGATATGACAAGGCTTAAAACGTATTTGGAGAGTATTAAACCGATTACTAATGATGAAGCGGCATTCGGGATTGATGAAATTTTTGATAAAGAACAGAGTCTTAAAAAACTCTCTAAAGCAATAACCTATACTGTGCGACATTTGGGCGAATCTCAAAAAGATTATTTGTGGTATTATTTTATTGATGCGGTTAATAAAGGGTTTGATTATCAAAAAATTGAGATAACAGACAAAATGTTGGCGCGATTGGTGGCGGATGCTTCGGCTAAAAGCGATTCGGAGTTAAACATTGCGTTATTGCAAAATCGTAATGACAGTATTTGTGAATTTGTGCAATCAGTTGAAAATGCTGATGATTTTTATGAAGAAACAGCGGCTAAAATGGTGTCTTTTAACTCTGATGGGGTGGGGATGGCGGTAACAACCTGTTTGGATTTTGCCAAAGTGAGTGACAATCCCAAGGGTGTGGTTTTGGCGCTGGCGTTAGTTAACTTAAAGCAAATCAAATCGGCGGTGACGATATTGATGGCATTGGCTGAAAAGGGCGTGGCGACAGAGGCGTGTGCTTATATGCATCGGTTGCTTCCTTTGGCAAAAGGTGGGGAAAGCGTTATATCCGATTTGCTTAAAGATAACCTCTTAAAGCTGAAAGAACGTTCGGTTTTGGCTAAGAATGAAGCCTATCAGGCATATGTTTCGCGCTATTATCTTTTAGCAGTAAAGGCATTTATTGATGTGGGGTGTTTTGAGGCGAGTGCCGATTTATTGAATTTTATTGTTAAAGAAGCGTGGTTTGAACCCCAAACAGCATTGGCAGATGATTTTAAGACTGTTGCCAATCAGTTATTGTTCTGTGATAAAAATGTTGTTTCGTTGTTTCAGGAGGCAATAGATAAGTTCGGTTTTTCAGTCTTTTATGAGCAAGATATTGCCTTTATCGGCGAGGGAAGTGATAATCCGTTAACTTCGGCACGGCATCGGATGGAACAAAGCATTAAAGAGGCGACAACGTTTGATGTGAGCGGTGTGTTTGATAAGATGGCAACGGTTGAAACCGGCGCGTATAATGCCTTGCAAAACTTAAAAAAGAATCTTAAAAAAGAGGAAGAGACAAAAGAAGAGAGTGTAACAGAAGAAAAAGAAACAGTGGTTGTGTCAGAGGCTACACCTGAGCCTACCGGCACGGCAGAACAAATGTCTGTCAATGAAGTTACCGAAAATGAGCAAGTCAAAACAGAAGAAATACAAGTAAAGACGGAAGATGCTTCTTTGCCGATGTCACCATTGGACGAGATTACGCGTTGGGAAGAACCTGAAGAGGCGCCGCTGGAGCATGATGAATCCATTGTCGGCGGGTTGAAACGGTTTAAGAATATAATCAGTGATAAGGTTAATTGGGATATAGATTCTATTCTGAAAGTGTCAGCTTTGGATATTGATAAGCATTTTGAAAAGATTAAGCAGGTAGCGGATAATGCGTTGAATCAAGCTAAAGAACAAATGAATGAAGTTAAAGGAAAAGTTGAAAAAATAGACGTATCTAAAGTTCCCTCAATGGATAAAGTTAAAGATTTTGCGAAGAAATTCCAGATTAAACGTAAGAAAGATGAATAAAAACTCCTTTTCACGGATAAGAAGACTTGTTGAATAAAAATAGAAAAAACTCCGTGTTTCGCAACAGGGAGTTTTGGTAGTAAAATTAATTGCCTATCAATGATTTTGTGTTTCACAACAGAAAAGCACCAATTTTATATAAACAAAAAAAATATATATAAATCCATGCATTACCATAAAATGGCGTTTCGGGAAAAACGATATCTTCTTTGTAAAGGTTCCGTGTTTCACAACAGGGAGCCTTTTAATGAAAGGAGGGCCATTAAAAAATGGCAAAATGCTTAGGTTTAGATGCGGCATATTGCTATGCGGCACCGAGATGAGAGATAGGTTAAACCACCTCTGATACATAGTCTTAGGTTATCGGTATAATAATAGTTTTCGGTGGGTGACTATATCGGTTTAATTTTGTTTGTCAATATGTTTATGAAAAAAATTTTTTAACAGCGAAATTTCTATCTGAATGATTGATGTTTTTTGATATCTTTAATGATTTGTTTGAATTGTTTGGCAACAATGTCGGAAGTGAAATTCTTTAAGGTGATTTCACGGGCGTGGCGTGCTTTATCTAACCGCTCATCTTCGTTAGCGGGATCAAGGAAGTATTTGATAAGTTCTACCAGCTCGGCTTCGGTTTTCCACATCGGCACGGTGTCGCCGTATATCTCTTCTATTTCCGGCATATAGTCTGAGATGACCAATGCACCGGAGGCAGTGGCATCAAAAATGCGATTGCTGATAAAACCGTTTTCTCGCATTTCTTTGCGTGTGTCATTTAAGACAATTTTTGCAGAGGAATAATAACGGTGCAAGTCATTATTGTTTATGCTTTCTGCGGTGGCAAGGCCTTCCCAGTCAGGGCCGTAAATGGTTATGGGCAGACCGGCTTTAAGTGCAATCGGGGCAGATGTGCGGTAAGGAACGTTTTTGCCGACAAACAGAATTTCGGATTTGATTGTTTCATCATATTCGGGGTAAAAGCGTTTGGGGTTGGTGAATTGCGGCACATAATATGCTTTGAATCCTTTTTTGCGCATTTGTTCGGCATAAGTTTGAGAGCCGACGGCAAGCGCATCATAAAACTGCATTTCATCAAAAAGTGCATGCGCGTGACCGATGTCAGCAGGGGCTAAGCGGTGACGGAGGTTTATTTTGGTTTTATCAAAATGGTTGAAATACAACGGATAAATGACGTAAGCTATGTTGATATGGTGTTTGTCTGGGAAGGGGGGCTTATATTGCAAATAGCCGCGGAGATAGATGTTGATAAAGCTCGTATCCGGAACGGTGTCTTCTTGGTATATTTGAGTAGCTTCGGGGTAAAATCTTTTTAAGCTGTCTAGCAGATCATTACCGAGCCATGTTTCGCCATGAAAGGTGTCTTTGGGCGCACAATTTTTAAGCGTTAGAAGGTTGTTGTTTATTTTTTGGATGGTAGGGGCGCGTTGTTTTACCAATAATGACGGAACATTTTTGGTGGCATAACTGACACCGCACAAGATACCGATACAAAAGAAAATGATGTAACTTTTAATATGTGTCATGGTTAATTCCTTGTATCAGAGAGTCCAAACGCTTAGTAATATCTTTAAGATTTATGGCTTTGGTTTGATAGTCTGTGCGGCAAAGGGGGCGGTTATCATCTGTTAGCGGAAAGTGTGCCGTCGGCAGATTATAAAAGGCTAAATAGGCATTGAAAAGTTCGTTGGTGTTTAGCACGGCATCAAATTGCTTAAAGTAATTAAAGTCAATGTTTTGGATACAATCGCCGTTAAACAGAATATGTTTTGAAAAGCGTGCGGTATGGTCAATTTTTGGCTTTGGCATATTGTAGTCGGTTTGATTAAAGTAAATTATTGTTTTTGGAAAGGGTGCCGGACAACGGAAATAATAGCCGCGTTTGCGTAAAGTCTTTTTGAGCTCTTGAGCAAACTGGCCGTAAAACGGATGGTGCGAAAAGTTTATCTCCAAACAATGATAGCGAAGGTGGTATACTAAAATGCCAAACAGCGCACCGAGGCAAAAAAATCCGAACAACAAAAACTTTTTCATTGTAATCCTTTTTGTTGTTTGAGGGGAGTGATAATGTCATTAAACTGTTTGGCGGCGATTTCGGCGGTAAAATGTTTTAAGGTAATTTCACGGGCGCGGCGGGCTTTATCTTTCCGTTCGGCTTCGTGTTCGGGGGAAAGATAATATTTGATAAGTTCGATTAACTCGGCTTCGGTCTTCCACATCGGCACGGTGTCGCCGTATATTTTTTCTATTTCCGGCATATAGTCTGAGATGACCAATGCTTCGCAGGCTGTGGCGTCAAAAATGCGGTTGCTGATGACACCGTGGAGCAACATCTCGCTACGGGTATCGTTTAGGACAATTTTGGCTGAGGAATAGTGTTTGTTTAGTAGATTATAGTCTATGGCGTCTGCTTTGGCAAATCCTTGCCAATCCGGTCCGTAAATGGTTATGGGAAGCCCTGCATTAATGACAGCTTGCGGGGCGCGGCGGTATTTGGCAAATCTGCCGACAAAGAAAACCTCTGATTTTAGGGTTTCATCATAGTCGGGGAAAAATTTTGAGGTGTTGGTGAATTGGGGAATATAAAAAGCATTAAGCCCCAGTGATTTAAGTGCGTCAGCAAGACTTTCGGAAGCGGTGGCGAGGGCATCAAAGTCTTTTAACAGAGGAAGTAGACGTTTGTAATACTCCGGTTCAAAGGTTGTGCGAGAGCCATCTCCTTCAAATTGCGGATAGGCTAAATAGAGAATATGGATTTTATCGGTTTTATTAAAATTATCATCAACCATACCGCGGATAATAATGTTGGTTTCGGCCGGATATTTATAAAGGGAGTTATAAAAGCTGTAGGAAGTATGATAGCCGTATTTATCTAATTCGGTTTCTAAATTTTTGGCAAGGCCGTAATCGCCGCTGATGGTATGTCCGACTGATACGGGTAAATCAAAGTTAATGGTATTGTTGGGGATGGTATCTTTTGGTTCGCGGTGGTGTTTTAAGATGTATTTTAATCTTTCGGTGGCAGATTTTAAGCTGTGTTGAGCGGATACAAAGGTAAATGCGGCTTCGGCTCTTTTTGATGAAGAGTCAACTTCTTCTAATATGGTGTTGATTTCCGAATCGGTTAGGTAAAAATTTATCATATCGTTAAAGATGTTTATGTTTTCTTCTACTTTAGGCCATCCCCAAAAGCAGGCTAAGGGGATTTTATGTTCGGCAAGTGTGAAAAAAAGCGGATTGAGGTCGAGCGAATTTTCAGCGAATGCGGTATTTTCTACAAAAGCTATCTTGAAATCAGCCATATCGTTTAGGATTTCTTGTGGTTTGGCTGTGGTATAGTGTCGGTAGGGTAAGTGCTTTTGTTTTAAGATGGCTTCCACTTTGGGCGGATTGTTAATGAGCGCGATAAATTTGTTATCGGTTGGGGATTCTGTTTTGTTTAAGGGATAACCGAACAAAGGAAGGTAAAAGGCTGTTATGCCTTCTTTTTTTAAGACTTCACGGGATAGAGGTGAGGTGGTTAAAACAATATCAAAGTTTCTAATCTTATCTATATATAAGCTGTGATGTCCTCCAACCCATAGGATTGAGGTAGTGGTTTGGTTAGTAATATCCGGAACAGGGTTGTTGCTGTTAAAGCCTGCAGTGTAAAGAGTATAGGATTTGCCGACACGGTAACTCGTTTGGTTAAACTCACGCGCTAACAGGGCGGATAAAACACAGGCTTCATTTTTACATTCTTCCGGTAAGAAAATCCGCTTAAAAGGAAGTGTGGCACAAATCGTTGCAAGAAAAAACAGAACAAATAATATCAGAGAAATATGTTTTAAATGCGAACGATTGAACAACATTGTTTCAATCCTTACGGTTGTTCGCTGGCGGTCTGAGAGTCTGCTTCGGAGGCTTTTTTTGTTTGGGATTGTTTCTTTTTGACAATATCGGACACGGATTTGTTGATTGCATCGGTGATGTCTTTTTGTTGCACCATCTTACCGTTCCAATTTTTCAGATTTTGTATCATGGCTTGTTTGGCATCTTTAATTTCTGATGCGGTAAGACCGGCCTTTTGACCTGCTTCTTCAACGCTTTCCATAATCTTTTCATTGGTGGCGGTTTGAGTTGCCTGTAGACTCCAATCACCAAATTGAACAAAGGCGCCGGCAACCCATATAATCAGCAAAGTAAGTGCATAAAAACGGAATTTTTTGATGATTTTAATGTTGTCTTCGCCGTAAATTTCATCGGTTTCATCTGCCGGACCATAAAGACCGTCACTAATATCGGTTTCTTTGGACCAAAGTCTTATCAGCATAATTACCCATAAGCCTAACGGAATAAGCGCCCACCATTGGATAAAAAAGGCACTTAATGCGGCGATGATACCGAGAACCAAATATAAAGAGGCGCGTTTGTTGATATCATGCAGACGACGCACGGAAACGGCTACTGCCGGTAGAAATGTAACGGCTACGTAGTAGTAGGGTAATAACGGCATATAAATATAGATTGCCAACAAATAAAGCGGAATAAGGACAATACCGTAAACGACAAAAAAGCCCCAAAATTCCAAACGTGTGGCTCGACCGTGAAATTTCAGATATCTTTCGGTAATGCCGCGAAGATAATAGTCAAAAGCGTCTCCCCAAGCTTCTCGCATGGATTTCTTATCTATCCGCGGGGCTTGTGTCTTGGTTTGCAAAATTTCCGATTTGGAATCTTCGGCCAAAATGTCTTTATCTTTAATCAACATCTGATTTATTCTCCTCTGGTTTGGGAGTTACGGAAGAACTGTCTTTCTTTTCGGCTGCAGTTGCTTTTGATTTGATTGTTCGTTTGGGTTGCGGAATGCTGTAAAAGAAATCATACATCTTGAAATAAACGATTGTGCCGAAAACTAAAGCTGTGGTGTAAGCTAGTTGGGCGATGTAAGGGGTGACAAAGGCAAATATTGCCATAAAAAGCCATGTTAAAATTACGGCGATGAGGGCAATCAAGCTGATTTTATGAATATTATTTTTGGTTTTGGCATACGCATTGATGACAGAGCGGCTTTTGCCGGAAATCTCAGAAATGAAGGCAAATGAAGGAATTAAGAAAAATATAATCAGCAAGAAGAAGAGGAACAGGTATTTTATGATTATCCAAAGAGTGCTATCGACAAGTTGGGCAAGCAAAACATTTCCATAAGGGAAGAATGTGCGCAGCATGTGGATAAAAATGTTTATGCCAAGTGAGCTGACCAACATGGAAATTATGAAAAGCATAATGGCGGTTATAAAGCGCAAAGTGGCATGTGTAAAGATATGGGTATCTAAAAGGATGCGCTGTTTATAATAAAGTCCGGCGGCAAAATATACCAACAGATAAAGGCATATCAGATGCAGATAAACATTAGAAATCGGGATAAGACTGACCAAATAATAAAAAAATGTTAGAAAAAGAAAGCCTTTGAGATGCGTCGCAACATATTTAAAGGCGTTTGCATAGACTCTCTTTACTAACATTTTTTCATTATAATTCAAAATATTATCTCCGTTTATTCATGTAATCTGTTAGCCAGTGAATATCGTATTCGCCATCAATAAACTCATTTTGTGAAATGATTTCCTGATGAAGCGGAATAGTTGTCTTTACACCCATAATGATAAACTCTTCCAAAGCACGACGCAAGCGCATTAGAGCGGCGTTACGGGTTTTGGCATGAACAATAAGTTTTGCAATCATGCTGTCATAATATGGGGGTATGGAATAACCGGAATAAATCTCCGAATCTACACGGATACCTAAACCGCCGGGGGCGTGCCATTCGGTAATCTTGCCGGGGCAGGGCGCAAAGGTTTCGGGATCTTCGGCATTGATACGACACTCAATGGCGTGACCGCGGAACTGAATATCATCTTGAGTATAGCCGAGTGCGGCGCCGGAGGCAATACGGATTTGCTCACGGACAATATCAATACCGGAAACAGCCTCGGTTATCGGGTGTTCCACTTGCAGACGTGTGTTCATCTCTAAGAAATAGAATTTGCCGTCTTCATACATAAATTCCAATGTTCCGGCGTTTTGGTAGCCAATCTTTTTGATGGCATTGCAAACAATCTCACCGATTTCTTTTCTTTGGGATTGGTTTAAGGCCGGAGACGGACATTCTTCAATCACTTTTTGGTGATTACGTTGGATAGAGCAATCACGTTCGCCAAGATGAATAACATTGCCGTATTTATCGGCTAAAATCTGCATTTCAATATGGCGCGGGTGTTGTAAATATTTTTCCATATAAACAACATCTGACGGGAATGCGGCTTTTGCCTCGGCTTTTGCCATGGTATAAGCCTCTTCAATATCATCATCGGAATAAGCTACTTTCATGCCCTTACCGCCACCGCCGTCTTTGGCTTTAATAATAATCGGATAGCCGATTTTATTGGCCCAAGATTTGGCCTCTTCAACACTTTCTAATGCCGGAGAGCCGGGGGTAATTGGTAAGCCGGCGTCAATGGCGGCTTTACGCGCGGTAATCTTATCACCCAGTAAGCGCATTTGTTCAGCGGTCGGGCCAATAAAGGTAATGCCGTGTAATTCAACCATTTCAGCAAAGTCGGCATTTTCGGATAAAAAGCCGAATCCGGGGTGAATGGCGTCAGCACCGGTGATTAAGGCTGCCGAGATAATTGCTTGTTTATTTAAGTAAGAATCGGCGGAACGAGCAGGCCCTATACAAACCGCTTCGTCAGCCAAGCGAACGTGCATGGCATTGGCATCTGCCTCGGAGTGAACAGCGACCGTCCTGATACCCATTTCACGGCAGGCACGGTGTATTCTTAAGGCGACTTCACCACGATTGGCAATTAAAACTTTTTCAAACATAAATGTTCTCCCAAAGCCTATTCAATCACAACTAAAGGCTCGCCATATTCAACAGGATCGCCGGCTTCAACCAAAATCTTTGTAACTTTGCCGCCTTTATGTGCTTTAACCGGATTAAAGGTCTTCATAGCTTCAACCAAGCAAACCGTATCACCTTCGGCAACGGTGTCACCGACTTTGACGTAATTCGGGGTTTTGGGATCTGCCGATAAATAAACGACACCAACCATCGGGGATTTGACGGCATTGGGATCATTGGTATAGTCAACTTCTGCGGAAGTTGTTGCCGGAGCAGCTGCCTCTGGGGCAGGGATTGCCGGTGCAACGGGAGCCGCGGCGGTAACTGCAACTTGCGGTGTGTAAGTTGTGGCGGCTATGCCGACGTTGTTTCTTACTAATGAGATACGGCAACTTTCGTCTTCATACTCTAATTCGGTTAAGTTTGTTTTATCCAAGATCTCAGCCAATCTGCTTATTATTTTTGTATCCAATGGATTAGACATATTTATCCTCTCTTTAAAATTAAATCTGTGGCTATCTATAGCCGTTTTGATAAAAAATACAAGCTTTTTCTTTTAATGCTCCCCAAGAGATGCACAGAAGAGTGCTTTTTTGTTGATTTTATGGAAAGTTTTTGCTTATAATCGCGATGTGCGGAACTTTTTTAGAGGCTTATTAATGAATATGTATTGTAAGGGATTGCCACGGCACTTTGTGTCTCGCAATGACGTCAAAACAGAGAGAGTAGCGCTATAAGATGTGTCTTGCATTGGTATTAGAGAAGATGTTTTGTTTACACCCTCTCTGTCAGCTTCGCTGACATCTCCCCCGTCAAGGGGGAGAAGGGGATGGGATGAAGTTATAAAAGAGGGAATATTATGGCTGATTTAGAAAGAGCTTTAGAAAACTATGGAATCTCGGGGAAAATCGTTGGCGAAACGAGGGGACCTTTATTAAAAATTATAGAATTTGAACCGGCTCCGGGGACAAAGCTTAAAAATATTACGGCGTCTCTGGAAGATATCAGGCGTGAAATCGGTGCAAGTTCTTTGCGTGCCGAGCCTGCTGAAGAAAGCAACGCGATTTTGTTTGAAATTCCGGCAGAGAGTTTTGAAACGGTTGATTTCAAGGCTATTCTTCAATCTGCAGAGTTTGAAAAGGCGTGCGGTAAATACGCTTTGCCGATTTGTTTGGGCGCGGATATTAAGGGGAGGCCGCTTTTTGCCGATTTGGCAAAAATGCCGCATTTACTCATCGGCGGAACAACGGGGTCCGGTAAGTCCGTGGGGCTTAATACGTTTGTGCTCTCGTTGGTTGCCGCTAAAAAGCCGGCTGATGTTAAGTTTGTGATGATTGATCCGAAAAAGATTGAGTTTAGCGTCTATAACAATCAGAAGTATTTGATGGGGCCGGTGATTACCGAAAGTAGTGATGCAGTTAAGGTTTTATCCTTATTGGCAAAGGAAATGGATGACCGTTATGAGACGTTTGCCGAAAACATGGTGAAGAATCTTGCCGAATATAATGAAAAAGGAGATGGGCATCTGCCGTATATCGTTTGTGTGATTGATGAGTTTGCTGACCTTATGGCCACTGATAAAGAGGTGGAAAAAGATGTGATGCGCTTAGCACAAAAAGCTCGTGCTGCCGGTATCCACCTGATGTTGGCAACACAACGTCCGTCAGTTGATGTGGTGACCGGTGTGTTAAAGGCAAACTTCCCGACACGTTTGGCTTATAAAGTGGCGTCACGTGTCGACTCGCAGACAATTATTGATATGCCGGGGGCTGAAAATCTTATCGGGCGCGGTGATTGCTTATTCTTAGCCTCTGACGGGGCTTTGAAGCGTTTGCACGGTGCATTCTTACCGGACTCGGAAATTGAGGCCATGTTAAAGCCGTTTGAAGGCAAAGTTAGGCCGTGGAATTTTCCTAAAGATGAGGAAACCACCGGAACGGCTGTGGTAAAAGCCGGTCAGGGACGGGCAGTTCAGGAAAAGGCTAAAGTGAGTTGGTTTAAAAAATGCTGGGATTTCTGGTGGAAGTTAGGTGTTCGTGAGCGGCAGCGGATTATTAAAATCTTAGCGGTTATCGGTGCTTGGGTTTTGGCTCAGATTGAAAGCGATACTAAAAAGAAAAAAGGAAAGTAAGATTTTGTGGGAACTTTAGGGAGTTATCCATAAAAAATAAAAAATCTTAAAAAAAGACTTGCAAACTAAAAAAAAACTTTATATAAAGCTATCTCGTGACGGCCAGATAGCTCAGTTGGTAGAGCAGAGGACTGAAAATCCTCGTGTCGGGGGTTCGATCCCCTCTCTGGCCACCAGTTAACAACAAAAGGACACCGTAAAAGGTGTCCTTTTATTGTTAGTTCGTTAGATAAACGAACGAGGGGATCTCACCCTACGGGTTCGATCTTGCTTCGTAAGGCTTGCGTTTTTCAAACGCTCGCCAACTTCGCGTCGGACAAGTTTAGCTGTAACATTTGCGCTTGTCCGCTTTCTGCGGATCGCAAATTAACAGCAACTATTGCTTTCGGTAAAAACTGTCCACCGGACAGTTTTTATCCTGCAAGCCCTCTCTGGCCACCAGTTAACAATAAAAGGACACCGTAAAAGGTGTCCTTTTATTGTTAGTTCGTTAGATAAACGAACGAGGGGATCTCACCCTATGGGTTCGATCTTGCTTCGTAAGGCTTGCGTTTTTTCAAACGCTCGCCAACTTCGCGTCGGACAAGTTTAGCTGTAACATTTGCGCTTGTCCGCTTTCTGCGGATCGCAAATTAACAGCAACTATAGCTTTCGGTAAAAAATGTCCACCGGACAGTTTTTATTCTGCAAGCCCTCTCTGGCCACCAGTGCGCGGCGCACAGCCATAATTGATGGCATCTTAAAAGGTGCTTTTATTGTTAGTTCGTTTTCCAGTGGCAGCGCTACCAGCATTACTTTTGAGATGTTGTTAAGGATGTTTTATACAAAAAAAGAGGGCTTCCGGATTGGGGAAGCGCTCTTGTATCACAGCCTGTTATTTCACAGGCAATTTTGAATTCGTCTTACGGGGCTTGCTATTTGTCCCGCACCTTTCTACTTTTTGTTTGTTTGCCTGAAACAATTTCAGGTATTACTAACATAGTCACTAAGAAGTATAACTTAAATAAACTACGTTATGCACTTGCCGTAATAACTCGGTTAATCTCGCTTTGAGGACCGAGAGGATAACAGGCATACAAAAGTTGATCGGGCTTTCGTATTGTGCGGAGCGGTTATTTTGATGATTGGTAGACGAACTTTAAATCCAACCTTCTGCTTAACTTTTCCGTTATCCTTTGCAACATAGATATAGATAGATGTGTAATAAAACGCCTTTTTTATAGCACAGATTTTTGGGGTTGTCAAGGGCTAAATGACAAAAAATATTTTTTGTATAAAAGTTAATGTTTTTAGGAAAAGCTATCTATTTATAAGGAACAATAAGATATTGGTATAGCTTATATTGTTGCGGGTAAGAAAGCAGATAATTTCTCCAAGGGAAAACGGAAAGTTTGGCGTTTAGTGTCTTCCAGCTATCCATACGGTGAATAAGGGTTTTACTTTCTTTGATTTGGAAAAAGCCGCGGCTAAATTCAATCGACGGGGTTATAAGACCTATGGCTAAAAAAGTATATATAATTTTTTTGTTAAAATGAGAGGTGTTATCGGCTAACAGGAATTTCAGAACGTAAATTTGTAAAATTAATAAAGCAGGGATTGTCGTTCGCATAACAAAATCGTTAAATGCTCCGCCGATTGAAAATAAGACCAGTGTCATAAGAGAAAAAAGCATGATTTTGAAATTTGTTTCATGTTTATATGTCAGATAAATCGGCAGGACATAGCAACCAAACTCAATAAAACAAAATGTGAAATATTGAATAAGCCCAAGCTGATTTAAGTGAAAATGCTCTCTTAGGGCAATCGTGTTACAGGTGAAAAAGATTGTTAAAACCAGAAAAATCGGGATTGAAGCTAAGTTGGAATAGGAAAAAATATGGCGGTAAGTTTTGGTATTATATGGGGAGGTATACCAATACTTGATTACCGTGCAGAACATGAAAATGCCCAGTCCAACTGTCGGCAAAAAAGCCTGAAACATTGTTGCCGAAAATAAAATACCGTAATTTTTGGGTGTTTGAGCGGTTAAAAACAGCATGGTTGCAATCCATGCCGGTATGGCTTGGTTAAATACCCAAAAGAGTTGGGTGGTTTGGCTGTCGTATTGGATGTTTCCGATACCGTTCCAAACTTCTATGTGATCCAGTTTTGTATTGTTTATGAGGGCAGGGAGGATATCTAATCCAGAAAATAAGATTGGAAACAATAATACTAAACAGATAGCTTTGCGGTTTTGTGGCTTAATCAACTCGTATAACAAGCAAAAAAATAAAAACACGCCTAAAACAGCATGTAATAATAAGATATTTAAGCCGATGGTAAATAGCATTTCAGAGTTATCTATGAAGGCAAATATTTTGGTTAGCATCGCAGGAACCAACCAAAAACCGAAATAATAGTTAAGGGTTCTGAAACCGGCTGTGTAGTAGACGGGATAATCTTGCTCGATTAGGTCATGATAAATGGCATTTCTTGCCAGAAAGTCACCGGTTTGATAAACATAGCCGCCGATGCCGGACCAAAAACACCAAAATGCAGCAACAAGAAAGGCTAATACGCAAACTTTTTTAGGAATATAAAAATCTTCTTTGGTGGAATCAATCTTTATAAAGTAACAAGAGATGAGTAAAAAGAGTAGAAGAAGGATTTTAAATAAAAGGGTAAACCAAGTGAAACAGAAAATAAAAAGAGGTAAAATCAGGTATAAATAAGCCAGCTTTTTAATAAGTTTTACGGACATGAGTTATCCTATCAAAGTTGTGCCCCTTTGGAACGGAGAAAATCTGCAATGATATTAAATTTTCTGCGTTCGGCAAGCCTTAAAGCACTGTCACCGTTCTTATCACGCCAATCCATATAGGCTCCCAACGTTACTAAACGTTCTACGGCAAAGCGGCGCTCTGCAACAACGGCTTGCATTAAAGGGGTCTTACCGTTAAAATCCGTTGTGTTTAAATCGGCACCGGCATTGAATAAGATATCTATGATTTCGTTATTGCCACTTTGAGCGGCGCGATGAAGTGCCGTTTCACCGTTATAATTTTTGCCGTTGACATCAGCGCCGTGATCTATCAGAAAGTGTATAAAATTGACTTTACCTAGAGATGCGGCGATTATTAAGGCGGTGTTGCCGTCGTTATCGGTGTCATCTACGTCATAACCGAGCATTAAAAGTTCTGAAAAAGTATATTCATCTTCTTCGTTGATTATTTCATATATGGAGGGTTCTGCATTTGCAGGTGTTACAAAGGCAAAGCAAACAAGTAATGTTGCCAACCAAGTTATTTTCATTTTTCCTCTCTTTACTTTTTTAATATGATTAGTCTAATTGATTTATGGTAAAAGAAACGTTAACTCAATTTATAAATCCGAAAATAAACAAAATTATTGACAAAAATAAAATTTTCGGTAAATATTATTTTCCCAATTCATTTAACCGGTTAAAATAAATGGAAAATGTGACGAACATAATAGACAGATTTACGACTGAGGTCAGCCCTAGTGATAAGAAGAGGCTGCTGATGGCGTATTATGACTATGTGTCGCTTGTGGGAAATTTAAAAGATGTCATCGCGCAGCAGGGAATCAAATATTTGGCGTTTTATGAGTCGTTGCGCAATAAGGTTAATGCTTTGGAAACTTCACCTTGGGAAGTGGAAAATGCAAGTGTTCAGGAACAGCAGTTATGGACATCATTTGTTAGTGCCGAGCCGATTAAAGAAAAGCATAATTATTGCTATGTCAGCGTGAACCATACTTCGTTACGTTATAAAGATGAAAGCTCCGGGATTTTATCCATACCGACGGATTTTGATGTGAAACGGAACGGTAATGCTCTTCCGCATCGGGTGGAGCGGTATGTGGCGGCATATCCTAAAGAAATTAAAATTGCAGATGCGGAATTTGTTGTTGATGGCAAATACCGGTTAAAATATCGGGTTTCCAATAAAGAGCAAACGCTTAAAGAGGCGTTTGACGATAATGTGTTTGCTGATAATTTTATGAATATGTTAGATGTGTTATCGATGTTGCCTGATAGATTGATCTATACTGATAAAGAAACACAAATGCAGATTGAAAAAGAAGTGATGGCTTCGGCAACCGTGGCACCGTTGGAAAACTTGATTTTGGATACATTGTCGGTTTTGGCCGAAGAAGCACATCAACTGATTAAAAAAGTTATCGGACGACGAACAGGACCGAATTATTTAGGGCAGGCCGAAAAAGAACAGGTTATCCCGTCGGCGGTCAGATTGCAGGATTATATCAATATCAGGCATTTGGTGCATCATCAATGGGATACGCTTGACGGTATGGGGAAATTCAGCGAGAAAGAGGCGCTTAAAAATACAACAGTGCGGCGGCGGTTTTTAGATTCTTATGCGGCGCTGTGTGATAAGCCCTTAAAGGAACGGTTGAAGTCTTATATTTTGGCCGGCAATGATTTTGTGTCGTTGGTAACAAGGCTTAATCCATTTGTTTTTATTAAAGATAAAGCGGAAAGCAATAATAAATTTATCGAGCGTTTCAAAGCGTATCATCAGGCTAATCCGGAGCAGAAGCTTTATGTGGAAACGGGAATTCACCGAAACGAGAGCAAAAAACTATCTTTATTGAAAAAATTGACAATCGTTGATAATGATTTTGAGCTTATAGATAAAAGTTTGGGTGCTATTGCCGATTTGGAACAGAAACTCAGCGGATTTGTGTTGCGGCGGATGTATTTGGAAATGTTTTCGGATATTGAGTATCACATTTGCCAGTATGTTTTGTTTGCCGGACAAAATATGACGGCGGCGTATGCATGGAACTGGCTTAAAGCGCATAAAATTATAACACCGCAGGAAGCGGATATGTGGGCGGAATATCGAAAAGTGAGAAATCAGCTCAGCCATAAATATACCGATAATGAGCTTAATCAGCAAATCTTGACCATTATGCCGGAGTTTAGTACGAAGGCGCTGAGTTTAAGAGATAAAATCAGTGAAATAATGCCGGAAGTGCGGTTGGTTTCCGATAATGTATATGAGGCAGTGCATAAAAACGGTAAGATTGTGCGATTGGATTATACAAATAAAACCATTTTATCCGATTATAAGAAAAAACAGCATAATGCCAATGCTATCAAATCTCAGGTAAACGGCTCAGAGCCAAAAAATGTGAAAAAGACCAAAATCTATACCGAAGAATATCCGAACGGGGTGAGCCTGACTATTTCGGGAACGGATATTGTGGCTTGTCGTTTAGGGAATGGGGTGACGATTGATATGCTTAAAAATCAACTAACTTTTGAAGACGAAACAAAGGTTTATTATGCCACACCGTATGGAACACAGATTGTTTATGCCGGTCAGGAAAGGATTTTTGCCGATAAGAGTATGACGGTCAATAAATGTGTTAAAGACGGTAAGATTATTTTTCTCGGTCCGAATGATCGGATAATCATGTCTAACAGGCGTAGTGTGTTGCTGGGCAAAAATGAAGAAATCAAAGAAGAAAATTGGTTTAGAAATAACGGACAGAAGATGAATGTTCGGTATGTGTGGGACAGAGGTGAGATGCGGTTGCATTTTAATGACGGCACGGTTATTTTGTTAAACCCCGATGCAACCAAAGTGTGGCATCAGGGCGTGGAATTAAATTATGCGCAAAGGCAAAATTTTGCCGACTCCTATGCAGATGATAATTCAAAAAATACTGCAATAATCTCTGCTATCTCTTTGTTAAATAAAGAAAAATAATTTTTGAGGCAAAACTTTGAAAGTATTGACTTTTGTGTCATATCATGTTAAAAAATAAGTGAAAATGGTGATATATCGTTTTTAAGCTGAGCGAGGGCAGGGGTGTTCTCAGGCTCAATAATCAGGGGAATCTCGGATGGGCGAGGTTCTTTTTTTTGTATCGGTCATAATTGTCAGATTATGGCCTTTTTTTTATCATTTTTTAGGAGAGAAAATATGACTGTTCAGAGTAAAATAAGTAAAGCGGTGTATGAAGCGGACGGGGTGACAACGGCGTTTATGATACCGTTTTATTTTTTTGAGCACCAAGTAGCGGTGTATCGCGGTATCGGCTCAACACCTTTAACGGAAGGAACGGATTATACTTTGGAAGGAAGCGGTAATCCGGAAGGCGGTGCCGTCATTTTTGGGACAGCACCGGATGCCGGAGAAGTGATTACAATTATGCGGCGTGTCGATTTGACGCAACTGATTACCTTTATGGAAGGGGAAAAGTTTCCGGCAGCCGATTATGAACATGGTTTGGATAAAATTACCATGGCGTTACAGGAGTTGAGTGCCTATTTGGATAATTGTATAACCATACCGGCAGGGGCAAATTTCAGTTCTGATGATTTGTTTGAGTTGTTGGTTACAATTAACAATCATCTAGCGGATATTTTAAGTGTGCCGGAGGTGGCTACACAGGTAACAGAAATTTATACTCAAATGCAAACTGTGCTTAACCAATATTATACCAAGGCTGAGGTTGATGCTATGCAACCGATAAAGGTTACGGATATTGAGGCTTTATGTGCTGATGTTGTTTCTGATGAAACGTATGCAGAATATCCGTATAAATTGGATATTGCCGTAACAGGGGCAAATGCTCAAAAACTGCCGCAAGTTATTTTGAGTGCCGAAGATGCCGGATCGGGAATTTTTGCGCCGATTGCTTTAAGTTATGACGGCGGTGTCAGATTATACTTAAAGGAAATTCCTCAAGCGCAAACAATCCAAATTCCGGCGATACTGCTCCATTAAAAAATGGATAGGCTAAAGGAAACTTTTGCCCACTATGGTATATGGAGTGCTTTTTTAGGCATAATTGCCATTGTTATTAAGCCGTTTATATCGGTCAGGCAGACAATAAGGGATATGATTATCACGTTTATTGTCAGTATGCTTAGCGGATTGTTGGCTGAATATATGGATATACCGATGCCGGTCAAATACGGTATATCCGGCGTGTGTGGGCTGTTTGGGGTGAGGTTGTATGCGATTGCGGACAGCATATTAAAAACAGCCGAGAAAGACCCCGTTGAGTTTATTAAAAATGTAAAGGAGAAGAAGCCTCTTGATTGAGGCTTCTTCGGTTTGAGGCAGAGATGAAACAGGGCATCATTTTACTTATCATATTTTTGGGGTTGATTGCCGGTATCAGGTATTATCAGATGCAGGCCGAGGTTGCAGCGGAAAAAGCTGACAATTATCAACGGAATAATGCATTATTGCTTGGTCAATTGAGGAGGGTGTATGCTGAAAAAATCAGGCTATCGGAAGAAAATGAAATTTTGGAAACAATGGCAAAGGCTGATGAAGAAAAGTTTGATTGGTATGTTGATATCAGCAACAGTGCCGTTATTAAGCGGTTGCAAGGGAAGGGAGGTCGTATATCAACCAATTCCAAGGGAGCCGATAAATTGTATTGAGCGGATTAAAACGCCCTTAGATATGGCAAAGTGCTTAAACGAATATAAATTGCGTGATGAAGCGGAGAATCTGTAAGGGTTGTGCAAAAATCAGATTTATGCTTGAGTGGCATCTAAATAGAAACTATAATTGATTTCTATTCTAAACAAACAAGTGTTGATACGAATGCTTAAAAACAAAATAAATTTGATTGTTTTATCATTATTGGCATTAGGCGAAGTGCTTTTTGCCGCTTTTATATTTATTAACGGCTATTTGGCACAAGATCATTCTGAGCATCTACATGCAGCATGGCTTATTTGGCAAGGACAGGTGCCGTATCGCGATTTTTTTGAGCATCATAATCCGTTGTTGTGGTTTATTTTGGCCCCATTGGTCAGGCTGTTTTATCACAATGCCTTTATTATATATTTCTCAAGACTTTTAAATGCTGTGATATTAGGCGGAATGTTTTGGGGGCTGTATCGAATTTCCAAAGACTTCTTAAAACTTTCTAAAGGTGCGTTTTGGTTGGCGGTGATGCTTTATTTTTTGAATAAGGCGTATTTGTATAATTTATTTGAGTTGGCACCGGATTCTTTTATGTATACGTGTTTTGTATGGGGATTGTGGTGGTATTTTAAGTTTTTAAAAACCAAGCAACAGAAGGATTTAAATACCAGCTTTGCTTTGTTTGCGGTAGCATTTTTGTTCTTACAAAAGGTTTTACTTTTGTTGTTTTTTGTCGGGCTACATGTGCTATTTCTTATTTATAAAAAAGAAATTCGAATTAAAGAAGTGGCAAAGGCAACGATTTTGCCGATTATCTTGCTATTCGGGTTGCTTATTTATTTGCATTACACCAATTCTTTGTTGTTATATTTTCTGTTTAACTATGATTTGAATTTGGTTATGCAAAAGTTTATGGGAGCGGTCAAAATTTCTGATAAAATAATGGTTGCTTATATGTCTCCCTTTTTGGCGATGTTGGCTACGCATTGGTTTTTAAAGAAAAAGAATCGGTATAGAAATATTTTGGTGGGGATTGTATTTGCCGAATATATAGCGAAGATGTTGGTTTGGGCACCATGGGTGCAGTATTTTTTGTTAATGAATATTGTTTGTTGTATCATTATAATGGATACTTTGCTCTCAATTAAAAGAAAAAAAGTCGCTATAGTGTTGCTTTATCTCATCTTTTTGGGATATTTGGGGGCATTGATGTCATATAAGCAGTATGGATTATACTATCGCGATTATTATAGGATACATAAGTATATTATGGAAAATACTGATGACGATGATGTGATTATCAATAATTCCTATTTATTCTTTAATCTTTACGGGAAAAACAGTAGCTATTATTGGTTCGGATATCAAAATATTGCACCGGTGGCTTATTATGTTTATGAGTATGGCGAAAAGCCAGATATTAACGAGATGCTTTATAAATGGCGGCCGAAGTTCTTTTATTTGAATAAATTTGTTAATCACATTGTGCAAGAAAATTCGTCAAAGTGTGACTATGCCAAGTATTTAGAAAAAATTTACGATGAAGTTCCTAATCATGGCGAAGGAGCAAAAGCTTTTGCCGAGCGGTGGAGTAGTGTGATTACATATCCGTTAGATGCTTCATTTATCAACGAAAATTATATGGCAACACCATATTTTCCTTTGGTTATACGCAAAGATTTATCGTCAAAAGTCAAATAATTTCGTGTGCAAAACTTAAGTGCTGTGCTTGCGAGGCTATATAAAATCTGGCACTATATGGGCATAACTTGAATACTGGAGAAAAATAATGGTTAAAACTTTGGTGGTTATTCCGGCGCGTTACGGTTCGTCACGTTTTCCGGGGAAACCGTTGGCAAAAATTGCCGGTAAAGAAATGTTGTTGCGCGTGGTGGATATTGCAAAGAAAGGCACTAAAAATACCGATGCGGAAATTGTGGTGGCAACCGAAGACGAGCGGATAGAGAATTTTTGTAAAGCGCATGATGTAAAATGCCTGATGACTTCAGATGCTTGCAAAACCGGATCGGACAGAGTATGCGAAGCGGTTAAGAAAATGGGAATTAAGCCGGAATTAGTGATTAACCTGCAAGGGGATAATCCGGTTTGTCCGCCGTGGTTTGTAGAAGAGTTGATTAAGGCGTTTGAAGAAGATAAGACGGTTGATTTGGTTACCCCTTGTGTGGAACTCTCATGGGAGGCATTAGATAAGCTTCGGGAGAGCAAGAAAACAACGCCGTTTTCCGGCACAACCTGTGTCGCTGATAAAAACGGCTATGCTTTGTGGTTTTCTAAAAACATTATTCCGGCTGTGCGTAAAGAGGCTGATTTGCGCGAGAAATCTCAGAAAAGTCCGGTTTTAAGGCATATCGGCTTATATGCGTATAAATATGAGTCCTTATTCAAATTCAAAGAGTTAGAAGAGTCAACTTATGAAAAGCTTGAGGGTTTGGAACAACTACGCTTTTTAGAAAACGGTATGAAAATCAAGATTGCCAAAGTAGATTATGGGGCATTTGAAGGGATGAGCGGCGTTGATTCGCCGGAAGATGTGGCACGTGCCGAGGCTCTGTTTGCCAAATACGGTGAGTTTTAACAAATATAAGGATAAGTAAATGACAACGAGAATTATTATTGCCCGACATGGCAACACTTTTACTAAAGACCAAACACCGTTAAGGGTAGGGGCTAGAACTGACTTGCCGTTGGTCGAGACTGAACGTGGAACAAATATCGGTAAATACTTGAAAATGCGCACATTGTTTCCGGCAGCAGTGTTCGCAGCACCGTTGAAGCGCACCACCGAAACAGCGCGTTTGGCAATTGCGGCGATGGATAAAGATATTCCGCTTATATCTGATAGTCGCTTTACGGAAATCGATTACGGTCCGGATGAAGCAAAAACCGAAGATGAAGTGATTGCAAGAATCGGACAAAAGGCTCTTGATGACTGGAATAAGTCGGCGATTGTGCCAAACGGTTGGAACGTTTCGGTAAAAGAAATTATTTCGGCATGGGAAGAATTTGCCAAAGAAGTTGAGACAAAATATCATAACAAAACCGTGTTGGTGGTGAGCTCTAATGGAATTATCCGCTTTGCACCATATTTGACCGGTGATTTTAAGAAGTTTTCGGACGAATTTGACATCAAAGTCGGCACCGGCGGTGTGTGCATTTTGGAAAAAGATGATGATGAGGCTCATTGGCGCGTGACTGACTGGGGTATCAAACCGAAAGAAAAATTGGTGGCTTGAAATGCATTTTGAGAGCGTTCAGCGATAAATCATGCGGATTTTCGAGCTGAGCTCGCTCTGAGAGCGCATTTTTGTCGGTTTAAGGTGCGACATAATAATTTGCATAATAGTAAATAACCGCGATAAATTATGTATAAATAAGGCTTTTCTGAGAATTTTTTCACCCCTAACTATACATAATATACATTATGCGACTAACGGTTAAAATCAGAAAAGGGCACTACTCCGTTTTTTTAGAAAGGCTCAAGTGAAAAAATAAGAGATTGCCGCGTGCCGTTGGTGCTTGCGATGACGTCTAAAAAAGAAGGCGTTTCACACTTCGTCATATCGTCTAAAATGCTGACAGTGTGATTTTGCTTTTTTTGTTGATTTTATATTTTTCTTCGGCTAATTTGTGGCTGTATGTTACAAATCTCTATATAATTTTGCCTATGATTAGTCAGCAATTACAATTTTGGTGGATGAGATATGGCCCGTTGGTCAGTTATCTCGCTTTGTTTGCTCTGGCGGTTTTAATTGGTCTTATTTGTTTTATTAAATAATATGTGGCCTATGAGTAAACCTTTACGCAGAGTTCCTTGGTGCCGGCATTATGCCCCTGCCGTGGTGCATTTGATGATGGCTTTTACGTTGATTTTCGGTTGTGTTTTGGCGGCTTCCCACCAAAATCCTCAGGAAATTCCAAATGTTATCGGGACGGCTTTGGGGTATTTGATGCCCGGTGGCGGCTTTTTGATGGCGGTTATTATTCTTTTAGAACAGCATTTTACGCGGTTTAGACCACTTTGGGAACGTAACACATTGTATTATCATGCGTTTGTCCCTGCCCTCTATGTCGCAGCTTTGCTGTTTTTAAGAAAAGAAGATCTCTTAAACGCCATGTCTGACGCATCCGTGGATAAGCTTTCAGTTGCTTATGTGCTGATGTTGTTGCCGTTTATCCTCTATCTGTATCGCATTTATGTTCCGTTCTCTTTTGTTTCTTTTTTTAAGAAATATGGTGATGGCTTAGTGTGATATGTCGTTTAATTAGCTCTGTCGTAGTGATCGGCGGAGCTATTTTTTTTATTAGGCTGTTGGCAAATATTTAAAAATTATCCTTTGCGCCGCACTTTTAAGATGATTTTATCGTCGGCTATATGGCGTTTTAATACGTTGGAACTTTGATAGATTTCGGCCAATCTTTTGCCGTCTGAAGCATTTATTACAAGGGTTTCGAGTTTTCCTTTTTTATTAAAATAAGCTTTTAAGATGTTAAGTAAATCGGCTACGCCCTCGCCTGTTATGGCAGAAACGGAAACAGCGTTTGTTGAGTTTATGATATTTTTTGTTTCTAATTTATCAATCTTGTTGAAAACCTCAATGTAACGTTTTGATGTTTCTATCTTTTCTAAGCCTAGTTCATGTAAAACAGACAAGACATCTGTGCGCTGTTCTTTGTAATGCGGATTAGATATGTCAATGATGTGCAAAATAACTTCAGCTTCTAATACCTCTTCTAATGTGGCGCGAAAAGCCATGACCAGTTCGTGAGGTAAATGCGAAATAAAGCCGACGGTATCTGATAAAATGATTTCCGAACCGCCTAAATCCACCTTGCGCATGGTCGGATCAAGGGTGGCAAACAACATGTTTTCGGCAAAGACTTCGGCTTTGGTGATATAGTTAAAAAGTGTTGATTTGCCGGCGTTGGTATAACCGACCAGAGCAACCGTCGGATATGGGACTTTGACACGAGCCGAGCGTTGAATCCGGCGAGTCAGTTTTACTTTTTCAAGTTCTTTTTTTATCTTTAAAATACGTTCGTCAAGATGGCGTTTATCTAACTCGATTTGCGTTTCACCAGGGCCACCTAAAAAGCCGCCGCCGCCTCGCTGACGTTCCAAGTGTGTCCAACTTCTTACTAAGCGTCCGCGTTGATAGGTTAAATGTGCCAGTTCTACCTGTAATTTGCCTTCTTTGGTTTGGGCACGACGACCGAAAATCTCCAATATGACGGCGGTGCGGTCTATCACTTTTAGCTCTAAGGCTTTTTCTAAATTGCGCTGTTGCACCGGTGTTAATGTGCCGTCAACGATAACCAACTCTATGTCGGTATCTTGGCACTTTTGCTTTATCCGCTCAATAATGCCTTTACCGAAATATGTTCCGGCGTTGGTTTTTAATATTTTGACCGGTAATGAAAAAACAGCCTCCTGCCCCATTGCTGTTACTAAACCTTCTGCTTCACTTAAACGTTCGGTAATATCTTCGTTTGTTAAAGCTGTCGGATTGGATTTATCAATGGGACAGATAACGACTGTCTTGTTTTTTTTATCTTTTTCGATTACAAGCAAGATTACTCTTCAACCACGTCGATTGGCGTTGCCGGCATAATGGTCGAAATTGCATGCGAATATACAAGTTGAGTATGTCCGTCACGTCTTAACAAAAGCGAATTATCATCAAACCATGTAATTACGCCTTGCAATTTGACACCGTTAATCAAAAATACGGTTACGGAAACTTTATTGTCTTTGATGTCATTTAAAAAATCTGTTTTTGCATTTGTAGTCATGTTTCATTTCCTTATTTTATTTTTACTCAATATGCAATTCGAGTTTTGTGCGATTGTCGCCTCCCCCGCCTGCACAAATTATCTATAAGTCTGATTTGGTTAATATAATCTAAACAAAAAGAAAAAACTTATATCCTTTAGTTAAAAAAATCCGGAAGGTCTTGATTTTTTGCTTTTAGAAGTTCGCGTGCTTTTTTGGCGCGCTCTTCTCTGATGCGTGGCGGGGTGTTTAGAGCTTTTAAGGTTTCGTTTGCAATGTCGGTCAAATCAGTTATAAGAAAGATATTGCGGTTAAAATCGTTTGCTAAAGATGGGGAAATATTGGTGAGTATCGGTCTGCCGTAGCTTATAATATCATATACGGCAAACGGCACAAAATCGGAATCATCTTTGATGCCGTTGTCTACCATATATACCACTAATTTGGCTTTAGATAGTTCTTTTTGGCGTTCTGGTTCGGTTAAGTTGGCAAAAGCTGTGCCACCGTAAATTTTGATATTTTTTATGTATTGCTCTAAAAATGCGGTATAATTTGGATTAAGCGTTTCGTAAATATAAAGCACGTCATATTGATAATCAGGCTTTAAGAGCGGATGCGGAATTGCCATGCTTGGTAAATGGTGCATTTTTATGGCGGGGAACATTTCTTTCTGAATATTCCTTTGAGAGGTCAGGTAACCGCTGTAACCGACGAATTCTTCTTTATACTGGCGAACGAAACGTTCTACGTAAAAGATGTTTTGCGTATTTTTTTCTATGCGCACATCGTAAAACGGCTCAAAAGCCCGCACAAAAATATTATGTTTGGCGCGATTTAGCGAAGGCGGATATAAATTTCCGGCATAGCTGGTGCCTAAAACCGTATATCCTTGTTTTTTAAGATGATAAGAGATAAAATTAATTGATGACATTAAATCGTAATCGATGAGCTTTTGTGGTTGACTGACACGGATGGCAACGGTTTTGTTATTGTTTATCCGGCGTATCCCTACTCCGCAACCAAAGCCTAGAATAAATAAACAGCACATGAGCAGAAGCTTATTTTTCATGGTGAGCCTCCATGTGCTGTCGGCGATAGGTTTCCATAATGTTTAGCATTTCTTTGACGATTTTAGTTCTTTCAAAACGGTTGATTGTGATCTGATAGGCAAGTTCAGCTTTTTTTTGACGCTCTTTGGGGTGTGCAAGGTAATAATCTACTAATGATTTTAATTCGTCGGCGGTTTGAAACATCGGGATTGTGTCACCGTATATCTCTTTGATTGCCGGTGAATAGGAAGATATTAAGAAACCTTTGCAGGCAGTGACATCAAATACGCGATTGTTGATGAAATCGGCATCAAGCATATCTTCACGCATATCATTCAGGACAATCTTGGCGGAAGAATAGTAGTATTTGAGTTTATCATTGGGGATTTGTTTTGCTTTCCATAAAGCGGTGTCGGTATCTTTTAATACATTATCCCAGTTGTTGCCGTAAATATCTAACTTTATCCCTTTATCTAAGGCAAATTGCACGGTTTGCCGCACGGGGTGATCGGGCCACTGGTTGGCGATATACAAGACATCGGTTTGATATTCTTTATCAAATGCCGGATAAAAGTTTTCACTTGAAGTAAACTGCGGCACAAAGTGAGCGTTGATGCCTGATTTTTGAAATTCGCGATATCGTTTTAATGAGCCGGTAAAGACAATGTCAACATTTTTAACCACCTCCAAAGGATAAGGTATGGTTTCATATAAAACGGAAATTCGGTCGGCATCATAAATCTCGCGATAAGTGAAATTATAGGTCTGTAATTCGGGAAACTCTCGCATATAAAACTCATAACCGCTTGAAGGATTGCGCTCGGCAAAAGTGTCTTCTTGGGTATAGACTTTGGCCGTAAAACCGGCTTTATTAAATGCTGAGGCAAGAGATTCGGCTAGATATTTTTCGCCTAAAGCATAAGTCTTGTCTGAAAGGCTGGCATGTTGGGTTATCGGGATGTTTATGGCAATTCTCTTATAATCAAGTTGATACGGCGGAGCTTTCGGTTTAACCAAAAAACCGCACAATAAGCCTGCTAAAAGCGCTGTTATCCCTAAAATGTATCGCTGCATATTTTTCCTTTCGTTATGAGGGTATAGCGAGGTGCGCGGTTTCACAAGTAAAAAGAGCGTTTTATACCAAAGATGTGGGCTTATGGATAAAAATGGGCAACATTAAACACTTCTTAACTTCCGCCTGTTAGACTCTTTTAAAATCTTAGTGAGATGAGGCTTATATGATTACAATCGGAATTATGACAGGAAATTCGCTTGATGCGGTTGATGCGGTTTTAACTGATTTTTCGGGGAGTAAAATCACCGATATTGCAGGAGTTACCCTTCCTTATACTAAAGTGTTAAGAAAACATCTGGAAGGATTGAACGAGGAAATTATTAAAGCCCATTCCAATATGGTTAAAATCTCTAAAACGGCGCTGTTTAGGGAAACACTTGATGAATATACGACACTTCTGATTAAAGCGGTTGAAAAGCTCCTAAAACAAAGTAAAATGCAAAGAGAAGCCGTGGCGGCTATCGGTATTTCGGGACAATCTCTCGGCGTGCATAATCCGCCCTCGCTTGCTCAAGGTAAAGAGCCTTTTACCACACAGATTTTTGATGCGGCAAGATTGGCAAAAGAAACAAATATCGCCGTTGTGTATGATGTGCGTTCAGATGATATTTTTGACGGTGGCGAAGGTGCGCCGCTGGCTCCCGTGCATAATCTTCATTTAAGCTATTCGCTTACCTCAGAGGGAAAATATCCGGTTTGCTTTATCAATGGCGGAAATACCGCCAATATTGCCGTGATTACACAAGGCAGTTCCATTCGTCGGAATATTATCGGTTTTGACTGTGGGGCGTTTAATCACTATGTGGATCGGCTAAGCGAAGCATTTTTTAAGAAGCCTTGTGATAAAGACGGTGCTTACGGCATGCGCGGTAATATCAATACCGTTCTTTTAGAAAAGCTTTATGAGCGTGCGGCCATAACACCGGACGGTGCTAATTTTTATGAGCTTATGCCGCCGAAATCTTCAGGGCCGCATCTTTATACCATGTTGGAGGAATTAAAAAAATATCCGATTCTTAAAGAAGATGTGTTGAGAACTGTGGAGTATTTTTCGGCCTATACGGTATTTTTGAGTTTGAGATTTATTCCGGATAATTTAGATTTTCCTAAATACTTTATGCTGTTTGGCGGCGGTTGGAAAAATCCGATTATCTATCATGATTTCCTAAACATTATTCACGGGCGCGGCGTGATATTATCTGAACATCAGAAAATAGCCAAACATATTTTGGACAAGCTGCGCGGTAAAAAGTTTTCTATCGGCTTAAGTGATGATTTCGGTATCAGCGGTAAGTATATGGAAGCGCGGATTATGGCGGATATTGCTTATTGCTTTTTAACCCATATCCCCTTTACCAAGCCGGAGATTACCGGTTGTCAAAACGGTGTGGTTTCGGGAATTATCTGCAAGCCTAACGAAAATCTGCGACGTCGCGGGCGCGGATTTACCTTTTCTCGTGCCGCTAAAGGGTGGTCTAAGGCTAAAGAAGTTATTTGGCCGGAATAGAATCGGCTATTTCTTGGGATAAGGCCTCGGCAGAGGTAATCTTGACCGGATTTGTGGTCATTGACTCTTGATATTTGTTGCGTGCCTTAAACACTTTTTCTAACATCGGCAGCAGGATATCGGGGTTGGCAATCTCTTCGTCTTTAATAATCTCGGCATAGCCTTTGTTTTGGAAATTTTTGGCATTTAAGCTTTGCTCGCCGCGAGATGCCGTATTGGGGAGCGGCACCAATATCATCGGTTTATTCAGGCTTGCCAACTCAAAAATAGAATTAGAACCGGCACGAGATATAACCACATCTGATAAAGCCATCAAATCTTTAAGCTCTGTATCAACATATTCATATTGTGCATAACCTTTGGCATCTAAATCTTTGTTATAACCGTTTTTTCCCGCGATATGAATGACCTGATAATGTTGCAGCAAGGCCTCAAAATTGGCTTTGACGGCATTATTTAAACTCTGCGCCCCAAGGCTGCCGCCGATAAACATAATGGTTGGTTTATCTGTGCTTAAACCGGCAAATTCTGCCCCTTTTTCTTTTGAGCCGTTAAATAAGCGGTCGGATAATACCGGACCGACACATTTGACTTTTTGTTTTTGCTTTATGGAGTTTACGGTTTCGGGAAAAGTGGTAAAAAATGTGCCGACAAACGGTAAAGATAATTTGTTGGCAAGACCGGGGGTTAAATCAGACTCGTGCATAAAGATTTTTTTGCGGTTAAGCCAGCCGCCAACCACAACCGGAAAAGAAACAAAGCCACCTTTGGAAAAGATAATGTCCGGATTTAGTTTATAGACCAGTCCGGTTGCCTGAATACATCCCAGAGGGATTTTTATCATATCAATCACGTTCTTAAACGATAAATAACGGCGGAGCTTGCCGGTTAAGATGGCGTGATATTTTACTTCGGGGAATTTTTTGACCAGATCTTGTTCCATGCCGCCGTATGATCCGATGTAATCAACTTGCCAACCGGCTTTGATGAAATAAGGGATAAGCGCTAAATTAAGAGTTACATGGCCGGCCGAACCGCCACCGGTGAAAATTATTTTAGGCATGATCATTTTCTCCATAAGCTAAGGTTACATCATCCGTGATGATTTCTTCTGTGGGGGATTCTAACAGCAATTCGTTATCATTTAGAGGAAGTGTGGCGTTTTTGTTGGTTTTGGCACCTAGTTGCTTCATTTTTTCGGCAGAAGAAATGGCGCCGCCCCTACCCGACAATTTAGTCATGGCGTTTTTATAAGCACGGTTGGCTTGACTTAACCCCCGCTCAACGCCATTCATATCGTCTATAAAAGCGACCAATTTATCATAAATTTTACCTCCTAATTCGGCAATTATTGCGGCATTTTGATTTTGCTTATCTATACGCCACAGATTTTCGATGGTGCGTAAAGTCGGCAGTAGCGACAGCGGTGTAGCTAAAATCACATTCTTTTTATAGGCGTAATCATAGATTTCTTTATCGGTTTCAAGGGCGGCAATATAAGCACTCTCTACCGGAATAAACATAATCACGAAGTTTAAGGTGTTGTTTTCTTTGATAAGTTTTTGATATTCTTTGGCGGATAGTTCATCAATATGTGCTTTTATGGCGGCAACGTTTTTTAAGAGCGCTTTGTTTTGAGCTATTTCATCTTCGCATTTAATTGCTTCAAGATAATCGTTGAGTGAAACTTTAGAGTCTATGATGATATCACGACTATCGGGCAGATGAATAATTACATCCGGACGCAACATCTTTTTATCTTCGTTGAGATAAGTTTCTTGCGTTTCATAATCGACGCCCTTTTTCAGCCCTGAAATCTCTAAAATGCGGCTGAGCTGACATTCGCCCCAGTTACCTTGTTGTTTTTTGCCACCTTTTAAGGCTTCGGCAAGATTTTGGGCATCTTGGCTTAAAGTTAAGTTTAGGGTTTTCAGGTTGTTGAGTTCGGTATCAAGGCTTGATTTATTTTTGATGCTTTCTTCACGGGCGGCTACTACTTCTGTTTTGAAGGCTTTAAGCTCATCAGCAAAAGGTGTCATGACCGCGGATAAAGTATTTTTTTGCTCTAAAGAAAAAGTTTCGTGTTGAGCTTTGATAATTTCACTTGAAATATCCTTAAACTTTAAGGTGAGGTCTTCTTTGATTTTTTCTAAATAAGTGATTTTTTCCTGAAGGCCTTGTTCGCGCTCTACCGAAGCGGCTGTTTCCGCTGCAAGATTACGCTCGGCAATGTTGATATTTTCTTGCAAAAGGCGCTTTTCGGCATCATCTTTTTCGACTTGTCTTATCAGATCGGTTAATTTTTGTTCGTTTAGCAACAATTTCGTTTCGTTTGCGGCGAATCGATTCTTAAGAACTTTCTTATCATAGGAAGCTTTTGCCCATAAAAAGAATAAAATCAGCGAAACGATAAGCAGAGTAAGGCTTATATCCGGCTCGGTCAACCATAATTTTACTTGACTTAACATGTTTTTTCCTATTTATTTATGATGTATATGAGCAAATTAAATTTTTTTTTTGATTTTAGCAACCGTGGTCTTTGACTTTTGCCCGACTATTTTTTGCAACTTTTACGCTAATCGGCTATTCCAATTACACCGAAAAATTTTATTTCTTTTATTTTGCAACAAAAAGAGTAAAAAAATCTTGCTTTTTTGCGGTTTATGCTTTAGCTTGTCATCAGTTTTGAAATAGAAACAACTTTTTGTTGTGTGTGACTAATTTTTTAAGGAGAATTTCATGCGAGCAATATCGAATATATGCGGAGCAAAAAATCCTTTCGGATTTTATGATGTTAAAGCCAGAGAAATTGTATTAAGGCACCCTTATACAAAAAAACATGATGTGGAAGAAGCTTATATGTGGATTGAAGAAGCCACTGATTTGCAAAAACTTGCCATCGGTATCGGGGCGGTTGAGAATTTTGTTATTCAAGATAATAATGACACCCTCTATAAAACAGCTCGGCAGATTGTTAAGCAACGGATTATGCAGGTGCAGATGTTGGATAACGAGATATTAAAAAATATATTAATGCGCCTTAAAAACAATACGATGGTGCAGAATCTTTCACTTAAAGGTTATATTTTTGAAGGAGATAATGCGCTGTTTAATGAACTTTTGAACGTGATAAAAGCATTGCCTAATCTTTCTTATTTTGATGTGACCGGCAGTTATTTCAGTGATGAACAGTTGATTGTTTTGGCTGATGTTTTGAGCCATACACATTTGGCGCATTTGGTTTGGCCGGAAGCAAGGCTTTCGGATTTGACTATCCGGACGATTATGATGAAGTTAAAAAATAATCGCTCTATTGTGATTATGCGCGGTGTGCCGTTAGAATTTCAAGATGTGGCTCGGCAAAACCGCTTATGGCTGTTTAATATGGTGCGTCAGCCCTCTTTGGTTACTGCTGATGAGAAAAATATCATTAAAGAGTTTGCTTCGTCATATCGCTTGGCCATTGCTTATGAAAAACAGCGCTTTTTTGATATTGAAAAGTCTGTGGAGGCTATTTTGGCATAAGTTTATAAATTTATGGTTACAGCCGCCGAAAGTATCGGCGGTTTTTTTACGTTTTTTTAAGAGGTATCGGGTATTATTTTCGGTCTGAAAGAGAGTGTAATATGAGAAAATTCGGTGTTAAATTATGGTCTATGGATTTTGTTTCCAATCCGCAGTTTGTGCTTGAAGCGGAAAAAGCGTTAAAAGAGGGAAAGTTCGGATATTTGGAACTCTTTGCCCTGCCCGATACCTATGATGAAGTTAAAGAGGAGGCAAAGCGATTTGAAGGATTGTTGACTGTTATTCATGCACCGCATGTAAGACAGGATTTTGACACTTCTAATCCTGACAGGGTTGTTGAAAATCAAAAAATATTTGCCGATTCTAAAAAATTTGCGGATTTACTTGATGCCAAAATGATTGTGACGCATCCCGGAGATCGGTATGGTGAAGGTAGTTTAGAGGAAAATATACGGCAATTTAAGGCACTTAATGATGAAAGAATAGCTGTTGAAAACCTCCCCTATACCTGCTCTTCAACACATAGAGATTTAATGGGAGCAACGGTTGAAGAAATTAAAAGTATTAAAGATGAAGTGCATTGTCGGTTTTGTTTGGATTTTTCGCATGCGATATGTTCGGCAAATAAATTGAAGCTTAATATTTACGATATGCTTGCCGCTTTTAAGGCTTTGAAGCCTGATATGTATCATCTTTGTGACGGTGATGATAAATCAACCATTGATGCGCATTTGCATTATGGGGAAGGAAATTATGATTTAAGGCGTTTTTTAACCGAATTTACCGATGAAAATGCGCTGATTACGATGGAAACGGGAAAAGGTTTACCGACAGGGATTAAGCCGTGGTTGGATGATGCGGCATATCTCTCTAAGCTTTTATAATTTTTTTGCTTGCTACCTCGCCTTTTTTGATGTATAATGCGTCATTATACGGAGGTATCATGGGTAATTTTTTATTAAACGAGTTGGGGGAGGTCTTGCTGGAAATCCAATCGCATTTGGATTTTGGAGCGGATATGTGTTTGGAAGTTAATGAAAACTCTCAAACAGCCATTCTCAAATCTTTAGATAAAAAATTCAATATTGATTTTGTGCATCCGGAGTTGATAATGCCGTTGAAATCTCATCGCTATCTCTTTGTTGTGGAAAGAAATAATCAGTTTTATGCCATTAAAAGCCGATTGGCAAAGGTCGTTTTTGTGGAGTAATGAAATGCAGGCAAATGTTTTGACAGCTTTTATTGGTAATCGGCAAGAGAAAATCAAAGTCTTTCCGACAAGAAAAGATGTTAAGCCGTTTCGTCTGGACAGCAAAATGCTGCGTCGGGCGTTTCCGTTTTTGGTGGCTTCGGCAATGGTGTTTACGGCTTGTTCTGACGGAAAAGAACAGAAGTCGGAAAATAAAGATATTAAAAAAGATACAACGGAAGTTAAAGCCCAAACACCCGAGGTTACTCTTGAACAGGTAAAGTGGGGAAAGATTTATCAGCAAGTGGTTAAACAATACGGACTGGATGGTTTGCATGATAAAATACCGTTGTCGGTGCAAGAAATTAATGAGTTGATTAATACACCACAGGATGTGGTTCCCAATGACAGCAATTTTAATCATTTGCCGGCCAGCCAAGAAAACTTTTGGGAAATTGTTAAAGGCGGTATTGCCGTGGTGCAGGATATACAAAAGGATTCTACTTTAAGTGAAAATATCAAGCAGATGTATCAACAAAAGACTATTGAGGCCCTATCAAAAATAAATAAGGCAAAATGGAATAATAAAGAGGTTGATTTGAATAGTTACAATACCCTGCATGCTTTTATATTTTTTGAAAAATTGCTTAAATATCAAGATGATTTTGAGATGATTTTTTATAATAAAGCCGGGTGGATTGATGAGCAAAAAGAGTTCTTCGGAAGATATTATCAAGACCATCTGGATTTTGAAGAACAAGCTAAAAATTATCCAGGGATAGAGCTGTTTGCCAAAGCACTTTATGCCAATACCGAACGTTTTATTGTTGAAGCTAAAGACAGCGCGTATGCCAATGCGTTGAGCAATAAGATGTTTGAAGAGTGGCGATGTGCGCAAAATATTTCAGAAGAAAATGTATGTGCATATACCGATGCGGAAAAATCTTCTTATGTGAATACAACTGTATATAATAACAAGCGCGGATATTTGGTAGGAATTAGTCTTGATATTGATCCTAAAGGGCAAATTGAAACGCCCGATGGCTTGGATTATTTACCGGTCGGGCTGATCAAAATACATGAAATGCAGCATATACTGGCATTGGCAGCAAAGTCTTATGAAAGACCGGAACATAATTATATAGCATCTGAAAAAAGTGAACCGAATGATTTGCAGGGATTAAATGATAACTATGTTGAGCTTGGTCCGACGCTCTATACTTTGGTATATAGTGACAGAGTTTACAAAGCTATTAACAAAATTGACCGCGATTCAGAGGTTGATTACGGGGTGAATATTCAGGTGAGTAACAATAGTGTTCCTTTGGGAAAAATTGCAAATTGGTTTGGTAAGATGATGGAAAAGTATCCTTCTAAAAGTGTTGATAAAATTTTGCAGAAAAAAGAGGTTTTGGAACAAATCAATGCTTGGGGAATAGATAAGCATGAGTTGCCTTTGATGAATATGAATAATTTTGAGGTTTCTCGTTAATAACAAAAAAAGTGCTTGCATTTTTACATTGATTTCAGTATAAATCCAGTTGTTTTGGAGAGATGGCAGAGTGGTCGAATGCGGTTGACTCGAAATCAATTGTGCTCGTAAGGGTACCGGGAGTTCGAATCTCCCTCTCTCCGCCAATACTAAAAAGACACCCCTTGTGGGTGTTTTTTTAGTATTGGAGAAAAAAAGACCGGATACGAACTCCCGAAATAAGGGAGTTCGACTACCAGCGAAAGCCAGACATTGTATGGCGGTCAGCCGTTAGGCTGATGAGCGCCTGTGCGGCGAATAAAATGAGCCAATCTCCCTCTCTTAAGCCATACTAAAAAGACACCCCTTGTGGGTGGGTATCTTTTAAAAACGAAAATTTATCGACAACTCTTAAAGTAAGACTGTAAGTAATTTTTATTTCGCATTATCCATTCGCTTTTGCATTTTGCTTTTGGTTTAACCGCGCAAGCTGAGAAATTAAGCGATTCGTGTATGCTTAAGCAACCGTTGTTAATGCCGTTTAAAATTAATGGCGGAATATCAACGTTGACAATTGTCGGAACACAGTCTTGGGTTTTGTTGGGGCAGTTTAGGTAATAGTATTTGCCTTCGGTTGCTTGGCTGTTGGTGTTTACAATACGGTAAATAATGCCGGTTTTATTTTTGTTTTGTAATAAATTGTTGATGACAACACCGCCTCTTTTTACAGTGCTGGCACCAGAGGCAATTTCTGGCGTTATATCAAATTCTAACCATTTACGATCGTAGACAATCATGTTGCCGTTGGGATTATTCTCTACATAAATTATTTTATGAATATTTTTATCTGTCGTATAGGTGGCAACACCTTCTTTTTTGCCGTTTACATACGGTTCGGCACTGATGATTTTGCCGCGGCGATTATATTGATATATAGTGCCGTTTAAGATGCCTTTTTCGTATGGACGAGTTTCTGTTAAATGTCCGTAATCATCATATATCTGGCTGATACCATTTAAGTATCCATCGCTAAATGTGTAACGGCGAATAGCAAAACCGTTTTTAAATTTGTTAACATTGCCAGTGATAGGTTTGCCCTCTTTATCGATACAATAAATCAGTTTATTCTCTCCCCGTTTGCCGCATTTGGTATCTTTATTGATGGTGTAGGTTTTTGTCTGTGGTGCGTTTTTTTCTTCAGAAGCAAAGGCTTCGGATATTTTGATACCAATGTAGATGCTTAAGACGGATACAACTAACAAGCTGATTTTTTGAGTATTTTGCATAATTACATAATCCTCCGGTAGATTTGTTTTTAGTTTGGAATAAATGGATTTAAATCGCTACTGTTTGGGGTGATTTATTCACAAGATATGTAATAAAGGTGGGGAAGATAAAAAATGCGCGCATAAAGCATAAATTTTAAGGACAGGATTTCCCTGCCCTTAATATATTGGTTTGTTTGATAAAAATGTGCCGCGCAAAAAATTTTTATTTTATAAAAATTTTTATGGTGTTAGGCGCGGCACTAATGCGACTTCGTCGCCGCTTACGCAGCGGGCGCCGCTTCGCGCGGTGCGGAGGCATCCGCCTCGTTCTTATGTGGCATTTCTGCCTCTTTTACCAATTCGCTAATTGCCTCAGACAACTTCTTGGTGGTTTGTTGTTCTGAGCCTAAACGGCGTATGGTTACGGTATTCTCCGCTTCTTCTTTGGCACCGACAACCATAATCACCGGTGTTTTCTCTACAGAGTGCTCACGTATCTTATAACTGATTTTTTCGTTTCTTAAATCAGTCTTAGCGGTCAATCCGTGCTGGCGCAGTTCTCTGGCAACCTTTTCGGCATAATCATTAAACTGTGAGGTAATCGGGGCGACAATCACTTGTTCCGGTGACAACCACAACGGTAAATGTCCGGCATGATGCTCAATCAAAATACCTAAGAAACGCTCAATCGAGCCGAACAAAGCGCGGTGTAACATCACCGGTTGGTGCTTTTCACCGTCTTCACCGATATAAGAAATGTCGAATCTTTGCGGCAAGTTCATATCTACCTGAATTGTTCCGCATTGCCATTCACGACCGATGGCATCACGCAAAATAAATTCAAGTTTCGGACCATAAAACGCGCCCTCACCTTCGTTTATCTCGTATTCATAGCCGTGCTTCTCCAGAGCCTGAGCTAATGATTTCTCGCATAAATCCCAAATTTCATCGGAACCGATACGCTTTTCCGGTCTGGTCGATAGATAAATCTTTATCTTATCAAAGCCAAAGTCTTTATAAATATCAAAGATGAGTTTCATGGTGGAGATACACTCTTGTTCCATTTGCTCAGGTGTGCAGAAAATGTGTGCATCGTCTTGAGTGAACTCTCTAACACGCATCAATCCCATTAACGCGCCGGAGGCCTCATAACGGTTAACCTTACCGAACTCGGCTAAGCGCAACGGTAAATCACGATAGCTCTTAATACCTTGCTTATAAACCAACAAACCACCGGGGCAGTTCATCGGTTTAATGCAGAACCATTTTTCATCTTCGGTCTGGCCGGAATAATTGTGTGCACCATATTTCTCCCAGTGACCGGAAGTTTCCCACAAAACCCTGTCCATAACGCGCGGCGTGCAAATCTCTTCATAGCCGTTATGTTCTTGGCGGTTACGCATGTATTCAATCAACCGGCGATAAATCTTATAGCCTTTATCATGCCAAAATACCGCACCGGGAGCATATTCCGGCTCAAAGTGGAATAAATCCATTTCTTTACCGAGTTTACGGTGGTCACGTTTGGCGGCCTCTTCCATACGGGTGATGTAATCTTTTAAGTCTTTCTTATCGGCCCATGCAGTTGCGTAAATACGCTGCAACATTTCGTTTTTGGCATCACCGCGCCAATAGGCACCGGCAACCTTCATTAACTTAAAGGCATCGCCGACTTTGGCGGTTGATGGAACGTGCGGACCACGGCACAAGTCAACATAAGAGCCTTGACGATAAAGTGAAATCTCGGCATCTTCAGGTAAGTCTTCAATGATTTCAACTTTGTAATGTTCACCGCGAGATTTGAACAAAGCAACAGCATCGGCGCGGCTGACAACTTCACGCGTGATCTTTTCATCGCGTTTAACAATCTCGTGCATTTTTTCTTCTATCTTGACAAAGTCTTCAGTGGTGAAAGGTTCTTTGCGTGCAAAGTCATAATAAAAACCGTCTTCAATAAACGGACCGATGGTTACTTGCACGGCAGGCCACAACTCTTTGACGGCTTCAGCCATAACGTGAGAGCAAGAGTGACGCAACACCTCAAGACCGGCTTTATCTTTGGCGGTGATAATCTTAACTTTAGAATCTGTTGTTATCGGGGTAGTGAGATCCTTTAATGTGCCATTGATTTCAACCACTAATGCGGCGTTTGCTAAATTGTGACTAATGGATTCTGCCAGTTCTAAACCGGAAATACCGGCATTGACCTCTTTTATGCTACCATCGGGCAGCTCAATCTTTATCATATTTTTACCCCTTCTAAAGTTTAAGTTAGTTATTCTTTGTTTATCACAGAGCGATAAACAGCAAGCGTTTTATCACACATAATTTGTTTTGTAAAGTTTTCTTTTACAAAATTTTGTGCGGCTGCGGACATCTTTTTTTGCTCGGATTGAGGCAAATCTAATGCCCATTGAAGTTTATCAGCCAAATCATCGGCGTTACCTGAAATAAAATGACGACCGGTAATGCCGTCTTTTAAGTTATCAAGCGAACCACCGATATTGGAAGCAATTACAATCTTACCCATAGCTTCTCCTTCGGCGGCAATACGCCCGAAGGCTTCCGGATCAAGAGAGGCGGAGACGACAATGTCGCATGCTTTCATTAACGCCGGAACATCGTCGGTGTGGCGGATAAAGGTATAGCAGCCATTCATACCATATTGTTTGATTTTTTCTATCAGGCTTTCGGTATATTTGGTGCGGCCTTGGTCATCGCCGGTAAAGATGCAGTGGAAATCACCGCGAGATTTGAGCTTGTAAAGCGCATCTATCAGCAAGCCCTGCCCTTTCCACGAAGTTAAACGGCCGATGAGTAAAATCAACTTTTTATCGGTCGGTAATTCGTATTGCTCAATCATACTTTTTAAGCGTTCGGGTGTGATAATATCAGGATTAAACTTCTCTACATCCACACAACGGTGAATGAAGGCAATTTTATCCTCAGGCACGTTATATTCGGTCATTAAATGGTTCTTGATGTGTGAGGATATGGCAATCACTTTTTCACCATAAGTCATGACGCGGTTATAAAACTTCTTTATCTTGTGCGGGCCCAAGCCATAAGTGCCGTGAAAGGTGGTAATAAAGTGAACGCCGGTCTTTTTGGCTGCCCAATAGGCACTCCAAGCCGGCGCACGCGAACGTGCATGCACGATGTTGATGTCGTTATCTTTGATAATCTTGGCAAGTTTTTTGGCATTAAGCCAAAGTTTAATCGGATTTTTGGTCTTGAGCGGTAATTTGAAATGTTTAACACCTAAGCGCTCGAGCTGAAATTCCATCCGTCCACCTGATGAGGCAACAAAATTTTCTATTCCAGCCGCAGTCAGGGCTTCGGCAATTTGTATGGTACCCAACTCTACGCCGCCCTGCCCCAATTCGGGTAATACTTGCAAAACTTTTACTTTATCTTTACTCATTTGAAGTATATTTCCTTAAACAGTTAAATTTTTAGCGAGGCAACAATGTCAGAATTTTTACATCCTTTCAAATGCGGACACACGCTAAAGTGTGAACATATTAAGCCTGACGCGTCAAAAACTCAAAGTTTTACGGTGGTTTATGCACATGGTTTTTGCTCGGATCCTTACGGCAGAAAGCCGGAAGAGATAAAAAAATGGTGTATTGAAAACGGAATGGGCTTTTTCAGAACGGTTTTAGCCGGACACGGTGATGATAAAGCAACTTTTGAAGATACAACGCTAAATACTTGTAAAGAACAGATTTTTGAAATTGTAGAAGATATAGTTGAAGGTGATATTGTGGTGGCCGGTTCTTCGCTTGGCGGGTGGCTTGCACTGCTTACGGCGTGCCGATATCCGGAGCGCGTTATCGGCGTTTTGGGTTTGGCAGCGGCACCGGATTTCTTGAAAACCTATTTTGAAAATTATTTTAAGCCGGAGCATTTGGCGATATTGAATAAAACCGGAAAAATTGAGTTTCCGACCAATGACTTTACCTATATTATCACCAAAAAGATGATAGATTCCGGCAATGAAAATCTGTTGCTTGATAAAGAGGTTATACCTTATAACGGTAAAGTGCGGCTGTTGCAAGGGATGAAAGATGCATCGCTAAAATGGAAAACGGCGTTAACGATTGCTGAGAAGCTCTCATCTGATGACGTGTCGGTGCGGTTGATGAAAAATTCCAATCACCGACTCGGAAGTGATGAGGATATTGCCGCCATTAAAGAGTTTTTGAGTGAATTTTAGGTTTAAATTTAATCTATAAGGCTTTGATATGTCATACGATTTAATGTTTCAAAAAGCTATTGAACTGCAAAATGAAGGGGCGCTTAACCAAGCCGAAGAACTCTATCTTAAAATTTTGCAAGTGATGCCGGAAAACTCTGATGTATGGAACTTATTGGGACTGATTGCACAAAGTAAAAATGACTTAAATCAAGCTCTTGATTGCTTTTTAAACGCGATTAAATATGCTAAAACGCCGTTTTTTGCGCATTTTTTTAATCTGGGGTTGACATATAAGGCGCTCAATAAGCCCAAAGAAGCAATAGATGCTTTTGAGCGCGCGGTTAAGCTCAAACCTGATCTTAAAGAAGGGTTTAATCTGCTGGGGGTGATGTTTGCTTTAGAAAATGAACTCAAAACTGCGGCACAATATTTTTGTAAAGCGCTTGATATAGATAATAATTATGAAGAAGCGCGGGCAAATTTATGCTATTACACCAATGATTTGTTAACTCTTTTTAAACTTTCAGATGATGAGCCGACCAATTTTATGGCTGCATATCATGCCTCTAAAGCCAGCCAAACATTTGAGGACAAAGAAAAATATTTGTTGCGAGCGATTGATGCTGATGATACACGCACCGATGCCTTGCTTGATTTGGCAACATTATATGTTCAATATCAAAATTTTAATAAAGCGTTAACTTTATATCATAAGGTATTGAACTTAGAAGATAAAAATGTATGGGCGATATTGGGGATTGCCGATATTTATTTAGCACAAAAAGAGTTTGATAAAGCTGAGAGTTTTTACCTCAAAAGTTTTAATATCAGCAAAGAAATAGCGGCGGCACACATTAACTATGCTACCCTGCTCTATCAGCAAAAACGATTATCCGAGGCATTGGAGGAATATCGCACAGCCTTGCAACTTGCACCGGATAGTCCGGAAATCAGCTATAATTTAGCGCTTATCTTAAAAGAAACCGGAGATATGGAAGAAGCATTGGGCTTGATGTTTAATGCACATCTGAAACAACCGAAAAATCAGACATTTACGATTAACCTTATGGAAACGCTTGGGGAATTTTATCGTGAGCATGCGGAGATTGCGTTAAAAATTGCGGAGAACTGGCAAAAATTAGAGCCGGATAACGTGTTTTCTAAGCGTGTTTTGGCGGGTATGGCCGGTGCTGTTGATGATACGAATAATGCGGCTTATGCTAAAGAATTATTTAATGCGTTTGCAGAAACGTATGATGAAACGATGAACAGGCTGCAGCCAAAGATTATTGAGAGGTTTATGAAAGAACACGGCACGGTTAAAGGATATGTGCTTGATCTCGGGTGCGGAACGGGCTTGGCTGCGGATAAACTTAAAAATGGTGAGAATCGATTTGACGGCGTGGACGTGGCAGAAAATATGCTTGATGTTGCACGCGCAAAAGGATTGTATGAGCATCTTTATGCCGCGGATATTGAAACATTTGTAAAAACACATTCGCTTAAAGGTTATGATTTGGTGATTGCTTTTGATGTGTTTTGCTACTTTGGGGATTTGCATGGTGTTTTAAGAGGGCTTAAAGGAAAAGAAGTGTGGTTTTCGGTTGAAGCCGGTGATGATGAGCGCGGACAAGACTATTATCCGATACCGAGCGGGCGATATAAACATAAAAGAACTTATATTGAGAATGTATTGAAGAATTTAGGGTTTGCATCGATTCGAATTTATGAGTTGCCGATACGCCAAGAAAATGGCGAAGATGTCAAGGGATTTTTGATTAAGGCGCAATAAACTCACCCTCTCTGTCGCCTCCGGCGACATCTCTCTCGTCAATAGGGAAAAACGCTTTTTAAAATATATCATTTAAATTCAGGTTGTTGATAAGTTTGTGTAAAATTTTGTGAACAATTTTCAAATTTTGTTGTGCGAATCAAATTCACATTCTACCTTTTAGGTGGTTTGTTAGATTTATTATATATATATGAAGGAAAGAATTATTGCTGTTATTTTCGGACTATTTGGGCTTTATTTCTATCTCTTAGCGCAAATAGGGTGAAAGAGTTTATGATGTTAAGGGTGCTTTTAGGCCAAAAATATAACCCGACACAAAACATCAATCACACAGTGTCCAGTTTAATGTGTATTAATTATTAGGAAAAAAGAATCTGATCAGATATTGCGCAATATGTTATAAAAGTGCCTTTGGCAAATTTCCCTGCTAGATCAAAGGCACTTTTGGTTTTATTTTTAAAGTGTTATTTTAATAAATTTATGTTTTAGTTTAATTGCCGTTATTTTTTAGCGGAGTTTTTTTGTGCCCATTTTAATTGACCGGTAACCTTTTGTATGATATACTGATGGTATATGACAGGAGGGTATTATGGCTGATACATATTATAAAAATGATTCTTATCCTTCTATGAGGGCAACTCAGAGTTGGAGCAACATCGGACAGGTGTGGGATGATAAAGATAAGCGCGCCAGAATGATGGATAAGCCATGGTATGACGATTTTACTCAGGTTTTGCGTGATAAAGGCGATTTAGAAAATTTTATTAAAGAAAAAAATGCTAAGGTTTATCAGGATTATATGTATGATAAAGCACATTATGCGATGGAATCTAAAAAGAGATATGAAAAAGATTTAAATGAGGCGCAAGCAAAACTTGATACATTTGATAAACAAACACAATTGGCAACATATTTTTGTAATGTCGCCGAGAGCTTAAGCGAAGCGTATCCTAAAGATAAACATAGGCAGTTATCTCAAGTATTGGATGCGTATCTCAGAAACGGTGAGTTTAGTCAATATATGGTTTCTAATTTGATGGAACAACCCGCCGGATTGATTGATAAAATAAAAAATGGTAAAAAAATTTCTAAAGCTAATGAGCTTCTTAATAAAGTTATGGAAAGTTTTAAGGAGAAACAGATATTTGAAAATCTTCACAATGCCCCCTATCCTCTTGATAATATGGTGAGAGATGCCGGACAACTTAAGTTTGTTCGTTCTAATAAATCAGCGATTGAAAATAAGCGGAAAGAGTTTTTGCCGTCTATAGAAAATTATCAAAGTTTGATAAAAAGTCAGAATGATGCTATCAATACATATCAAAATTCTTTTGAAAGAGACATTGCACCAAAATTAGAAAAAGAAGATGCACTTATTTATCAATTTATTGAGGATTTGAAAAATCCTCAAGAGGTTGAGCATACCAAAGGTGCAAAAACTTTCTTAAATGACATTAAAAATATGAATGATGATGAAGAGGTTATTTTTAATTTTATGATGCGTCCGAAAAAGCGCTTTGAAACCATGATGCAGGAGTTGGGATTTGAAATCGGTTCTGGCACCGATAAATGGTTGTGTTATGTTAATGAAAATAAGGAATATAAACAATCTGAGGTTTGGTCGCCGGTGATGACCGTTAAGGAGGCAAGAGAAGTTATGCCGTTGATTATAGATCATATGGAAGCGACTGGTATTTCTCATCAAGGTGTTATTATGCCAATTTCCGGTAACATCTTGGCAGATATTAAAAAGGGCGGGCAGGAAAATGTTCCGCAATTTGATTTCAGGCAATCATTAAATGAGTTTTTGCGTCAATTACCACAATCCGAAAACACCTATACAAAAGAACAAATCAGACGAGAATTTCAAGAAACTTCGGTATTTAACGGAACAATGGTATCAGATGACTATTTCCCATGGAGTAAACGTGCCGGACGAAACGGTGTGGTTTATGCCGGTATTGATTTAGGTTATATTTTGCAATATGACGGTGCCAGAGGAAACGGTAATAGCGGCACAACGGATTTTTACATTCCTACTAAAATCGGCGAAGTGGAGATTAATGGTGAAGTCGCTAATGTGACAGTCGGTTTTGTTAATGTATATGAGCAGGCAAAAGGTGTGGATCGTTTTTATCCGAATTTTGGTATGGAAGATAATAAAATGCCTTATTGGGGACGCCCTGAGATGGATAGCGAAACTTTTGTGACGCCTGATAAAAATCCGTTAAAAGCTAAGTTTATGCATGTTGTTATCGGAGGTGGTAAAGAATTCTTTTATAAAATTCCGGAAAAGCCGGATGCATTTGTGCAATATATTTTGGAGCAAAAGAAAGGCGATGTCAGACATACTTTTGAATTCAACAGGGGAACTTCGCCTTTAGCAAGGTTATATACACAAGCAGATGAAATTAAAAACGGCGACATTAAAGGTAGCGGAAAGCGTGAAAGTTTAAGCGAATTTATGCAAAAATCGGCCACACCGGTTGATGATAAAGAAAAAGAGCAAGTAAATGAAGCTGTTAAAATTGAAGAGCCGGTAAACAAAGCAGAGCCGGTAAAGAAAGAAGAGACGGTCGCGGAAGTGCCATCTGTTCAACAGACAGAAGCAAAGGCGGAAGCGGCAAAATCTCCCAAAGATGTTGTGGCTGAGAAGCTGAAAGCAATGGGGATGGAAGACGGTTCGTATATGCTGATTGATAAAAATGATGATTTTTATACGCTTTATAGCGGGGCAAACGGTCCGGAGGGCAGAAGTGTTAAGACTTATTTTGAAGCCGGTGATGAAGAAATTGCCAAAACAAATAAAGATGTGGTGTATGGCTCTAATAACGGATTAGTCGGGGCATATTTTAAGGAAGGTGTTTATGTTTTGACTGCTGATTACGGGCTTAAAAATGCACTGTATTATAAAGGCGAAGATGTCAATTTCGGGGTAATGCTTTCCAATGGCGAGTATTTTGTAAATAAAGACGGTAAGGTGGATTTTGGGGCTAAGTTGATTAATCAGAAATGGTTCGGTGATAAAGATAAAGGTATTAAAGGTATCAGAGATAAAGGTAATCAGGTTTATGCTGAGCGTGTGGAGGCTTATAATGCGCGGCAAAAATGGCGCGAAGAGCTTGAAAATGCCTCGGCGGCGGATAAAGTGCATCACTCGCTTAAAAGTTTGGTGGAATTTGCCGACAAACATGATAAGAGCGGTCAATTAAAAGATAGCTTGGTTAAATCGTTTATGCAAGAGCCGGAAAAAATGCTCACTTTAGAATTTTGGGGGAATTGTGCTAAAGAATATGCGGATAAATCGAGCATCGGAAAAGATGCCTTTATTCAAGAAATGGGCAGTTTCGGCTTGGATATCGGGAAAGATATTAAAGCTAATCAAAATAATTCACAATATCAGGCTGTTAAAAAACGCTGTGCGGAATGTGAAAACTCTGATGATATGCTTAAAACGGCTAAGAGTTGTGCGGCGCGTTCGCATAGTCAGGCCGAGCAATATTTTGAAGCGGCGAACAAGAGATAAGGATACATTGTTTTCACCCTCTCTGTCGCTTCCAGCGACATCTCCCCCGTCTGAGGGGGAGAAAGTGAATTTTACAATTTTCTTGTTGTGACATTAATGAGTTTAAACTCTTTAACTTTATTTTAAATATTGTCTGGCAGTCTTAAATCAGTTTTAGATTTAAGGAGGAATTTTTATGATTTGGGTTTTGGGATTTTTAGGTGCATTGATTGCCCTGCTCTATGCCATCTATGTCGGATTGGTTAAAAAGAAAAATGATGTTAAAGAATCGGCTTCCGGAATTGATGTGCAACTCAAAAAACGTTATGACCTTATTCCCAATATGCTTAAAGCGGCGGCAAAGTTTATGGAACATGAAAAAGAGCTTTTCTCGCAATTAACTGCTTTGCGTGAACAAGCCATGAATGCTCAAAATTACAGCGAGAAGTTTGAAGCTGATGCCAAAATTTCATCAGCATTACGTGCTTTTAATATTCGGGCTGAAGCTTATCCGATGCTTAAATCTGATGCAACAATGGTTAATGCACAGCAGGCTATGGCTGAAACAGAAGAGCATATTGCTGCGGCAAGGCGCTTTTATAACTCTGCTGTTAAAGAATACAAAAATGCTTTGGAGATTTTTCCTTCATCAATGGTTGCGCAAATGATGGGGCTTAAAGATGAATATCCGTTTTTTGAAGCGGAAGATGAGGCAAAAGAATCCATTGATGTGAACGAGTTTTTTAACTGATCGACGGGTCGGTTGAAAAAGTATTATTGGGTTTATTAGATGCACAAAAGGCAGATTAAGTTCTGCCTTTTTTTGTGTGTGAGGGTAGATGTGCCGAGCATGATTTTTTGTTAAACAAAAAATCATTTTGAGCTAAGGCTCGGCACAAGGACAACTTCGTTGTGTGCTACGCACACGGCGCCGCTACGCGCGGTGCGGGCAACTTGTTGCCGTTATTATAGGGTTAAGCGTTTTTTAAGAAAGAGGTTTTATACTTATTGCAAGTTATACTTATGGAGGCAAGCTATGTCACGCGCGGAAGATATTTTTGAAAAGTTGATTTATTTCGGTGAAGATGCCATTGATGAATTTATCTTAAACAGGCAAACCGAAGAGCTGTTTTTGGACTTTAAGCAAGCGGCCTCCGACGGCAAATCCATGCGGACACTTCATCCTAACGATAGGCGAAATTTATGCAAAGCCATATCGGCTTTTGGTAACTCGGAAGGCGGTGTGCTCATTTGGGGGGTGGAATGTGCGCGTGATGTGGAAATCGGCGACGTGGCTAAAGCTAAGGTTAAGATTAAAAATGTGCATCGCTTTTTAAGCTGGTTGGAAAATGCTATCTCCGGTTGCACTATTCCTTCGCATAACAAAGTCCGGAATCATATTATCAGCGCAGATAAGAACGGTGACGGTTTCTTGGCGACCTATATTCCCAAATCAGATATTGCCCCACTTATGACAACGGTTGGCAGTCAGATTTATATTCGTTCCGGCTCAAACAATGTCCCTGCCCCGTATGCCGTGGTTGCCGGTATGTTCGGTAAACGTCCGCAACCGAATATTGAGCTGGTTATCAGTGAGAAAATGATTGTGACCGGAAAAGAAGCAGAGGAAGATATTTTTGCTGCAACGAAAAAAAGTAAGAAGAAAGAAAATTTTGTTAAGGTGCGGTTTTCACTCTTAGCACAAAACAATTCCAATGCCGTGGCCAAAGAGGTATATCTCTCATGTAATACCGTAAGCACGGGCGGAGATGGCAATAAAGTCAATTTCTATTATGACAGTCAATTAGAGAATTTGGCGGCAGAACATAACTCCATAAACCTGATTACACCGCTTGAAATGCGGGTGCCGCCCAGAGCGCTCTTTTCTTGCGCTAAGGCTGAAATCAGATTTTCGGATGATATAACCGAAGACTTTTTGATGGACGGTGTTATCGGGGCTGACGGTGCAACGCCGAAGAGTTTCCGCTTTTATGTTTCTAAAAATGATTTGCGCTCGTTTGTGGCACAAGCTATGCGGAAAAATGCCGACATTGCGGTCTTGACCAATGAATTTTTCTCTTGTTATCTCAAAACAGAATAGGAATTTGATGTAATGAAAAGAGTTGAGATTTTTACAGATGGTGCGTGCTTGGGTAACCCCGGTGCCGGTGGGTGGGGAGCTATTCTTCGCTATAATGATGTTGAAAAAGAACTTTCCGGCGGAGAGGCTGATACCACTAATAATCGGATGGAATTAACGGCTGTCATCTCGGCATTAAAAGCACTTAAAGAGCCCTGCAACATTACGCTTTATACTGATAGTCGCTATGTGATGGACGGGATTGAAAAATGGATTTTTAATTGGAAACAAAGCGGTTGGAAGACGGCTAATAAAAAATCTCCGGTGAAAAATGTGGAATTATGGCAAGAGCTTGATGCGCTTCGCGAAAAACATGAAATTCGTTTTGTGTGGGTGAAGGGACATGCCGGTCATCCGGAGAACGAGCGTTGCGATGAATTAGCGCGGACAGCGGCGCAACAATATAAAAATGAGGCATAAAAAGAGGGCATTTAAATGCCCTCTTCTTTTGGTTCCGACAGTTCTTTTAAGTGAACTGCATACTTTTGCAGGAGGTGACTTTCTACTTCCTCAATCTTTCCCGTCGTGTGTTCGGTGAAGTTTACTTTTAGGTCGTGATAGGCATCTGTTAACCAGTTAGCTAAGATCTCCCGTTCTTCAACACTCAACTCTGCGACCAGATTGGTAAACATTCTTAAGCGCACCTTATCAGCAGCCTCACTATAGGTCATGGGCGGAAGTTTGGCATCAAGCTCTTCCCACAGCTTTTTACCCTGTTGCAATCTGCATTGCTGACGATACTCCTCTGAGCACATCAATTTCAGAGCATGCTTGATTTTAGAAAATAATTGTTTCATAAGCTTAAAAATAATAAAAATTGGTTTATGGGTATTGATTAGCAAAAAAAAATTGAATTGTCAAGCGAGCAAGTCGTGTTTTAAAATTATTCATTCGGCGGCGTGTGCCCAAACACTCTGACGCCGACGGTGGGGAACCTTTTTTTATTTAAGATATTTATAAATGTGCCGAGCATGATTTTTTGTTTTACAAAAAATCATTTTGCGCTAAAGCTCGGCACAAACAGCCTAACGGCTGTCGCCTATGCGGCGGGCACCACTCGCGCCGTGGTGGCGGGGTGCTTACACCCTAAAAGTGATATTTCATCTCAAACAAGCCGGAATGTGAACTGTAATGCTTGCGGAAGACGCCTAAATACTGAGCACTTATGTCTAATGTTTCCTCAAACATCGCCGTGATACCCGTTGATAATTCTATGGAGAACCGATCTAACTCGTTTCCTCTTACTTTATATGCTGAACCGTTGGTTAAGTGAACTAATGCACGATCTTTATCCGAGAATACATCATATCCTAAACCAATGTAAATTTCAGGTCTTAACTTCACTAATCTGCCGGTTAGACGATTTCTGTAATAATGATCATGGGCAAACTCAACTCCGGCAACTGCGGTCATCACGTTCATCTCATGTGAGCTTATCTCTTGAATTGCCGTATCACGATAACTGTCACGCGAAATGTAGTTGTATCTGATACCCATTTCAGGAGTTGCGGTAAACCGACCATTACGGAAACGATATCCGGTCATTACTGCGGCATAAATGTTGTCAACATCATAGCTGGCATCAAACTTCTCATTTAAGGCATATTTGTTTTCATCATACTTGGACCAATTATAAGCTAAGATAGTGTTGATATAGGCTTTGCTCGGTTTGTATTCACTATATGCAAAGGCACTGTATGTCTTGATATTGTCGGTGCGGTTGCGGCTCTTGGCTTGGGTGGTATCTGTGGCAAAGCCGATACCAACCGTCGTGGCACGGTTTAACTTCTTATCTGCTGCCATGACAAAGCCATGTGACTTGAAATCATAAGACGGAACATACTTTTCTCTGTCTAAATTACCGGTTCCGGCATAAGTTTTTGCCCAAATAGAAGCATTGTGTGATAAGGTCTGCATAGCATTATCGCCGGCGGCTAAACCAAGTCTTTTACCTAAGTGAACTCTGGTATGTAATTGGTTGGTGATAATATTTGATAAATGACGGGATTGTTCTATGGATACAATCTTGGTTAATGGGGCAACGGACGGCATTAAAGCCTCTAACTCACGATTAAATCTGGCACCGTCATTTTGGGCTAAGTCTGCCAACTTATCGGCGGTTAACTGGCTTCTTTCATCCGGGAATTGTTCTTCATCTACCCATGCAATTGCTGCACCGACAAGGTTTTCATCACCGCCGTTTTCAAGCGATACATCACCTGCTGTCTTAACCAATGAAATCTTGTAAGTTCCGTTCATATCAACTTTGTCAAAGTGATACATGTTATTATCCCAATGATCTTCAAAATTATTGAAGTCTTCGTTATTAGCGGATAACAGCTTAAATGTATTCGGTCTGCCGACTTTGGCTAAGCCTTGTGCTAAGGTTGCACTTAACTTAGCCCCTTCTTCTACCGTTATCGTATCGGCAGATACGGATCCAAACTCGTCAAGAGAATTAATCTTTAAGGCAAGTGTTGCATCTTTAGAGAAGTGAGCTTCTTTGACGTTTACGGTGTGGGTGTCAATGTCAAAGGTGGCAGCGTTGGTGTTGATCATTGTGCCGGTGCCAAGTGAGCCGTCTTCTCTTAGGCTTAAAATACCGGTGTTGATGTTTACCGTATTATCGTTAATGGCTTTGACTATTTCCATGGTGCTGTTGATATTGACAATACCTGTGCCGTCACCAGTTATCTCGCTGTTGTTTTCTGTGCCGACCAAGTTCAAAATTCCGGTGTTGGAAATATCGCCGATGATATTGGTGATATCGGTGGTGATGTCGCCGCTGTTGGTTATGTTTCCGGTTATTTTAGCTTCATTATTTATTGTACCGGCGTTGGTGAGTTGTGCGGTAATATCTCCTTTGTTTTCTAAGGTTGCGTCCGGTTTAACCTCTACCAGTCCTTGTTCGATACTGCCGTTATTATTGAAGTTACCCCAAATGTAGGTGTTACCGGAGCCTGCGATAACTTGATTATTTTCACCGCCCAGTGCATTTAATTCGCCGTCATTGGTGAGTTCACTATTGTTGGTTAAGTGGGCACGAATTATGCCGGTATCGGTGTTTTCAAATTGTCCGTTAAGGATTAAGTTGCCACCGTCTATGTTGCCTGCGTTTGAGCCGCTTTCTGCGGTTATGGTGCCGGTATTGGTGATAGTGCCGTTTTCGGTATTATTAATCGCACCGTTAATTCTGCCGCTGTTATCCGTATTGCCGCTATTGGTTAAACCACCGTTGAGGTTGCCACTGTTGGTGAGTGTGCCGGAATTTTCGGTTAATCCGATAATGGTGCCGGAATTGATAGCCTCTCTGCTGTTTGTGAAAGAGCCGCTGATTGTGCCGGAGTTATTGAGGTTATTCATGCTGATAACATCTCCGATGATGTCATTGCGGTTAACTAAATTGCCGGTATTGGTAATGTCAGCGGTGATAACGCCGTCATTTTCTAATTCAGAGCTGTTTCTTAAGGTTTCAGCCGTAATAAAGCCGTTATTATTGAGATTTCCGCTGTTTGAAGCGGTATTGGCAGTAATATCTCCGGTATTGGTAAGCTCTCCGGTATTCTTAAAGGTGTCGGTTGCCTTAATGGTTCCGGTAGAATTCATTGTTCCGCTGTTGGTGGTGTTTTCTGAAATAATATCTCCGGAGTTGGTCATTTCACCAGTGTTCTTAAATGTATCTGCTGCAATTGTTCCGGTATTGGTCATTGTGCCGCTATTGAGCGCATTTTCTGATATAACAATTAAATCACCAGTATTATTCATAGCACCAATGTTACCGAAGCTATTTGTTGATATTGTGCCGGTATTTTTAACCGTGCCACTGTTTTGCAATTCGTCGGTATCAATGGCACCTTTGTTATCTAATGAAGCTTCTTCATCAACTTTGATTGTTCCCTGTCCCATTGTGCCGCCGACATTAACTGTTAAGCTGCCGTCTTTGATTTCGGTTGTGCCTGAGCCTGTCATGGTGTTTAGGCTATTGGTACCGCTCATATATGCAGCGCCATCGTTATTGATATCGGTTGTGTTGTTATTGAAACTTACATTATTGATGTTTAAGGTGCCGCCGTTTTGATTATTTAATCCGGTGGTGAAACCTTGATAACTTGATACATTGTTTAAGCTTAAAGTTTGAGCGTCACCCAAAGTGATGCCATCAGCAGGTGTTCCGGATGCGCTACCGTTTATGATGTGGTTATTACCGCTGACACTTAATGTTATACCGTTAAGATTACCTAAATCGGCCATCACTTCTTCATCTTTATTCATCACATATACTTTTTCTTTAATTTTTGACGCAACGGCTTGGGCAAGTGAACCTAAGCCTACTTCCAATTCTCCGGTTTCATTATTATAAGTAATTAAGTTACTGATTTCTTGAGCAATTAAGCTATCATCCGGAATAACAATTAAGTGGTCAGATAATCTGATTTGATGCTTAATGTCACCTTCGGCAACTTTAATTTTTATCGGTGTGTGTACCAAATCGCCTGTGGCATAAATGTTAGCAATATTGATATAAGTATCGGCAACGCTTTCGCTATGAATATCACCTTTGATAATATCTGATTGAGCTGTGGTGAAGTTGGTTTCTATCATCAAATCAATATCTTTTAAGAGTTTATATGTTGCCATTTCAAAGATACCGAGACTACCATCTTGCAAGTTCAATACACCACCGTTAGCGGTCAAGGTTTTGCTGCTATCTAAAGTGCCGGTGCTGATGTTTAAGGTGCCGTCATTTAAGGTAATGTCGTTGTTAATGTTGCCTTTGTTTGTTAATTCACCGGTGATTTCGATCATGCCATTATCACCGCTGATCGTATTTGTGTTAACGCCACCGGTTAAACGCAAGGTACCAGTATTCGTGATGTTACTGTCGGTATCGTTTAAGTGTTCAATATTGCTGATAAGTAAACCTTGGTTACTGATTTGACCGGAAATTGTGCCGATGTTCTCAACTGTTCCGGAAGCGGTGTTATCAAGACCACCTTCTATGCTACCATTATTAGCGAGCGTGTTGGTATTGGTAACACCGCCGGAAATGGAACCGGTTGATGTATTGGTAAAGTTACCGGCATTATTAAGTGAACCGCTGATAGAACCACTGTTATTTGTTGTTGCAGTTGCTGTATTGGTAACGTCTCCTGAAATGTTGCCGCTATTGGTGATCTCGTTTGTATTGATGACATTACCTATAATGGTACCGGTTGATGTGTTGGTAAAGTTACCGGCATTATTAAGAGCTTTCTCAATAGAACCGCTGTTTGTTGCTGTGCCTAATGAATTATTGGTGAAATTACCTTTGATTGTGCCGGTGTTTGTGAAGCGGCTATAGTTTGCCACATCTTGAGCAATTGTTGCGGTGTCGGTATTTTCAAAGATGCCATGATTTTCAACAGTGCCCCCGATAGAACCGCTGTTTTCGGTTGTAGCGGCGGTTGCATTGGTAACATTGCCGGTAATTGTTCCTGCATTGGATAAACTGCTGTAGTTTGCTACATTTCCACCAATTGTTGCGGTTGACGTATTTTCAAAGTTGCCGCGATTTTCTACATTATCACTGATTGTACCGGCATTGGTGGCTGTTCCCTGATTTTCAACTGACCCAGTAATAGAACCAATGGTCGTATTTATCAATGTATCTGTATTGAGAATATCTGCAGTAATAGTATTTTTGTTGGTTAAAGTTCCCTGATTGTCTAATCCGGTGGTTGCTGTTATGGTATTTTCGTTGATTAGAGTGCCATAGTTCTTAACCGTATTTTGCGCTACAATTGCGGCGTTGGTGACGCTCTCATAAATATTAGTGGTGCCGGTGCCGCTGATGTTGCTTGCTAAGGTGCCAGCGCCTAAGTTGATGGTACCGGTGTTTACAATGCCGTTGGTGATATTCAAGTTATCGGCTGTTACATTAACTGTGCCTCCGGTAATGTTCATGTTCTTTTGGGTGACGGTGTTGTTGAAGTTAACTATCCCCTCGCCTGTAATATTGGTGGTGCCTTTTGCGGTTGCGGCATCACTGATACCTCCGTTAAAGGTAATGGTTTTGTCTTCAACGGTATTTAAGGCTAAATTACCTTCGTTATGAATGTCGTTGGCATTTCCGTTTACAGTGTTGTTATTAAAGAGAATATCTGTGTTAACAGCATTGATATAAACGTTGCCCTTGTTTTGAATAGCGCCGCCGGCAACCGTGCTTGCAAAATTCTGCCAGTTTGCATCGTTTACGGTTAAGGTCTTGTCACCGGCAACACGCATGCCGCCTCGGCCGTTACCATTGATGACATATCCGCCGCCGTTGACAATTAAATCTTCTGCCAAATCACCAAGATAACTTACATCTACGCTCGGATCTTCAGTGTAGTGTTCAAGTTCGTCTTTGATGTCTTCATCTTCTGATAGTGTGTATGTTCCGCTTCTGGTGCCGTCACGTGTGGCTATAACAATATTTTGCAAATCTTGACGGATAAAGTGTAGTTTACCTGTAGTTGCATCGTATTCTACTTCGTAATTGTAATCAGCACTGGCAGTATTTGTGGCCAAAACAATTGCGCCTTTTAAGGTGCTATCAGCAACGGTGGCATAAGAGTGATAATATTGACTATCAGAAAGTAGTTTGATGGTTGATATGCTGATTTCTCCGTCACCATTTAAGCTCTCTGCGATTAACTTATCCGCGGTTTCTGAGGCTATATTGACATCTAAGAGCCAATCTAATGTGGCATTTAAGATAACATTGCCTAAGTTTTGTTCTTGAATGTTGTTGTTTCTGGTGTCTAAAGCGCCGCCGGCTGCCGTGAAGGTTCTTCCGGCTAAATCAAGTGTTCCGGTTGAGCTGGATAATGTTCCCTCCGTTAAAGTTAAATTATTGGAAATGGTTGCGGTATTGGTAAAGTCTCCGGCAATTTCGGTGGTACCTGTGCCTGCTATATTGTTGGCATTGGTGCCGCCGGTGAAGCTTAACGTTCCCTCGTTAGAAATGCTGCTGTCAGTATCGGTTAAGTTAGAAGCGTTTGTGGTTAATGTGCCGAGGTTATAAATATCGGCAACAATCGAGGACTCATTTGTTAAATTGCCGTTGTTGTTTAATCTGCCGTTTTCAATTGCGCCGCTGTTGGTGACATCGTTCGTGATGTTGATGATACCGTTTTCGTTGACGATGGTATTGCGGTTGGTGCCACCGGTTAAGTTTAAGGTGCCGGTGTTGGTTAAGCCATCAGTATCGGTTAAGTTAGAAGCGTTACTGGTTAAGGTGCCAAGGTTGTAAATGTCAGCAATGATTGAGGACTCATTTACTAAATTGCCGTTGTTGTTTAGTCTGCCGTTTTCAATTGCGCCACTGTTGATGACATCGTTCGTGATATTGATGATACCGTTTTCGTTGGCGATAGCATTGCGGTTGGTGCCACCGGTTAAGTTTAAGGTACCGGTGTTGGTTATGCCATCTGTGTCGGTTAAGTTAGAAGCGTTTGTGGTTAATGTGCCGAGGTTGTAAATGTCAGCAACAATTGAGGATTCATTTGTTAAATTACCGCTGTTGTTTAATCTGCCGTTTTCAATTGCGCCACTGTTGATGACATCGTTCGTGATGTTGATGATACCGTTTTCGTTAATGATGGCATTGCGGTTGGTGCCACCGGTTAAGTTTAAGGTGCCGGTATTGGTTAAGCCGTCTTCATCGGTTAAGTTAGAAGCGTTACTCGTTAAAGTGCCGAGGTTATAAATGTCTGCAACAATGGAGGATTCATTTGTTAAATTACCATTGTTGTTTAGTCTGCCGTTTTCAATTGCGCCGCTGTTGGTAACATCGTTCGTGATGTTGATGATACCATTTTCATTAGCGATAGCATTATTGTTGGTGCCGCCGGTTAAGTTTAAGGTGCCGGTGTTGGTTAAGCCATCAGTATCGGTTAAGTTAGAGGCATTTGTGGTTAATGTGCCGAGGTTATAAATGTCGGCAACAATCGAGGATTCATTTGCTAAATTACCCTGGTTATAAACCATGCCACCAGTAATGGTTTCTGCATTTGTGACATCGTTGGTAAAATCAACGATACCGTTTTCGTTCGTGATAGCATTGCGGTTGGTGCCGCCGGTTAGAATTAATAAATCAGAGTTAACTAATGAACCATCTGTATCGGTTAAGTTAGAAGCGTTACTCGTTAAAGTGCCGAGGTTATAAATGTCAGCAACAATCGAGGATTCATTTGTTAAATTGCCTTCGTTGTTTAGTCTGCCGTTTTCAATTGCGCCACTGTTGATGACTTCGTTCGTGATGTTGATGATACCGTTTTCGTTGGCGATAGCATTGCGGTTGTTGCCACCGGTTAAGTTTAAGGTGCCGGTGTTGGTTATGCCATCAGTATCAGTTAAGTTAGAGGCGTTACTCGTTAAGGTGCCTAAATTGTAAATATCAGCAACAATCGAGGATTCATTTGTTAAATTGCCTTCGTTGTTTAGTCTGCCGTTCTCAATTGCGCCGCTGTTGGTAACATCGTTCGTGATGTTGATGATACCATTTTCGTTAATGATGGCATTGCGGTTGTTGCCACCGGTTAAGTTTAAGGTGCCGGTGTTGGTTAAGCCATTACTATCGGTTAAGTTAGAAGCGTTACTTGTTAATGTACCAAGGTTGTAAATATCAGCAATAATTGAGGATTCATTTGCTAAATTGCCTTCGTTATGTACTGTGCCGTCGGTGATAACTCCGGCATTTGTGACGCTATTGGTAAAGTTAATGGTGCCGTTGGTATTCGTGATGGCATTATTATTGGTGCCGCCGGTTAAGTTTAAGGTGCCGGTGTTGGTTATGCCATCAGTATCGGTTAAGTTAGAAGCATTAGAGGTTAAGGTGCCGAGGTTGTAAATGTCGGAAATGATTGAGGATTCATTTGCTAAAGTACCTTCGTTATATACTGTGCCGTCGGTGATAACTCCGGCATTTGTGACGCTATTGGTAAAGTTAATGGTGCCGTTGGTATTCGTGATGGCATTGCGGTTGGTGCCGCCAATGAAGTTTAGGGTGCCGGTGTTGGTTATGCCATCAGTATCAGTTAAGATAGAGGCGTTTGTGGTTAATGTGCCTAAATTGTAAATGTCGGCAACAATTGAGGATTCGTTTACTAAATTGCCGTTGTTGTTTAATCTGCCGTTCTCAATTGCGCCTTTGTTGATGACTTCGTCTGCAATGTTGATAATACCGTTGGTGTTCGTAATGGCATTATTGTTGGTGCCGCCAATGAAGTTTAAGGTGCCGGTGTTGGTAATGCCGTTAGCAATGGTTAAACCGCTCGCATTTGTTGTTAATTCAGCGTCTGTTGTTATCAATAAATTATTTTGCGCTACAATTGCGGCGTTGGTGACGCTCTCATAAATATTAGTGGTGCCGGTGCCGCTGATGTTGCTTGCTAAGGTGCCAGCGCCTAAGTTGATGGTGGCCGTATTGGTGATACCGTCTGTGATATTTAAGTTATCGGCTGTTACATTAACTGTGCCTCCGGTAATGTTCATGTTCTTTTGGGTGACGGTGTTATTGAAGTTAACTATCCCCTCGCCTGTAATGTTGGTGGTGCCTTTAGCCGTTGCGGCATCACTGATACCTCCGTTAAAGGTAATGGCTTTGTCTTCAGCGGTATTTAAGGCTAAATTACCTTCGTTATGAATGTCGTTGGCTTTTCCGTTTACGGTGTTGTTATTAAAGATAATGTCTGTGTTAACCGCGTTGATATATACATTACCCTTGTTCTGGATAGCGCCGCCGGCAACAGTGCTTGCAAAGTTCTGCCAGTTTGCATCGTTTACGGTTAAGGTCTTGTCACCGGCAACACGCATGCCGCCACGGCCGTTACCATTGATGACATATCCGCCGCCGTTGACGATTAAATCTTCTGCCAAATCACCAAGGTAACTTACATCTACGCTCGGATCTTCGGTGTAGTGTTCAAGTTCGTCTTTGATATCTTCATCTTCTGACAGTGTGTATGTTCCGCTTCTGGTGCCGTCACGTGTCGCTATAACTAAGCTTAACATATCTTGACGAATGAAGTGTAGTTGACCAGTGCTATCTAAATACTCGACATCATAAATTTTACTTTCTGAAGAAACTTCTGAAATGGCTAATGTTATCGCTGATTTTAATACGCTGTCCGCAACGGTTGTATATGAGTGATAGTATTGGCTGTCTGACAATAATCTGATGTCGGTTATATTTATCTTTGCACCTCCTGTGAGGCTCTCCGCGATTAACTTGTCGGATTGTTCATTTGCTAAATCTGCATCCATAAGCCAATTTAAGGTGGCATTTAAGATAACATTGCCTAAGTTTTGTTCTTGAATGCTGTTGTTTCTGGTATCTAAAGAGCCGCCGGCTGCCGTGAAGGTTCTTCCGGCTAAATCAAGGGTTCCTGTTGAGGTGGATAATGTTCCCTCCGTTAAAGTTAAATTATTGGAAATGGTTGCGGTATTGGTAACGTCTCCGGCAATTTCTGTGGTGCCTGCGCCTGCTATATTGTTGGCATTGGTGCCGCCGGTGAAGCTTAACATTCCCTCGTTAGAAATGCTGCTGTCAGTATCGGTTAAGTTAGAGGCATTTGTGGTTAATGTGCCGAGGTTGTAAATGTCAGCAACGATTGAGGATTCATTTGCTAAATTACCTTCGTTGTTTAGTCTGCCGTTTTCAATTGCGCCGCTGTTGGTAACATCGTTCGTGATGTTGATGATACCATTTTCATTAGCGATAGCATTATTGTTGGTGCCACCGGTTAAGTTTAAGGTGCCGGTGTTGGTTATGCCATTACTATCGGTTAAGTTAGAGGCGTTACTCGTTAAGGTGCCGAGGTTGTAAATGTCGGCAATGATTGAGGATTCATTTGCTAAATTACCCTGGTTATAAACCATGCCACCAGTAATGGTTTCTGCATTGGTGACATCGTTCGTAAAGTCAACAGTGCCGTTTTCGTTGGCAATAGCATTGCGGTTGGTGCCACCGGTTAAGTTTAAGGTGCCGGTGTTGGTTATGCCATCAGTATCAGTTAAGTTAGAGGCGTTACTCGTTAAGGTGCCTAAATTGTAAATATCAGCAACAATCGAGG